>Ga0208827_1000227_pt1 | contig 32419 bp, 27 predicted proteins | sample Sb_taG_5_FD_187709 | JGI IMG/M metagenome (GOLD analysis project Ga0208827, IMG submission 187709) | Peat soil microbial communities from Weissenstadt, Germany - Sb_50d_8_FC metaG (SPAdes) (version 2) | ecosystem: Environmental > Terrestrial > Soil > Wetlands > Peat | place: Germany... | reverse complement strand
CGCGCATGGGGCCACTCGTCGGGTGGCTCTCAACCCGAAAACTGGCAGAACCGGCGTCGGAAGTCGCCAACGAACTCGCTCCATTCGTGGAAGTGGGCTGCGAGCACGCGATCAGGACGCAAGTCCCCAGCGCGAAAACGGCACGAGCTGTGACCCGAACTATGGCGCCGCGAACTAGAAAAAACTTTGTCATCCAGCCCCAAACTACCCCACCGAGCGCGGTCAGACCTGTAAAGTTCTGGGAATTGTGCTACTAAACAGGGTGTGCGGGCAAGTCTCTTGGATTCGCTGGACGATTTCGAGCGCTGGGGCAAAGGCAAAGACAAAGACTGCGCCTACGTGTTTCCGCGAGGATACCGGCGCGAGCGTTGGAGCTACCAGCGCGTCGCCCGAGTGGCGTATCAGTTTGCCCGCGAGCTCGAGGCGCGCAACATCGCCAAGGGCGATGCGGTCCTGTTGTGGAGCCCGAACTGTGCCGAGTGGGTAGCGGCGTTCCTCGGCTGCGCGCTTTGCGGAGTGATTGCCGTCCCCGTCGACGATGCCGCCAGCCCCGATTTTGCCCAGCGAATCAGCGCGCAGGTGCGAACCAGACTGGTGTTGTGTCCGCGCGAGCGCGCCGCATTTTTTGAAAAGGTTGAAGGTGGTGTCGCGGAAAACGTATCGTGTGGGGACGGGGCTTCGCCCCGTCCAAGCGGCGCAAAGCCCCGCTTCCACACGGACAAGATCCTAACCATCGATCCCGTCGATCTGGCGGCCGCAGTCGCAGCACACCCAGCCGAACGTTTTTGTCCAGCGCAGATTCAGTCTTCCGATCCCCTCGAAATCGTTTTCACTTCCGGCACCACCGCCGAGCCCAAGGGAGTCGTGCTCACCCACGCCAATGTGGTCGGCAACATTGCCCCAATCGAAACCGAGATCAAGAAATACCTGAAGTACGAGCGGCTCGTGCATCCCATTCGCTTCCTGAACCTGCTGCCGCTGAGCCACGTCTTCGGACAATTCCTGGGGATTTTTCTTCCCCCGCTGCTGGGCGCGACCGTCGTGTTCGAAAACACCTTCAACCCAACCGAAGTCATGGCGACGATTCGCCGGGAGCGCGTTTCGGTGCTGGTGGCCGTCCCGCGCATGATCGAGTCGCTGAAGCAGAAAATCGAACGCGATCTGGACGACAGCGCCGATGGCGGTCGCGGTCGCGAGAATTTTGCCGCGCGCTACGCCGCCGCCGAGCGTCAGCACTTTCTGCGGCGCTGGTGGACCTTCCGCGACCTGCGCCGCCGGTTCGGATGGAAGTTTTGGGCCATGATCAGCGGCGGCGCCGCCCTCGATCGCGCAACCGAAGAATTCTGGCATCGCCTGGGATACGCCGTGGTCCAGGGCTACGGGTTGACCGAAACCACTTCGCTGATCAGCTTGAACCATCCCTTCCACACCAGCCGCGGTTCCATCGGCAAAGTTCTGCCCGGACGCGAAATCAAGCTGGCGGAAGACGGAGAAATTCTCGTGCGCGGCAGCGGCGTCGCCAGCGGCTACTGGAACGGACGCGAACTGCAACCGGTCGCACGGGAAGCCGATGAAGGCTGGTATCGCACCGGCGACCTGGGCGCGCTCGATGAGCAAGGCAATCTTTTTTTCAAGGGACGCAAAAAAGAAGTGATCGTCACGCCCGCGGGCATGAACATTTATCCCGAGGACCTCGAAGCGGCGTTAAGAAGTCAGAAAGAGGTTCAAGATTGCGTGGTAGTCGGCCTCGAACGCGGCGGAAATGCCGAGCCCTGCGCGGTTCTGATTCTGCGCGCCCGCACGCCGGACGCATCGGCCCTTTTCCCGAGCGCTGTCCCGAGCGTAGTCACGAACGAAGTCCCGAGCGACGCCCCAAGCGATATCGCGCAGGCCATCGTTGAGCGCGCCAACAAAACGCTGGCCGAATATCAACGCATGCGCGCCTGGTTCGTCTGGCCCGAGGAAGATTTCCCGCGCAGTTCCACCGAGAAGCCGCGCCGCAACGTGATTCGCGATGCGGTCGAGGCGTCCCTCCGCGGACAAGCGCCCGCCAACGCCGCCAGCCCGCTCTCCGAACTCCTCACGCGAATCACCGGCCGCAACGTTCAGAATCTGACGCCTGATGCGAACCTCGAAAGCGGACTTGGGCTAGGTTCTCTGGAGCGAGTTGAACTGCTCAGCGCGCTCGAAGACCGCTACCAGGTCGACCTGAGCGAAACGAAGTTCGCCAATGCAGCGACCGTCGGCGATCTGGAAAGACTGTTGCAGGTCGGCAGGTCGGTCGTTGATCGTCAGTCGTTGTTCGTTGGCAAACCCCCCGAGCGACTAGCGACTGACGACCAACGACGGACAGGGGCGCCTAGAGATCCCGAGTTTCAGCGTCGAGAATTCCACTCTCCAGCTTTTCACTATCCCCGCTGGGCCCTGCGCTGGCCGACCACCTGGCTGCGCCTGGCGTCGCATTATCTGCTGGCGCGCCCGGCCGTGCTTCTTCTGGGATGGCCCCGCGTGACCGGGCGCGAGAACTTACGCGGCGTTAGCGGGCCGCTGCTGGTCATCTCCAACCATGTTGCCGATGTCGATGTCGGCTTCATCCAGTTTGCGCTGCCCGCGCGCATCCGCCACAAACTGGCGACCGCAACCGGCGGCGAGGCGCTCGAAATACTGCGCGTGCCCGGTCCGGATCGCCCGTGGCTCCGCCGAATCTACGACCGCCTGCAGTGGACGCTCGGTGTCGCGCTGCTAAACCTGTTCCCGCTGCCGCGCCAGTCCGGCTTCCGCAAGAGCTTCGCCTACGCCGGAGAGGCCGTGGATCGCGGCTACAGCGTGCTCGTCTTCCCGGAAGGAAAGCACACCGAAGACGGCAAACTCTGCCCCTTCCGCACCGGAGTCGGCCTGCTCGCCAACAATCTGCGCATCCCAATCCTGCCGATGCGGATCGATGGCTTGTTTGAAATCAAGCACGCCGGAAAAAAATATGCCGCGCCCGGAAAGATTCAAGTGCGCATCGGAAAGCCCATGCAGTTCCCCCCAGAAACCAACCCAGAGGAAATCGCGCGGGCCCTGCAAAAGGCGGTTGAGGACCTCGCGGGGTGAAGATCCCGCCGAGCAATTTCAATGGCGGGTGGGCAGGCGCCGGCCCAGCCTACGCCGCTTTACTCACACAAGCTCCGCTTGGCAAGGCGGTTCGTCGCCCGAAGATCGCGACTGCGTAATCGATGCCCCGGCGCTAGCCCCTCACTGCTTCCCGGGGTCTTCCGCCGAGCCTGCCATTTGCTTTAGAAGCCGCTCGCTTGGCTCTGCTTCTGGACTGCCCGCCAACTCGGCCGAGTCTGGACGCCATCCACTTCCTCGACCCAAGAAAACCCTCCAGGAGGCCGGGCACGTAGAGGTCTGCATCGAGTTTTGGAAAGTGAATTCCAAAACCGGATGGAGTGATCTCAATTTCGTCAAGTTGCGATGGCTTGGCGTTTTCCAAGCCCTGCGCATCGCGAGGTGAGAAACTCAGAATCAGTCTGGAGCTGAGGCCGATCACAATATGACCGCTCTTGCGGTCGTAATGCGCGGAGACGGCCTTGGGAACGGCCTCTTCGAGCTCCTTCGCCCGCTGCTTGGCCAGTTCGAAATTGTCACGCAATGCCATGAACTCCCTCCCATGCTTGGCAAAGCTCGTCCGAGTGCTCTGTCAACGCACTTTAGATGTGCGTGGGAATGTGCCCGAGTTCCCGTCTCGAAAACCCGTAATTCTCCCGAAGCTCCACCGGCCCTGCCCGACAGTTCAGATTGAATACAGCTTCACAGCCCCGTCCAATCACATGTACGTGAGCCGGCCGGTGGTCGTTTGGATAAATCACGACGCGCAGTCCATCAAATCTGAGAACTGTCGGCACCGGTCAAAATTCTATCACAATTCCTAAGCGTTTGGGTTAATTTATCCTACATCACGGGGCATGTGCTCAACGTGAATGGCGGGATGCTGATGGGGTGACTTGTGCCAGTTCTCAGTTCCCAGTTCTCAGTAAGAGCCATAGAGTTTAGTTTTTCACTGAGAGCTGGGAACTCAAGGCGACTTCGGATTCTGGCTTGTTTACTCTCTAGGTATTAACCCGTGTTTACCACTACCCCCCTCCCCCCGATCTGCTGGAATCATAGGGTTAGGTGGTCTTCGTCCGCCAAAATCTAGAGCCTAAAGGACTTATTTGTAAAATATTCCGGAATAAGGAGTTAGCTATAAATCCTCGGTTTTTCTATGCTTTTTAGGATTTTTACGGCGGGCTGACGGCTGCTCATCACCTCAACTTTTGTTTATCAAAGAGCCACTAACAAACGGGCTTGGCATCCCACGTCTCGAAAACCGCGAGACGTGGGGCACCCGCTTCGAGGTCCGTCTCTGGAGACGGGCACACTTGGTCATTGCCCTAGTTGGGGAACATTGTCGCATCGGTTGGGCTGGATGTCTGTGATGGCTCTCACTGGTTGGGTGTGATGAAAAAAACTGGAACCCAGCGCAAGCGGAACTTGGGGGGCACCCTGATGGCGCGAATGATGCGATGGCACCGACTAGCCGTGCGCAACGAAAACCCCACTCATCGCAAAGTGCGCGATGAGTGCACCCGGCCGGCCTCCTCGGGTTTGGGCCGCCGCCCAAGCGGAGCTTGAGCCGGAGTGCCCAGCGATCCGCCTAGGACGCTCGAATTTGGTTGAGGAAATCGTTCAAGAGCTTGCTCGCCTGAAGGCGTCTCGAATTGCCGATACGTGCGATGCCCCAAAGAGTTTCGCATCCTGGCTTACCACTTCGCCCTCGAACGCAGCAATGTCATTTCCGCCTTCCGTGCGGACATTCGTAAGGCCAGCGAAAAGCAAGTGATCGGCGATGTCGGAGCCAACGGATTGCCGCAGTGTCCAAAACGCATGCGCCAAGGGCTCCCCTGCGTGGTGCTGCTCCTCTTTGCTGAGGTCCAGCGCATTGGATTGGGTGTAGCGGAATTGCGGGTTATTGTTGAAACTGCATACGAAGTAGACACCCAAAGACCAAGGGAGCTGCTCTCCATGAATGTCTGGCTGCAGTAAGATGCCTTTGGCCTGTGACTTCAGCGCATGAATGAAGTAGGCTTCGAGAAGGACATCGGTGCTTGCGATATAAGGGCGATCAATATCTATCGCAGCGTCCCCGATCCTGAAGATCTGGCCTGGAGTGTCCACGACCCTAATGCTAAACGTCCGGGTCCCACTCGCAACATACCCGAGGCCCTCCAAGTAGTCTTCAAACCCGTATAAACGGTCCAAGAAGCTATCCCAACTCGCTTTTGGCACCCCGGCTGGGGTGGCCAGCGTGAAGTTTTCAAGGCGGTTGACACGCTTTGTTAGGGTCGATAGTCGACTCTGGATAATGGCAGAGTCGTCAAGTTGAGTCTTGAGCTTCAACGCCTTCTCCCTGACTTCGCCAACCAGTTGTGCCGCCTCATCCTCCTTGTGCCTGAGCTCCAGGAAGCTGGTGACCCCGAGGAGAGCTAGCGTTGCGAGTAGGATGGCGGTCGGAATGCCGGCGAAGACTCCGAACAACTTCACCCACGACGAGATGCGAGTCGCCGCGGCCTCCGCGATTTCGATTTCCACTGCCTTAGCGTCTTTTAGGCGTTCGTCTAGGTAGGCCCGTAGCTTCGACAATATTCTGTTTTCTCCGGATTCAATACGAGCTCCATTTCCCATCGGATGGCCACACTCCGGACAGAACGAGAAGTCTTGTGGATTTACGCGTCCACACTTGTCGCACGAAATAGTCGGGCCGCTGTCTTGTGACATAAAGGACTCCCTTTTTCGGCTGCCTCCCACGTCCCGAAATTGAGGAGGCGCAAGGCGTATGCTTCCTCCCAACGAAAAAGGGCCATGGATTTTCCCCAGGACCCCCTCGGTCGGAATCATTATCTCCCAGTCTCAACTAGAGCCGCAATCAAGACTATGCAGTTGCCGCAGCGCTGAAGCGCTGCGCCACCCAAAATCGTCGAAGGTGAGCGCTTGGATTGCAGCGGTCAACCGCTGCGCTTCCCAAAGGCAGGGTGATGAGTTCGTGAGAATCTCGGTCGTCCCTACGGGACTTGGGTTGTCGTTGCACGCTACCCCGCGCTGAAGCGCGGGGCTAAGTTTGGACGCCCCTCCGGGGCTGGTCAGCGTGCAGCGCGGATGACGAGAATCATTCCTGGTCGCAGGGCTGCGAGATTCCGGTTGTCTTTCTTTAGGGCGGAGACTGTGGTGTTGTAGGAGTTGGCGATCGAATACAGGGTTTCGCCTTGCTTGACCTTGTGATGCTTCACGGCGGCATGGACGGCTGCGCTGGAAGTTTCTTTGGACGATCGGCTGGAAGTTTCTTTGGACGACCGGCTGGACGCGCGGTTTGGCGTTCCTATAGACGACCGGCGGGCTGAGGCCGTCTCGGTTCCGGCATGGTGGCGCGATCCGCTGGAACGCTTTGTGGCGACCTGCGTTTCGCCCGCTCCCCGAGTAACGGGGAGGTGGAGATACAAGACCTTTCTTCCGGCTAGGCTGCTGCCTTTCAGGTGGTTCCAGCTGCGAATCATTTTGGCGGAGACGCCGAAATTCTCGGCTACCGACTCCACCGTATCGCCTTTGCGCACCTGGTAGCGCGTGGTGGCGTGCGCGTAGGTGCTGGTATCCGTTTGTTTGCTTGGGGAGATGGGGATGATCAGACGGCTTTCGGGCGCGAGCGCTTCATTATAGGAACCCCCATACGAACTCCCGTACGAACCCCGATTCGAAACGACTTTCAGACCAGCCTTCGAGCCAGCATTCGAACTCACGCTCGAACCAGACTTCGAACTATCGCTCAGGTCGTTGGCTTCGGCTATGGCGGTTGGCGTGGTGTGATAGGTGTGGGCTATTGAGGCCAGGGTTTCTCCGCCTTGGACTTTGTGATAACGCCAGGAGACGCGCTTGTCGACTGGAATCGCGGCGACTGCGGTTTGAAACTTGGCGGCGGTTCCGGCGGGCACGTGGAACTCGAAATCTCCTTCTTTGCCGGGAAATTTCGGGGTGGTTAGGCGGAGCAGGCTGGGGTTCAGGTCGAGCAAGTCGGAGGTGGTGGCATCCACGCACTCGGCGGCTAGGCGGAGATCGATGGGATAGCCGATCTTGATAGTGTCATAGGGAACGGGCTTTTCCTTCACCACCGAATCCAGTCCGTATTGCGCGGGATTCTTGGCCATGATGGTTACGGCCACGATGATGGGGACGTAGTTGCGGGTTTCCTTGGGCAGCACGTTGCGGCGGTAGAGTTCCCAGAAATCGGCGTAGCCGGTGCGCTTGACCGCGGTCTGGACTGTGCCTGGTCCGGAGTTGTAGGCGGCCATGGCTAGGTACCAGTCTCCGAACTCGTTGTAGAGGTCTTTCAGATGGTGCGCGGCGGCACGGGTCGCCTTTTCGGGGTCCTGGCGGTCATCGACCCACCAGTTGCGCTCTAGTCCGTATCCGTGGGCGCGGCTGCCCATGAACTGCCACATGCCACGGGCGCCGGCTCGGGAGACCGCCAGCGGATGGAAGCCCGATTCCGCCTGCGCCAGGTAGATCAGGTCTTGCGGCACTCCCTCTTCACGGAGGGTGCGGCGGATCATGTCCTCGTAGCGTCCGGAGCGAGCGAGAGCGCGTTCTAGGGTGCCGCGTCCGCGGCTGGAGAAGTAATTGATGTAGCCAGCGACCTGGTCGGTCATCGCTAGCGGCAGGTCGGAATGGGTGGATTTAAGTTCGGCCTCGGCTTTCGCTTTGACGTTTTGATCGACGGTGGGAGTGAGCTCGTTGGCCTCGTCGATCGGGGCCGGTTCCGACTTTTGCTCGGCAAAACCATCGCCTTGCTGCAGGGCGGCGAGTTCGAGGCTGTTGATGCCGTCGAGAATGCGGTCGAGTTCGCGCTGGAGGCGGTCGTCTGATGGATGATCGGATGATTGAAGATCGGAGCTGAGATCGAATCCGCTGCCCAGCAGTTGGTTGAAGGCGGAGTCGAAATTCTGTTTCGCGGCTTCGAGGTGGCCGGCGCGATAGTTATCTTGCCCTGACTGGTATTCTTTTTCGACGCGGGCGATCAGGTCACCGATGGGATCGACCTCGAGCGCCTGCGGCACTTGCGGCTTCGATTGGGGCTCGGCGGCGGCTGCGGTGGGTTTCTGCTGATGAGCAGGCGGCCTGCTGGCCGCTATCACGGCTGGAGCCTGAGCCTGAGCGGGAGGCATGAAAGATGACGGTTTCTGGGCACTTTGGCAGGCGAGGGTCGCCGCCAACGGGGCGGAGAGAATGATCGCCAGATACGAGTTAGAATAAAGCCTCATATTTCAAAAACTTACCGCAACCCTCCGGGGCGCAATCCAGCGTACCTCAGTATGAGATGGTACTATCGCAAAATTCGTTGGGTCAACACTACAAAAGACATATGTACCCCGTTACTTTGGGGACCGGAGGGCCATGTTACCCGAGCCTGGCAGGGGATGCAACGGGGCAGTGACGGCGGGGCTGGAGGGGCGTCGGACTTTTTCCCTGAGGCTTGAAGAGAATCGGTTGCCGCCGTCGAGTCTTTTGCGATTCCGGATTCATCGAAAGCGGATATGAAAGCCATACAGATTAAGCAAACAGGTGGGCCAGAAGTGATGGAACTGGTGGATTTGCCGGTTCCGCAACCGAAATCGAACGAGGCCGTCGTGAAGATACAGGCGGCGGGCGTCAACTATATCGACGTCTATAACCGCGAGGGGCGTTACAAGGCACCATTGCCGTTTGTTTTGGGACAGGAAGCGGCGGGCGTGGTTTCAGCGGTTGGTTCCGACGCGCGCGAGGTGGTTGTCGGCGATCGTGTGGCTTACGCCTCAGTGCTTGGGAGCTATGCGGAGTACGCTGCGGTGCCAGCCGACCGCCTGGTGAAGATTCCGGCGGGAGTGGGAGAGCGCGAGGCTGCGGCCGCCATGTTGCAGGGGATGACGGCGCACTACCTATCTCACGATACTTATCCGCTGAAGAAAGGCGAGACGGCGTTGATTCATGCCGCTGCCGGCGGAGTTGGGTTGCTGCTGGTGCAGATGGCGCACAACATAGGGGTGCGGGTGATTGCGACGGTTTCGACCGAAGAGAAAGCCAAGCTGGCGCGAGCGGCGGGAGCGGACGAGGTCATTTTTTATGCGCAGGCTGATTTTGAAGCGGAGACGAAACGGCTGACCGGTGGCAAAGGCGTGGATGTGGTGTATGACTCAGTGGGGAAGACGACGTTCGAGAAGGGTCTGAACCTGCTGCGTCCGCGCGGCATGATGGTGCTGTTCGGAAGTTCGGGTGGCGTGGTCGCGCCGATTGATCCGATGGTGCTGACGTTGAAGGGATCAATCTTTTTGACGCGGCCTATGCTGGCGCATTACATCATCACCGCGCAGGAAATGCAGCAGCGTGCCGCGGCGGTCTTCGGCATGATTCGCGACGGCAAGCTCAAGTTGCGGATTGAGCACCTGTATCCGCTGGCGCAGGTGCAGCAGGCGCACCGGGATCTTGAAGGACGGAAGACTACGGGGAAGCTTCTGCTGCTGCTGTGACTCGCGCCATTCGCCAGTGGAATGGTCGAACAGGAAATTGGGGCAGCGAGAGCTTGCGGAAAAAGTCGTCGGGGACGCAAGAATCTCACCTCAGGCGCTAAAGCGCCGACAGATTTTCAATGACTTAACGGCACGACTGAAGTCGTGCCCTTCCCCAAACCCGCCTGAATCCGAGTTTTTCCGCAGCCTGTAACGTGGTTGACGAATGAGCCACGATTTGCGGCATCGCTTAAGCGATGCCTTGATACGAAACCTGTGAGATCACATGCCGTTTGTGGAATTGAAAAGCTCGCCGCATGCGCCTTCCGTTCGGCCCGTGCAGATTCATTACAGGGATGTGGGTAGCGGACGGCCGGTGGTGTTCTTACATGGTGGGTGGGGTTATGGGGTGTATCCCATCGACCGGCAGATCGAGGTATTTGGGGAGCACGTCCGCTTTGTAATTCCGGATCGGTCCGGCTACGGACGCTCGGTGCGATTGTCGAGGCAGATGCCTACAGACTTTCATCGCCGGGCAGCGGAGGAGACCCTGCTGGTATTGGATGCGCTGGGGATCGAGCGCGCGGTTCTTTGGGGACACTCCGATGGAGCGGTTATTGCCGCGATGATCGGGCTGGCGGCGCCCGAGCGGTGCACACGCCTGATTCTGGAAGCATTTCATTTCTATCGGAACAAGCCGGGCTCGCGCAGTTTCTTCACGCGATTTGCTACCCATCCGGAAGAGGTAAGTGAAAAGGTAAGAGAGTTGCTGGTGGTGGATCATGGCGCGGAGCAATGGAGGAAGGTGGTACAGCGGAATTGCCGTGTCTGGTTGAAACTGGCGGTGCAGAGTGAGCGACTGGGCGAGGATCTAACGGGCGAAGATCTATATGACGGGCGGCTGAGCCAGTTGAAAGTGCCGGTTACATTTATGCACGGGAGAGGCGATCCGCGAACGGAACCGGGAGAGGTGGAGCGGGCGCACGGAACGATCGGTGGCGCGGAGATGCGTTTCATCGAGGATGGGCGACATAGCCCGCACAGCGAAAACGTGTCTTGGCGGGAATGCAATGGGATTCTTCGGGAATTCATGGCAGGGAAGTAGTTCTTGGCTCGCCCGCGCTTACGTCTTGGATACGCTGGCTGTGGCTTGCCCTCAGCGGCTTAAAGCCTAATTCGAAACAAGGCGGTTATCGCAGCGGTGAACCGCTTGCGCCACCCAAAATCAGGTCGAGCACCATTCTTTCCGCGATCTGCCGGACTTTCGTCGGGCTGGGCGGACGAGGGCGTCCGCCCCTACGTGGGCGTTTCCTGGTTAGGGTTTTTTCTTTCTTGAATAATTTTTCAGGTAGGCGGGCAGTTCTTGCTTGCAGCGTTCGTCTCGGATGGGCGTGCTGGAATTCATCTCTAGTGGAATCACTCCTGCCCAGGTCGAGAATGCGTAATCCTGAGCGTCGTCTACCGGTGGGCCGACTCGGACTTTCGCTGAGAATTCATTGATCGGAAGGCGCAGGACGGACGTTGCCTTCAGCTCTTTTTCGTTAGGCTGGCGCGAGTCGTCCCAGCGATGAGGCAGGATGTGCTCGCTCAGCGCGCGCAGGGCTGCGAGTTTTTCTGCGGGATCGTCAACCAGCGTTGCCGTGCCGAGAATTATCACCGAGCGGTAGTTCATCGAGTGATTGAAGACGGAGCGGGCGAGCACTAATCCGTCGACCAGCGTGACCGTGATGCAGACGGGGACGCCCGGTTCGAGATGGCGCAGCATGCGGCTGGCGGGCGAGCCGTGGATGTAGAGCAGGTCTCCGTCGCGTCCGTAGGACATGGGGATGACGAAGGGCTGTCCTTCGGCGACGAAGCCGACGTGGCAGAGGAAAGCTTCGTCGAGAATCTGGTTGACGACGTCGCGGTCGTACACCGCCCGCTGCGGCTCGCGCACTACGCGGGTGCGTGCGGTTGGAGTGGGATTGCTGGAGTTTAAGCTGGTGGACATGGAACTAACTTCCCAGGCAGGCGCCAAGAGTGGTGACGGGGAATTCTAGCAGGTCGGCGGTCGCGGTACGTGCTTGCGGCTACAGCAGCCCGCCGGTCTTTACCGCCAAGGTGTTGAGCGCCATCTCCAGTTTGGTGATGGCCTCGCCGAGTTCGGGATGATTTCCGAGCTTCTGCTGTAGCTCCTTCAGAATCTTATGGGCACTGGCGACGTGCTCGGCCGCCTGGACTGGATCTTGCTCGGGCTTCGGTGCGCTCGGTGTTGGCATGGTTGTTTGCTCCCCGGTACATGTCAATTCTATATGGGATCGGCGACGCTGCTGCAGGACATGGCAATCTTCCGCTCTGTAGAGACGGGGCTTGCCCGTCTTCCGCTCCCAAGACGCGGCAAGCCGTGTCTCTACGGGAGATCGGATGCCCCGATGCGCGATGGCCGCCGAGCTGCGCTCGGCTTGGACGGGGTCCTTCGGCTCCGCTCAGGACAGGCTCCGCCCCGTCCCCACACGATCACTTACGCCGGCTTTTCCCCGACGGCCTTGGATGCTCTTCGAGCACCGCGAACTGGATTTTCTTCTCTACCGGATCGATGCGGTCCACCAGCACGCGCACGCGATTGCCCAGACTGTAGGTTTTGCGCGAGCGCTGGCCTATGATCTGGCGGGTGTCTTCATGGTAGGTGTAGCGGTCGTTCTTATCGCCGTCGGTTAGCGTGTTTAGGGGGACTAGGCCTTCGACGAAGAGGTCGGTTAGTTCTACGAAGAATCCGAATTTGGTCACGCTGATGATTAGGCCGTCGAAGTCTTCGCCGATGCGGCTTTCCATGAATTTCATTTTTTTCCATTCCATCAGGCCGCGTTCGGCTTCGTCGGCGCGGCGTTCGGCTTGGCTGGATTCGTCGGCGATGCTGTGGAGTTCTTCGGGCGCGATCGGACCGCTGAGAGGCGCGAGCGCGTGTTGATGCGCGTCGCGGTCGCGGCGCTTGGACCAGGGGGATGGCGGTGAGCCCTTGGGGGCTAAAGGCGTGGAATTTCGATGCCCAGCTCCTAAAGGGGCGTCTAATCTCGAAGAATTTGCGGCATCGCTAAAGCGATGCCCTGATACGAAGCTTTGTAGAGATAGGGACGCTCCCACCGGGACTTCTTCATCCATCTTTTCGGGCGAGTCTCTCAGCACTGCTTTCAGGATGCGGTGCACGATCAGGTCGGGATAGCGGCGGATGGGCGAGGTGAAATGGGTGTAGGTGGTGGCGGCTAGGGCGAAGTGTCCGCGATTTTCTTCGGAGTAGCGGGCCTGTTTCAGCGAGCGCAACATGAGGAAGCTCAGGATTCTTTCTTCCGGCTTGCCTGCTATCTTCTCCGTGAGTTTCTGATACATGCGCGGGGTGATGTGGATTTCTTTGGGCACTTCGATTTCGCGGACGCGCTTGCCGGTGCCGCGGGCTTCGCGGCGGTCGGCTTTTAGTTGCATGCGCTGAATGGGCAGGGCGCCTACTCCTAGCGAGTATCCGAAGGTAGCGGCGATTACCTCGAAGTCGTAGACGCGTTTGGCGTCGGGTTTCTCGTGGATGCGGTAGAGCGAGGCTATGCGTTTGTTTTCTAGATAGTGGGCAACGGACTCGTTCGCCGAGAGCATGAATTCTTCGATTAGGCGGTGGGCGATGTTGCGCTCGGATCTGGTGATGCTCTTCATCATGCCGAGTTCGTCGAACTCTATGACTGGCTCGGGGAGATCGAAATCGATCGATCCTCGGCGTTTGCGCTTGCGGTTCAGAATCATCGCCAGATCGCGCATGCGTTCGAAGTGTTCGACCTGGGCGGCGTATTCGCGGCGGGCGGCGGCGTCTCCTTCGATTACGGCATTCACGGCAGTGTAGGTCATTCTTGCAGCGGAGCGGATCACGCCTTCATTGATTTCATAGCCGACGATCTCGCCTTGGTGGTCAATCTCCATGGTGCAGGAGAGAACGAGGCGGTCGACTTCGGGGCGCAGGCTGCAAATGTCGGTCGAGAGCTCTAACGGCAGCATGGGGACAGCGCGGTCGGGGAAATAGACGCTGGTGCCGCGCAGACGGGCTTCCTGATCGAGCGGCGAGTTGGGCGTTACGTATTGGGCGACGTCGGCGATGTGGACTTGCAGTTCGTAGTTGCCGTTTTCGAGCTGGCGGACGTGAACGGCGTCGTCGAAATCGCGCGCGGTTTCGCCATCGATGGTGACGATGGGAAGCTGGCGGTAGTCGCGGCGGTGACGCAATGCGTCGGCGGGAATTTCGGATTCGCTGCCGGATTCGATGGCTTGGGCTTCTTCGGTCACTTCGGGCGGGAAGCGATGGGGCAGGTGAAACTTGCGGATCATGATCTCGACGTCGACTCCGAAGTCGTTTTCTTCGCCGAGAATTTCGATCACGCGACCGCGCGGTTGCTGCGTGGCGCTTGGCCAGTCCGTGATTTCCACGTCTACTACTACGCCTTCTAGATCCTGTCTGTCGGTGTGGACCGCGGCTTCTTCGCCGATTACACGGTCGCGCGAGTTGGATTGGGAGCGAGCGCGCAGGAGCGACTTGCCGGGCGTGGCCGGCGGCGCTACGTTGGGGATTTCCATCCCTGGCGGGATTACGATTTCCTGCGTTACTTTTTCGTCGATGGGCTTGACGTAGTTGTGGCGGTGTCCATAGTGGAAGATGCCGACTACGGTTGGATGCGCGCGCGACAGGGAGCGGACGATATGGCCTTCGGCGCGGCCGTCGGTGCGGACGGCGGTGACTTCGACCAGGACGCGGTCGCCGTGCATCGAGGACCCGATGGCGTGCGGAGGAATGAAGACATCGCCGGCGAGGCGGGCTTTTAGACTGTCATCGAGCGAAGTGGCTTCGGGAATGACGAAGCCGAAGCCGTCGCGATGCATGGTCAGGCGGCCTACGAGCAGGTTGCGTCCCTTGGCGGGCTCCGGAATGGCATAGCGTTCGGAGTCGACTTGCAACAGGTCGCCTTTATTTACGAGCGCGTACAGGCGGTCGGTCAGTTCACGACGCGCATCGCCTTTTACGCCGAGTTCGCGCAAAAGTTGCTTATGGCTCGCCGTCTTCTTGGGCTGGCGGGCGATGTGGCGGATGATGGCTGAGTCGGACAACATCAAGGGAAGGTCTCAGGTGCTAGGTCTCAGGTGTCAGGGGGGCGGACGGGCGAGGACGCCCGTCTCTCCATCCCTATTTCAAATACTTCTCCTCAATAATTCTTCGATGATGCAGCTCGTGGCCGGCGATGATATAGGCCAGGGCACGCACGCTGATCTCGTTCTTGTTGGCTACGCCGCGGCGGGTCCAGGCGGGCTCGTCTAAATTGCGAAAGAGGGAGACGGTAGCGCGGCGGACGGCGATGTAGTCCTCGATCAGGTCGGCCAGTGAACGGCGCGCGAATGGGGCGTTGCGGACGTAGTCGTCCTGCTCGAAGCCTTCGATCGGAGTCGCGTCACCACGCGAAATGCGCAGGGCGCGGTAGCTCATGATGCGCTCGGTGTCGTTGGTGTGGCCGAGCACTTCCTTCAGGCTCCACTTGTCGGGCGCGTAGCGGAGATCGCCGTCGGCCTCGGTGCGTCCGGAGAGAAGGAGAACCATCTGGCGGCGCTGGTCCTCGAGCGCGGCGAGCACGTCGTTGCCCTTGACCAGGGAGATGTAGCTCTCGTGGTAGGGAGAGTATTCTCCGGGCTGGGGCCGGAGGGGGGCGGTCGCGGTTGAAGTCGTTGGAGTTGAAGTCATGATTCCTCGTCAGGGATGGCACGCGATTTAGCTGTGCCCCACGGCTCCATACTATCGCGACATGATCGCGACGCAAGTATTGCGATAGAAGAATTACCGCTGGCTGGCAGGGGTTACATGATCGATGCATGGTCGATGGTGCAATTCTGAGGCAGGAACCACAATGGGAAATATGAAAATCAATAAGAATGCTGGATTTCCACAAGCGTAGGGGTCACTCGGGAGTACAATCTGTTTTGGCCCCCGAAATGCGGCGGTGATTCAAAATCCGTTAAGATAAGGAAAGGATTTCGACGACAATGTGGAAGCCCACGAATCAACCTGCGACGCCCTCCCGGCCAAGTGAGCCGGAGCGTACGAGCACGACCACTGCGACGACGGCACCGCTTATGAGCACGAGCGAGCCCGCGGCTGTACCGCGCCCGGTTACGACCACCACTTCGGACCAAGCCACGATCGGTAAGTCGCTGGTAATTAAAGGTGAAGTGACCGGTTCCGAGTCTCTGTATATCGATGGCCGGGTGGAGGGATCGATCAACCTCTCCGGCAATCGGGTAACGATTGGCCGCAATGGAGTGGTGGCGGCAAATATCAGCGCGCGAGAAATCGTGGTGCTCGGCAAGGTGCGGGGTAACCTGACCGCGAGCGACCGGGTGGATATCCGCAGTGACGGTTCGCTGACCGGCGACGTCGTGGCGGCGCGCATCTCGATTGAAGACGGCGCGTTCTTCAAGGGCGGCATCGACATCCGCAAAGCGGGAACAGCGGGAGCAAAGACCGACTCGAAGCCGGAAGAAGTGGCGAAGAGTCCTGCGACTGCGTCGCCGGAACCGGCGATGTCGGCGCGGGCGTAGGAGCGCTGTTCGTCATTCGCTGTTCGCTATTCGCTATTCGCTCTCGTACGAATGAACGACGGCGCAAGCGGGTTTAGGAAACGGGCCTCTTTTTGGGGTCCGTTTTTTTCCCTCTGCTTAGGGCTGCGACGTCGCATAGCCAAGAGCGACGGACGAAGAGCGACATAGCGAATCCGACGTTGCTGTGACCACCGGCAGCTGCCGAGCTGTGCTCGGCTTGGACGGGCGAGGGCGCCCGTCCCCACACAAGCGCCCGTCCCTACACGAGCGCCCGTCCCAATACGAGCGGGCTCACGGTTCTTTGCTCGTTGCCATTGTTTCCGCGGCTTCGGCCTCGGCTACGCCCGGGAAGGGAGCGGATCTTTTCCTGCGAAGGTCTGCCGGTAATTCCGAACGCAACAGCCAGAGTCCGGCGGCGACGGCTGCAGCCCAGGTTAAGGAGCCGAGCGCGAGGGCTAGAAGATCGGCGCGGCGGCTGCCATCGAGTGAGATGGTGCGCATGACCTCATGACTCAAGCCGCCGGAAACGGCGCCCACCAGCCCCGCCTTTCCTAATTCTTTCCAGTTCAAGCCGCCGAGCGGCACCATGCCGCGGAAGTGCAGTAGTGCGGCGATGGCCACCGCATTCGCGGCAATGCCAGCGTCGGAGGCGATGGCTAGTCCGGTGACCGACAACGTGCGAAAAAACAGCGCGTACATGGGTAGCGAGGCGAGAGTGATCAGGCTGGTGGCGATCATCGGAGTCAGGGTATTGCCCGAAGCATAAAACGCGCGGGCATAAAGTGCCTGACTGGACCACAAAGCCAGCGAGAGCGAAAACCAGAAAAAGTAGAGGGCGGTGGATTCGGAATCCGCCAAGGTGAAATGCCCGCGGCGATAGACGAGATCGATGAGCGGGACGGCTATGGCCATCATCCAGCCGGTGATGAGCAGCGAAGCGGCCGTGATGCGATAGACCGAACCGTTTACGGTGGCGGCGAATTCGGCGAACTTTTTTTCTCCGAACAGGCGCGAGAAAAAGGGAAGCGATGCCTGGCCGACGGCCTGCCCGAGAATTGCGATGGGAACTGCGAAGAGACGTTTGGCATAGTTCAGCCTGGCGATGTCGCCGATTCCGCTGGAGGCAAAGTAACGGAGGATCCAATCGTCGGCGGTGACCAGCGAGACGCCCAGCATCAGCGGGATGGAGAGGCGCACCCACTCGCGGAACGCGGGGTTCTTCACATCGAACGAGGGCCGGTATCCGGTGCCGATTTTGGCTGCTCCGAGAGCGTTGATCAGAAACGGTCCGGCAATGCTGCCGGCGAGCGCGCCGAAGGCTAGGGACGCGATTCCCATCTGGCGTCCTGCAATCACTCCACCGGCGATGATGAACACGTTGTAGATTAGCGGTCCGAATGCCGGCAACAGGAACAAGCGGTGCGAGAGCAACACCGCGGAAACTACTCCTCCTACATAAAAGAAGATCTGCGCCGGTAGGAGGATGCGCGTGAGATGAACGCAGAGCTGCATCTGCGCGGGTGTGAAGCCGTGGAACATCCAACCGGCGAACTGCGGGGTGAAGATCTCGGCGAGGATGGTGCCCGCGATCAGCACTGTGGTCATCACGGTAATGATGATCGAGAAGGTCTTCTGCGCGTCCTGCTCGCGCTTCTCTGCGAGAAACCGGGTATAGATGGAGATGAATGTGATGGAGGCGGTGCCGCCGGCGACGATGTAGTTGAGCCAGTCGGGGAGGGTAAAAGCAGCGACGTAGGCGTCGGTCTGCTGACCGGCGCCGAAGGCGTAGGCGATGTAAGCCTCGCGGATGTATCCGATCACGCGCGAGAGCGTGATGGTCGTCATCATCAGCAGCGTTGCCGAGAAGGCGGTGTGCTGGTGCGATGGGCGGAAGAAACGGAGAAGACGCATCGTTTGCAGATTAACGCATCTGGCGAATCGTGGGAGAGTTATCCAGGGGCTGGAATCGGGAATGGCAATCTCGGACTACGGCGACAAAGCTAAGGAATATTCTTGGTCGGGGTGATCGCCGTTTTTAAAAGATATCTTGATTCAATGTCAAGAAAGGCACAGTATGCTCCATATCGTGCCCCACTACGGATTGAAGCGGTTCGATGCGCCGGCTGCAGAATCAGTCATTTTCTTGGCTCTGCTATTCGCGGCTTCGTGCTCTCGAACTCAACCTGTCGCGCAAGAACATACTGGCGCGACGGTCGAAGTACCGCAGTTTGCCATTGCGGTCGAGCTGTCCGACAAAGCAGAAAGACGCCTTCGCAGTATTGGCGAGTCGGTGCTTGTTATCGCTTACTTCGATGGAGATGCGTTGCCAGGCGAAGGCAAATACAACCCGCCCAACAGAGATGTCTTTCTAGGCAATGTTGAGAAGATGGTCGACCGGAGTAATGTGGCAAGATTTGATGACAGCAGAGTGCCGCTAAGCGACTGGAATAGGCTCTCCGACAAGAACTACTTCGTCACCATCAATACAGTTTCCGCACGAAAAGCCGGCGAGGACAACCTGCTGGACTGTGCCGACCCGATTAGCCGCAGAATCGAATCATTTAAAGGCAAAACGATTGAGGTCCGATGCTGGTTAATTGGCGAGCGTTCTGCTCCGACCAAATGACTGTTGAATCGCCATTGTCGCTAACCACGGTGGTTATGATCGTAATCGCTTAATCTACGACAAAATAAAATGTGCTCGCAGCTTTACGCGAGCGGGGGCGCCCACACCACACGATCGCGGAAGAGAAGCTGCTCTAGATGTTTGAAATATATAGATTTGCCGTTTGATCTCCGTTTTACCTGCTGTGCATTGTCATTCTGCCGCCTAAGCCACATAGTGCCCGCAGAAACGGAGGCACTATGGCTGCTTCACTTGCCGATTTTGCGGAACAGATCAACCCTAAGACGTTGGCGGAGGCTCGGCGTGCCGGGTTCCGGCAGGCTACTCGCGTCAATGGAAGTTTTCTGGCTGCCGCCGAGAAGCGGGCTCTCGTTTGGATGGCCGAGCGCATGCCTGTCTGGGTCAATTCCGACCACCTAACCGTGCTTGGCTTTGCCGCCCAAATCGCTACGGGCGTTTGCTACGCCTTGGCTGCCCATGACCGCCGTATGCTGCTGGCGGCCATTGTGTGTCTTGCGGTGAACTGGTTCAGCGACAGCCTGGACGGAACTTTAGCGCGCGTGCGCCAGCAGCAGCGGCCTCGTTACGGCTTCTACGTGGACCACATCATCGATTCCATCGGCGCGGTGGCGATGATGGGCGGGCTGGCGCTTTCCGGATACATGCATCCGGCGATTGCGATTGGGCTGCTGATTGCGTTTCTGCTGCTTTCCATCCAGTCGTATCTGGCGACGTATACGCTTGGCGAATTTCATCTTTCGATGTGGCGCTTCGGGCCGACCGAGTTGCGCGTGCTGCTGGCGGTGGGCAACCTGGCGATGTTTCGCTGGGCGTGGGTGATTCATGGGCGCTATCGGCTATTTGATATTGGCGGCGCGATTGGTTTGGCTGGGATGCTGCTGATGCTGGTGGTCTTCACCCTGAAGAATACGGTGCGGCTTTACCGGGAAGAGAGAATTTTATGAAGAATTTGTGTAGGGACGGGCGCCCTCGCCCGTCCATGCCGAGCGAAGCTCGGCAGAGCCTTTTCCGTTTGATGAAATTCAACGCCGTCGGCGGGATCGGCATCGGCGTGCAGTTGGCTGCGCTGGCCATTTTTCGTTCCTGGATGAAGCTGGATTATCTTTTGGCTACGGGGCTGGCGGTTGAGATTGCGGTGATCCACAACTTTTTGTGGCACGCGCGCTTCACCTGGGCGGATCGGCTGGCTCCGCGGCGGGTGCACTTGCTGCTTAGGCTGGCCAAATTCAACGCCAGCAACGGCGCGGTTTCGATGGTCGGGAACCTGGCGCTGATGCGGCTCCTGGTCGACGACGCGAAGTTCAACTATGTTGCTTCGAATGTTATCGCGATCGTCATTTGTTCGCTGGTGAATTTCCTGCTCAGCGACCGGTTTGTGTTCGAGGCAGAGGCGAAGTCGGCTTCGATCTCGACCTAGCAGCTGCCGAGCTCTCCACCCCGTCAAGCCAACACCGGGCTTGTCGGGGGCCCCGGTGCGCGGCTTGGACGGGCGAGGCGCCCGTCCCCACACAGGCTCGCGAGATGGCTTTAGGGCTTGTCCTTTTGGGGGTTACGCTGCGAACAAGCCCGAGATATAATGTCCGTAGTTGCTATGCGCTCGAACGGCTACATTTCGCTTATTGGGGCGTGCTGGATCGAGGGGCGCGCTTGTCCTCGCCGGTACCTTTCCTTTCTGCCTTCGCACGTGCGCGCCAATCTCTTTGGCTGCGACTAATTATTCTTTTCTCTTCGTTGCTCAGCTAATCGCTCTTAGCCTTTGGCTCTTAGCTTTTAGCTTCTAGCCCAAGCAGCCTATCTCCGTGGACGCTGCTCGAATCCGGCCCGAAAAACCACTGAGAACTGAGAACGGGGAACTGAGAACTAATCTGGAGGATGCCATGACCACCAAGACTTTGACCGTCGGACCCAAGCTCATTACTGCGATTCCTGGCCCTAATGCCAAGCACGTTCTCGCGGGCGATGAGAAATACATTTCGCCTTCCTACACGCGCTCTTATCCGATGGTGGCCAAGCGCGGGCGCGGGATTGTGGTGGAAGACGTGGATGGCAATGAGTTCTTCGATTTTTCCGCTGGGATTGCTGTGACCTCGACCGGCCATTGCCATCCGGAGGTGGTTGCGGCCATCCGGAAGCAGGCGGGCGAACTGATCCACATGTCGGGCACCGACTTCTATTACGAGGGCATGGTGACGCTGGCCGAGCGGCTGTCGAAGATCGCGCCTATGCCTGGGCCGCACAAGTTTTATTACGGAAACTCCGGAACCGAAGCCATCGAGTGCGCTTTGAAGCTGGCGCGCTATCACACCAAGCGGCAGCACATCATCGCCTTCTTCGGGGCTTTCCACGGACGTACCATGGGCGCGCTCTCGCTGACGGCCTCGAAGCCGCAGCAGAAGCGCCGCTTCTCGCCGCTCCTGCCTGGGGTTACGCACGTGCGCTATCCCGATGTGTATAGGGGCTGTGCAGGCGGTCCGCAGGAGGCCGAGAAACTCGCGCTCGGCTGCGCACGCTTCATCGAAGACAAACTGTTTAGGACCCTCCTCGCGCCGGAAGAAGTCGCGGCCATTTTTGTCGAGCCTATCCAGGGCGAAGGCGGATACGTGATCGCGCCGGCGATCTTCATGCAGGAACTGCGCCGCATCTGCGACCAGCACGGCATCCTGCTGGTGGTGGACGAAGTGCAGAGTGGCATGGGCCGCACGGGCAAATGGTTTGCGGTCGAACACACGGGCGTGCATCCCGACATCGTTTGTATCGCGAAGGGCATCGCCTCCGGGATGCCGCTCGGCATCACCGTGAGCAAGGCCGACATCATGGACTGGGTCCCCGGCTCGCACGCGTCGACTTTCGGCGGCAACCCGGTCTGCATTGCCGCCGCGTTAGCCACGCTGGATGTGATCGAGAAGGAAGGGCTGCTGCGGAACTCGCAGGAAGTCGGCGACCACATGCTGAAGCGCATGGCCAGCTGGCCGAAGAAGCATAAGATTGTGGGCGACGTCCGCGGACGCGGCTTGATGATCGGCGTCGAAATCGTGAAAGACCAGACGACCCGCGAGTATGGCACCAGCGAGCGCGATCGCGTCGTGCAGCGGGCGTTCGAGCGCGGCATTCTGTTTCTAGGCTGCGGTCCGAGCACGATTCGCATTGCGCCGCCGCTGGTCGTTACCAAGGACGAAGCCGACGTTGCCATGGATGCGCTGGAAGAGTCGATTGCGAGCGTTGAAACTTAGGGCGTTGAAACTTAGAGCGTTGAAACTTAGATCATTGAAGCGGAGAAGAACGCGTGATTGCCGGAGTGCGCATGCTGAACGGAACCGTGGAATCGATTCACCTTGCCTCGGCCGCCCAAGGGGCGATGCAATCGGTTGCTCAGGCGGCGGCGATTCCGGGCAGGGGCTTGAGGGGGATCGATACGCGTTGAAGTTAGGCACGTTCTACAAGCCCGGGCCGGATTACGAACTCACGCTGATTGAGGCGGAAGCGATTGAGGCGCTGCGGCGGGACTATCGCGTCGAGCTTGCTCCGGGCGAAGCTCGCCGCAACATCGTGACGCGCAATGTGCCGCTGAATCACCTGGTGGGGAGGGAGTTTGCCATCGGCGATGTGCGCATTCGCGGTATCCGCCTATGCGAGCCTTGCGACCACTTGCAGAAGATAACTGGGAAGCCGGTGATTAAGGGCCTGCTGCACCGCGGGGGATTGCGGGCTCAGATTCTCACGCCGGGGACGATTCGCGTCGGCGACGAGGTTAGCGTCATGCCGTAGAGACGCGGCTTGCCGCGTCTCTGCACTTGCTCACAGCCAAGGTTGCACGCTTCTGGTAGAACTGCGATCCCGGCGAGACACTTCTTCAGGAACTGAGATTCTTACTGGAAGGAAGCCCCTCGATGCCACGGTTTACATCGCGCACTTTTGTCGTGCTGGCGTTCGCCCTGGTGATTTGGGGCTCTGCTTTTGCCGGCATTCGCGCCGGTCTGCACGCTTATTCGCCTGCGAATCTCGCTGTTCTGCGTTTTCTGGTCGCGTCTCTGGTGCTCGCCATCTATGCTGGGGTCGCGCACTTCCGGCGTCCGCTATTGGGCGACATTCCCGGGCTGGTCCTGACCGGCGCCATTGGAATCACCTTTTACAACCTGGCACTCAATTACGGAGAGACTCGCGTGACCGCGGGTGCTGCCAGTTTGCTGATTGCTTCCACGCCGATCTGGACGGCTCTCGGGGCCCGATTATGGCTGCACGAGAAACTGACTGCGATCGGATGGTGTGGAGTGTTTGTGAGCTTCGCGGGAGTCGCACTGATTGCCAGCGGAGAAGGCGAAGGCATCCGCTTCTCATTCTCACTGCAGGCGCTGATCATTCTCGCAGCCGCGGTTGCCAACGGGCTCTACATCATTCTGCAGAAGCATTATTTGGGCAGGTACAGCGCACTGGAATTTACGGCTTGCGCGATGTGGTTCGGGACGGCGATGATGCTGCCCTTCGGTAATGGTCTGCTGCACACGTTCCGCGCCGCTCCCGCCTCGGCGACACTGGCGGTCGTCTATCTCGGTATTTTTCCGGGTGCGCTCGCCTATGTGGCCTGGGCCTACGTGCTTTCGCACGGCGCCGCCGGACGCACTGCGACGCTGCTCTACGTGATTCCGATCTCGGCCATCGGCATTGCATGGATTTGGCTGGGCGAAGTGCCGAGGCTGATCTCACTGGCCGGCGGCGCGGTGGCGCTCGGCGGCGTGGTGCTGGTGAACACCGTTGGAAAAAAGAAAATAGAGAAGTCGGCTGAGACAGCGGCATTGGTGGTTTCGGACGTGGTGAGCTGAAGAGTGTTCGTGAGTACCGGGCCGTCCCTCCGGGACTCTGCTAAATTCTTCCAGCTTTCCCAGCGCTGAAGCGCTGGGCTAAGCTGGATCGCCCCTCCGGGGCTGGATTCGCGAGGGCGAATTGTACCGGACGCGCGGTGATGAGGATCACATCACGCGCGGTTGGTCCAAGCTAGGGTGAAATGGGGTTTTCCATGTTCGCCGGACGCCTGGCGCAAGCCACAGTACGCGCACTGGACTGGCTGGCAGCTAGAACGCTTGCGGCGGAGGACTTGCCCGCGCACCAGCGTACTGGTCGACGCGGTGAAGAAGACGCTTATTTCTACCTTCGCCGGCGGGGCTACACGATCATCGCCCGCAACTACCGCTCACCGCATCATCGCGGCGAAGTCGATCTCGTTGGCTGGGAGATGGACGTCTTGTGTTTTATCGAAGTGAAGACTCGGACGACGCGCGACGTCAAGCCCGCCGAAGCCGCTGTAGATCGCGATAAACAAAGGGAGTTATCGCTGGTCGCCCGCGATTTCCTGCGCCACATGCCCGCTTCGTGCCAGTGGCGATTCGACGTGCTTGCCGTATACTATGAGCTTGGACATGGCCGACCCTCCTTCGAGTTGTTCCAAAATGCGTTTTCTGTATCGTACAATCGTAAGTTTGCGAGGACTCCAACTGAGAGGATTTAGTGCCTGAACTAAGAAAAGATCCCATCGTGGGCCGGTGGGTGATTATTTCCACGGATCGCGCCAAGCGGCCTAACGACTTTGTGCGCGAAGCGGTGAAGATCAAGGGCGGATTCTGCCCCTTCTGCTACGGAAATGAGAGCAAGACCCCGCCGGAGATTCTGGCGTATCGCCCAAGCAACAACAGCAACGCTCCGCAGAAAGACAGTCCGGGTTGGACCATCCGCGTGGTTCCAAACAAGTTCCCTGCACTCGGCATTGAAGGCAACTTGAATAAGCAGGCCGAGGGCATGTTTGACAAAATGAATGGCATCGGCGCCCACGAAGTGGTCATCGAAACGCCCGACCACAACGCCACCCTGGCCTCGCTTCCTTCGAAAAAAATCGAAGACGTTCTATGGGCCTTCCGCGATCGTATTCTCGATCTCAAGAAAGATCGGCGCTTCAAATACATTCTGCTTTTCAAGAACCACGGAGAGGCAGCCGGCGCCTCGCTCGAGCACTCGCACTCGCAGCTGATCGCGTTGCCGATTGTGCCCATTTACGTGGTGGAGGAACTGCAGGGAGCCAAGCAGTATTACATCTACAAAGAGCGCTGCGTCTTCTGCGACGCCATTCGCCAGGACATCGAAAGTGGCACCCGAGTCGTCGCGGAGAACGAAAGTTTTGTGACTCTCGCCCCGTATGCTCCGCGGTTTCCCTTTGAAACCTGGATTCTCCCCAAAAGCCACGAGTCAGCCTTCGAGAACTCGTCGTCGCACATGTTCGAAAATCTCGCGAGAGCGCTCAAGCTGCTGCTGATGAAAGCGGACCGCGTACTCGATAATCCGCCGTACAACCTGGTCGTACACACGTCGCCGGCGCAGGATCCGGCCAATGAGTATTACCACTGGCACATCGAATTCATGCCCAAATTGACCAAGACGGCGGGATTTGAATGGGGCACTGGTTTCTACATCAACCCCACACCGCCCGAAGAGGCGGCGAAGTTTTTGCGCGAGGCGAGCGTGGAGGATGCGGCTCCCAGTACAGTGACGGTTCGCTGATTGGGTTGCGTGGCCTGCTGCGTCCGGTACCCGGGCATCGCGCCCGGCTCGACGGGCGAGGACGCCCGTCACTCCACAAGCCAATTTATCCCCAGCCAATTACCCCTGGGTCCGGTCGAGAACTTCCGCATGCCACGCCATCTGAATTGCTTCCAGCTTGGCTTCGTTCGACTTCGCGGGATCGTCCTTGAAGCCGGGGAGTTCGATCACATACTTGTGCAGGTCGGTGAAACGAACCGTGAGCGGGTCGAGCTTCGGATGGATTTCAGAAAGCAGAATCCCGATGTCTTCAGGATCGCTCCAGGTAAGTTCTTTTGGCATGAATCAGTGCTCCTGTTTGTGGTCCGCTTAACCGATCCGGATCGCGGTTTGGCTAAAAGCTAATAGCCAAAAGCTAAAGGCGATTTGTTTAATGCTCTTCTGAAACGTAATTCCGGTTCCACTCCGGGATTTCCACGACTAGTTTGCCCGGTTTCTTGATCACGGTCTGGCATCCCAGGCGCGAGTTTAGCTGAAGATCGGCGGCCATGTCGAGCTTGTCGGCTTCGTCATCTTCCATCTCCGAGATCAGGTCTGCACCTTCTTTTACCCAGACGTGGCAGGTCGTGCAGGCGCAGTTTCCTCCGCACGCATGATCGAGAGGAATGCCGAAGTTCAATGCTACATCGAGCAGCGACTCTTCCTTGCCATGGTCTTTATAAGGCAGCTTGCCGTGTTCAAAGGTCACCGTCTTGCCTTCGGGCAGAAAGGTGACCTCAACCGTGTTTTCACCGGGAGCATCCATCGTGGTGGTTCCGGTTTCCTGCGTTTTTTCTTCAGACATTTATCAACCCCAGGTTTCAATGTTTCAAGGTTTCAAAGTTGAACCTTGAAACCTGCTTTATTCAAAATCTGCCTTTGCCACCGGATGGCCGGCCTGTGGGCCTTCCTCCAGATCGGTATCGTCCATGGCCTTTCCCTTGAGCGCGGTCGAAACGGCAGTATCCATCATTAATTCGGCCAAACGCATCGTAGCCTCGTTGAGCGCGTCAATGCCAGCGCGGATCGCATGAAAGTCATCGCCATCCTTTACCGCGGCAAGAGCTTTCTCCAGCGTCTCGACGTTGCGGCGTTCCTCGGTCGTAAGCTCGTGCCATGCCTGATTGTTCTTCGCTTTCGCGAGCGCCGTCAGGATCGTGTCTGCTTCGCGTCGCGCCTCAATGATCTGTCGCTGCCGGAAATCCTCTTCCGCGAAGTCGAACGACTCGAGTAGCATGTTCTCGACCTGTTCGTCGGTGAGGCCGTAACTGGGCTGGACGTCGATTTCAGCCTCTTGTCCGCTGCGCTGCTCGCGCGCCGAGACCCGCAGAATGCCGTTGGCGTCGATCAGAAACCTCACTTCAATGCGCGGCATGCCGGCGGGCATGGGTGGAACGCCCTTGAGATCGAATCGCGCCAGCGACCGGCAATCGCGTGCCAGCTCGCGTTCGCCTTGCAGCACGTGAATCGCGACGTTCGTTTGGCCATCCACCTGGGTGGTGTAGTACTGCGTTGCCGAAGCCGGTACCGTCGAGTTGCGCAGGATGATTTTGTCGGTCACGCCGCCCGCCACTTCGATTCCAAGAGACAGCGGGGTTACGTCGAGCAACAGCATCTCTTTCGTGATTTCGGAGCCACCGCCCAGAATATTCGCCTGCACGGCCGCGCCGAGCGCAACCACTTCGTCGGGATTTAAATCCGTGTGCGGCACGCGTCTAAACAGATCCTGCACCAAACGCCGCACCTTTGGAATGCGCGTGGAGCCGCCGACCAGCACGACTTCGTCAATTTGCTCGGGCTTCACGCCTGCGTCCTTGAGTGCCTGCTTGCAGGGGGCGACGGTGCGGTCAATGATCGGTTGAATCATCTGCTCGAAATCTGCCAGCGAAATCTCGCGCTGATACTTTTTTCCGCCGGGCAAATCGACATCGAGCTTCGCCGCGGGCTGCGACGAAAGCGCAATCTTGGCTTCAATCACGGCCTGGCGGATGCGCTGCACGGCTTCGCCGCTGCGCCGCAAGTCGCGCCGAAAATCGAGTCCGAGCTCGCCGCGAATGTCGTCGAGCGCAATCGCGATCAGCAGATTGTCGATATCGTCTCCGCCGAGATGGGTGTCGCCGTTGGTGGCGATCACCTCGAAGATGCCGTCATGCAGCTTGAGAATCGAAATGTCGAATGTGCCGCCACCCAGGTCGTAAACCACCACGATGCCGTGCTTCTTTTTGTCCAGGCCATAAGCGAGAGATGCCGCTGTCGGTTCATTCACCAGCCGCAAAACATTCAGCCCGGCGATGCGGCCAGCATCTTTTGTCGCCTGCCGCTGCGCGTCATTGAAGTAGGCGGGGACGGTGATGACCGCCTGGGTTACGGGCGCTCCGAAAAAACGCTCGGCATTGCGCTTGAGCTGGCGCAGCACCAGCGCCGAAATCTCGGGAGGCGTGTAGGTTCGCTCACCGATCTTGATGCGCAGAACCTCACCCTCATGAAGGTCATCTGCCAACTGGAAGGGAAACAGTTTGAGCTCTTTCTGTATATCCTCGAGGCCGCGCCCCATCAGGCGCTTGATCGAATAAACCGCCCGCTCCGGCGTTTCGATTAAATGTCTGCGCGCGGCGTTGCCTACGATGATCTGGTTGTTCTCGTCGAGTGCCACCACGGATGGCACAAGGTTCAACCCGTCTTCGCCAGGGATGACGACGGGAGAATCCCCCTGCATGTAGGCCACGAGCGAGTTCGTGGTGCCGAGATCGATGCCGACGATGTGGTCAGAAGACATTTTGTAATTTTGTAATCGGGTAACTTGGTAATTTGAAGGCCTTGAATTGCCGCGGGTTTTGAATTACACAATTACTCGATTACCAAATTACAAAATCCTATTCCAATGCCTCATTCACGTCCCGTACCAGGTTCCGGACATAGTTTCTGCGGTTCAGCACATCCAGAATCTTATCGAGAATCTTTTGCCGGTCGGCTTCTGCTCCGTTGGTGGTTGCGTCGTCCACGGATTTGTCCCATTTGTTCCACTCGATCTTGAGCTCGTTGAAGAGCGCGGCGTATTTTTCCTCGAGAGAAAGTTTGGCCTTGCCGATTTCCTCGAGTATGGCGGGATCGTCTTCGCCCGTCTTTCTCTGGGTACGCAGCTCTTCCAGATGCATGTTCAGTTCGAAGACTTCCTCCAAAAGATCGGGGGGCACCACCTGCTTTTTCAGTTTGCCGGTAGCGCGCGCCTTTTCCGTCGCCTGTTTCGATTGCTCTTCCAGTTCGACGCCTTCGAGGCGCAACAGGTATTCGGTACGCTTGATCGGATCTTTCAGCGTGCGGTAGGCGTCGTTGAGCATGGAACTTTGTTCCAGGCTAAAGGCACGTTCCTCGGGGTTCGCCTGCGCAAATAGGTCGGGATGAAGGCGGCGACTCAGCGCGTAGAATTCTTTTTCCAGTCCGGCCGTGTCCAGGTTGAGCTTGCGCGGAAATCCGAAGAAGGTGAAATAGTCCACCGGGACCGGCGGCTGCACTTTGCCGCACGAACTGCAGAAATGCACCGCGCGCATGGTGCCGCACGACCAGCAACTTGGAGTTGCCTCTCCGGCGCCGTGTCCGGGAATGATTAACGACGACTTGGATTCTATGTTTGCCATACAAAATTTAAGGCGAGCGCGCGGCCCGCCCTCACTATCCTCGCCACACTTCTATTACGAGAAAGAACTCCCGCAACCGCAGGACTTGGTCGAGTTCGGGTTCACGAACACGAATCCTTGCTGCATCAGGGTTTCGTGGTAATCGAGCGTCATCCCGTGCAGATAGATGAAGGACTTCGGGTCCACAAAAACCCGTACATCTCCAAACTCAAACACACGGTCGCGCTCGCGCGGTTGCGTATCGAACCGTATGTTGTAAGTCAGTCCCGAGCATCCGCCGCCCTGCACGCCCAAACGAAGCCCACCCTGCTCGGGCGAAACGTTTTCTTTCACCATGGCGGAGCGAATCTTCTTGAGCGCGTTGTCGGTGACCTGTATCCCTTTGGCCGGAGCCGCAGGGGCGGCGGATTTGACCGCTTGGTCTTTGACCGCTTGATCTTTGAGCGCTTCGTCTTTGACTATTTGGTCCATGATTGATTCTAGACGCTTCGAGCTTCGGGCTGCGAGCTGAGACGGGGCAAGCCCCGTCTCTACAGCCGAAAACGCTTACTGCGCTGCCCGCACTTCCACGGGTTTCGCGGATTCCTGCTTCTTTTTCCAGTCGCCGATCGCGGCTCGGATCGCATCCTCGGCCAGCACTGAGCAGTGAATTTTCACCGGCGGCAAGGCCAGTTCCTTCACGATCTCGGTGTTCTTGATGGCGAGGGCCTGGTCAACCGTCTTGCCCTTAACCCACTCGGTCGCCAGCGAAGACGATGCAATCGCCGAGCCGCAGCCGAAGGTCTTGAACTTGGCGTCTTCGATGATGTTGGTCTGCGGATTCACCTTGATCTGCAGCTTCATCACGTCGCCGCACTCGGGCGCGCCGACCAGTCCGGTGCCCACATCGGCATCCTTCTTGTCCATTGAGCCAACGTTGCGTGGATTGTTGTAGTGATCGATTACTTTATCGCTATATGACATCTGCAATCTCCTTGAGAACTCTTTTGTATCTGCCGCTAGAATTCGGTCGTCCCTACGGGGCTTTGATCAGTTCTTCCTCTGTTCCCAGCGCTGAAGCGCTGGGCTAAGCTCGGAAGCCCCTCCGGGGCTTTATTCCAGCCTCTAGTGCGCCGTCGGTTCTGCCGCCCACTTTACGCTCTTCAAGTCCACGCCTTCTTTCGCCATCTCGTAGAGCGGCGACAGTTCGCGCAGACGCAGTACGGTTTCAACCACGCGGTCGGCCACGTAATCGATCTCGGCCTCGGTGTTGAAGCGCCCGATTCCGAACCGGATCGAACTGTGCGCCAGATCGTCGCCCGTGCCGAGAGCTTTCAATACATAAGACGGCTCAAGCGTCGCGGAGGTGCACGCTGACCCGCTTGAAACCGCGATATCGTTGATGCCCATCAGCAGCGACTCGCCCTCCACGTAGGCAAAGCTGATATTCAGATTGCCGGGGAGGCGATGCTCCATGGAGCCGTTGATGTAGACCTCGTCGAGGCGGCTCATGATGCTGTCTTTCAGACGGTTTCGCAGGCCCGCCATCTTGCAGGATTCCTGCGGCATCTCTTCCTGCGCAATGGCGCAAGCCTTGCCGAGGCCGGCGATACCGGGAACATTGAGCGTCCCCGAGCGCATGCCGCGCTCGTGGCCGCCGCCGTCAATCTGCGCCACCAACTGTACTCGCGGATTCTTGCGGCGGACATAAAGCGCGCCCGCGCCTTTCGGCCCGTACAGCTTGTGCCCGGTGATGGACGCGACGTCGATGTTCATCTTGTTGACGTCGATCGGAACCTTGCCGATCGCCTGCACGGCGTCGGTGTGGAAGACGACGCCGCGTTCGCGGCAGAGTTTGCCGATTTCCTCGACCGGTTGCAGTATGCCGATTTCGTTGTTGGCCGCCATGATCGTGACCAGAATCGTCTTGTCGTCCATGGCGCGCTTCAGGTCGTCGAGGTCGATCAACCCATCTTTCTGCACCGGCAGATAGGTCACGCGAAAGCCGAGTTTCTCAAGATGCTTGCAGGTGTCGAGCACGGCCTTGTGTTCAGTAACCTCAGTGATGATGTGGTTGCCCTTCTCGCGGTACATCTCGGCCACGCCCTTGATTGCGAGGTTGTCGCTTTCCGTGGCGCCCGAGGTGAAGATGATTTCTTTCGCGGACGCGCCGATCAACTTGGCGATACGCTCACGCGACAACTCGACCGCTTCTTCCGCTATCCACCCAAAGGGGTGATTGCGGCTGGCGGCGTTGCCGAACTTCTCCATGAAGTAGGGCAGCATTTCTTCGAGAACCCGCGGATCCATGGGCGTGGTCGCGTGATTATCCATGTAAATGGGCAGCTTGATCCCAGCGGGAGCCGCGTGCTGTACGCCGCCATTGGTCGGGGTTGCCTTGTTGCCGTTCGTGCTCATGATCGCTCTTCTCCTCAAAAAAGACTTAAACGGACCAAATGCCGTCGCTACGAAATCGTTACCAACTCCACCGGCCTCCTGGCCTCCGTCTTATTGACGCGGAGAACCTCCGGTTCTTCCTTCATCTGCGAAATCATGATGTTCTTCAGCACCTGCTCGATGCTTTCATTCACTTTCCGCAGCGGCTCGCGAATGGTGCATCGATCGCTCTGCCCACATTCGCCGCGAACCGTGACGCACGACGTAATGAAAAGAGGGCCGTCAATGGCCTTGATCACTTCGAAGGCGGAGATCATCTTCGGATCTCGCGTCAGCATGTAACCGCCGTTCATGCCATGCTGCGACTGGATCAGACCGACCTTCGCCAGCCGTTGCAGGATCTTCGCCAGCGCTTCCTGCGGGATGCCGTAGGCCTCGGCCACATCCTTGGCGCTGCATGCGCCCTGGTCGGCGTGCTCGGCCAGATGCTTCATGGCCATGAGGCCGTAGTCCGCTTTTTTGGTGAGTTTCAGCATGCCACGAATGCCGACCTTTATAGTCGGATTCAATTCCGACTGTTTCGGTCGCACTTTAATTCTAACCTCAGCGGCGACTTCGCGCAAGGCCGATCAGGCACCGGCGTGATTTTGTAATCGAACGGTAAGTTTTAGCAGGTAAACGGCTTAGGGTTGGGTCGTTCCCCCTGGGTTGTGGTGCAGTTCGCGACAGGTTTCAGTGATCGCTAGTTTCTGACGTGCGGCCGGCGTTTCAACCCTTTCAGCACCAGCCCGCAAATTTCGTCGGCGAAGCTTTCGTCGAGCTTGTCGTGCCGGATCAGAAAGCGCATATAGATCGGGCCGTAGAGCGAGTCGAGGATGAGGTTAAGGTCGCTGCCGGCGGGCAGTTCGCCACGGTCGATGCCGCGCTGCAGAGTTTGATAGGCCTGCCTGCGCTTCGGCCACAAGAATCTCTCACGAAAAGCTTCGAGCAACTCCGGGTCGGATTGACCTCCGGCGAGCAACGCCGCTACGACCTTGCCGCGCTCGGATCGG
>Ga0208827_1000223_pt1 | contig 33728 bp, 34 predicted proteins | sample Sb_taG_5_FD_187709 | JGI IMG/M metagenome (GOLD analysis project Ga0208827, IMG submission 187709) | Peat soil microbial communities from Weissenstadt, Germany - Sb_50d_8_FC metaG (SPAdes) (version 2) | ecosystem: Environmental > Terrestrial > Soil > Wetlands > Peat | place: Germany... | reverse complement strand
CTGAGATCGCCTACTTCGAGTGCGTGCACGAGGTGAAGCTGATCGTCGACCTGATCTATGAAGGCGGGCTGAGCCGGATGCGCTATTCGATTTCCAACACAGCGGAGTACGGCGACCTGACCCGCGGCGAAATGGTTGTGGGCGATGCAACGCGCAAGGCAATGAAGAAAGTGCTGAAGCAAATCCAGAACGGACGCTTCGCCAAGGAATGGATTGAAGAGAACAAGCAGGGCGGCAAAAAGTTTGCCGAACTGCGTGAGGCCGCGAAGCAACATCCGATTGAAAAAGTAGGTGAGCAGTTGCGTGCGATGATGTCGTGGCTGCCGTCGGAGAAAAAGAAGGTGGTGAATGCATAAAAGAGCAATGGAGCGCCGGGCGTCCGCGCCCGGCCCGCCGAACTGACGGTCGGGCGAGACGCCCGTCCCTCCATCGTCTCAGCGATTCAGTTAAACTGTCCTGTTCTGCATCACTCCCATGGATATCGACCTCAAACATCGCAGTCGCAGCATCACTGACGGGCGCGACCAGGCTCCGGCGCGCGCCATGTACAAAGCCATCGGTTTCACCGACGACGATCTGGCCAAGCCGCTCATCGCCGTCGCCAACACCTGGATCGAGACCATGCCGTGCAACTTCCACCTGCGTCGCCTTTCGGCCAAGGTGAAAGAAGGCATCCGCGCGGCGGGCGGCACGCCGATGGAGTTCAACACTATCGCCATTTCCGACGGCGAGACCATGGGCACCGAGGGCATGAAGGCGTCGCTCGTGAGCCGCGAGGTGATCGCCGACTCGATCGAACTGGTCTGCCGCGGACAGCTTTTCGACGCCGCGGTCTGCATTGTCGGTTGCGACAAGACGATACCAGCGGCGGCCATGGCGCTGGCGCGAATGAACCTGCCCGGTCTGGTGCTCTACGGCGGAACGATCGCCGCCGGCAAGTACAAAGGCAAAGACGTAACCATTCAGGATGTGTTCGAGGCGGTCGGTGCGAATGCGGCAGGCAAGATGAGCGACGCCGATCTGTTGGCGCTCGAGAACGTGGCGTGTCCCGGAGCGGGCGCATGTGGCGGGCAGTACACGGCGAACACGATGAGCACGGTGATGGAACTGATCGGGCTTTCGCCGATGGGATTCAACGGCATTCCGGCGATGGACCCGCGCAAGGACGAGGTCGCATTCCGCTGCGGCGAAGTGGTGATGAACCTTCTGAAGCAAGGCATTCGTCCGAGCGATATTTTGACGCACGCAGCGTTCGAGAACGCGATCGCGGGCGTGGCTACGACGGGCGGGTCGACTAACGCCGTGCTCCACCTGTTGGCGATTTCGCGCGAAATGGGGCTGCCCCTAGACATCGACGATTTTCAGCGGGTCAGTGAACGCACGCCGCTCTTGGCGGATCTGAAGCCTGCGGGAAAATACGTCGCGGCGGATGTGGACGCAGCGGGCGGCATTCCCGTGATCGCCAAGCGGCTGCTCGACGGCAAGCACGTGAATGGTTCGGCGATGACCGTGACCGGAAAGACGTTTGCCGAAGAAGCGAACCGAGCGCAAGAAACTCCTGGACAGACGGTGATCGCTCCTTTAAGTAAGCCGCTGAAGGCCACGGGCGGACTGGTGATCGTGAAAGGCAACCTCGCCCCTGGCGGCGGAGTGGTGAAGATGAGCGGCCACGAACGGGCGTCGCAAACCGGACCGGCGCGCGTCTTCGATTCCGAAGAAGCGGCGATGCAGGCGGTAACTAGCAAGCAGATCAAGGCTGGCGATGTAGTGGTGATCCGCTATGAGGGTCCAAAGGGCGGACCCGGCATGCGCGAAATGCTAAGCGTAACTGCGGCGATTGTGGGCGAAGGCTTAGGCGAGAGCGTAGCCCTGATCACGGACGGACGCTTCAGCGGCGCAACCCGCGGTTTGATGGTAGGCCATGTAGCGCCAGAAGCGGCGCTGGGCGGGCCGATTGCCGCGATTCGTGAGGGCGACCGCATCACCATCGACACCAAGATCCGAAGGTTGGAGCTGGAGATTTCCGATGCCGAGATTGCAAGGCGGCTGGCGGCATGGAAGGCCCCGGCGGCGAAGTATAAAACCGGAGTCTTCGCGAAGTACGCAGCGCTGGTGAGGTCGGCGTCCGAAGGCGCAATTACCACGCCCGCCCACCAGAGTCAGTCCAGGTCCTAGCCCTAGCCTGCTGCGTTTACGGCGGGTGTTCAGTTGTACGTACAATGTTCCACGTGGAACGTTTTGTGCATAGATATTTGTAGGTATACTTACGTAAGTATAATGGCCGGATCCAGAAAAGGGCGCTGCTGGGGCGGGGTTGCAAGTCATTGATAATGCTCAGGCGGCGGTGTGGTTAAACAGACACAGGCGGGTATTTCCTACACTGTAATTATTACAAACACTCATATTAGCGACGAGCAGGCGCCCGAGCGGGCGCCCTTTCCAGTTCGATCCGCAGAGCGCAGAATTCAAGTCCAAAACAAAAACCAGAGCGATCGCGAACGATACCGGCAACACGGATCGTCCTGCCGGTGGTTCGGAACTCGACTTCCATCAACTCGCCGGGCTGCAGGTTGACCCCAGCGTAGAGCTCCATGCCCGTGCGGCTCAACATAGAAACCAATCCGGGCACAACTAGGTTTGTGGCGCCAGGGACCGCGATGAAGACAGGTGTGTGCATACGATATCGGGTGTATCGGCGAGTGTTGGTCGAGTCCGTTTTCAAGGCAGTTAAGTCACACACAATCTACTTGAGCAAGCTGAAGTGCAGCAGGTATGCTGCAGTAGCCAGACCGATCATTAGCATGCCAACCAGTTCCGCTACCTTGAACCGCCAACGCCGCCGCTCGTTGTGCTGCGCCGAGGCAGCGCGCAGTTTCTCCATCCAATCCGGCTCGGCTTCGTTCTGACTTGAGCGCTGCCCGACGAGCGCTCCGAGGCGGCGGTGATCGTCGTCCGCAAGCGAAACGAAGCGGAAGGGCTGCAACCCATTGGTGACGGGACTCAGCATCTCTGCGCCTCCGAGCACGGCGCCGGCGCCGGTCAGGAATATCAATTTGACCTGCGATCCTTGAACGACGGGCTGAGAGAGAGAAAGCAGACCACCGCTGACAGAAATGACCTGGAGGTTGGCCCCGGTCGTCTTGCCATTTGCAAACCGAAGCACGGCTGGATTTTGACCCTCGAGATGAGCGCGCGGGAAACGCCAAAGCGGGCGGGATTGGGGGAGGTTAGCCATAATCTAGCGCCAGTATGTGGCGGAAGTGGTTACTAACAGAAGATTACGAAGGTGCCGGTCCGGGTGGTTACAAGCTTTGGGGCGCGGCCCTCGTTAGCGCCCCACACCACCAACAGGACCGCGCGACCACCGACGCTCCATTTCTGAAGTGACCGAAAGCCATGCACTAACGGTTCGATTTCTCACTTGGGTGCGAGAGAAATGTGATCTGGAGCACCGGCCTGCCGACGCAGTGAGCCCCATCGAGATCGGCCCTTGTAGCTTCGGACAGGTTTCACGGCGTCCGCGGGTAGGGATCCGCTTACAACTTCTTAAGTGACCGTGCGCGAGATTGCTGACGCAATCGGGCGGTGTCGCTCATTGACCGGTTGTGAGCGTTATCGGGATTTATCGCCAATAACCCTTTCGGGTCGATGCCAACTCCACGGCTTTCATTGACTTACCAGTTTCACAGACGTAAGATTTGCGGCGTGATCGGCGAGACCATTTCGCACTACCGCATCCTCAGCCAGATCGGCGGCGGCGGCATGGGCGTGGTCTATAAGGCCGAGGACGTAAAGCTGCACCGCTTTGTCGCCTTGAAGTTCCTGCCTGACGAGATTGCTAGGGATGCGCAAGCTCTAGCCCGCTTCCAACGCGAAGCGCAAGCCGCGTCCGCCCTGAATCATCCGAACATCTGCACGATTTACGAAATTGGCGAAGAGAACGGGCAGTCCTTCATTGCCATGGAGTTTCTGGACGGCGTGACGCTGAAGTACCGCATTGGTGGTCGGCCGCTGGACACCGAACTGATCCTGTCGCTGGCAATCGAGATTGCCGACGCACTCGACGCAGCCCACGCTGAAGGCATCGTTCACCGCGACATCAAACCTGCGAACCTGTTTGTGACCAAGCGCGGTCACGCCAAGATTCTGGACTTCGGGCTGGCCAAAGTCACGGTCACAGCCAGTTCGTCGAGTAAGGTCGCAGCGGCGGGCACGCAGACAGGCTCCATCGATGAACAACACTTGACCAGTCCGGGAACGGCGCTGGGGACAGTGGCCTACATGTCGCCCGAACAGGTGCGCGGTAAGGAACTGGATGCTCGAACTGACCTGTTCTCGTTTGGCGCGGTGCTATACGAGATGTCTACCGGGACCCTACCGTTCCGAGGGGACACTTCCGGGGTGATCTCCCACGCCATTCTGGATGAGGAACCGACGCCCGCGGTTCGCCTAAACCCTGATCTTCCGCCCAAGTTGGAAGACATCATTAACAAGGCTCTGGAGAAAGACCGCGAGCTACGCTACCAGGTTGCGGCGGAAATGCGAGCCGACCTAAAGCGGCTGAAACGGGAAACAGAATCGCGGCACAGCGTACCAGCCAGTTCCGGCACGGTGGCGGTCGCACAGGAAAGCGGCACACAGGTAGCAGCTCAACCACCGTCTCCAGCATCTGGTTCCTCCCCCGCGCTTGCTCCATCTGCGTCATCGAGCGCCGTGAAAGTGGCGGAAGTTCCCGTCGCGGGCAGAAAACTCTGGAAGGTTCTGGTTCCCGCCGCCGTGGTACTTGTCGCGTTGGCAATCGTGGGAGGGTTCTACTTCCGCTCCCGCCAGACCACGCACCGCCTGACCGAGAAGGACAGCATCGTCCTCGCCGAGTTCACCAACACCACTGGCGATCCGGTCTTCGACGGTACGCTGCGGCAGGGGCTGTCGGCACAACTGGAGCAGTCGCCGTTTCTGAGCTTGCTTTCTGACCAGCGTGTGGCGCAGACGCTGGCTCTGATGGCGCAGCCTAAAGATGCCAGGCTTACACGCGAGTTGGCCCACGAAGTCTGCCAGCGCACGGCTAGCGCCGCCAGCATTGAAGGCTCGATTTCCAGTCTGGGCAGCCAGTATGTCGTGGGGCTAAAGGCGGTGAACTGCCGCAGCGGCGATGTCCTAGCGAACGAGCAGGCCACAGCCGGCGGCAAGGAGCAGGTGCTGAAAGCGCTCGGCGAGGCGGCGACGAAGATGCGCGAGAAGCTGGGCGAATCGCTGGCCTCCGTGCAGAAGTATGATGCGCCAGCGGAGAATGTAACCACACCATCGCTGGAGGCGCTGCAGGCCTACAGCCTGGGCTACCAGGCGATGATGGAGAGAGGGGATGACGCTGCCGCCGTTCCTTTGTTCCAGCGGGCCACCAGCCTGGACCCCAACTTTGCCATGGCATACGCGCGTCTGGGAGCGAGCTACACCAACCTGGGCGAATCGGCCCGTGCCGCCGAGAATACTCGCAAGGCCTACGAGTTGCGTGAACGGGTAAGCGAGCGCGAAAAGTTTTACATCGCCTCGCACTATGAAGATATCGTCACCGGGAACCTGCAAACCGCGCGCAAGACCTATGAATTGTGGGCGCAGACCTACCCGCGCGACGACATTCCGCGCCACAATCTAGGGGTCATCTACATGCAACTTGGCGATTACGATAAGGCCCTCGCTCAGGCACAGGAGGCGATGAAGCTCGATCCTGGAAGTGGGCTGTCTTACGGGAATCTCGTCGTCTCGTACGTGCAGGTTAATCGTCTGGACGAAGCCAGAGCCACGGCACAGGAGGCGCAAGCCCACAATCTGGATAATCCACAGATTCACTACATCCTTTACGGCATTGCTTTCCTGCAGCACGATGCGGCAGGAATGGAGCGTGAGGCGGCTGGGCTGATGGGAAAGCCCGGATGCGAAGACTGTATGCTCGACACCGAATCCGACACGGCCGCGTACGGCGGGCAGTTTGCCAAGGCGCGGGAGCTGACGCGGCGCGCGTCCGACTCGGCCCAACGCGCAGATGAGAAAGAGAAGGCGGCGGGCTACGAGGCGGAAGCTGCAGTGCGTGAGGCGCTGGTGGGCAACATGAGCCAGGCAAAGCAGCAGGCCCAGGCGGCCCTCACTCTCTCAACCGGCGAAGGTGTTGAAGCGCTGTCCGCGATTGCGCTGGGTCTGGCGGGTGACGCCCCTCAAGCCACGCGGCCGGCCGCCGACATAGCCAAGCGCTTCCCCGAAGACACGATGGTGCAGTTCGTCGACCTGCCCATGATCCATGCCGCCGCTGCTCTCCAAAGCGGCAGCGCCAACAAGGCACTCGAAGCGCTCGCCCCGGCCGCGCCCTATGAACTCGGGCTCGGGTCAGTCCTCTACCCCGTTTATCTGCGTGGCGAGGCTTATCTGGCGGCGCACCAAGGCAGCGCTGCCGCCGCCGAGTTCCAGAAGATTCTCGACCACGCCTGCGTGGTGCGGAACGACCTCATCGCCGCACTGGCGCACTTGGGACTGGCCCGTGCCTACGTCCTCTCGGGCGACACCGCCAAAGCGAAGAGCGCATACCAAGACTTCTTAGGACTCTGGAAAGACGCCGACCCCGAAATCCCCATCCTGAAAGAAGCCAAGGCAGAATACGCGAAGCTGCAGTAGCTGGGAAAAGTCCTTCCTCGTCGTTTGCTGTTTACCGATAGTTGTCGAAACCAGGGCGATATAAGACACTACCTAAAAAAACAGCCGCTATAGCTCCAAGCCCCCGCACTTGGTTAGACTGCTCTTTCTCACCAAAGGAGAAACCATGTCCAAAGCAATTGTACGTTTTCTCGCCATCCTAGGCGCTCTGTGGCTGATCGGAATGGTCATCGTGATGGTGGCCGTGATCGGCATGAGAGGCAAAGTCCCCTCCAAGACGATTCTCGAAGCCAATTTCGAGCAGACGTTCATGGAGGACATCCCGGACACACCGTCGGCGCAGTTGCTGTTGAGCGAGAAACAGACGCTGCGCGACGTAGTGGACACGATTGATCGCGGAGCGAGCGACGGTCGCGTCGTCGGCATGATTGCCAGGATCGGCGCGGCTCGGATGGGAATGGCGCAGACCCAGGAAATTCGCGATGCCGTCCAAAGATTTCGCGCCCACAAGAAATTTGCCGTCGCCTACTCGGAAACTTTTGGCGAGTTCGGTCCGGGCAACGGCGCTTACTACCTGGCGACGGCGTTTGACCATATCTATCTGCAGCCCTCGGGCGACGTCGGACTGACGGGCATCATCATGGAGTCGCCCTTCATCAAAGGGGCGCTTTCCAAGCTGGGCATGACTTTTCACGGCGATCACCGCTATGAATACAAAAGTGCGCTCAATTTCTACACCGAGACCAAGTACACGGGTCCAGACAAAGAAGCGATGACCGCGATCATGACGTCATGGTTCAACCAGATGAAGGACGGCATTTGCCAGGCGCGGCATATCGCACCGGAGAAATTCCAGGCCCTGGTGGATGCGGGGCCTTATCTGGGCAAAGAAGCAGTTACGGCGCAACTGGTGGACGCGATCGCGTATCGAGACGAAGTCTACAACGACGTAAAGAGCAAAGCGGGCGACGGAGCGGAACTCCTCTATCTGGATAAATATCTGGGGCGCGCCGGGCGTCCGCACGATCGTGGGAAGACGGTGGCGCTGGTGTTCGGCGTCGGCGACGTCACTCGCGGCAAGAGCGATTACGATCCCGTCGGAGACAGCCAGAATATGGGGTCGGATACGGTGGCGGGCGCGATTCGAGCGGCGGCGGAAGACAAGGACGTGAAGGCGATCTTATTTCGTGTGGATAGTCCGGGCGGTTCGTATGTCGCCTCCGACGCGATCTGGCGGGAAGTGGTGCGGGCGCGCCAGGCGGGCAAACCGGTGATAGTTTCGATGGGAAATTTGGCCGGGTCGGGCGGATACTTCGTGGCCATGGCGGCCGACAAAATCGTCGCCGAACCGGGAACCATCACGGCCTCGATCGGGGTGCTGGGCGGAAAGATGCTGACCAGCGGCTTGTGGGATAAAGTTGGGCTTTCCTGGGACGAAGTGCACCAGGGCGAGAACGCCACCATGTTCACCGGAACCCACGATTACACTCCCGCCGAATGGGGACGATTCCAGGCGTGGCTCGACCGCGTCTATGTGGATTTCACCAATAAGGTTGCCGATGGACGCAAGCTGCCCAAGGAAAAGGTGCTGGAGATTGCCAAGGGGCGGATCTGGTCGGGCCAGGATGCGAAGAACCTGGGCTTGGTGGATGAGCTCGGCGGCTACGATACGGCGCTCAAACTGGCGAAGAATGCGGCCGGCGTTCCTGAAGGCGAGGACGTCAAGATCGTGGTTTATCCGCGGCCGAAAACTTTTTACCAAAGTGTGATTGATCGCCGCGGTCCGGATAACAGCGATAAGGAAGCCCTAGGGCAAACGCTGGCGAAGATTCTGGCGGTGGTGCAGCCGGTGGCTCGTCAGCTGGATGCGGCTGGGATAAAGGCCAAGGATGCGGATCAGGACGATGTGCTGCGGATGACGGCAGTACCCCGTAGCCAGTAGCAGGTTATGGTTCCCAGTTCTCAGTTCTCAGAAAAATCCTTCGGCGCCGACTGGGAACTGGAACCGGGAACTGAGAACTAGATTCCCAGCTTCTTTACTTCATCGTTGTAATACTTGCGGTAGAGGATCGACCATTCCTCCGAGCCCTCGATGATGGTACGGCGCTGGCTTTCGATTTTCTGGCGGGCGGCCTGGTCGATGCGGGCTTCCTGCATGAGGAGTTCTTCGAGAATCTTGCGGACTTCGAGGCGGATGGTGTTGCGGTCCTCGATGAAGTCAACCCCGTCCATTTCGGCTACGGCGTCGGTGACGGTGTGGGCGAGTTGGTTGACTTTGTCGCGGCTCAATCGCACGGCGGGGGCGTCCTCCAGGGCGTCCTCCAGTTCCAACTAAAGAACAGCCTTGTATTTTTTCACCAGCTCGGTCTTCACCTTGCGGAACATTTCCTGGTAATTGGCGCCGCTCTTCTGCATTTCTTCGGAATAAGCTTCGAGGATGACGCGCACCTCGTCGTTAATGCGGTCCTCGAGCGCCAGTTCATCGAGCAGAGCGGCGCGCACCTTCTCGGTAAGCGCAGGCACTGCTTTGGTCTCGATGAGACCGCTCGCCACCAGTTTTTTGGAAACTTCGCGGGCCAGATAGCCCACATAATCTTTGGAAAAGAGCATGATTAAAGCGCTGTTTTGTAAGCAGAAAGTTTAACACAAGCGAGCCAGTCGCTGGTCGCTGGTCGTTAGTCGTTCGCCAGCCGCCTCAACTCGCATCAACAGGCCGAAAGCAACATTCCGCAGAAAGGGTTTGCCAACGACCAACGACTAGCGACCAACGACCGTCCTCGGCCAGGCAGTGGCGGCTGACTGGGCCAAGCCTTACAATGGTGACACTCCCATGTCTCCGCACCCAGACGACCTGACGGGCATGAAAGAAGATATGACGGCCTTCATTGAAGGTCTGGGCATGCGCCGCTTCTTTGGCTATGTCGAGTGCGAAGAGATTCCCAGCGTGCTGTGGGACTCGGGGCAGAATCCGGATGGCTGGAAGGATTTCGTGGAGCTGGCCAAGTCGACGGGCGCGCCCTTCCTGACCATGCACTCCTGGGCGCTCAACCGCGAAGAGTTGGACCGCTTGTCTCAGCAGCTCGCCGACAGCGATTACAAAAGCGAAGAAGATATGGAAGAAAGCCGCTGGCTGAAAAGCTACGTCGGGAAGACCGGTTTCGTGCAGCTCGGATGGGCGTACCAGGGATGCGTCTTCGTCTACGAAGCGGGCACGGAATGGTACGAACATTATCAGCAGCTGCGCGAGCTGGCGGATGATGCCGGCGGATTCATGATCGACGAGCCGGACCAGGACGAGGAGCGGTAACCGGATTGTAGAAATCTTCTGCTCGGGTGCTTTCGGAAATTCGGAACTGTGAAATCATCTCGCCTCATTCGTTTTTCTACTCCGCATGCGATGGATCGCCAATCCGCTGAATTCTCCAAGAGCCAGGGTCCTCGAAGCTGCGCTGCATGATTCAAAACTAAGAATCTCTCCTTCTGCTTTGCCCGTGCTTGCCGACCTGCTCGTCGGGCGTGGGATTGAAGAGCCGGAGGCGGCTGCCCGTTTTCTTGCGCCTGAACTTGGCGACCTCCATGACCCGCTGCAGATGAGCGGGATGAAATCCGCTCTTGATCGGCTGGAAGCGGCGTTAGAGCGCAAAGAGAAAGTTCTTATTTACGGCGACTACGACGTGGACGGCACGACGGCGATCGTGATTCTCAAGACGGCGATCGAGCTTTGTGGCGGGGCGGCTGACTTTCACGTTCCGCACCGCATCCGCGAAGGCTATGGCATGCGCGACGAGGTGATCGAGCGCGCCGCCGCCGAGGGTGTACGGCTGATCATCAGCGTGGACACTGGCATCCGCGCGTTCGCCGCCGCCGAAACGGCGCGGCGCTCCGGAGTCGACCTGATCGTTACCGATCATCACTTGCCGGGGATGGACGGCGTTCCGCAGGCGCTGGCCGTGGTTAATCCTAACCAGGAGGGTTGCGATTATCCCTGCAAGCATTTGTGCGGTGCGGGTGTGGCGTTCAAACTGGCCCAGGGATTGATGCAGCGGCGGTTGGATGCGAAAGATCAGTCGCGCCTGCTGATGTCGTTCATGAAAGTTGTGGCCATCGCGACCATCGCCGATGCCGTCCCATTGCTCGGCGAGAATCGTGTGTTTGCGAAGCTCGGTTTGCAGGGGCTGCGTCGTCCGGTGAACGTCGGGTTGAAGGCGCTGCTGGAAGCTGCGAAGCTCGGCGACGGACGGGCGCTGACTGCGACCGAAGTCGCCTTCCGCATTGCGCCTCGCCTGAATGCCGCCGGACGCATGGACGTGGCTCGCGACGTGGTGGATCTTTTCAACGAGAAAGACATGGAGCGCGCCAGGAAGATCGCCGGCCGGTTGGACCAACTGAACGCCGAGCGGCAGGAGGAAGAGCGGCGCATCATGGACAACATCGAGCGCCGTCTGGAGGAAGAGCCTGCGTTGCGTGAAGCGTACTGCGTGGTGCTGGATGGCGAAGGCTGGCATCGCGGCGTGATTGGCATCACGGCGTCACGGGTGGTGGAACGGCACGGGCGGCCAACGCTCGTCATTTCGCGTGAGGGCGACGAAGCGCACGGCTCGGGACGATCGATCCCGGCGTTTCATCTGCTGCACGCGATTGAATCGTGCCACGAGCTATTTTCCCGCTATGGCGGACACGCGCACGCGGTGGGCTTTGCGCTGCCCAGCGCCAACGTGGAGAAGCTGCGCGAGCATTTGGATGGCTATGCGCGCGCCCGGCTCACTCCCGCCGATTTCGAACCGCAGCTGGAGTTCGATCGAGATCTGCCGCTGGGAGAAGTTACTCCTGAACTTCACCAGGCGCTGCTTTTGCTGGAACCTTTTGGGATGGAAAATCGGGAGCCGATTTTCGTTGCTCGGGCGGTGCGGCTGATGGCGCCTCCGCAGGCGGTGAAAGATAAGCACGTGCGGCTGCGCGTGGCGCCGGCCGTCAATGGCACGGCGACGGTGGCGCAAGACTTTACTCCACGCTGCCATCCCGATGCGGCGGCAATTCCAAAACGAGATGGTTTGGGGACGGGGCTCCGTCCTGTCCCGGCGGGGCCCTTCGACTCCGCTCAGGGGAGGCTCCGCCCCGCCACCACACAATCTTCATCTTCCTGGCGCGACAACATTGCATTCAAAGCGATGGGCTGGGGTCTGAAGGAATCCTGCGACCGGTTGCAGTTGTTGGCCGGGGACCGCCTGGACATCGCCTACTCGCTCGGCATGAACGACCATCCGGAATTCGGTGGGCTGGAGCTGGCTTTGCGGGACGTGTTGCGCGCCCGGTGAGTGCACTTGTTTCGATGACCGGTATTTACTGACAAAACTGCGGCCCTAGGTAGTGGGATTATTGGAGCAGGAAACAGCAGGAGCGCCGGCGTGATGGGTAAGCGGACTCGCATTATGTATATCGAATCGAAAGCCGAGGGTCTAAGCGGTCCCGCTCGGATAGGCCGCGTTACCTTCAACAGGACAGGAGGCACACTCTACTACAAAGGCCAGTCGTTCCAGAGCTTGAGGGGGCAGGGATTCAAGGCCAACTACTTTGAAAAGGAAACCATGGACGAGTACTGGATTTCAGGTCCGCGTCGTGATGGTCTGAACCGTCTCTATGGGAAGAGTGCGCTGCCCGTGGAAATAGATGATGATGTTCGGGAAGAGTACTGGACGACCATTCGAAAGAAGCCCGAGCCTATGTCACGGCGAAGAACTTAGATTGAAAACAGCCCACTACCAGGCCCTACCGCCCGTTGCGAAAAGGGCTAAGCTCCGGCATAATAATGGTTTGTCTTTATCTCACCGGAATCTTCCGGACAAAGGATACCAACGTCTGTGTTAATGATCCGACTGGCGCGCTTTGGGGCGCGCAAACAACCGTATTACCGAGTGGTGGTAATTGAGAAAGAGCACGCTCGCAATGGCCGCCCGGTGGAGGTGGTGGGTACGTACAATCCGCGGACCAATCCGGCCACTTTCGACCTGAAACGGGAGCGCATTGAGTACTGGGTTGGGAAAGGCGCGCAGCTTTCGGATCGGGTCAGGAAACTGCTTGCCCTCCCCGCGCCGGCTGCCGCCGCTTCGGTCGCCTAGCAAGGTGGCGGGCGTGGATGCGCGGCCCCTAAAGGGACGTTGATTTCGGAAAGCTTACGGTATCGCTAAAGCGATACTCTGATACGAAACGCGAGTTTTTCCGCAGCCTGCTGGCACGCGGGCAAGGGCCCCTTCGGCTTCGCTCAGGGCAGGTCCGCGCCACACGGCACTCGCCAATTCAGGAGTAATGTCAATGATCGAGCCCAGCGTCAGCCCACGCGTCATGATTGAGTACATCGCCAAGGCGATCGTCGATGCCAAGGGCGAGGTTTTTATTGACGAGTACGAAGACGGAGACGAAACCGTCATTGAGCTCGAAGTGGCCGAAGCCGACCTGGGCAAAATTATTGGGCGCTCCGGCCGCGTGGCGCGCGCGTTGCGCAACGTGCTGACGGCGGTGGGCTCGAAGTTGAACAAGCGCTATGCTTTGGAGATCATCGAATAGCAGAACAACGCCCAGCGGCACCGGACCAGAGCGGCGAATGGATCACCCTGGCGGTCGTCATCAAGACGCAGGGACGCCGCGGAGAAGTAGCGGTCGGATTGCACACCGATGTTCCGGACCGCTTCCGGCAAAATATGCGGCTGTGGGCGCTTGCGAAAGACGGCCAGCGCCGCGAAGTGACGGTCGAAGATCTTTGGCCGCATAAGAGTTTTCTGGTGCTGAAGTTTCAGGGCATCGAGACGATTTCCGATGCCGAGCCGCTGGTGGGCGCCGAACTTCAGCTCCCGCGCAGTGAACGCGCCGCGTTGGAGCCGGGCTGGACGTACCTGAGCGACCTCATCGGTTGTACAGTGTTCGATGGCCAGCGCGAGATCGGCGAGATTGAAGACGTGCAGTTCGGCGCCGGAGAAGCGCCGCTGCTGGTAGTTCGAAATAAAGAGCGCGGTGAAGCGCAGAAGAGTGGAGTGCAGCTTCCCTTCGAGATTCCCTTCGCCGAGGCGTACCTGGAGAAGCTGGATCTGGAGCGGAAGCAGGTCCGGATGAAGTTGCCCGAAGGCATGTTGGAAGTAAACGCGCCGCTGGCAAAAGAGGAAAAGCAAAGAAGTCGTTAGTCGTTGGTCGATGGTCGTTCGGAACTCGCTTGCGATGTAAGGTTTTTGCTAACGACCAACGACCATCGACGAACGACCAACGACTGGTTTCCGCAAAATGAAGGTCGACATTCTCACGATCTTTCCCGACTTCTTTCGCGGGCCTTTGGATTACGGAATTGTGCGCCGGGCGAGGGAAACGGGCCTGGTGGAAATCAACATTCACGATCTGCGGGCTTTCACGAAAGACAAGCACCGCACCGTGGATGACCGCCCGTTCGGCGGCGGCGAGGGCATGGTCCTGAAGCCGGAACCGATCTTTGACTGTTTGGAGTCGTTCGGCGACGTGGCTTCGCGTGAACTCCGCTTGAGCCCGGGCGCGAAGCAGTCGGTGATTGTGCTTTCCGCACAGGGTCGCAGGCTCGATCAGGCGCTGGCGGCGGAACTTTCGGCGCTCGACCGGATCGTCCTCATCTGCGGACGCTATGAAGGCGTCGACGAACGCATCAGTGAACATCTGGCCGACCGCGAGGTTTCGATCGGCGACTATGTGCTGAGCGGCGGCGAACTGGGCGCAGCAGTGATTGTCGACACCATAACGCGGCTGATCCCGGGAGCGGTTGGCAATCAGGCTTCGACGCGGCAGGAATCGTTCACTGAGACGCCCGCCGAGTCGTTTACAGTAGGGGCGGAGCTGGCCGGCGACGGCCCGAGTTCCACTTGCGTTTCCGGCGGATTGCTCGATTATCCGCATTACACGCGTCCCGCGGATTTTCGCGGTATGGCGGTGCCGGAAGTGCTGGTGAACGGCAACCACGACCAGATCCGCAGCTGGCGCCGCAAGACGGCTTTGGCAAAAACGCTGCGCAACCGTCCCGATTTGCTGGAACGGGTTGTGCTGACGGCGGAAGACGAGGAATTGCTGGCCCAGATCAAGCGGGACCAGATTAAGCTGGACCAGATTAAGCTGGACAAGGGCACACTGACGGAGACGGGGCTAGCCCCGTCTCTACAAAAGAGCAAGAGTTAGGAAGGAAACGTTATGCGCAATCCGATTATCGAAAAACTGTTGGCGAAATCGCGCCGCACCGACATTCCGAAATTTGGTCCCGGCGATACCATCAAGGTTCAGGTCAAGATCAGAGAAGGCGAAAAAGAGCGCCTGCAGGCGTTCGAAGGCGTCGTCATTTCCCGGACGCGAGGCGCGCAACCCAGCTTTACGGTCCGCAAGATCAGTTTCGGCCAGGGCGTCGAGCGTATCTTTCCCATCGACTCCAAGGTCATCGACAAGATTGACGTGGTGCGTTCCGCCAAGGTCCGGCGCGCCAAGCTTTATTATCTGCGCGAGCTCAAGGGCAAAGCCGCGCGACTGAAAGAACTCGAGCAACAACAATAAGCGGCGCTTACACTTCTTTTGTGTGGGGACGGGGCTTTGCCCCGTCCAAGCGGGGCAAAGCCCCGCTTCCACACAGTCGTCGAACTTCTACTCTTGCTTCCCACCTCTTCTTCGGCGAAGATGCTGAGCAGATTCCGTGTCCAAGTCCAGCTCCAGATCGACTTCGAATGAAGACGGCATTTCTGCCTCCGCCGCCAAGTTGCGCCTGCTGAAAAAACTGCGTTGCACTCTTAAGTTTGAAAAGCGGGCTTGGGCCGCGGGCGCGGAACGCGTTGCCGGAGTCGACGAAGTTGGCCGCGGATCGCTGTTCGGCCCGGTCGTAGCCGCCGCCGTGATCCTCTATCAGAACAACGACCCTGCACACCGCATTCGCGGCTTGCGCGATTCCAAACTGCTCCCGGCCGAGCGCCGCGAGGAACTCGCGCTCCTGATTCGCCGGCATTCCATCGCCTGGGCCGTTGCCGCAGTGGATTCGGCCCGCATTGATCAAATCAATATCTACCAGGCTTCGCGGCTTGCGATGCTTCATGCCGTGCAGCAACTGGCGCCGGCGGCGGGCTATCTTCTGGTCGATGCGGTGCGACTTGATTGCGAGCTTCCCCAACAACCGATCATTCACGGCGACGCGCTCTCGGCCTCCATCGCCGCCGCTTCCATCGTTGCGAAGGTCGAACGTGACCGCATGATCTCCGCCTGGGACCCGGTCTTTCCCATGTACGGCCTGGCATCGAACAAGGGATACTGCACGCCGCGCCACCTCGCGGCCCTGCGCGAGCACGGACCGTCGCCGCTCCATCGGCAGTCGTTTTCGCCGGTGTGGAGCGCGCCGATTCCGCAGGAAGTCTTGGGATTTATGCTGGACGAGAGTGGTCCGGAGGAAATTCGCGGTGACGAAAAGCTTGCGGCGGCGATTTCGGAGGGCTGAGAAATCCTATCCTGAGCGAAGCGAAGGACCCATGCGTTCTGGTGCTCCGAGCAAAATGCATAGGTCCTTCGCTTCGCTCAGGATGACAGCCTAGGGTTATGTCACGAAACGGTAAGACCTCCCAGCTTTATTTCGCCCTATAAATCTCCGTGAGCAGATCTGGCTTCGACTCGTCGCGCACCAGGTGCGGATACTTCTCGCCACCGTGATAATCCAGTTTCACGACCCGGAAGTAATCCGTGTTTTCCACTATGAGCTCAATCGGCGACGGATTGGTCTTTGCTGCCCGAATGGCGTCGTGCCAGGCATCCGGTGAAAACCTGCGGCCGTTCACGGCGACAATCTTCATCCCCGGCCCCAGCCCGGCCTTGGCGGCAAGCATCCCCTCGACCGTATCGCGAATCAGGCCATCGCCCCCGTCCAACAGACCCACCGAGTAATGTGCGTGGATCATCTTTCCGTCGCGATCCTGGGCGCGATCCAGTTCCGACGGGTACTCATCGTACACCAGTTTCCATCCGCTTCCTTCGATTCCGGCGAGCGGGGCGCCCGGGCCATGGTTGGACAGGCGCTCCGTCCAGAATCCGCGCCAATCGTTGGGAGCGACTTGGGGAGCGACCTGGTTCAGCGCGTTCACCACATCGTCGAAGGTGTAGGTCTTCACCATGGGCGGACCGCCGGGCGCGCCATAGAACAGTTTGCAGAAATCGTCCAAGGATTTCGCGCCCTTCGTTTGCTGCCGGATGATCACATCCGCCCACAGCCAGTTGAGCACGTCTTCGTCGTAATAATCGAGCGGCCGGCGATAATCTTGCCAGGCGTGGGGAGCGTTCTGCATGGAGGGAACGCCGTCAGCCGTGTCCTGCAAATTGCGCCAGACCCGTCCCGAACGATGATCCAGATCCGCCGCGATCTGCGCCAGCGCATCACGGGCCAACACGGCAGTGCGCTCGCCGCTGCGCGCTGCGAGCATATCTCCGAGATATGACGTCAGTCCCTCATACACCCACAGCAAGTCGGTCTGCATCGGTTGTTCGTAATCGGGCGTCGCCAGGTCCGCCGGACGCCGGTACTTCCCGTTCCACGAATGCACATACTCGTGCGGCAGAAGTCCCGTGGTCAGTTTCCTTCCGTCTTCTTCGATCAGCGAGCGCTCGTCGACGCGGCTGTCGTTTGATTCGTGATGCTCCAATCCGAAATGCGCGACGTTATCGCTCAGCGTCAGCAGGAAGTGGTAATCGGTGTAATGACGCGCCCCAAACAGAATTCCCGCTTGCTTCACCAAGTTGCGGTAACGTTCCCAGAGTTCTTCCGGAGCATCGAGCGCGGCGGGGCTGTCGGCCGCAATATCGAGTTCCGCGGGAGGATCTTGGGTGGGCGGCGTCAGGGGCACGACTTTCAAATATTCGCCCGTAATAACCGGACCATCCACCAGCATGGTCAAGGAAACGGGCGCAAAATGAATGATGCTGCCCACTTGATCGGAAACATGCAGCGACGTCCCAAACTTCCATCCCGCGGGCAGCCGCAAGCTTGCGCTATAGGTAAGTTGATCGGAACTATACCCTGCGGGATAAAGCAACAGCGTGTGCCAGTTGACGATGTATAGCTTTTCGGTGGCGGACATTCCGGCGCTGTATCCGGGCTCATATGATGCGGGTGAAGCGTAGTCGAGATTCGCGACGATTTCGCTCTCGCCCGCGGGAACTTCCACGTGAAAAGTAAAAGCGTCGAGCAGATCGCGCCGCCATTTCAGCGTCTTTCCGCTCGCGGTAAACTTCAGGCCCGTCAAATCCGTGATCGGACCGGTCGGCCCGTGCTCGCCGGGAATCCATTTGGGATAGTAGAGCGTGAGCGTCCCCGGCTTGGCCGGAATGCGCAATTGCGTGTGGAAGATCTTGCGCGGCGCTTCCGACGCGTCCACCGAGAGCGCGACTGTCGGACCATTCGCCCCAAAAACTGAAAACGATGACGACAGAACAATGGCGAGACAAAAAAAGTTCCTCACCCCACAACGTGAGCCCATTCCCCCTCCGGATTTTCGATTCGCCCCCACAGCGATGCAGATAGAAGCGTAGGTTGAATATATCAGCCTGGCAGGCCGATTCGCCGCCCAGTACTCGCATTTATTGCCTGCTCCCAAGGTCACCGGTCACCGCAGGCAGCCATCGCCTGCTATCATCCCGACGTGCCCGCGCGCGGAAAATTCATTACCTTCGAGGGTCTCGACGGCAGCGGCAAGAGCACCCAGACCGAGAAGTTGGCGCGTTCCCTGCGCGCCCACGGCCTCTCTGTCACCATCACCCGCGAACCGGGAGGCACCACTGCGGGCGAGAAGATTCGCGAAGTGCTGCTGCACTCGGCCACCGCCGGCCTTTCTCCGCTCACGGAAATGGCGCTCATGTTCGCTTCTCGCGCCCAGCACGTTCACGAGATCATTCTGCCCGCGCTCGCCGAAGGACGCATCGTGCTCTGCGATCGCTTCACCGATTCGACCGAGGCTTACCAGGGTGGAGGCCGCAAGCTGGGCTCGAAGCCGGTGCTCGCGCTGCACGAAATTCTCTGCGGCAATTTGCAACCCGACCTGACCGTCTTACTAGACAATGACGTGGCGTTCAGCGTCGAGCGCGCCCGGCGTCGCAATCGAAAGCACAAAGGTGGCCGGCCGGAAAAAGGCTCGGAAAGAGACGAGAACCGTTTTGAGCAAGAAAACCGGGCATTTTTCGGACGCGTTCGCCATGCGTACTTGGCCATCGCGGACCGCGAGCCGCATCGGGTGCACGTCGTAAACGCCCGCGGTACGCCCAGCGAAACGCATGCGCTTATCATGGAGTTGGTGCGAAAAAAGCTGAAAGTCTGATTCACCACGGAGACACGGCAACCCGCTCTTAGCTCTTACCTTTGGCTTTTAGCGAAGAGCCAAGAGCTAAAAGCTAACAGCGATTCTCTATGCCCTTTTCTGATTTCGCCGGCAACCCGGAAACCATCCATCGCCTGCGCGAGATGCTGGCGCGCAAGCGCTTTCCGCATGCGGTCATTCTCTCCGGTACGCACGGATCGGGCAAATACACGCTCGCTCTGATGCTCGCCCGCGCCCTGAACTGCCTGGAGCAGCCCATGGAAGGAGGCACCGGCGGCGCCGACGACTTGCCCGATTTCTGCGGACGCTGCTCGAATTGCACGCGCATCGCGCAAGCCGAAGACCTCGACTCGCGCTTTGCCGAAGCCGTCGAGGCTCGCGAAAATCTGCGCGACACGGACAAGAAAGAAACCCGGCTCTTCGTCCAGACTCATCCCGACGTGCTCATCATCCCGCCCGATCCGCCGCAAATGATGATCAAGGTGGACCAGGTTCGCCACGTGATCGAGACCATCTACTATCGGCCGGCGGAAGCCCGCGAACGCGTTTATATCTTCACCAGTTCGGCCTTTATGAAAGAGGCCGCTAACTCGCTCCTCAAGGTTCTGGAAGAGCCGCCCGAATTCGCCAGCATTTTTCTGCTCACCGAAAACGCCGGCGAATTGCTGCCCACGATTCGTTCCCGTTCGATGACCTTCAACCTGGGCGCGCTCGCTTCTACAGAGATCGAGAGCAGGCTCGCCCAGTTTCGTCCCGATTGGAACGCCCGGCACCGCGCGCTGGTCGCTCGCCTCAGCGAAGGCGCCATCGGACGCGCTTTATCCTTCGATCTGGAAAGCTACATCGCGGCTCGCAACCATGCCCTCATCATGCTGAAATCCGCGCTCGGCGGCAAGGGCAATGACAACGACAACGCCCACACCGAGTTGTTCAAGACCACTGAGACTTACCGTTCCGGCGCCGAAGGCCGCGAGAAAATCGAAAACCTTCTCCGCACTCTCTACTCGCTGCTCGAAGACCTGATGTTCCTGCAATCAGGCGCGGGGCAACTGGTCCGCAATACGGACATTCTGGGCGAACTCAAGAAAATGTCCGAATCCGCCGACTTCGCCTGGGTGCAGCGCGCCGCGGACGGTCTCGGCGAAGTCGAGCGCGGGCTGCGCCGCAACCTGCTGCGCTCGCTCTCGCTCGATGCTTTCGCGACCGCGCTGGAGCGCGTTTCGTAAACTGACCGGTTCCGCTGTAGGGACGCGGCTTGCCGCGTCTCCCGCCGCGTGAAAGGAAACGGGGCAAGCCCCGTCTCTACAGCGGGAATGCGCGCTGATAAGGCTGCTGCACAAAGGTCACTGCACAAGAGATTGTCATCCCCTGCGCGCTGTGATACCGTAACCCTCAGTTCACACCTCTGGACCCACAATCACAGGCTTGAGTGTTGTGGCATATTCTGCCCGCCCGCGCGCAGGTGGTGCGATTTTGGTGGTGCGATTTTGAAAGATACGCTCGACTCCATACCAGCCGAACCATCCGCGGACCAGGAAAGCTTCGCCAATCGCAAGCTGATCCGCCCGACCCTCAATCGCGCCGACCACGCGCAGAATAACCACGGCCATAACCACCCACCCGCCGAACGCAGAGATCGAGACCGTGACCGTTCCGCTGCTCCGGCCAAGAAGGCCGCGCCCACCGAGCAGACCAACGCCGAAAATTATTATTATCAGAAGCAGATGCAGTCCAAGACTCCCATGGTCATCGTGCTGCGCGACGGCGAGGAAGTTCACGGCTATATCGAATGGTACGACAAACATTGCATCAAGCTGAACCGCACCGGCGCCGCCAACCTGATGATCTACAAGCCCGCCATCAAGTACATGTTCAAGGAAGGCGAGAACGGTCGGAAGTAGGCGGCATTCCGGAGACAAGCTTGATGCTGAAGACCAGAACAATTTCTGCCAATAGTGCCGCGTTTTTCACAGGCATACACATTGACGAGAGAGCCTCTCGCAGATAAAGTGATCCCAACGAATCGCCTCTGGCGATTATTTCTATAAACCACACCAGCCAAATGCAGTTGGAGGAGCCGCGACAATTGCCTAGCGTCTTCGTGGTGCCCGTCTACATCGAAGTATCAGGTGGCTTCGAGCGAGCCGTAGACACGTTAGAATTGTATTTGCAACGCGCAGGTTACCTGTTTCACACGGGGGAACCGCTGCCTGAGACGCTCGAGGATACGAAAAGGGCGTTAGAGAACGAGCGGGCGCGTCGAGACGACGATGGCGGAATCGGAGCAGAGCTATCTCCTTGAACTCTGGGACAAGGGTGTTTGCCCAAACTGCGGCAAGAAGATCCCCGCAGGTAAGCGCATCGGAAGCGGCAAAAAGAGTGACGGTGGGTTTTGCAGTCTCGACTGCTATGGCGAATATTACAAAGCCGAACTGACGGAGAGACACAAGAAGGCAATAGCGGCTGCCAAACGGCACCGCAATTCGTAAGAATTGTGAGGTTGAGAGTGGGTATCGTGGAGCGGCCGTTGTTCCCCGAAATATACGATCAAGAGGGCGGCAATGGTATTCTGCCGTGGCAAGAAATCAAACGACTCGTGCAGGTTGGCCGGATAAGCGCGAGCCTGGAAGTGTCTGACTCTCAACTCCAACCGGCAAGCCTCGATCTGCGCTTGGGCCGCGAGGCTTATCGCGTTGAGGCGAGTTTCCTTCGCGGCCGCTCGGCCACTCTTCTTACAAAGGTGCATGAGTTGCTCCACTCTACAATTGACCTGACCCAGCCAACGCCGCCTCTGCTGGAGCCCCGCGTCGTCTACATAATCCCGTTGCTGGAACGACTAAAGCTTCCCAACGATATTCAGGGCGTCGCCAACCCGAGGAGCACAACTGGACGCCTTGACATATTTACGCGGTTAATCACCGAGTGCGGTGATGAGTTTGACCACGTTGAGAAAGGATACGCTGGCCAGCTCTACGTAGAAGTTTCCTCCAGAACGTTTCCGATCCGTCTGAGGGCTGGGATGAAACTCAACCAACTACGCTTTGTACGAGGCACTTCAGTTAGGCTGGGTACCGGGAATCTGAGAGAACTGGCGAAGGAGCAGCGTCTAGTCTACGATGCCGAAGGCATCCCCGCGAAGAATCATGTCGGCGACGGAGTGGAGATCACGGTGGACCTAGAGGGCGACAGCCGCTCGAGTATCGTCGCCTATAAAGCCAAAGGATCTGATCGAGAGATCGAACTGGACAAAATCGATTACTACAACCCAGCGGATTTCTGGGAGGCAATCCCAAGGCCCGGCAATGGCCGCATTGTTCTCGATGCTGGCGGTTTCTATCTATTAGCCTCGAAGAAGAAGGTGCGCGTCCCTCTCGATCATGCGGCGGAAATGGTCGCGCATGACCCCAGCATGGGAGAATTTCGCGTTCACTACGCCGGATTCTTTGACCCCGGCTTTGGATATGGGGCCAATGGGGAAATCCCGGGAACGAAGGCGGTGCTGGAAGTCAGGGCATACGAGGTGCCGATGCTGCTAGAGGACGAGGATCTAGTCGGCAGACTGCACTACTACCCGATGGCAGCTATCCCGGATAGAGTATATGGCCCTTCAATAGGTTCTTCCTACCAGCAGCAATGGCTTGCTCTCAGCAAGCAATTCAGGCGCCCCGAAGCACAGCGACAGCGTGACCCAGTCGGCCCTGCAGCACTATTTGTCAGCGCCGGCTGACACAGGTTCTTCCTCTCCCGCGAGTCGAGCCTATCGCGCTTTAGGCTCCACCAGCACTTTACCTGACTCTGGGCGATGGGGATGATTGTACATCCACGTGTGAACGAGTAGTTCGCCGACTACAAGCCCGAGAGCTAGCAGGGCCGACAAGAATGCCAGAAGACCGGGCCTAGCTTCTATTCTGTCCCACAACCGAGGGAAGGCCCCGACGCCAGTCCGTCCTTCAATTTTTTTCCCAGGGCCCGTACGGGGTCTAACTCCCGTTCCAACGTCGTGCACGACGAGGGCACAGAACGGTTGCCCTTGGATCAGAGTGATTTCCTTCTTGCCTAAATTGAACACCGTTACGACAAGATGATCGTGATAGCCAGGGTCCACCTTAGACAGCGTGTTGGAGACGCCGTCCTGCAAAAGCTTTACCTTCGGCACGATGTACCCGAGCATCGAATGAGGAAGCCAAACTTGCTCTTCGGTTTCTATCAAGACTGCGCCGCCAGGCAGCAGAATAATTTTTCCGCGCTCGGGCAGCGTCCACCGCTCCTGTTCCCGATAATCCTTGTACGCCCGGCCTATTCGCAGGTCATAGCTCGCGTTGGGCTTATCCCCTTCGAGTTGGCTCTCGTCAAGGTTAAGGATCAGCATGGAATCGCCGTCGGGCCTGAACAGATCTTCTCTAGCTACAAGAGTAGGATTGGGTCCGTCCATCACGAAGGGGATTACCGACATTGGCACACCTCCTGCACGACTGGAGAATCGCAGGTCCCTTGTTTCACTGCAATAGGGGAATCTTATCAGCAGCGATGTTTACGCTCAGCAAACAATGTTCGGGCGTTTTGGGCTTTCGGCGGGACTACATTGCAGCGGCATCCCACAGAGCCTAGCCGAAGCGGAAATGCACCAATCTGTAGGAGAATCCATTCTCTAACAATCCCCGGTTGACAATCCACCCTATCTCCCTTAGCATCAATAACTTGAGGCGTACCAATCCTGGGGAGACGGGGGACAGCCGTGATTAAGCTCGACATCATCAATGAAGTGGTCAACCGGACCGGGATCACCAAGACCAAGGCGGAGCTCGCCGTCGAAACCGTCTTCGAGAGCATGAAGAAGGCGCTCGCCACCGGCGACCGCATTGAACTGCGTGGTTTCGGCGTGTTCAACGTGCGTCCGCGCAAGACCGGCATCGGACGAAATCCGCGCACCGGCGCCGAAGTTTCCATTCCGCCGGGCAAAGCCGTCCGCTTCAAGCCGGGCAAGGAACTGCAGTCGATTGACTAGCTACCGGATTGCAGATTGCAGAGGTCAGATTGAAAAGGTAATCCCACACCTCTGCAATCTGACCTCTAACCTCTGACCTCAGGTTCCTATGTCCGAACCCACATCCCCTTTTCCGGCCACCCTCGAATGGGAACAGCAGCCTCAGCCCCAGGTTTGGGTCGTCCGGCCGCCGCGCCCGCGCTGGGGGCTGCACATCCTACTTCTGGCCGCGACCTTCCTGAGCACGCTGGTGGTGGGTGCACGCATCTATGCCAACTTCGCGCTTCAACAACCGGCTTTCTCGTTCAGCAATGACAACATTCCCATGTTTCCACTGGAGTGGATTTGGCAGGCTCCGACAAAACTGATGCATGGGCTCTACTTTTCACTCACGCTAATGTTCATACTGCTCGCCCACGAGATGGGACATTACCTATATGCCCGACATTATCGCGTCTATGCGACGCCGCCGTTCTTTATTCCATTTCCGAGCTTGATCGGTACGTTCGGAGCTTTCATCCGTATTAAGGGTCCGATTCCCACTCGCACGGCATTGTTCGATATCGGAATTGCGGGTCCGATTGCGGGCTTTATCCCCTCATGCGCCGCTGTCCTAATGGGGCTCTCGCTGTCCCATCCGCTGCTATTCGGCAGCGCGCCGATCGACAATGAACCGGGATTTCCCTTCGCCTTTCATCTTGCATCCCGCCTGCTGCGCCTCGATGTGCCGCTAACCTCGCTGTCCTTGCATCCGATCGCAGTCGCCGGGTGGGTGGGAATGTTCGCGACGGCGCTGAACCTGTTGCCAGGCGGGCAACTCGATGGCGGACACATTCTGTTTTCGGTGTTTCCAAAATTGCACCGGTGGGTATCCCTGGGCGTCGTTTTCGCGCTCATACCACTTGCCAAGTACTGCTGGGTCGGCTGGCTGCTTTGGGCGGTAGTGTTGTGGCTAACCAGCCATCATCCGCCGATTCCGAGGCGTCCGGGAATTTCGCTTGCCCGGAAGTGGCTCGCTGCTTTTGCGATTGCAATGTTAGTCCTGGCTTTTGCTCCTGCGCCCATCACGCACAGCTCGGGTCGGGAAGTCTGGCCGCAAATCCGCGACGGAAGCCGGGACACGCTGCACGACCTACGCGACGGCGTTCGCCACCGGCTACTTCACAAATGATTTTCGATCACTAGAACCTATGGAGCCCGTTGGGTGTATCTGAATTTCGGGAATTTGTGTCGAAACGATATCGATGACGTGCATCTCGGAAACCAAGCAAAAGTGTTTAAATGGGCCCGGGTACTGTTCGCTTGCGATTGTCGCGCGCGAAACGAAATTTAGGAAATGCGACTTTGAGTAGGTGCGAAACAGCCGCCCCGACGCTCTCACCGCTGAGTCGTCGTCCGGAGAGGCGAACGACTCATTCGTGACGCTGTAGGCGATGTACTGCTTCCACGTCAGCTCGAAAGTACGGCTACGCTCTGTCGGCTCTACCGGATGCAGGTTCTCGATAACAGTGCCACCTATTTCGTGTGATACGGTTTCTGAGCTTACCTCGGCCTCCTGTAGAACGAGTCGGAGTACATTTTCTTGTGGCTCCGAAATCTCGCGCACGAAGATGGTGTAGCAAGAGTCAATTATCTGCGTTAGTTCAGTCAACGTCGCCATAGCGATTCCCCCAGGTCAGCCCGAACACGTTACACCATCCACCCGATGCCGTGCCGATTTCGACGGGCTTTGGGCCAAAAGCCAAGAGCTAACAGCTAACAGCTGCGCCTACATCAGCCACACCGCATCCACATCCACAATCACCTGCGTGCGCGGAATTTTTCGCGCCGCGGCTTCGGCAAGCATTGCCCTTAAAAGCGCATTCATCTTCTCGCGGCTGGGAGACTTCAGAATGAAGTGATAGCGGTATTCGCGCTTCAGCCGCGTGATCGGCGCCGCCGCCGGTCCCAGCACGCGAATGCCCTCATGCCGCGTCTTCTCAAACCAACGCCCAAGTACGCCCGACCACGTTAGCGCCTCGTCCAATTTTTCGCTCCGGATCAGCACATTCGCAATCGCACTGTACGGCGGATAATGCATCCAGGCGCGGAATTGCAGCTCTTTTTCATAGAATCCGGCAAAATCATGCCTCGCCGCAAACTGCACCGCGTAGTGCTCCTGAAAATAAGTCTGCAGCACAACTTTTCCCGGAGACTGGCCACGGCCCGCGCGACCCGCCACTTGCGTCAGCAGCTGAAAGGTTCTTTCGGCCGCGCGGAAATCGGGCAACCCCAGCGCCATGTCGGCCCCGACTACGCCGACCAGCGTCACGCCGTGGATGTCGTGGCCTTTCGCAATCATCTGCGTGCCCACCAGCATGTCGAGCGCGCCTTCATTCAGCGCGTTCAGCGCGTGCTCGAAATCTTCGCGGCCGCGCACCGTATCGCGATCGAGGCGCCCGATTCGCGCCTGCGGAAACATGCCGTGCAGCAACTCTTCCAGTTTTTCCGATCCCGTCCCGACAAAGTACACGTACTCGCTGCCGCAATGCGCGCACTTGTCGGGGATGTGCTCGACATGTCCGCAATAATGGCATTCCATCTTGCGCTCGCGCTTGTGGTGAGTCATGGAGACGGCGCAGTTCTTGCACTGCAACGTCTTGCCGCACGCCCGGCACAACACCACCGGAGAATATCCGCGCCGGTTGAGCAGCACCATGACCTGCTCTTTCTTAGCCAGCCGCTCGCGAATTTCATCCGCCAGTTTGCGCGAGATCACCTGCTCCTGTCCCGTCTCCTGAAACTCCTGCCGCATATCGACAATCTCAACTTCCGGTAGCGGACGCATCTCGACGCGATCAGGCAACTCGACAAGCGCATACTTGTTCTTCTTCGCGTTGTAATAAGACTCAAGCGAAGGCGTCGCCGAGCCCAACACGACGACCGCTCCCGCCATCTTCGCCCGCATCACCGCGACATCGCGCGCGTGATAGCGCGGCGTCTCCTCTTGCTTGTAAGACGAATCCTGCTCCTCGTCGACAATGACGAGCGCCAGGTCGCTGACCGGTGCGAACACCGCCGACCGCGTTCCCGCGACCACCCGCGCCTCGCCGCGCCGTATGCGATGCCACTGCTCGGCACGCTCCGCATCCGACAGCCCTGAATGCAGAATGGCAACTTCATCGCCGAACACCTGGTGCAGGTCGGCCGCCACCGCCGGAGTCAGGCCAATTTCAGGAACCAGCAAGATCGCCGACCGCCCCTGCTCCAGCACCTGGCGCATGCAGGCCAGATACACCGCCGTCTTTCCCGACCCGGTGATGCCGTGCAGCAGCAGACCGGCGAACTTGCGCGATGCCACGCTCTCGCCAATCCTCGCGAGCGCTTCTTTCTGCGCCGCGCTGAACTCGAACTCAAATGGAGATTGCCGCGGCTTGAGCTTTGAAAGTGAAGCCGTAAAATCCTGCGGCTCATCCACCAGTTCAATCAACCCGCGCCGCACCAGAGTGCTAAGGGTGGTACGCGGCACGTCTAACCCGCGCAACGCTTCGACCGGCACCCGTCCGCCGGAAGCAGCGAGCGCTTCAATCAAAGAGCGCTGGTTATCGTTGAGCTTCTTTCCAGTGTTCGTGGAGGGACGGGCGTCTCGCCCGCCCTGCCGGGCGGGGACGCCCGGCGCTCCACCGGCAGATTCTGTGACGAGTGGGATGCCCGCTTCCAGACTCCGCAGCACCGCGACCTTAACCAGCCGCGCCGCATCCCGCGCCGCCGATACATCCTCGCGCGTAATCCACTTCTTCCGCACCATCCCCGCGAGCAGCGCTTTTGCCACCCGCGCTGCCCCGCGCAATCTCTCTTCGCGCACACCCTCCCGCTCCGCCAGATAATCGAGCACACGAAACTCGACCAACTGCTGTTCCGGCGTCCGCTTCGAGCGCGCCGGAGACCCCGACATCCCCGCCAGATGCAGCGCCAACCGCCCCTCATCGGTGATGCGGTAAGCGATCGCCCGCTTGAACTCCGCCGCCAGCGGCAGCATGGTGCGAAACACTTCGCCGACCGGCGCGAGATAGTAATCGGCAATCCACTTCCCAAGTTTCAGCAGATGTTCATCGAGAACCGGCGAGAGGTCGAGCGCCTCGATCACCTTTTTGATTTTTACTTGCGAAGCGTTGACCTGCAGTGGGCGGTCATGCAATTCAACCACGATGCCCGACAGCCGTTGCTGCCGGAACGGCACCAGCACCCGTCCGCCAACCACCGGTTCCATGCCCGGAGGGATGGTGTAGGTAAACACCATATCAAGCGGCACGGCGAGGGCGACGTCGCAGAAGAGGGGCATGTGGCGTAAACAAGATTCCGATTGTCATCCTGAGCGTAGCAGAACGATTCGCGAAGCGGATCGTTCCGCGGAGTCGAAGGACCCCTACACCTTTTCCATCACGAGGTCGCGTCAGGGAATTCTCACCGCAATTCGTGACCGCCGCGACACCCCCGCGGTGTCTAATGGAGTATGCGAATGCGGTGGAGAATCGTTCTGCCAGCCGTTGGGCTCCAGAGGCCGAGGGCGTCCGTCCCTACGTGGTTGCTTTTGGCGCCTTCATCCCCAATTCCTTCATCACCATCTGCAAATCTTTCCACGCTTCGCCCTTCTGCCGCGGATCGCGCAGCAGAAAAGCCGGATGGTAAGTGACCGCCAGCTTGCATCCGTCCCAATCAGGATCGTTACTGCGCACGCCCGCCGGCCTGAAGTCGTAGAAGCGCCCGCGCAGTTGCATCATCGACGCACTCATCGCCAGCAGCGTCTTTGCCGCGACCGCTCCCAACGCGAGCACCACCTTTGGCTTGATCACCGCGATCTGCCGCATCAGAAACGGCGAGCAAGTCGCGCACTCCTCGCGCTCCGGCGTGCGATTGCCCGGTGGGCGGCACTTCACGATGTTTGCGATGTAGACCTGCTCGCGCTCGATCCCCATCGCTTTGATCATGTTATTGAGCAGTTGCCCGGCTCGCCCCACGAAGGGCTCGCCCTGCGCGTCTTCATCGGCACCCGGCCCCTCGCCCACGAACATCAACTCGGCCTTCGGATTACCCACGCCAAATACGATCTGCTTTCGTCCCTGCTTATGGAGCACGCAGCGCGTGCAGTCGCCCAGGTCTTCGCGGACTATCTTCAGCGCCTTCACCGGATCGCTCACACTCTGCTCGGGCTTCAGCGCGATCACCTCAAAGATATTCTCTTCAGGGACCGGCATCGCAAGCGAAGCGGCCTTTCGTGGACCCATTTCTTCTCCAAGTTCTGGCTGAGTTGTCGAGCCAGCGTTTGCCAAAACCGCAATTTCTGCTTCGTCCACTATAGTCGCGGCCGCAATTTCCCCGGCGCGGTCTGACAGCGGGCGCCGGTAAAAATCGTAGATCCCCATCTCGTTGTAGTAGCGGATGCGCGCCGCCAGCGCGCGTCGAAGTTCAGGGTCAAGAATGCGGGGCATTGCGAATAAGGATAACAAAACGTGTGGCGCGGGCGCCCTCGCCCGCGAAGGCGGCAAGTCGAACTTTGTGTTTCGCTCAGAAAACTACTTCAACTCAATCTCCACAATCTGCCCCACGGTCGTGCCTTCGTTGGCCAGTGAGTGCGTGACCTTGGCATCGACCCAATGAACGTCCCCCGGCTTCACTTCGTGCGTGAACGACTTTCCTTCGGGATCCGTCATCTTCAGCACCAGCGGTGTCGCCGAAATAATTAGGTAGGGACGCTCGTGGGTATGCATCGCCGACGCAGCTCCCGGCGCCAGCGTCCACTTGTAAACCCGCGCGCTTGGATTTTCCGCTTCCACCTTCGCCGCGGCTGGACCCGACGCCTTCGTCGGCCGGTGAAGCAGTTCCACATCCAACGCTTCAAACACGCTGGCGCCGGCGTTATGCACCTGGTGGGTGTAAGGCCCATTCGACTCCAACGCCACGACGCGTCCAACCTTCGCCGTCTCCGGGCCGCTTTCCGGCTCGCCAAGCTTTTGCCGGGTGATTGTGGTGTCCGTCAAATCAACCGTCATGCGGTCATACAAGTGCGTGTGAAACAGCGTGCTTTCACCCAGCAGCAGCTTGACCCGCAGGACCATGACAGAATCATTTTTCAGCACAAGATGATGGTGCGGCTCCTGTTCTGCCGGAACGGGCGATTGCTGGGAGGCAACGAGCGTGGACAAAACCAGCATCAAGACGCCGCACAAATAAATGTTCACGGATTTCTCCCAACGGACAACTAACGAACAACCGCGCCACGGAGCTTCCGCAGCTTCACTACCTGGTCCAGCACGCGGTGCGCGACTTCCCACTTCGAGGTCTCGGGAACCTCGACTACTTCGCTTTGAGAGATGATCGTGGCCGCGTTACGGTCGGAATCAAAACCAACGCCTTCGCGCGAAACGTCGTTCACTACGATCGCGTCGAGCGACTTCGACGCCAACTTCTTGCGCGCATTCTCCAGCACGTTTTCCGTCTCAGCGGCAAATCCGACGATAACCTGGGAAGTCTTGCGGCGCGCGACCTCGGCCAGAATATCCGCGGTCGGTTCCAGTTCGAGCGTCATCTCGCCCTTGCGCTTGATTTTTTGCGCCGCTGCCGCTTTCGGCCGGAAGTCCGCCACGGCCGCTGTCTTGATTACCACTGAACTTTGGGGCAGCAATCTCAAAACCGCCGCCAGCATCTCTTCCGCTGTCTCCACCTGCGTCAGTTCCGCCGCGCCCGGAGCGGCTATCCCAGTCGGCCCGCTTACCAGCAGCACGCGTGCTCCGCGCCGTAGCGCCGCTTCGGCAATGGCGTATCCCATGCGCCCACTCGACCGGTTCGTCAAATACCGCACCGGATCGATCTTCTCCCGCGTCGGTCCCGCCGTCACCAGAACCGTTTCGCCCGCCAGATCCTGCGAGGCGCCAAGCGCTTCCATCACCGCCGCTACAATCGTCTCGTTTTCCGCCAGTCGCCCCGCCCCGGTCATGCCGCAGGCGAGATAGCCCTGGCCCGGTTCAACAATGCGAACGCCTCGTTTGCGCAGGATTTCCAGATTCGACTGCGTGGCCGCGTGATTCCACATGTTGACGTTCATCGCCGGAGCCACCACCACCGGAGCGGTGGTTGCGAGATAAAGAGTGCTGAGAAAGTCGTTCGCAATCCCTTGCGCGAACCGCGCCAGCACATCGGCCGTTGCCGGAGCCACCAGCAGCGCATCAATCGCTTGCGCAATCGCAATGTGCTCGATCGCCGACTCAACGTTGGCCTCGTCTCCGGAGCCAGACCCGAACATGCTGGTGATGACCTTTTCTCCAGAAAGCGCCGCGAAGGTCAGCGGACGAACGAACTCCTGGGCCGCAGCCGTCATCACGACTTGCACGCGAATGCCGCGGTCTTGCAAAAGGCGCACGATTTCCGCTGCCTTATAAGCTGCAATGCCACCGGACACGCCCAGCGCAATTTTCATATCAGGAAGTCGGCGGCCGCGGCTTCAATGCCCAGCTCCGCCTACAGAATTGATGCCGCCACCTGGCGCGAGATTCAAACCGCGCTGGCGGCGTCTGGTCCTCAGCCACCAAAATCTCAGCGACTAAAATCCCGTAGAGACGCGAGCTATGTCTACGCGTCTTCCGCGAACACCTTATCCAGAGTTTCGGTTGCGGCCACTACCGGCAATTTGGGAACCTCCGGAATCAGCCATTTGACCTTGCCGGCCTTGATTTCATCCTGCGCGATGCGGCAGGGCTTGCGCGATCCGGTATCGATCACCGGCGGCGCTCCACCTTGCAGTTGCCGTGCCCGCCGTGCCGCCACCAGAATGTAACGGTAGTTGCTGTCGAACCCTTCAACCAGCTTCATACTTTCTCCCCTGAAACTTCAAAATGCCCTTTACCGCCAGCGGAAAGAATCCAGAATCGGCTGCACCTGCTCTCGCGCCTTTTCCAACCGGCAAGCCTGCGCGGTCTCGATCAACCGCTCTTCTTCTTCAGAAAGTTCCGCCCTGCTTTTTTTTTTCAACCGCTCCGCCAGCACTATGTCCTTAAGTTGGTCGGCGGATTGTTCAACCACCCTATTTACCAATATATAGTCGTATTTGGAGTAGTTCTCAATCTCACGTCGGGCCGTGTCCAGCCGGCGACCGATTACTTCCTCCGAATCCTCCCCCCGGTTCCGCAGCCGCCATTCCAGATTCTCCCGGTCTGGCGGTAGAATGAAGATGCTTACCGCTTCCGGAATCTTCTCTTTGATTTTACTCGCTCCCTGCACATCGATGTCCAGCAGGAGGTCGTTACCTCGGTTTTCCGCTTCATGCAAAAACCGCCGCGCCGTGCCGTAATACTCGCCGCGCACTTTTTCATCTCCAAAAACCTCGGCGTACTCCAGAAACTCGTCGGCCGTGATCATGGCCTCAAATTCTTCTCTGGAGACGAAGAAATATTCCTTGCCGTTCTGTTCGCTGCCGCGCGGCGGGCGCGTGGTGTAAGAAATCGAGAAGTCCAGGTTACGAACCATCTTGAACAGTTCGTTCACCAGCGTGGATTTGCCCGAACCCGAAGGCGCCGAAACAATGTAGACGATGCTCATTCCAGGTTCTGCACCTGCTCCCGCGCTTTCTCGATCTCCGACTTCATCAGCAGGCCCATCTCCGTAACCTTCAAGGCCTCGCCCGCCAAGCCCGAGGTCTTGGAAAGCATCGTGTTGGCCTCGCGATTCATTTCCTGCAGCAGGAAGTCCATCTTCTTGCCCACTTCGCCGCCCTGGTCGAGCAAACCGAGGAAATGCTTTACGTGCGCATTGAGCCGGACCAGTTCTTCCTGAATGTCGCTGCGATCGACCAGCACCGCCACTTCCTGCAGGATCCGTTCCTTGTCCACCTGGGCGCCGAGCAATTCGTGCATGCGCGATTGCAGGCGTTCCGAGTAGCTGCGCAGAATGGTGCTGCGATGGGCTTCCACCCCCGCCGCCGCTTTTTCCAGACCCGCCATGCGAGCGCGCAACTCCGTGCCGATGCTCCGGCCTTCTTCTTCGCGCATCTCATTCAGCCGGGAAAGCGCTTCTTCCACTCGCGCCATCACCGCGGTCTCCAGTTCGTCTCCCGATTTTTCGGCGCCGGAGTCCATCGCGCCCGGCATCCTCAAAACCACGTTCAGATCGGGCTCGCCCTCGACCGCGAATTCATCGGCCGCCGCGCGGAACGCCTCCACGTAGCCGGCAATCAGTTGCCGGTTGAGCGCGACCCCGTTTGGGCCCGAGCGATCCAGGTTGAGGATCACCTCCACGTGGCCGCGCGCCAGTTTCTCTTTCAGAATCCGGCGCAGCTTCATCTCCAGCGAGTCGGTGTCGGACGGCAGCCGGAAGTGAAGATCCAGAAAACGATGATTCACAGACTTCAGCGACAGCGCAAACGCCAGCTGAGCAGCGACCTGCCCTTTGACCTGCGCGAATCCCGTCATGGAGCGAAGTGGCATAAGCTCAAGGTTGCAAAGTTGAAACTTTGAAACCTTATTTACCCTATTTACGCTTCCGCAAACTGCAATTCGTAAAGCCGCCGGTATGTGCCTAACTTTTGCATCAGCTCTTCATGCGCGCCGATATCGGCGATCGTGCCGTTTTCGAGCACTACAATACGATTCGCGCGCCGCACCGTCGAGAGCCGGTGCGCGATCACAAACACAGTACGCCCGCTCATAAGATTTTGCAGCGCCGATTGCACCAGCGATTCCGACTCGCTGTCCAGCGACGACGTAGCCTCATCCAGAATCAGAATCGGCGCGTTTTTCAGG
>Ga0208827_1000221_pt1 | contig 33842 bp, 28 predicted proteins | sample Sb_taG_5_FD_187709 | JGI IMG/M metagenome (GOLD analysis project Ga0208827, IMG submission 187709) | Peat soil microbial communities from Weissenstadt, Germany - Sb_50d_8_FC metaG (SPAdes) (version 2) | ecosystem: Environmental > Terrestrial > Soil > Wetlands > Peat | place: Germany... | reverse complement strand
GATCTTTGGGACTGGGCAGGTAGAGCGTCTGACAATTTTCGCAGCGATACACTTCGGCGTCCGGCCCCCAGGCTTTCTCCACGCAGCCGCACTCCTGTTCGACCACGTCGACAGTGTAAAACCAGCGCTTCAGATGTCCGCCGCAGAACTTGCCCTTGTCGTTCTTCTCGTTGCAGGCACGCTGGCCCGTCTTCTTGATCTTGACTTTGTGGTTAGGAAGGTGCGGAATCATGCCCGTAACCGCGGTTGCCGTTTCGCCGGAAGCCATTGAGTCTCCTGTGCGCCTTTGCCAAGGCCGCTTTCCCGCTATTTTACTCAGTCACGGCCCTCAGACCAAGGGCGACGCGCTTTGCTACTCGCCCTTGGCGATGGAACGCAGCCACGCTGGTCACGGGATCCGTCGATCGTTTCGATCATCACCTGGGCAATGACGACTACACGCAGGCTGGAAACCTCTTCCGCCTGATGAAGCCGGATGCGCAGAAGCGATTGATCAGCAATATCGTCGGGAGCATGAAGCCGGTGCCGAAAGCCATTCAGGAAAGGCAGATTGAGCAGTTCCTGAAAGCGGACCCGGCGTACGGTCGCGGCGTTGCCGAGGGTCTAGGCTTGAATGTGGAGCATCTGCTCCCGAGAGAGACCGCCCTGGCCAGCAACTGACATCACGCAGCCGGGCCGTTAAACCTATCGAACCCTGAACCAAAGCAGCGTCATTTAGATTGCACCTAGTCAAATTCCTTGCGCGGGGCCGCTTGATCCGCGCCGACGTGTCCGGTGGTGATTTCGGCTACGTAATAGTTTTCGCCCTTGATCGGGACACCGGCCATCCGCCGCAGCATCGCGATCTGGCCGATGTGGGTGAGCGCGTCGGCGAGCGCGCTCTGAAACAATTTTTCGGCGGAGACTCCGAGCGGTTTTTCCGACGCCACGTAATCGTCAAACTTCTTCAAGGCGGTGAAGAAGCGCTCGCACTCTTTTTCCCACGCGAGCGGAACGGAATCGTGCCATTCGCGGCGGCCCTCGGACATGGCGAGGCCCCATTCCATCAGGTCGCCGATGTGCGCGAGAATTTTCGCCGGCGTGCGCGCAGTTTCGGCCGGGCGATAGTCGGCAAAGCTCGGTCCAGGATTGCGAATGGCTTTCGCTCCGCGATAGGCGATGGTAGCGAGGATGTGGCGCAAGAACGCGCGGGAGTCGGTCATGATTGCTCTACTTTCTTGTCATCTCGATTTACTTTTACATCATTGTCATCCCGAGCGAAGCGAGGGATCTGCAGTTGGCCGCAAAATGCAGATCCCTCGCTTCGCTCGGGATGACAAAACTCTTAAGGGATAGCACAACTTCAGCCTACAGTTTTCTCCGCCACAGCGCTCCGGCGCAGCGCACGCCGGCTTTGAGCTTTTCCCACAGCGGGCGGGCGTACAGCAGGTCGAGGAAACTTTCCATCTCGCCCGTGAATCCACCACCATAACCGAACCACCAGATTTTTTTCATGCGCGGCAGCAAGTCTGAGTCGACGTACTTCACGCGTACCATTTCTTCCAATCCCCAGCGTCCATGCGTGCGCCCCAAGCCACTCGACTTTACGCCGCCGTGTGGAGCTTCGCTGATGCTGAAACACGACACAGCGTCGTTCACCATCACCGTGCCCGCATCGATCTGGCGAGCCAGTCGCTCGCCGCGGGCGCGATCGCGAGTCCAAACGCTGGCGGCCAGTCCGTAATCGGAATCGTTGGCCAGGCGCACGGCCTCGGCATCGTCGGCGAAAGGCGCAATCGGCAGCACCGGGCCGAAGGTCTCCTCCTGCATTACGCGCATGTCGTGATCCACGTCCGCCAGCACTGTCGGCGCAAAGAACGTTGGGCCGAGCTCGCGCAGCCGCGTGCCTCCGGCCAGCATGCGGGCGCCGCGCTGCCTCGCATCCTCTACCTGCGACTCCACCACACGCACTTGCCGCTCGTGGATCATGGGGCCGATTTCAGTAGCCGGATCCATGCCATTGCCGACGCGCAGCTTGCGCGCCTTCGCGCAGCAAGCCTCGAGGAAGGCCGGATACAAACTCTGATGCACGTAGCAGCGTTCGACCGACAAGCAGGTCTGCCCCGCATTCACGAAAGCTCCCCAGACGGCGCCGCTCGAGGCCACATCGACATCGGCGTCTTCGAGCACCAGCATGGCGTCCTTGCCACCCAGTTCCAGCACCACCGGAAGCAGGCGTTCGGCGGCGATCTGCGCGATTCGCCGGCCCGTCGCGACGCTTCCCGTGAAGACCAGTTTGTCGATTTCGCTTCCGACCAGCGCCGCCCCGGTCGCGCCTTCGCCCGGAAGAACCTGGAAAACGTCGTCGGGAACACCGGCCTCGCGCAGCAGCGCCTGGAGTTCGAGCGCAATCAGCGGCGTCAACTCCGAGGGCTTGAGCACGACGGCATTTCCCGCAACCAGGGCCGCCAGGGCCTCAGTCGACGGAATTGAGAAAGGATAATTCCATGGGGAGATAATCCCCACCACGCCATACGGCTCGTGCAGAATGCGCCCTGACTTGGTTTTGACCGCAAGATTTCCGTGCGGCAGCTTTTCTTCGCGCAGAATCGCGAAGGCGTTGTCGATCAGGAATCGCGCCGCGTCGAGCACGACCAAAACCTCGGTGACGAGCGCTTCGACCACGGGCTTGCCTGCTTCCTGCGTGATGCGCCGCGCGATGTCGGTCTTATGCGCGAGAAGAATCTGCTGGAAGCGGCGCACCATCCGGATGCGATTGCGGATGCCCCAGGCGTTCCAGTCCGGCTGTGCCGTGCGCGCGCGAGCTACCGCCGCGCGCACTTCGGTCGGACCGGCACTGTCCAGTTCGCCCAGAACTTCACCCGTCGCCGGGTTCACGGAAGCGATGCGGGAAACGGCGAATTCGACTTCGGTGGCCATCTGCGAAGAAGTTTACTCGGGACGGAACGGGCGCGCCAGAGGCTGTTCTTGTTTATGAATTGTCATCCCGAGCGAAGCGAGGGATCTGTATCTTGCGGCGGACTGCAGATCCCTCACTTCGTTCGGGATGGCAAAATCTTGGAAATCGAAGAGCGGGCTTTCGCCCCGACACTTCGCCTCAGTATTCCACCTCGACCAGATACAGCCCGCTGGCGGGCGCGGTCGCCCCGGCCGCCGTGCGCTCCCGAGCGTCGAGGATGCGGCGCAAATCTTCCCGGCTCACCTTTCCCTTCCCCATCAGCAGGAATGTTCCGACCAGGTTCCGCACCATGTGATGAAGAAATCCGCTGCCGCGAACCGTGTAGATCAATTCTTCGCCTTCGCGCGACCAACTGGAAGAGAAAATCGTCCGTACGTTAGTGGTCCGAATGTTGCTCGTCCGAACATCTTCCCCGGCAGCCATCCGTTCCACTCGCTCCGGATCCACCGCCGCGAACGAAGTAAAATCGTGCTCACCCACAACCACGCCAGCGGCTGCCACCATCGCCGATTCCTCCAGCGGATAAGGGTAATGCCACACATACCGCGCCAGAAACGGTGGACAGATCGCTCCGCGGTGAATGCGATAGCGATAAGTCTTGGCGCGCGCCGACTGGCGCGCGTGAAACTCGGGCGCGGCCTCGCTCACCTCCAGCACCCGGATCGAAGCCGGCAGAATGTCGTTCAGCGCCCGCATCCAGTTTTCGGCTGGAATTGCCGACCCGGTCCGAAAACTCGCCACCTGGGCCAGTGCGTGCACGCCCGCATCGGTCCGGCCGGAACCTTGGGGCAGTACATTTTCCCCGCTCAACCGTCCAATGGCTGAGGCCAGCGCGCCTTGCACCGTCATCCGGCCGGGCTGCACCTGCCAGCCGGCGAACTCGGCGCCGTCATAAGAAAGCATCAGTCTGAGATTGCGCACTTTCTTTTTCGAGTCCTAAGCTGCTGTAGCATCATCGTTCGCATCTAAAAAGTTTTCCCGCCGCCGTGTCCAAGATTGCAGCGGCTCGTCAGCTATACTATTTCACTTACGATCAATGCATAAAGATTGCCTTTCTCAAGGGTTAGGAAAAGATTGCAAGGAACTCTTGCCTTTGGTTCTACGTATTAGCAGAGTGCTAGCAAAAGTGCGGACCACTACGTCCGTTCTGCTCGAAGCCTGATCGCTTAAGTGTGATCAATGGAGATGATGCGAATGCAACCTTCTACAGTGTTGACTGCGTTTCAGCAGGCCGCCGCAGCCCTTTCCCTTGCCGCCGTCCTCCTTGCTGTAATCATGGTACCTGCCGGGTGGGCGCAAGATGCCTCGTCCGTGCCCAGTGCGCCGTCGGCGCGGATGCCGGCCCAAAAGGCGGTGCCGTCATCGTCGCAGCCGTTTGATGTGCAGGAGTACGCGAAACCGCGGTCGTATTTCCCCGATCCGATTAGTCCCTACACTGCGCGCCACGTCGCACAGCCGAACCTGGCCAATACGCCGCGAATCGACCAACTCATGCGCGACGGCAAACTTTACATCTCGATGAACGACGCCATCGCGCTGGCGCTCGAAAACAATCTCGATATCGCGATCGCCCGCTACAATCTGAACATAGCCGATACCGACGTCTGGCGCGCCAAAGCTGGCTCCAGCATTCTCGGTGTGAACAGCGGTGTCGTGCAGAACACGCCCGGCGGCGGCGTAGGCGGGCTCGGCACACAAGTTGGCTCGGGCCAGGGCGGAACCTCGGTCGCGGCCGGTGGCGCCGGCGCTGGCGCGGGCGGCCTGGTCGGATCAACTCTGGGCAGCGGCCCGCTCCTCACCAGCTTCGATCCCATCCTCACCGGCACGCTCCAGTTCGACCGCCAGGAGATCAATTGCACCACCCCTTTTTGCGGCAGCAGCCAGAACACCACCACGGGCAATTTTGCCTATACCCAGGGATTCCAGTGGGGCACGAATATGACGGTAGGCTTCAACAATACCCGGATAACTTCCAATAATGAGTTCAATGCCTTCACTCCGTCCCTAAGTTCCAATTTCCAGTTCAAGTTGACGCAGCACCTGCTGCAGGGCTTCGGATTCGCCCCCAACACTCGCTTCATCCGGATCGCAAAGAACAATCGTGAGATCTCAGATGTCGCCTTCCGCCTGCAAATCACCTCCACCGTCGACCAGATCGAAAACATGTACTGGGACTTGGTGTACGCCTACGAGAACGTCAGGGTCCAGAAGGAGCAACTGGCTTTCGCTCAGAAGACCCTCTCTGACAACCAAAAGCAGGTGGAAATCGGGACCCTAGCGCCGATCGAGGTGGTCCGAGCGCAGAGCACGGTGGCAAGTAATCAGCAAACCCTGACCGTGGCACTCACCAATCTTGAGTTACAGCAACTCCTCATGAAAAATGCGCTTAGCCGCACGCTCGTCGACCCGGCACTGGCCGATGCCGAAGTGATTCCCACTTCAACCATGGAGCTGTCGGAGCATGAAGCGGTCGTCCCCACCCAGGATCTCGTGAATGACGCACTTGGTCATCGTCCTGAACTGGCGGAAGCGCGTATCAACCTTTCCAATACCGACATCAGCAATAAAGCAATCCGCAGCGCTCTGTTGCCCTCGCTGGACCTGTTTGCCTACTACGGCGGCGCTGGCCTGGGCGGCAGTTCGAATCCTAATTACGTATGCGCTCAAGAACCTGCATTCTGCAATCCCGTTCCCAATCCCCCCCCTTTCGTGGCCCCACCTTCCGTTTCTTACGCTGCAACCTTGAACCAGCTGATCAATTCCACTGCGCCAGATAAAGGGCTAGGCGTAAGTCTCAACATCCCCATCCGCAACCGAGCCGCGCAGGCAACCCAGGTGCGCTCGGAATTCGAATACCGGCAAGCCCAGTTGCGCATCCAGCAGATCGAGAACCAGGTGCGCATCGAGGTGCGCAGCGCGCAGTTTGGTGTGCAGCAGAATCGCGCCAGCGTCGCATCCGCCCAGGCCGCCGTGGATTTGGCGCGCCAGTCTCTCGACGCCGAACAGAAGAAGTACGCGCTCGGCGCATCCACCTCAACCCTGGTGTTGCAGAACCAGGCGGCCATGACCCAGGCCGAAGTCACGCTTGTGTCCGCCAAGGCGGCGTACGAAAAGTCGGAAGTCGAACTGGATCGCGCCATCGGTCTCCTGCTCGATCACGCCGGTATCTTGGTCGCCGACGCGGAGCGGGGCCAGGTTACCCACACGCCGAATATTCCGCACGTGGCGGAGCGGCCAGCCGGCCAGCTAACCCCGGCGAACCCTCAACATTAGCGAGAAATTCTACGATGGAGCGCCGGGCGTTCCCGCCCGGCGTTTCCCTTTTGCGCTTGGCCGCCTCTCGCGTATTCTCTCTCCGTGAAGCTCTCGGTCAGCGGCAATGGTAGTGTGGGCAATGCTCGCGTGGGGACGGGCGCCCTCGCCCGTCCAAGCCGAGCGAACCGGGGCCCCCGTCAAGCCCGGTGTTGGCTTGACGGGGTGGAGCAGCTCGGCAGGCCCTTAGCTCGCATCAGCAGGAGCCCCGCGTGATCCTCTCTGTCGTAATCATCACGCACAACGAAGAGACCAACATCGGGCGCACGCTCGCCAGCGTCCAGCCGCTGGTTGCCGACGGCAAAGGCGAGATCATCGTCGTCGACTCGGGCTCCGCCGACCGCACCGTCGAGATCGCAAAGTCCTTCGGCGCGAAAGTCTTCATCGAAGAATGGAAAGGCTACGCCGCGCAGAAGAATTCAGCCATCGACAAGGCGGAGGGCAATTGGATTCTGAGTTTGGATGCGGATGAAGAAGTCAGCGCGGACTTAGCCGCGCACATCCAGCGCGCAGCTACCGACGATGACTACGGTCCCTTTGAGTGGGCCCTTGCCTCAGCGTTCACCACTAGATTCGAAGACCTCCGGTGCGATGTCGGCTCGTTGCCCTTGGCGTTCTGGATCACCAGAAAGAATTATTTCCTGGGCCGATTGATTGAGCACGGAGGCTTTTATCCTGATCGCAAGCTCCGCCTCTTTGCGCGAGGTGGCACTCGTTTCGACGAGAGTCGCACCGTACACGAAGACGCCCACACCAATCGCCGCACTGCGGTTGTGAAAACTGGTGCGCTCCTCCACCACTCCTACCCCACGCTCGCTGATTACATCGACCACATGAACCGCTACTCCTCCCTCGGCGCCGAGATGGCAGTCGCCAAAGGCCGCCGCGGCTTCAGCCTGTTCAACATCGTCCTGCGCCCGCTCGCAACGTTCATCTACAATTATTTTTTTCGGCTAGGATTCCTCGACGGCCGCGAAGGCCTGCTCTTGCACCTCTACCACGCCGTCTACGTATCGTGGAAATATGCGAAGGCATGGGAACTTGCGCGCTCAAAAGGATCAACGTAGAGACGCGGCTTGCCGCATCTCCGTCGCCACCACTATCCAGGCAGCGTGATGCGCATGATATCGAACTCCACTGCCACCGACCGCTGCGGAAACTTCGACTCCACATAAGCCTTCACGTCGCCGACCGAAGGAATCCCATCCCGGCCCGTCAGTCCGCGCGCGTCGTCGAGCAGGATGAGGTGCGGGTACGGGTGGCTCAGAATCATCTCCAGTTCCGTCGCAAGGCGCTGGTCATCCGTCCGCATCCCCACCCAGCCGTAGTAACCGGCGTCCAGCCAGAACAGCGCCGGGCCCGTCAGTAATGCAAGCACCTCGGGCATGACCACGCGGCTGTCTCCACAGAAAATTCGAACGTGCTCGTCGCGTGCGAATTTGCGTGTGGCCCGCGCCGCCAGCGCCGGCACAAATTCGATGGAATAGACGCGGTCGAAACGGCTCTTCATCGCAGCCACCATCTCGCCGTAGTAAGTTCCGGTCTCGACCAGAGTCTTCAGCCCGAATTTCTCTCCGTATTCGCGCACGACTTTCTGCTTCAACAGATGCGGAGATCGCGGCGGCCGCCCGCGCAGTATCCAATACCAGTAATCGGGATAATGGCCAAGCGCCTTGTATGCGCCGTACACCGGAGTACGCTGCAACAACCGCCGAAATGCCTTCAGAATCCCCTCCGCCGAAAGAAGACCAGCATAGGTGCCGAAGAAAACAAGCGTCAAGCGGGTCAAGCATACGGATGTTTCCTCTGTGCCCCCTGCGCCTCCTGTGGTTAAGTATTTGAATTCGACTTGGACCAACCGCTCGGTCGGTCGCGCCATTTTGCAGCAAGGCGGCCGCTCCTCTATCATCAAAGCCATAGTGAGAAATGCAGCGGGGAACGGAATGCCTGAGAACAAAGCGAAAGCGAATGTGTCCAAGACCATAGCGGAGAGCCCGATTTCCGATGTCTTTGAAGGTCGTCATCCTGCCGCGTCGGAAAAACATTGGGCAGAGAAAACGCTCGCGCCCACGCTCGACAAGGCTCCCGAAAAACCGATCGGCGCTCCCACCGGCACCAACCTCGACGAGCACGGCCACGCACGTTTCAGCACCATCTCGAACGTCCCGATCCGCCGCCTCTACACCCAGGCCGATCTCCCCGCCGACTGGAATTACGATCAGTATCTCGGCTACCCCGGCGAACCGCCCTACACGCGCGGCATTCACGCGACCGGCTACCGCGGCAGGCTCTGGACGATGCGCATGTTCTCCGGCTTCGCCTCGCCCGAAGAAACCAACCAGCGCTACAAGTATCTCCTCGAACACGGCGGCGGCGGGCTCTCGGTCGCCTTCGACCTGCCCACGCTCATGGGCTACGACTCCGATCACGCGGCCAGCGAAGGCGAAGTCGGCAAGTGCGGCGTGGCCATCGACTCGCTCGAAGATATGGAGATTCTGTTCGACGGCATCAGCCTCGAAAACGTCACCACATCGATGACCATCAATTCACCGGCCAGCGTGCTCTGGGCCATGTACCTGGTCGTGGCCGAAAAGCAAGGCGCCGATTGGGAGAAAATCTCCGGTACGATCCAGAACGACATTCTCAAGGAATACATCGCGCAGAAGGAATACATTTATCCACCCGCGCCCTCGATGCGCCTGGTGATTGACACCTTCGAGTTCGGATCGAAGTTTACGCCGCGCTTCAACACCATCTCCATCTCCGGCTACCACATTCGCGAAGCCGGATCGACCGCGCTGCAAGAGCTCGCGTTCACGATCTACGACGGCGTCGAGTACGTCGAGTGGGCGCGCCGTCGCGGCCTCGACGTCGACGACTTTGGCCCCCGCCTCAGCTTCTTCTTCAACGCGCACAACGATTTCTTCGAAGAGATCGCGAAATACCGCGCCGCGCGCAAGATCTGGTATCGCCTCATGAAGGACCGTTTCGGCGCCAAACACGACCGCACTCGCTTGATGCGCTTCCACTCCCAAACCGCCGGTGTCTCGCTGCCCGCGCAGCAACCAATGAACAACATCGCGCGGGTCGCTCTGCAGGCGTTGGCAGCTGTGCTCGGCGGCACGCAGTCGTTGCACACCGACGCCTACGACGAAGCCCTCGCCTTACCCACGGAGGCAGCCGCCCGCATCGCATTGCGCACCCAACAGATCGTTGCCTTCGAGTCGGGCGTGGCCCAAACTGTCGATCCGCTCGGCGGAAGCTACTTCGTCGAGAAGCAAACTCTCGACATGGAGCAAGGCGCCTTCGATTACTTCGAGAAGCTCGACCAGATGGGCGGCATGGTCAAAGCCATCGAGCGCGGATACCCCCAGAAAGAAATTGCCGAGGCCAGTTATCAGTACCAGCGCGCGGTTGAAGCCAACGAGAAGATCACGGTCGGCGTGAACGATTTCGTCATCGAAGAAGAGTCGCCCACCATTCTCTACATCGGCGAATCGGTGGCCCGCGCTCAGGAAAAGAAACTCAAAGCCCTGCGCGCCCGCCGCTCGAACGAAGAAGTCCGCCGCCGCCTCGATGCGCTGAAACAGGCCGCCGCCAAGTCTCCCACTGCGGGCAGCAACGGCAATATTTCCGACGCCAATACCATGCCCTATATCGTCGACGCCGTCCGCGCCTACGCCACCGTAGGCGAAATCTGCGAAGCTTTACGAGAGGTGTTCGGGACGTATACGGAAGTCAGTATCACATAAACATTGTTTGAGGTTTTGAATTGCAACCTCAAAGATTTGTTATTGAGTTTTGTGCGCGTCCCAGGCAGGGCGCCGAACGACGGAGTTTCGATTTCATCACATTCGGAGCGCCCATGGATCACAGCCTCCGCCCATTACGACCGCTACGATGGCAGGATGCAAGTCCATTCACTAAAAACCGGACGAAAACGGCGGCCGTTAGCAATCCGACAAAAAGCATCGGCGGTCTCAATCGATCTTCGGATCCTGATTCTACGTCGCCAGAAGGTCATTCTCGATACCGCTCTGGCAGAGCTCTACAGCGTGCCTGTAAAGCGCTTAAATGAACAAATAAAGCGCAACCGCAAAAGATTCCCCGCGGATTTCATGTTCCACCTCACTCCCAGAGAGAACAAATCTTTGAGGTCGCAATTTGCGACCTCAAACATTGGCCGCGGTGGCCGACGCTCGCTTCCATACGCCTTCACCGAACATGGCGCAATCATGGCCGCGACAGTGCTCAACTCTGAACAGGCGGTGGAGATGAGCGTTTATGTGGTGCGCGCCTTTATCCGCTTGCGTGCGGCGCTGGCCGCGAACCGAGAACTCGCCGGCAGGATTGAAGAATTGGAAAAACACCTGGAGACGCACGACGGCGCGATCCAGGAAATCATCAAGGTTATCAAGAAGCTGATGAACCCTCCGCCCAGTCGCCGCAGCAAGATCGGATTCGCGCTCCCGCCGACCCGGACGGGGTAGTCACTGTCGGCTTTGCGTTCGCCGTCGGAGAGAACCGGGGCCTGCATCCAGCGTCTGCATCATCAGTGATGTGCCCGACCACGGCAGTCCCGAAACAAATCGTGATCATCAGTGCCTTTCGAGAGACGGAGAATAGCGAAGGCGAATTCCCTGCTCCGTCGGATTTTGAATCCCGTACTCCAGACGATAGTGAACGGGCGAAGACGATGGCCGCCCGATCCGCCGTTGCGCCCCGGCGCGGCTTCTGATAACTTGCCTCTCGTCTCTCAAAGGAGGCCCGTGTGGCTTTTTGTCCAAACTGTGGAACGCAGATCGCGGATGGAGCGACCTGTCCGAAGTGTGCTGGCGGCGCTGTCCAAAGCGCGCGCACGGTCGCACCCGCAGGCGCTCGGCTCAGCGATAACGTGGCCGGCGCGCTAGCCTATGTGACCATCATTCCGGCGATTGTCTTTCTAGTGCTGGAGCCGTTCAACAAGAAGCGCTTCATCCGCTTCCATGCCTTCCAATGCATCTTCTTTGCGATTGCGTGGACCGTGATCTGGATGATTCTGACCTTCCTTGGCCACATTCCATTCCTCGGGTGGGCAACAATCTTTGTGGGGCCACTGATCAGCCTGGCTGGGTTTGTGATCTGGCTCATTCTGGTGCTCAAGGCCTACCAGGGACAGATGTTCAAGCTGCCCGTGATCGGCGACTTGGCCGAGCAGCAGGCTGGCGCGTAGGCTGGCCGGCATACGAATCGTTGCCCTGAATGCGCTCGCTAACGAACTTGAGGCCTTGCCCATCTGAGGTTTGCTGAAACAGTCTTGATTCGAGCGGGTTGTGGAAAGGGCACGGCATCCGGCGTACCGCTCAGAGTCACAAAATGGGAAGGGCACGGCTTCCAGCCGTGCCGCTCAGAGTCACAAAAAATGCGGGCTTTAGCCCCTGAGGGTGCTTTCGCGCATCACCAGTTTTTCCGCGACCTAGAACTCTCCGCGAAGCTTTTTCCCTCTTTGGACGTCAATCCAATTGCTTGCGTTCTTGGTGAGGGTGGGAAACAATTCTTTTGGCACGGCTATGCGACTTACCTATGGGCTCGCGATTGCGCTTTGGCTGAGTCTCCCGGCTGCGGGGATTGTCTCGCAGCAACAGGAGCCGGCGGACTCCGCGAATTCTGCCGGCAAAGTTCCGCCTGCGGCTGCGACCGAGAGTACGCCGGATGCGGGGTCGAAAGCTTCGGAGGGCGTGGCAACGAAGAAGACAAATGGTTCAACGAGCGCAAACACGAAACGCCGCAAGCGCGCGGCGCCGTCGCGGGATGGGAGCCCGCGGAGGATTGTGGTTCGCGAGGGCGGAGCGAGCGAACCGGCGGCGCAGATTGCGGCCGACTTAACTCCGGCGGAAGCCGCCCGCCAGCGCCAGGACGCGGAACGGTTGCTGGGCTCTGCCGACGGCCAACTGAAACTGCTGGCGGGACGCACGCTCGACGCGCGACAGCAGGAGACGGTGGGTCAGATCCGAAACTATATGGGCGGCGCGCGTTCGGCGTTGCAGGAAGGAGATTTGTGGAGAGCGAATACGCTGGCGCAGAAGGCACATTTGCTGGCGGACGATTTGGTGAAGCATTAGGCGAAGCCGAAAGAATCTCTGATGCTAGGATGGTTCAGATGAGAAAAAGTGAAGAGATCCAAATTACCAAGCGGCGGCGCGTCATCGCTCGCCTGGTGCCGGAGAGCGCGGAAGCTCCAAGAAAGGTCCCTGACTTCCAGGCGCGGGTACGCAGGATCTACGGCGACAATATGCTGGCCGTCAGCGGCGCCGACCTGATATCTTCGGATCGGAACCGGTATTGAAGATCTACGCCGGCCCGAGACCGGTGCGGCCCCTAAGGGCCGCGTGATTTGAGGAAATTGCGCTATCGCTAAAGCGATATCCTGATACGAACCCTTCGTCCTAGCTTCTACTTTCTTCCTTCCCGCCTCTGCGCAACGACAAGTCCGCGCGGAGTAGGCAAGAGCACGGCCGATATCAAGCCGTCTTGTTCGAGTTTGAGTGCGGCTTCGCGGACGACTTTCAAATGCGAACTGGCGTCGTGCATGAGGATCAGGCCATAAGGATTGATCTGCGGCAAAAAGCGGCGAATTTCCTGCTCGCGGATGGGCATGTCGCTGTCGCTGAAGAAGAGGTCGATGGCGCCTTCGACTCTCATGTCGAGGCTTGACTCGTTGCGCAGCTCGATCCAGGCGGCGAGTCCGGAAGCCTGGATTCGCGCCTTGGCGTTCTCGTAGATTTCGTAGTCGAACTCGCAAGTGATAACGCGGCCGAGTCCGTTGGCTTTCAGTCCCTCGGCAATCCAGAGGGTGCTGATGCCGCTAAAGGTTCCGGTCTCCACCACGAGTTCGGGCTTGATGGTGGTGACGATGGTGCGCAGGAATTCGAGCACCTCGGCCTCGGCGGTCATGGAATCGAACATGCGCCAGCGCTCCGGGTGCGGACACTCGGGCGTCGGGCGATGATACTCGGGCTGCAGTTGATCGCCGGTGCGTTCGATCTGGCGCAGGATGCGGCGCTCCTGCTTTTCTTTCCTGAAAAGGCGGCGAAGGCTGAGAGACATAGAATAGAAAATTGTAACGGAAGACGGTTGACAGTTGTCAGTTCTCAGTTGTCAGTGGAAGCTCAAGCGGTTCAACTGAGACCTGAGACCCAAGACCTGCGACCTGCTCTACTCACTGGTGAAGTAGTCAATGGACACGGGGTTCTCAAACAGGGAGTAATCGCGCGTTACGACCGTGATGCCGCTGTCGGTGACGAAGTAGCGTTCGCGGTCGGCTTCGGCATCGTAGCCGACGGTGGTCCCTTCGGGAATGTGCACGTCGCGGTCGATGATGGCTTTGCGGATGCGGCAACTGCGTCCCACGTTTACGTGCGAGAACAGAATGCTGTCCTCGATTTCGGAGTAGGAGTTGACGCGGACATCGGGAGAGAGCACGCAATTCTGGACGGAGCCGCCGGAAATGATGCAGCCGGAAGAAACCAGGGAATCGAGGGCGTGGCCCATGCGCTCGTTTTCGGCAAACACAAATTTTGCCGGCGGATACTGGCGCTGGTGGGTGCGGATGGGCCATTGCTCATCGTAAAGATTGAAGACGGGAGAGACTGAAACCAGGTCCATGTTGGCTTCGTAGTAGGCTTCGAGCGTGCCTACGTCGCGCCAGTAGAGGGCTTCTTTTTTGTTTTCGTCGACGAAATTGAAAGCGAAGACGCGGTAATCATCCAGCATTTTGGGCAGAATATCCTTGCCGAAATCGTGACTGGAATCGGGATCCTCGGCGTCTTTGAGGAGCACGGGAATGAGCACGTCGGTGTTGAAGATATAGATGCCCATCGATGCTGAAATTTTGGTTGGATCGTAGGGCGAGCGCAGCGCGGTCTGTTGCGGTTTTTCCAGGAATCCGGTGATGCGATTGTCGTGGTCGATATCGACGACGCCGAAATGGCGGGATTCGGCCGGGTCGGTGACCAGCGTGGCGAGGGTGGCGTCGGCGGCGGCGTCCTGGTGCTGCTTGAGCATGCGCCCATAGTTCATTTTGTAGATGTGGTCGCCGGAGAGGATGATCACGTACTTGGGCTGCTCGCTGCCGATGGAATAGATGTTTTGATAGACGGCGTCGGCCGTTCCCATGTACCAGTTCTCGCTCACCCGCTTCATGGGTGGCAGGATTTCGATGAACTCGCCGATTTCACGGCCGAAAATATTCCAGCCTTCGCGGATCTGACGATTCAGCGAGAGCGCCTTGTATTGGGTGAGGATGAAGACACGGCGCAGGCCGGAGTTGACGCAGTTGGAAAGCGTGATGTCGATGATGCGGTAGATGCCGCCGAAGATCACGGCGGGTTTGGCGCGATCGCGAGTGAGCGGATAGAGGCGCTCCCCGGCGCCTCCAGCGAGCAAGATTCCGAGCGTATCTTTCATTGACACACCTTAGGGATGCAGCGTGCAACGCGGACGCTGTCCTGGGTCAAGGCGAAATATTAGCATAGGGGGACGAGTTCGGATCGGTGTCCTCGGGCACAAGAATATTTTGCTGGACTTTGTCGTCTCGGACGAAGCGAGGGGACTGCGTTTCGCCGCAAGATGCCGACCCACCGCTTCGCCGGGATGACAATTTGTGAAAGGTATCGCTCCGAAAGGCGCGCCAGCCCGACCTCGCCACGCGCCCCTAGCAATGCACGATCTTGTCGCTCTTGATGCCACGGGTAGCGTTACGCGAATCCACCACCAGTTGGGCCTCGCTGACGATCTTTTTGTAGTCGTAATTGGAGTGGTCGGTGACGATGAGCACGCAGTCGTACTGGCCGAGATTGTCGAGCGCGGAGCACTTCATTTGCAGGTCGTACTTGCGGCCGCGGCCGACGAACGGGAAGTAAGGGTCGTTATAGCTGACCGCGGCTCCCTCTTTTTGCAGCAGCTCGATGATGGTGAGCGCGGGCGACTCGCGCAGGTCATCAATATCTCTTTTGTAGGCCACGCCCAGCACCAGGATCTTGGATCCGTTGATCGCCTTTTTCTGACGGTTGAGCGCGGAGATGGTGGAAGCGATCACGTTGTAGGGCATGGCCACGTTGATTTCACCGGCCAGTTCGATGAAGCGGGTGCGGAAATCGAACTCCTTCGCCTTCCACGAAAGATAGAACGGGTCGACCGGAATGCAGTGTCCGCCCAGACCCGGCCCGGGATAAAACGCATGGAAGCCGAAAGGCTTGGTGGCGGCGGCCTCGATGATCTCCCAGATGTTGAGGTCCATGCGCAGGCACAGCATCTTGAGTTCGTTGACCAGCGCGATGTTGACGCAGCGGTAGATGTTCTCGAGCAATTTGGTCATCTCCGCGGCCGCGGGTGAAGAGACGGGAACGGTACGGCGGAAGATGGAGCCATAGAGCGCCGATGCGATTTCGCTGGCCTGCGGATCGAGTCCGCCAATCACTTTCGGAATGTCGTGACGAGCCACCTCTGTGTTGCCGGGATCCTCACGCTCGGGCGAGAACACAACCCAAATCTCGTTGTCGGCGGCGGCTCCGTTGCGGGAAGCTTTCAGGCCTGTCTTGTTTTCCTTTTCGAGAATCGGAATCAGCACTTCTTCCGTGGTGCCCGGGTAGGTCGTGCTCTCGAGGATGACGATCTGACCGGCCCGCAGATAGGGCGCTACGGCGTGCGCGGTGTCGGTGATGTAGCTGAGGTCGGGCTCGTGATATTCGTTGAGCGGAGTGGGGACGCAGATGATGATCGCATCCATGGCAGTGATCTGCGAATAGTCGGACGTGGGTTTGAAGCCATTGGCTTTGGCGGCCGCGATCTCCGCGGGCGTGATGCGGAAAATGTAAGTGCCGCCGTTGGCCAGGGTATCGACTTTTCGCTGATCGATATCGAAACCGGTGACGGGAAATTTCTGTTCGCTGTAGAGCAGGGCTAGCGGCAATCCGACGTAGCCCAGGCCAATGATACCGACCTTGGCTGTGCGCGCATCGATGCGGCTTTTCAAATCAGTAAAGAGGGATGAAGCGGCGAGTTGAGTATTCATAGGGTAAAAATAATTTTAGCATTGGAGGCCGCGGAAACTGCGGTCGTTCGTCGATTTTTGCTGGGCGGATTGCGATCTTAATTACTCCGGTGAATCGAATTCGCCCGGGCAGCGCTTTCCTTAGTAACATGCGGAGTGCAGTAACCTGCGCCTCAGATGCGATTCTTCCGACTACACATCGTGTCGTTCCTGGTGGTCGTTTTAATCGTTGCCGCGCTCGCGAGCCAGGCGGCGCGCTTTCTGGTCCTGGACGAACCGGAAAAGTCCGATGCCATCGTGGTGCTGGCGGGGGAGACCAACGTCCGTCCGGCTCGCGCGCTGGACTTGCTGCGCCAGGGAGTAGCGCCGCGCGTCTTTCTGAATGTTGAGACGCGAGATGTGATCTACGATCAGCCGTTGATCGACATTGCGCGGAAATACGTGAACGGCCTTGCGGAGGCAAACCGCGTCTCAGTCTGTCCGATCGCTGGATTTTCGACCAACGCTGAGGCCGACGACGTAAGCCGATGCCTGCAGTCGATGGGCGCTCATCGGGTGCTGATCGTGACTTCCGATTATCACACCCGCCGCGCCTTGCTCATCTTTCGCCATCGCCTGCCGCAATACCAGTTCAGCGTGGCCGCGGCCCGCGGTCCAAAGAGCTTCGGCGACGCCTGGTGGAAGAACCGCGAAGCGGCAAAAGCCACTTTTGATGAGTGGGTGAAGATGCTGTGGTGGGAGGCGGTGGACCGGTGGCGGTAGTCAGTTGCCAGTAGGCAGTAACCAGTAACCAGTCAAAGGCGGGTTCTGAACTGGGCACTGGGTACTGAGTACTGGCAACTTTTGTTGTTCTGCGATAGTTTGAAAGCTATCCCATTTCCAACGGAGTTTCCATGGCGCAAGTCACGATTACGGTGCGCAAGAACGGTCCTTTGCGCGTAGACGATCCTAACGGCGTTGTTGAAATGGTGGACGCCGATGGCAACAAGTACGATCTGACGGGCAAACCGGTCTTTTCCCTCTGCCGTTGCGGTGCTTCCGCCAACCGGCCTTTCTGCGACGGTACTCACAAGGTGGCCTTCCAAGCGCCGGATACGGCGATCAAAGTCGGATAGTGCGGGGTTTGCATCAGCGTACGTTCTTCCGCCCGCAGAGACGGGGCAAGCGGCGTCTCTACCGGTGGAGTGATACACTGCCTCGCCAGAGGGCATTTTGTCAGACGAATTTGTGTCATCGGGAGTGAAAAAAGAACGGGATCAAGCACTGGGGATGAGTGCGAGGATCACGCGCCGGGATTTTCTGAACGGAGTCGCGCTCACGGTGGGAGCGGCCGCCGTTCATGGCATCGTTCCTCCTGAAATGTGGGCCGCGGCAGCCGCCGATCTGGAAGCCCAGAACGTCCCGGGTTACGTCCCAGGTTACTATCCTCCAGCCAAGACCGGCCTGCGCGGTGACCACGCCGGGTCGTTCGAGACCATGCACAAAGTCGCCGACGGCGCTTTTTGGGGCAACCCTCCCAAGGCCGTGGACACCGGCGAATCCTACGATCTGGTCATCGTCGGCGGAGGCTTCAGCGGACTGGCTGCGGCGCACTATTTCCGCAAGGCCGCCGGCGACAAAGCGCGCGTCCTGATTCTCGAGAACCACGATGACTTCGGCGGACACGCCAAGCGCAACGAATTCCGCACGGGCGGCCGCACGATTTTGGGATTCGGCGGCACGTATTCCATTGAAAGCCCGGCGCCCTATAGCGCCGTTGCCAAGGCTCTGATCGAAGAACTCGGCATTGATGTGCCTTCGTATCACAAATATGTCAGCAACGATCTCTACCGTTCGTTGGGTCTGAAGCCGCGGATTTTCTTCGACCGGGAGACGTTTGGGACCGACAAGTTGGTCGCGAATCCGGTGCATACCGGAGAAGATGAGAGCGGCCTCAGCGACGAGGGCAAATGGGGCTTGCAAGATTTTCTGAAAGAAGCTCCGCTCTCGGCGAAAGCCAAGCAAGATTTCCAGCGTCTGCTCACTGGGGATAAAGATTATTTCCCCGGTCTTAGCTCCGATGAAAAGAAGGCGCGCCTGGTTCGCATGAGCTACGCGAAATACCTGACCGACACGGCCGGAGTGAGCGACGAAATTGTGAAGTTGTTGCAGGCCTTCCCGCACCCGTTGTTCGGCGTGGGCATTGATGCGGTTGCCGCGCAAGACGCGTGGGGCCTGCAGTTGCCGGGATTCAACGGCCTCAAACTCGATCCCACTCCGGGCCAGGGGATGAACCGCGACTGCATTCACAACGACGAAGCGGAAAAATATTTCTTTCACCATCCCGACGGCGCGGCCACCATCGCCCGGTTGCTGGTGCGCAAGCTGATCCCGGCGGCGCTTCCGGGAAACTCGGCCACCGACGTGGTGCTGGCGAAGGCCGATTACGCAAAACTCGACGAACCGTCTTCTGCGATGCGCATCCGGCTGAACAGCACGGTGGTCAAGGTGAACCACCGGGGAGATCCGGCCGCGGCGAAGGAAGTGGAAGTCAGTTACTTCACCGGGAACAAGCTCAAGACGGTGCGCGCCTCGAACTGCATTCTGGCGTGCTGGCATGTGGTGATTCCGTACATCGCGCAGGAATTGCCGGAGGCGCAGAAACGAGCGCTGGCCTCGGCGCAGAAAGTTCCGCTGCTCTACAACAACGTGCTGGTGCGCAACTGGAGTGCCTTCCAGAAGCTGGGCACGAGTGCGATTTACGCGCCCGGCATGTACCACACCGGCGTGAACCTGGATATTCCGGTCAGCATCGGGGGCTACGAATGTACGAAAAAGCCCGACGAGCCGATCGTGGTGCACATGATGAAGGCGGCCTGCCAGCCGGGACGCCCGGCACGCGAGCAGCATAAGCTGGGACGCATCCAGCTCTATAGCACGACGTTCGAAACTTACGAGCGCAACATTCGCGAGCAATTGGCGCGGATGCTGGGTCCAGGCGGATTCGACCCGGCGCGCGACATCCTGGAAATCACGGTCAACCGCTGGCCGCACGGCTACGCCTATGAATACAATTCGCTGTTCGACCAGTTCTGGTTGGAAGGCGGCGAGACGCCGTGCCAGGTGGCGCGCAAACCGTTCGGGCGGCTGGCGATCGCGAACTCGGATGCGGACGCATACGCTTACCTCGACTGCGCCATCGATCAGGCTTACCGTGCGGTGCAGGAATTGAAGAAGTAGTTTGGAGGCTGGGCAGTTATCACGGCGGTGAACCGCTGCGCCACCCAAAATCAAGAGCAACACGATTTGGTGGTTGTCGTTCGGCTGCGGATGTGGAAAAATAAGTTCGATTCCTAGGGCTACCTACAGCTCAATATCTGCTCTGGGGCCAACTGCACCAATTGCTGTGAAAAAGTGCACGCATAAATCTTGAAATTTGCTTAGTGCGATTTTTACTCAGGCCAATTCCATGTGCTGAGGGAAGATTCATGCCTATCGAAGCTGTCTCTTCCGGGTTGCAAAATCAGAATGCTGAAGCTATGAATCATCGAGCACCAAGCCGGATGGCCCGCCCACAGCCGATTACAAGGTTGGCCGTTATTGTTTTCGTGCTCTGCCTGGGAGTTTCTCTGGCTTGGGGTCAGAACAATGTTCTGACTCAGCACAACGACAACACGCGGTCGGGCTTGAATCCGAATGAGACCCGACTGACACCGGCGAACGTCAACGTGAGTAGTTTCGGAAAACTTTTCACGCAGAGTGTGGACGGCGTCATCGCCGGACAACCGCTTTATGCCAGTCAGGTTTTGATGAACGACGGCAATGTGCACAATGTGGTTTACGTCGCCACGCAGAACAACAGCGTGTACGCATTCGATGCTGACAGCGCGCAGGGCAATAACGCTTCTCCGCTATGGTCGGTGAGCCTGAACGATGGCGGGACGCCCGATCCGATCGCCGACTATGGTTGCACCGGGACGCACTACACCGAAATCGGGATCATGGGCACGCCGGTGATCGATCCGGGCGTGACCACACTTTACGTCGTGGCCAAGACGGTCACTGGGACAGGAAGCGACGCGGTGCGCAAGTTCAGCCTGCATGCGCTGGACGTCGCTTCGGGCAACGAACGGTTGGGTGGGCCAGTGGTCATTACGGGCAAGGCGCCGTCCAGCAACGGATCGGGAACGTTCAATCCAGTCTTTCAAATGCAGCGTCCCGCGCTGCTTCTGCAGAACGGCGCAGTCTACATTGCATTTGGCGGAAACGGCTGCGACGAATACGCCTACAACGGCTGGCTCTTTGCCTACAACTCCCGAACGCTGCACCAGGAATCCGCTTTCCTGGTGACTCCCGGTGGGGCTCGCGCTTCGATCTGGCAGGGCGGAAGTGGTCCGGCGGCGGACGAGGACGGTTACATCTACGTGATTACCGCGAACGGGACGTATGACGGGCCCACGGGAGCTAACGACTTTGGCGACAGCGTCCTCAAGATGGGATGGAACGAGAATGACAACGTCCTGAGCGTGCTCGACTACTTCACGCCTTATAACCAACTGCAACTCTCGCAGCAGGATCTGGATCTGGGTTCGTCGGGTCCGCTTATTCTGCCGGACCAGCCCGGCCTCTTCCCCCACGAACTGGTTGCGGGAGGAAAGCAGGGCACTCTCTACCTGGTTAACCGCGATGACCTGGGAAAGTACTCCTCGGATGACGACGATGTCATCCAGTCCATTCCCGACGCCGTGGTCCACGAACTCACCGGCGTGCCTACGTACTGGAACAACAGCGTGTATGTGGCCGGAGAACTGGACTATATCAAGCAGTTCGCTTTGGTCAACGGACGGCTCACGCAGCAGCCGGTTTCCCAAACCACCATGGCCTTCGGCGGCGCTGGTCCGGCTTCTACCTCGATTACCGCGAACGGCAAGAGCAATGGAATCCTCTGGGCGATACGGCACACTAACCCGGCCCTGTTCGCCTTCGATCCCACCAACCTCGCGAACGAGTTCTACGACAGCACGCAAGCGCTGCAGGCGCGAGACCACTTGCTCCCCGTCATACGATTCGCAACTCCAACCATCTCCAATGGCAAGGTCTATATCGGAGGGACAACCGCTCTGCAGGTCTATGGACTGTTACCTGCGCTCTCGGTGGTGACGGGCAATAACCAGACAGGTGTGGAGAAAACCGTTTTGCCCGCAGCGTTGAGTGTGCGGGCCACTACTGCCTCTGCCTACGGTTCTGGCCCGCTGACCGGCATATCTGTGACCTGCAAGGACGGTGGAGTGGGAGGGGTGTTCACGCCCAGCGCAACGCAGACGACGACCACGACAGGAACAGCGACGTACAGTTATCAACTTCCCGCCCAGGCGCGCGCGGTGGCGATTACTTGCTCCAGTCCCGGTTATACCAGCGCTTTGTTCAGCGAAACCAGTACGATGGGCGCACCGGTGCGCATGAGCGCTGTTTCCGGGAACAATCAAACGGCGGAGCCGAATGCGCATCTGGCAGCGCCTTTGGTGGTGAAGGTGGTGAACGCTACCGGTTTTGGCGTGCCGGGAGTGACCGTCCACTTCACGGATAACGGCGCGGGCGGGACTTTCGTTGCCACTTCAGTCGTCACCGCTTCGAATGGAACCGCCACCGCGCAGTACAAGACCGGCCCGCATGCGGGGAAGGTCACCATTACGGCCTCGACGGCGGGAGTCAACTCGGTGAACCTCTCGGTGACGGTGCAGTAGGGCGCCGCGCGAAAATTCGGCCATCGTATCACGGCATCGCTTTACAGCTTGCGGAAAAAACCGGCGCTGCCCTTGCTTTTGGGTGGCGCAGCGGTTTACCGCTGCGGTAGCTGCCTTGTCTTGAATTCGGCTTTAGCCGCTGAGGGCACGGCTCTCGACCAGGAATTACTTTTTCCGCAAGCTGTTTTAGCGATGCCGTGAGGCCCTCGAAATCAGATGCCCCTTTAGGGCTCGCCATCGACATTCGCTATCGCTTCCGATATCAGGCTCGTAGTCTTCCCATTGCTCTCTCAGGCCCGCAATATTTTTCGCGCCGAGAGATGCGCTCCCGTCAGCAGCAGCATCCCCGACAGGAACGCCCAGAACATCAGGCTGACCGAGATGGCGAACGGCCCATACACTTCGGCGAAATTCAGCCGGGGCAGGGCGAAGACATATGCGTACTTCAACGCCTCGGAGAGCAATCCCATGAGCACCGCCGCCGGCAGGACTCCCAGGGCCGGCACCTTGCCGTTCGGCAATAGCCAGTAGACAAGGAAAAAGATGGCGATGCTGGCCGCGATCGAACAAATCTTCATGATCAGAAAGTCCACCAGTTGCACATACCAGGCGCCGTAGCCGTGCAGCACACTTTTCAAGATGGCCAGGCTTCCAGCCGCGGTCAATCCTACCGAGAGCAGGGCGAGCGATCCGCAGGCAAACACCAGTCCGAGCGACATCAACTGATTTCCCAGGTAAGAGCGGTTGTTGCGAAATCCCCAGACGCGGTTCAGCGCAACTTCGAGCGGCAGAAAAATTCCCGTGGAAGTAATCAGCAGCATGGCCAGCGAAAACACTTGCGCCCGGTGGTGCGCACCGACCAGCGCATTCAAGTTTCGGATCACGAATTCCTGCCCGGTTGGAATATAGTCGCGCAACAAGTTCTCGACGACGCCGTACATCACCTTGGAATGAAAAACGTAGCGGATCAGCGTCATCAGCAACAGCAGGAACGGGAAGAAGGACAGAATGGAGTTGGCGGCGACAGAGAAAGCAAAGGTGTGCACCTCGGTCCGCAGCAGATAACGCGCGGTCGAGCGCATGATGCCCTCGGCCGGAGCCGCGCGAAATTCGGCCGCGCCGTTCTGTTCGCGAAGCTCGGTGGGAGTGATCGAAGGCATTAATCGAAGAGACCGTTTCTCAAATATTATCAAATAGTTACCGCTTTCCGTCGAGGCTCGCCCTGCGCGTGCCCTTTAATGAGTCCGGGTCATGTTGGTTCCCCGTTCATCCTCCGCAACTTGGCCCTTGCCAACTGGAATCTTCCTGCTATTATCTTCTGCTCGTCACTCGGGCCCGGTTGGCCAGTGCCCAGCAGGATTGACGTTTCTGTGTTAGCAGTCGGAAATCGCGCCTTCGTCTTCGCGGCTTCGCCGCATTTCGTCGCAGGCAACTGTTTGACGAGATGCAGGGGAGCCGTTTCTGTTGGTGCGGTATCGCCCGCGCACGGCGACGCCAGCCAAAAAATTCTTACCCCGTTTTGAGGGCTGCCCCGATCGGGCAAACCACAAGCGGCGCAAGAATAATTCTTAGCGATGAGGGGAAAGGAGTTTCTTTGTGAGAGAGAAGGGTACTGTGAAGTGGTTCAACGGGGCGAAAGGATACGGATTCATCCAGCGCTCCACGGGCGAGGATGTGTTCGTGCATTTCTCCGCCATCCAGGAGAACGGCTACCGCTCGCTGAACGAAGGCGAGACCGTCGAGTTCGATCTGCTCAAAGGCCCGAAAGGCTTCCAGGCAGGCAACGTCGTGCGCGCCGCATAAGTTTCTCCCACCAGTTCGCAAACCCTCTCGGATCGGTCGAGAGGGTTTTTTATTGGAGCGGGTTTCGTATCACGTTGTACCGGGCTTCGTATCAGGGCATCGCTTCAGCGATGCCGCAAGCACGGTCGGGAAGGGCACGACTTCAGTCGTGCCGGGTGCGCCACTTCTCAAGAAAGCGTGAGAAGTGGCTCACGCGCCGTGAACCCTGATAATGTGTACACACCTGTGTATTATAAATCCCAGACGTCATGGCTGAACTGAGCTTTGAATGGGACGAAGAAAAGAACACGCCAACATCAAAAATCACGGAATTGATTTTTTGGATGCCGCCTTGATCTTTGAAAATTGATCTTTGACAACCCGACGCTTGAGGCCATCGACGATCGAGCGGACTACGGCGAGGTGAGAACCATCGCATTTGGGTTATCGGGTGAGACGGTCTGGAGTAGCCGTTGGTTTTTGTGTGGGGACGGGCGTCTCGCCCGTCCAAGCCGAGCGCAGCTCGGCAGCTGCAAGTCGTCTACACCTGGCGTGGCGAAAACGTCATCCGCATCATCAGCGCAAGGAAAGCAAACCGTTATGACGCAGAAAAATACTACCGTGAGATATTCGCTGAGCGCGCTCAAAAGAAAAGCCGCCCGCGGCGCAAGCAAGACACGCGTCAACGCGCCGGAAGCCCCGGCCGTCGGCGAAGATTTCTGGAAGCGCGCCCGCGTCGTTATGCCGAGCGGCAAGACCTCCGTGCATCTGCGCGTTGACAGCGACGTGTTCGAATGGTTCAAGAGACAAGGCGAAGGCCATCTCACGCGCATGAACGCGGTTTTGCGATCCTATGTTGACGCGCAAAAGCGCTAATGTCGCCGGGCGGCCACTCAGGTTGCTTTCAGTCTTGAGGGTACCCGCCCCTGGCAAGGGGTACAATTTGCGGATTATGAATGCCTTTCTCAAAGTCGGCACGATTCTTTGCTGGGGTCTCGCGATAGGAATTGAATATGTCGCACAGAAATGGCCTCGAAGAGCAGCATTGTTGAATGCTGTCGCAATATCGGCATTTGCACTCGCGCTATGCGGTGAGTACGGTTCTTACCGGTACGAGGAATTTCCCGAGGTCCAATGGTTCCAAGCGACCGATACTAATAAAGAAACTGTCGTTCTTTCGGATATTCCGATCTCCGGATCAGAGGAAATTCTTATCAACGGATTGATAGAACCTCCCGATATCTATACTGTCCACGGAAAAGCTGTCACCATCTTAACTTCACTGAGCCGAACGGATCAGATCACAATCAAATACCGACATCGTCGCTAACTTTCCGACCTCTTAAGCAAGCCCTGATTTAGCCGTGCGCCACTTCTCTTTTGAGAAGCGGCCTGCGGACAACGATAACCCAGGGCTGTGGCGACAGCGAGACGGATGCACAATTAGGGGGAAATAGGGGAAGACGGGATGTTTATCTAATTCTTGGTAACCGGGAACGTCCCGTCTGTCCCCGGTTTCCCCCGTCCCCGGTTTCCCTAGGTGACAACACTCCAGGTTTGACACTCCAGACCAGGAGGCCCACTATTTGTGATGATTTTGTGGAGGTGTTTTGTGTCGGTCTTTGACGTCGGAATAGTCGTCGCCCTGCCGGTCGAAGAGGAATCGGTCCTTGGGATCGGCGAATCATGGGAGGACAAACGTTATCCCGGGTCACTTGGATATAAGCTGGGTTTCATCGAGGGCTATCGCACCGTATTAGTCCAGTGTTTCAGGCCTGGAAGCGTTTACTCGGCACTTGCGACGAGCGACCTAATTCGTGACTTCGGTCCCCGCCTGATAGTGCTCCTTGGAATCGCGGCCGGTTATCCGGAGGAGATCTCACGAGGCCACGTTGTCGTTGGTTCACCGGTTTTCTGCTATGAGTATGTAAAAGTTGAGGACAAGCTGATTAAACAGGAGGCCCGGTCTTTCAACTCCTTTGACTACTTCTTGAACACAGCGAAACGCATCGAGAGAGACCCACTCGATGTTCCCTGTTCAGCGCCAGAGCCCGTTATTACGAGGGTGAAAGTAGGTCCGATAGCGACGGGGAGCAAGGTCGTCGCTTCCGGATCGTTTCGCGGCGAAATCGGACAGGTCAATCGGAAAATGCTCGCTCTCGAAATGGAGGCCGAGGGCGTTGCTGCAGCCGCGTATCATGCCTACCCGCTCAGGCCATTTTTGGTGATCAAGGGCGTTTCAGACTTCGCCGACTCGGTATCCAAGGGAGCTAGAGAGCCCGGTGGCCCAGAAGAGACGCTTCACGACGAATGGCAGAAGTACGCCTCTGTCGCTTCAGCGACCGTGCTTAAGCGGTTTCTGCAGCTCAGCAAGGACAGCCCAGAGTTCCCAGCATCGCCTACGCCTGAATTGCAGCCAGCAACAACGACGCTCGATTCCCCTAGAGCAGCGGCGGATGAAACTGAGTTTCTCCAGTTGCAGTCGCACCAGGCGGGCCTAAAGCTGGGCGAGTTCGACCTGCGGAGCAAACTCTTCCCTGAAAACCTGTGGCGCGAGAATAGGAAGAACAACCTGTATCGCGATTATAGCGAGGCGGACGAGCAAGTTGTCCTCGCTTGGGTGGATGACCCCATTCCGCAGGACCTCCTGCCCCAACTGGAGAAGGAGGCCCGAAATCGGCTGCTGGAATCAGAGAAGGGCGCACACGTTTTACCGCAGGATCAACAGAAGGTCCTCACAGATTTTGTCGAAAATTTGAACTCAAGTCCCTATCCCCGCGTTGTCGCCCCGCCGACTAGACACTTCTTGGAGAGATCCGGATTGAAGAGGACGATTCTTCAGGTACCGATCGCGGAAAGCTACTACGGCTTCACGCTAATCAGGGAAGGAAAGATCAACCTCCCTACCGCCAACCGGCTCCGCGCTTCCCACCAGCTGAACTCTTTGGCTGTTCGAATAGCCCTGACCTTTCAGCAAGATGGACAGCGGTGGATCGAGTTTCAGCAGCGAAGCAAGGAGAATTTCACCTACAAGGAGGCGTGGGACGTCACCGCAGCAGGATACATTGATCGACGAAAACACAAGGATCCCGACCGACCGGAAAATATCAGTCCATGGGCCGCTTGTAGAGAAGAAATATACGAAGAGACAGGCATCTCAAGAGCGGCTCTTCGATACCGGGAGGACTATTACTTCTTCGGAGTCGGGATGAACGAGCCAACGGGCCAGCTGGACATCCTGGGAACCTGCGAAATCAATTCACCGCCGGACCCTAAGAGGCCGATAAGCTCGTACAAAGTCAAGCGTTATGATCGCTGTATCCTTGAGCCTTACGAGATCGCCCGATTCTTGGAAAGCAAAGTCTACTGGGTTCCAACCGCGGTGGTGACCTTGGTTCTCGTCCTAGAAGCGTACCGCTTCGACAGACAAACCATTGAAAATGCCTTCTCGCGACTGCACGACAAGCTGTACCTCGAGCCTTATCAGCATGCCGGATAGACAGTGCCTCGGCGTTGCCGGGTGCACCACTCATCGCGCGACCTGCGGGTGCGCTATTCCTCGCGCCTTCTTGGGAAGTGGCGTTCGCGGCACGAGGGAAGCCGTGCCCTTTCAAATCAAACTCGGCTTCGATCGCAGCGGTGAACCGCTGCGCCACCCAAAATCCAGGCGAAAGGGCGGGTGGCCCGGCCTAACGCCCACGTTTAGCGACGACAGCGATCTTCACCCCCAGGGCGCGCAGCACAGAATTGATGGTTTCAAAGCGCGGATGTGCGCCCGCACTCAGGGTTTTGTACAGGCTCTCCCGGCAAAGGCCGGAGTCTGTGGCGATCTGCGCCACGCCTCGCGCTCTAACCACTTCGCTGAGCGCGGCCAGGAATACATCGGGATTTGGGTCTTCGGCGGCGAGCGAAAGATATTCCGCGATGAGCGCATCGTCAAACAGATACGCCGCCGGCTCGACCCTTGCGTAAGCTGTTTTCCTCTTCAACATCACTATTGTAGCCGAGTGGATACATCCCGCAAAGCCCCCTGAGGCAAGAGGCTGCAAGGCGGGGAAGCCAACCCAAAATAACGACGTGTGTAACAAGTACAGAGTAATAACTACCCGGTTGTGCCTATTTAACCACAACCATCCCCCAGCATTATCAATCACTTAGAACCAGTCGCACGAGCCAAGGAAGAATATGCGTAGTCCAGTTCCGAGGTTTCAACCGTCGAATGTATGTATCCAAGCGTACCTACAATAGAGCACAAACGTACATACAATAAAGCAAGTACAGTGTTCCACGTGGAACACTTTGACAAAAATGGAACCGTCACCTGAAATTTATTTGTCGATCGTCTTAATATCCAGACTCTTCCAAAGATACCAGCAAGCAATCGAGCGATAAGGAGCCCAAGGTTTAGCGATCTTAAGCATCACAGCAGGCTTAGGCCACTTACGTTTCTTGTAGTGCTTCTTGATAGCCGCCTGCACGCCGTAGTCGCCGACCGGAAGAATATCCGGACGCCGCAGGGTGAACATCAGGAACATGTGCGCCGTCCAGACGCCGACGCCCTTGACCTGGGTGAGATGCGCGATCACTTCTTCTTCCGGCAATTCCGCCAGGCGCTCGAACTCCAGCAGGCCGGCTGCAGTTTTCTCGGCGAGATCGCGCAGATACGCTGTCTTCTGCCGCGACAGCCCGACGCCACGCATTTCGGCAACGGTCAGTTTAAGAATGCCCTGCGGCGTCAGCGGGTCGCCGGCAAGGCCGGTGAAGCGATTGAAGATGGTCACGGCCGCTTTGCCGTTTAATTGCTGATAGAGAATCGCCTCGGCCAAGGCATGAAACGTGGGCTCGTCAAACGTCATGCGGCACGGCCCTACGCGCTCGATAATCGCGGCCAGCACGGGGTCGGATTTCTTCAGGTGACTGATTGCAAGGTGGTGGGGCGCTTTGCGCATCGTCGTTCGCTCCTCAGGGGACGGACAAGTTTAGCATATAGGCGAACAAATAGCGAATTGCCGTTTCGACACTCGATTCGAGTGTCATTGATCAAAGAAACCGGATCAAAGAAACCGGGATCAAAAAGAAACCGGGATCAACGAGAAACCGGGGAAGCGTTTCCGCTTCCCCGGCTCGGGTTTCATCAGCTTGAATTTTAGTCTTACTCGGTGCCGCCGACTGCTGTGACGGCACTGATGGATTCGTTTTCCGGTTGCAGTATGACGCCATCAAATGGAGTCGCGCCCACGAAGCGTCCGCCAATCACGCTGACCCGGCGCAGCGGGAACCCGCTGTCCGGACCGCGCTGCCAGGAACGTCCACCGTCGCGGCTTTCGAAGATTACGCCGCTCGCGTCGCTGGTGGCCAGCAGGCGCTTGTGGGTGGAATCGAAGCTGACGGAAGTGATGTCTTTGGCGGGCAGGCCGTTGACGACATGCTCCCAGGTCGCGCCACCGTCTCCGCTGCGAAACGCGCCTTCGCGGGCGGCGATCATGATCTGGCCCTCGGAAGCAATTGCCGCGTTGCGGATGCCGACCAAATACGACGGCAGACCGGCATGTTTCCAAGTCGCGCCGCTGTCATTCGAGACCAGCACGCTGGACCGTGTCGCCGCGACCACCGTGGAACCTTTAGCTCGCACCGAAACGAAATCCAGCTCTCCCAGAATCGGTCCGCCCTTCCAGGTTTTGCCCTGGTCCGTGCTCGAGTAGACGCCGCTGGTGGTTGCCGCCAGCCAGCGTCCAGAACCGGGCTCCAGATCGCCGAGTTCCAGATCGTTGACGCGCGATACCAGTTCCTTCTTCTCTATGCTTGTTTTGGTGATTGCTTTGCTCGAACCTTTGCGCGTGACTTTCGAAGTATGCTCGATCGCCACGACGTTCATGGAATGCCATTCGCTGGCATTGTGCTCCAGCGAATACACGCCGTGGTTGGTGCCGGCCACCAGCATTCCGCTCGGGGCTTGCTTGAGGGCGAAAACGTCTTTTCCGCCGAGCCCGGCCGCTTTCTGCTGCCAGTGCTGCCCGGCGTCATGGGAATAGAAGACGCCACCGTATTCGCGGTCGTTGACCACGCCCACGTAGAGCGTGCTGGCATTCTTGTTTTCGGCCAGGATCGAGGATACATAACGATGCGCGTAGCCGTGGTTGGAAGTGGTCCAGTTGGAGGCGCCATCGCTCGAGGCCATTACGCCGCTGCGGTCGGTGGCGAGCAGCACTCGATTGGAATCCCGCGGATCGATGAGTACGTCATTGACGACCACCTCGGGGTTGCTTACACGCTTCCACACCTTGCCCAGATCGGTCGACTTCCACAAGCCTTCGGTGGTTCCGGCATAAACGATATTCTCGTTCGTCGGATCCTGCTTGAGCACGCGCGTGCGGCGCGCCGAAAACGGAATGCCCTGAATCTTGGTAAACAGGTTGCCCGCAGTCTCGCTCTTGTAGATTCCCGAGCAGGCGCTGGCGAAAACGACCGAGGAGTTGTCATGGTCGACGATGACCGAAAAGACATCGGAGTCGTCGATCATACCCTTATTAATATGCTGCCAATTGGCGCCGCCGTCGGAGGTTTTCCAGGCCAAGTGCCAGGTTCCGGCATAGACGGTGTTGGGATCTTTAGGATCGACCGCGATCGATTCAATATTCTTGATGTCGGCGGAGTTCGCGGGCGAGAGGCGATCCCACGTATCGCCGCCATCTGTGCTGCGATAGACGCCATCGAGCGCGCCGACGACCACTACTTTGGAATCACCCTTGTGCATAGCCAGGGCGCGGATCGATTTGCCGTGCATGGCGGGCAGCGTCTCCCAGGTGCGGCCGCCATCGAGCGTGCGGAAAACTTCGCCAATCTGCTGGCTCGATCCGCTCCATGCCGACACATAAATACGGTTGGAGTCCCGCGGATCGATGGTGATGTGGTCGAGCACGTAGTCATCGCCGCCCAGGCGCGCCAGGCGTGACCAGGTGCGTCCGCCATCGTTCGAAGCAAACATCTGGCCGGTGCTGGTGCCGAGCAGGATGCGATCCGGATTGTGCGCGTCGTAAGCCAGACTGCGCGCATCACCGCCGTCCGGACCCAACACCAGCCAGGGCCCGGAGGCCAGCAGTGCGGTGCTCATAAGAGTGACGGCGAGACTGACGGCAAGAACCAGTAGACCGGTGCGGAGAACTTTCCCTTTCACTGTGAAATCCATGAACGTAGATTGACCCCTGCGAACGATATTCGCCTGCGCTCAACTGTAGAGAAGCTAACACGGCTGGGACAAGGTTACGTAAGGGCAAAAAAATAAGCAGGCCGGCAGGGTTGAACCCACCGGCCTTTCGTGCTCTTCCTACCTCATCATTCGGCCTTTTTCGCCGCTTTCTTCTTGGCCACCGGCTTCGGATGATCCGGGACTGCCTTTACCTTCATCTCATCCACCGGGGTTGTGGTGCTGGCCTCGGGGAAGGTCGCGCCGGCCGGAACGATCCACTGTTCCGAAGTCGCCGTGCCTGCGCTTCCGGTGCGAGCCTCGATGCGGCTGGGGTCGATGTTCTGTTTTGCCTCGCCTCCCGAGATGTAGGCCTTCACGTTAAGCGCTCGCTCGCCCGCCAGGTTCTTACGCTTTTCGGCTGGATCGGCGTTCCCGACCACGACCAGCTTGGCGTCTGGATCCTGTTGCAACTTGAGCGCAACATCGTCCAGTTCAGCCTTGCAAGTGTTGTCGACGCGCCACGGCTTTTTGACGTTGGGGTACTGGCACTCGTTCACCTTGACTGCCTGCGGTGGCGCCGGTGGCGGATTTTCAACCGTCACCGAGCTCGAAGTCGAAGCCGTCAAGCCGCGTGAGTCGGTACATGTAGCGTTGATCGTGATGGGGCCCGACGAAGCCCCGGTGGTGTTCAGAATGGCGGAGTTTCCGCTGCCGGAAATGCTGCCGCCGCTCGAGGTCCATCCACCCACCGTTACCGGAACGTTATCCGGACTAGTGCAAGTGCAGCTGATGGTTGCCGGAGTGCCGGCCTGGACCATCGACGGGTTCGCCGAGCAGGAAATCTGCGGCGCGTTCTTCGGCAGTTCCTTCACGGTGAAGTTCGCGGTACAACTGGCCACGTTGTTCTTCGTAGCCTTGGGATCGGTGACCGTGGCGGTGGTGGTATAACTGCCCCCGGCGACGCCGGTGGTGTCGATGGTGGCACCCGTATCCTTGCCCACGATCTTGCCTCCGCTGCTCGCCCAGACGTAGGTGAGCGTGTGCTTGGGGTTGAAGTTGCTTGCGACCACGGTGGCGTGCACCGGCTCGCCCACCATGACTTCGGCGGGCTGCACCGAGCAGGCCGCCGCTACCGGGACTTCGGGAGGTCCGCCGCCGAAGGTGAACACCAGACCGGTGCGCAGCAGGGCGCCGTCATAGTTCGGACGGCGCAACGAGGGATCGGTAGGCGGCACGACCGAGGCATAGCCTTCGTGCGCCCACTGGAAGTCGGCTTCAAACACGCGCCACGTGAGCGCCTTACAGACTTTGAGATCCATACCGCCGCCCAGAAGCGCTCCGACGCCGAGGCTGTGGTGGATACCGTCTGGCCTGATGCGGTCGAATCCGATCAGCGTGTGAATGAAAAAGTCCACACCCTCGCCGCGCCAAGTGGCCTTTGGCCCGAGGCCGCCGAAGATGTCATTGCCGGCGCCGTTCCGCCAGTTTTCGCCGTAAGTGCCTTCGAACGCCAGATTCTTGCTGAAGTTGTAGGCCGCACCGAAGCCAAATCCGTCTGCCATCGACTTCAGCTGGATGGCGTTCGGCGGGCTGTTTTGATCCGGGACGTTGCCGCCCGGGTTCAACCATTGATAGCCAACGAAGACCTCCACCTTGGAGTAGTTGTCGGCCGATTGCACACTCGGCGCGTTGGGTGCAGCGGTTTGTGCGTTCAGCATAGACGGCAACGCAATCAGAACGAGGGCCAGGACGAGCGCGACACTCGCGCATCTCCGGTAAGTTTCGTGATAAATTGACATTGACTTCCTCCGAATCGAATCCATTACAAGTTATTTAGTAGAGCTGGAATCAATAAAGCCTTACGGCACGCACGGATAGCTGCACGCTGGGAACACCGAATTTTACAGCAACTGGGCGTTTTTGCAAGTGATTGGCGGTATCCTTATAGCTTCCTCCGGTCGCGGCTCCATCAGCTTCCGGCGCCGGAGTGATCTCAAATTGATATTCCGGCATTCCGGAACCGGGGTTGCGAGGCGGCGTCCTTCCCTGAATAATGCAGGTGGGGCTATAGCACAGGAATATGACACAGGAACGCGTACTGATTGTTGAAGACGAAGAGAACGAACGAACCGGCCTAGCCGAACTGGTCTCGGGATGGGGTTATCGTACCGACACGGCGGCCGACGGCGTGGAAGCTCTGGAAAAAATTCCCTCCTTTGCCCCGTCCATCGTCATCACCGACGTAAAGATGCCCCGCATGGGCGGCATGGAACTGGTGGAGAAACTGGCCGATCTGGCGCAGTCGATCGCGGTGGTGATGGTGACCGCGCAAAAGGCGACCGACACCGCATTTCACGCCGGCCGGCTGGGCGTGCAGGACTACATCGAGAAGCCCATTGACTTCCGGCGGCTGCGCTCCATCCTCACCAACATCGGCGAGATCCTGAACACCCGCACCGAAAACGAATCCCTGCGCCGCCGCTTGCGCGATAAAGGAGCGCTCGGCCTGCTGGTCGGCGCCTCCGCTCAAATGCAGGAGGTTTTCCGCCTGATCGAACTGGTGGCGCCGAGCACGGCCTCGGTGCTGATCACTGGGGCGAGCGGAACCGGCAAGGAATTGGTAGCGCGCACCATCCACGATCTGAGTCCGCGGCGCAATAAGCCTTTCGTCCCCATTAATTGTGCCGCCATTCCCGAGACGCTGATGGAGAGCGAAATTTTTGGCCACGAAAGAGGCGCATTCACGGGCGCGATGGAGCGCCGCACCGGCTGCTTTGAACTGGCCGAAGGCGGAACCCTGCTGCTCGACGAGATTGGCGAAATGCCGGTGGGCACGCAGGCCAAGCTCTT
>Ga0208827_1000220_pt1 | contig 33881 bp, 27 predicted proteins | sample Sb_taG_5_FD_187709 | JGI IMG/M metagenome (GOLD analysis project Ga0208827, IMG submission 187709) | Peat soil microbial communities from Weissenstadt, Germany - Sb_50d_8_FC metaG (SPAdes) (version 2) | ecosystem: Environmental > Terrestrial > Soil > Wetlands > Peat | place: Germany... | reverse complement strand
TCTCCTGCGGGAGCTTGTCCGTCCACTGACAGATCGTCCGCGCGAACGACTCCGGCATCTCCCCGGCCGCCAGCACCGCCGCGACCTCCGGATGCGCCGCCGCCCGCCGGACCCACGCGGTATAGCCGACCGCGGCACCCTTGGTGACCCGGGTCCGGTTGACCAGCCACGCCCGCGGGCTGTAGTCCGCGTCCGCGCAGTACCCCTGCCCGGCGGTGAACGCGGCCAGGACCGAGGTCCGCGCCGCGGTGTACATCGCATGGGCCTGCTCCAGCGCCCGCAGGCACTGCGCCTGGGTATCGGCCGCCATCGCGGTGGCGTCCGCGGAGGCCAGGTAGCCCAGCCCGGCACGCACCATGTCCATCGCCTCGCTGGCGGAGGCCGGGGCGGTACTCGCCGGGGCAGTGCTCACCTGGGGTCACCTCCCTCCGGGGGATGCTCGCGGGCCGGTGTCGTGGCTGGTCCTGGGGGGTTCTCCTTCGCCCGCGCCTGGCAGGGGAGCCAGCCGGGTATATTTCTAGGTTTTCAGTTCGATTCTAGACGGTGGCTACGACATTTTCCGGGGGAAACGCCTGATCTGAGGCTGTCACCGGAAATAGGTAACCCTGGTTTAAATGTGCCCATGGGGTCGTGTGGTGTTCGCGGGAAAGCGCCAAGGAAGGCATCCGCTGGTGCTGTATGGGGCAGGAACCATGGCCCGTCGAAGCCGAGGAACCGGGGCGCTGCGCTGCGTCCCAGCCGGCCCGCTCGAAGAAGGCGAGGAGCCGGTGCACGAACCCGGCGCGGGCGGTCGGTCGGCGCCGCACCGTGTCACCGTCCCGGACCACGGTGCTGACCGAACCACCCGGCAGCGGGACCTCAGCCACTAGGCCACTGTCGCGTCGGCCGGTAAGCCCCGAGGACGGATGCCGGATACGATGCCGGCCTCGGCCACGACCGGGTGGAAGGTCACATCGGTGAATCCCGCGTCCCGCAGGGCCGCCTGCCAGAACTCCGGGGTGGCCGGGTGCTCGTGGCCGATACCGAGGCCGTAGCGCACCAGGTTCTTGGCGATCCGCCACAGGCCGCCCGGCCCCTTGGCGGCCAGGGCGACCACCTTCTGGCGCAGGATGTCGCGGTCCCGCCGGCTCGCGCCGCGGCCGAACATCATGTCACCGATGACCAGGCGGCCGCCGGGGCGCAGCCACTGCGCGGACCGGGCCACCAGGGCTCGCTTGTCGGCGTCGACCAGGTGATGCAGCGCGTAGTTGGAGACCACGAGGTCGGTGCTTGACGACCGGAGGTCGAACGTCGTGAGGTCACCGACCTGCGTCGACACGTTGCCCAGGCCGTCCTGCCGGGCGCGAGCGGCCAGGGCCGAGGCCATCGCGCCTGAGATGTCGACCGCCAGGACGGAGGAGGTCAGCGGGGCCAGGGCCATCGTCACGAAGCCGGTGCCGGCGCCCAGGTCTACACAGGTGTCAGCCGGCCGCGGCGCGGCGATCTTCAGCATGTCCTCGAGCAACTGCTCGAACGCCACGGCCGACGTGACGTGGGAATGCCATTGCTGAACACGCCTGTCCCACTTCCGTTCCAGTGTCAACATTTTTCCTTCGCTTCAGCCGGGCCTGGCAGTTTACATTCCTGAAAAACAGTACTTTCCGCTTATGACGACAACATGAAGCAATTCATTTATGAAGGAAACGTGAAGCGTTCTGCCTGGCAGAGGGCGTGCTTGGGGGGCAATGGGGCGTGCTGACGCTTAATTCAAGTGTTACGGCTATGGTCCTGTACTGGCCGAGTTTTCCCTTCATCTTGCGTGCAGCTTGTCGATAGCCGCCTGCAACGAGGAGAGGTAGGCCGCGCTGGTGTAGGTGGCACCGGAGATGGCGTCGACGCGGCCGCTCTGGGCCGACAGGACCTCGGCGCGCAGCATGGCGATGGCCTGCTCGCTGATCTGTTGGGAGGTCGGTTCGGCGGTCTGCAGCAGGGGAACCGAGACATCGGTGATGCGCGTTCCGCTCTCCGTGACCTTGACGTCGAGCACGCCGTAGCCGTACTGCTCCTCCGGGCCCAGGGCGCTGCGGCCCGCTACCGGGCCGGCCGGCGTCCGGCCCGCCATCGACGGGCTGGCGGCGGATGCGCCGCCGGACGGACTGGCGCCGGCCACGGCCGACGGGGCCTGGCGGAGATGGAAGCCGAGGACGCTGATGAAGCCGGCGGCGGTCCCGGCGAAGAGCAGAAGCGGCGCCCGCTGCATGGCCTTACTCCTCACGCCAGACTCCTCACGCCCGTCAGAGGGCGAATGCCTCGTGGTGGATGGCTTCATCGGGCAGGCCGAGCGACCGCGCGACCTCCACGACGCCGGTCACGAACGCCTCCGGGCCGCATACGTACAGGTCGCGCTCTTTCAGGTCGGGGACGGTGTGGCGCAGCGAGTACTGGTCGATGGACGCCGTCATCCGGTTGCCGGTCAGCTCGTGCAGCTGGCCGCCGCGGCGCTTGACCAGGTCGGCGATCTCGGTGCCGAGCACCAGGTCCGCGCGCTGCGTGGCCCGCAGCAGGACCACCGGTCGCGCGCTGCGCGGCAGGTCCTCCAGCAGCGCCCGGACGGCGGTCACGCCGATGCCGGCGGCGATCAGCAGTACCCGGGAGCGCCGCTGGGAATGCCGGGTGAAGATCCCGTAGGGTCCCTCGATGGCGACCCGGGTACCTGGCCGCAGCCGGGCCAGTGCGGCGGAGTGGTCGCCGACGCCCTTGACGGTCAGCCGGACGAAGGGCGGCTGCGGCAGCGCGGACAGCGAATAGGGGTGCGCCTGCCACCACATGCCCCGGGTCAGGAAGCGCCAGAAGAAGAACTGCCCGCCGGACACCGCGAGGTGGTCGAGGTGCTGACCCCGGCAGATCACCGACACCACCCCAGGCCCTTCCGGCCGCACCTCGGCGACCCGCAGGCGGTACCGGAAGCTACGGAGCACGGGCAGGCCCACCCGGTAGGCCAGCACGACGCCGGCCGTGGCCGCCCACGCCACGGACCACACCAGCTGCGTGAGCGGATGGCCGACGAACGACGGGCCGAGCACGATGACGTGCGCGAAGGAGATCGCCAGCGCCAGGTACATGCCCAGGTGCACGGCCCACCAGACCTCCCGCCGCACCCGCTGCCTGATGGCCCGGATCGACATCACGCCGGCCAGGCACATCAGGCCCAGCCCGATGGTGGCGATGAGGACATCGGGGTAGGAGAACATGAGCGTGTTCACCTCATGCCACGGGCCGGACCTGGCGGCCTGCGCGTAACCGGCGACCAGCAGCACCGCGTGCGCGACCAGTAGGCTGATCGGCCAGGGAGCGAGCCGCCGGTGCCAGCGCAGCAGGCCATCTTGCCCCACGACCTGCTCGACGAACGGGATGCGGCTCACCAGCAGCACCATCAGCAGGGCCAGGTAGGTCCCCACCATGCCGGTGAGGTTGCCGGCGAAAGTGGCCAGGCCGCCCGCCGCGGTCAGCTGGCCGATGCTCTCCGCCGTGATGGTCAGCGCGGTGGTCGCCCCCAGCCCGAGGCCGGCCACGACCAGGGCCGCGCCCGCCAGGGCCGGACGCGGCGCGGGGGACCGGCGACCTTGCGGTGCCGCCGCCCGGCCCTTCTGGCGCTTCGGAGCGCCGGCCGCGGTTTGCATCGGTTTGGCGGCAGAGGCCGCCCATGTATTCACATGACCAGAATGCGGTTCAACGGTGACAACATCATGAAGCCCCATCTCGCCTGGCTGGCGTTACCCGCTTCCAGACGTGCGTCCAGCCGCACCTGCTTCCAGCCGCAGCGCGAGCCGGGGGCAGAACTGGACGGCGGCCGACGCCTCCCCGCGCAGCGCGGCCGGGACCGCGCGGCCGGAGAGCAGGGGATAGCCCCAGTCGTCGAGGGTGATCAGCTCTGGCAGCAGTTCGGCGCACAGACCGCGTCCATCACAGGCAATCAGGTCCACCGCCAGCCGGACCGGCGCGGTCACGGCCGGGCCTCGCTGCACCAGCCGCGGGCATGCAGGTCAGCTTCGGCGCCGAAGACGCGCAGCGCGCTGGCCACCATGAGCGCCGTCCCGTCCGGATGCCGGCACGCCCCCCGGACCTGCCCCAGCCAGCGGTGCACCAGGGTCAGGTCGCAGGCGCCGCCCGCGGCCAGCCGCTCGAGCTGGCCGGCGATCGCGTCCAGCCCGAAGACGCACGGCCCGCACTGGCCGGCCGATGACCGGGCCAGGTAGCGGGTGATCCGGGCGGTCTCGGCCAGCCCGCAGGCGGTGCGCGGCAACACGGCCATCACCCCAGCCCCCGGGCTGGCGCCGACCGGTGCCAGCCCCGCCGACGAGAACGGCAACGGCAGCGCGGCGGCCGCCTCGGCCCAGGTGCCGAAGTACCCGCCGATCAGCAGCGCGCCCAGCGCGCCGGGCGGCGCGGCGGCTCCTCCGGCGAGCTCGATCAGCGCGCCGACCGGCGTGCCGGTCTCGATCTCGTAGACCCCGGGGCGGTGCACCGCACCGGCCATGGTGATGAGCATGGAGCCTGGTTCTCCGGGCGAGCCGACCGAACGGAACCAGGCCGCGCCGTGCCGGAGGATCAGTGCGAGGTGGGCTAGGGTCTCCACGTTCTGCACCAGGGCCGGCCCGGGACGGTGTTTGCCGCTGCCGCCCAGCCGCTTGCCGCTGCCGCCTAGCCGGGGTGGCCGGCCGGTGGGCGCGGCCACCCCGCGCTCCACCCAGTGCACGACCGCGCTCGCCTCCCCGGCAATGAACGTGTCGGCGGCCGTCATCACCCGCACCGGGACGGGATCGGTCCCGGCCATCCGCCGCTCGGCGACCGCGTGGTCGACGATCTCCCGGACGGCATGGTGCACCACCATCACGACCTCGCGGGCGCCGGTCAGTTCGGCCGCGCCGACCGCGCCGTCCAGCACCAGGTGCGGCGCTACCGCGAGCAGAACCTTGTCCTTGTCGCTGGCGGGCTCGCCCTCCACCCCGTTGGCGATGACCACCGGGACGGGCCAGGCCGCGGCGAGCGCGCGCAGCTTGACCGCGGTGGGGAAGGCGGCCCCGCCGCGGCCGGTCAGGCCCGCGCGCTCGACCTCGTCGATGAGCTCGCCCCGCTGCCTCGGGTCGGCGCACGCCGGCCGGTTCCCGTGCCGGGCCAGGTGCCCGGCCAGGGTGCGATCGGCATAGTCGCCCGGCAGCAGTCGTGACACGGTTCGCGCGCCTAGGGCGGAGCGGGTCACGGGCGCACCCCCGCCGGGGCCCGGTCGTCTCGTGATGCGGTGCCGTTCGCCGGCGAGTCCGGAACGCGGCGCCGCGCGGTGACCACCCGGATCAGCACCGCGACCGCCAGCACGACGGCGGATCCCCAAACGGTCGCCGCGACCCAGCCGGTACGCATGTCGTTCCCCGCGGTCAGGGCGTGGACGAACGCCGTCGGCCAGGCGAGATACGCCAGCCAGTGGACCGCCCGCCAGGAGCGGAAGCCCAGCCGCGACCGCAGCGCGCTGGTCAGCAGGACCGCCGCCCCGAGGTCGACGGCCAGCGTGCCCAGACCGATGGCGAGCCGGTGATAGGGCGACAGGAACGGGATCGCCGTGGCCGCCCACCCGATCGTCACGTACGGGTCGAGGATGGCCGTGACGACGTGCAGGCCGAGGAGCGCCACCGTGAACAGGGACAGCGTGCGGTGCAGTTCGGCCTGGACAAAGCGGGGCCAGTGCCGGGGCGCCCAGCCGGCCCGGGTCGCGATCCCGAGAACCATGACCACGGTCAGCAGGACCAGCAGCACGAGCCCGCTGCCCCGCGAGACGAACCATAGCCCCTGCGACCCCGTGCCCGCAGCGACGGCGCCAGTCACGGCGACGCTAGTCATGGCAGGGCCAGTCATGACAGGGCCAGTCATGACAGGGCCAGTCATGACAGGGCCAGTCATGACAGGGCTCCCCGGGCCTGGCGCCGGACAGTCGACCAGAAAGCGGACCGGGGAGTGGGCCGCCGTCGGCAACCGGCCAGCTGCCGAGCAGCCGCACCGCGCCGTCGTGTCCCACCAGCCGGGACGGCAGCCCGGTCCCGGCCAGCCACGCTTCCGCGTCGTGCCCGGCCACGATCGCCGCGGCGCTGGCGGCGTTGGCCTGCGCGCAGCTGGACGCGGCGACGCTCACCGTCCGCCACGGGCCGGCCGCCGGCCACCCGGTCCGGGGGTCGACGATGTGGTGCACCGGCCGCCCGTTCCGCTGCCACCGCCGACCGGTCACCGACGACGTGGCAAGCGCGCCCGCCGTCAGCCGAACGACCTGGCCTGGCGCTCCGCGGCCCGGGTCGGAGGAGTCGGCCACGGCCACCGGCCAGCCGCCGACGGGCGGCTGGCCGGCGACGGCGATGTCGCCGCCCAGGCTAACGAGAATACCGCCGCGCCCGCTGGCCCGGTACGCGGCCGCGGCCGCCCGGTCCGAGCCGAGTCCCTTGGCCGTGGCGCCGAGATCAAGGCGCACCCCGGCGGGCAGGCCGAGCACGGTTCCCGCCAGCGTCACCGACCGCCAGCCGGGCGCCGGAGCAGGCTCGTCGGCCGCAGCCGGCCTGTCGGCCGCAGCCGGCCTGTCGGCCGCAGCCGGCCTGTCGGCCAGGGCCAGGGCCAGGGCGGGACCGATGGCTGCGAAGTCGCGGTCGTAGCCCAGGGCGATGAGCGCGCCGCCCACCGTCGGATCCACAAGGCCGCCGGTCCACCGGGCCGCGGCCAGCGCGACGCTGATCGCCTCGGCCAGGCCCCGGCTCAGCTGATGGACCGGACTCGGCTCATGGTGAATCCGGGAGAGTTCGGAGTCGTCGCGGAACCTGCTGGCTTGCCGGTCGAGCCGCTCAAGTTCGGTATCGACGGCGGCCAGCGCCAGGTCCAGGTCCTCCGGCGGCCAGGCCGCGACCCGCGCGGTGGTGCCCAGCGCCGCCCGTTCGGCGATGGCAATGCCCTCGGCGGCGGCGCGGACCCAATCCTCCCAGGCCGGCCCGGGCACGCCGGGTGCGGGGCTGGTCAGCCGGGGTATGTCCGCGGTGTAGCGGACCGAGAACGCCATCAGGAATCGCCTCCTTCGTGCGTCTGTCCCGTGGTAATCACGGTGGGGACGCTGGTGCCTGTGCCCGGTGCGCACGACCGGATCACGGTCTGGCTCGTGACGCCGGAACCACCCGACGTGGCGACCGGGACGGAGACACACGGCTGGTGCGTGCTCGCCGCCGTTCCCGGCTGGCCGCCGGCCACCCCGGCCGCCGATGCCGCCGATGCCGCCACGGCCGCAGAGTGGCTGGCCCGGGCGAAATACCCGGTCGTCACGACGGTCACCGCGATCAGCGCGGCGGCCGTCCCGTTCGACCAGCGGCGTACCTGCCGCAGGCCGCGAGCCCGGGCCCGGGCCGCCGGGGGATCCTGATCCATCTGACTGCTCCTGGGTGGACGATTTGAGCTGGTCCTCCCAGGGTGCGTCCGCCCTGGTGAGCTGTCCGTGAGAGAACAATGTGAGGTCTCACATCTGAGCCGGGACGCTCCGTAGTCGCGCCGTGAGCGGCTCTCATCGATTTCTCATCTGGCGCTCCGTACTGTTCAGGCATGCGGGTGCTCGTGGTGGAGGACGAGATCCGGATGGCCGTACTGCTCAAGCGGGCGCTTGAGGAGGAAGGCCATGCGGTGGACGTGGCCGCCGACGGCCCGGAGGGACTGTGGATGGCGACAGAAAACGCCTACGGGGCGATCGTCCTCGACGTCATGCTGCCCGGCTTCGACGGGGTACAGCTGTGCCGGCGGCTGCGGGAGGCGGGGACCTGGGTGCCGGTGCTGATGCTGACGGCCAGGGACAGCGTGGGGGACCGGGTCCGCGGGCTGGACGCCGGCGCGGACGACTACCTGGTCAAGCCGTTCAGCCTGCTCGAACTCGCGGCCAGGCTCCGGGCGCTGGCCCGCCGCGACGACCGTTCCCGGCCGGTCATCCTGGCCGAGGGCGACCTGAAACTGGATCCGGCGGCCAAGCGGGCCTGGCGTGGCCAGACCGAGCTGGCGCTGTCCCCGAAGGAGTTCTCGCTGCTCGAACTGTTCCTCCGGCATCCGGGCGCCGTGCTGTCCCGTTCGCAGATCATCGACGCGGTGTGGGATTTCGCTTATGACGGCGGCTCCAACGTCGTCGACCAGTACGTCAACTACCTGCGGCGGAAGATCGACGCGCCGTTCGGGCGGCACGATCTCGAGACGGTCAGGGGCATGGGTTACCGGCTCCGGGCCGGATCCGCTGGGTAGCGGCATGCCGATCCGGCTGCGCCTCGCGGTCGCGTTCGCGGTAGCGGCCGCGGCGATTTTCGCCCTGGGCGGCTGGCTGTTCATCAGCAGCCTTTCGTCCGCCCAGCTGGGCGCGATTGATTCCCAGCTCGCCGTCCAGCTCGGCCAGGCCGGGCAGTATCTGGCCGCGGGCGGCCAATCCGGCCAGTCCGGTTCGGCGGCCTCGGCGGGCGGCCCGCCGCCCGGTGAATACCTGGTCCAGGTCATCGACGCCGCCGGTCACGTGCGCGGTGCGAGCCGGGACACCGGGACCGTCCCGCTGCTGACCGCGGCGGAGCTCGCCCGGGCCCGGCACGGCCAGATCGCGCTGAACCGGACGATCGACGATGAGAACACGCGGGTCACCGCCGCGCCGCTGGCCGGCCGCCCCGGCTGGACCGCGGTGGCCGGGGTCTCACTCGAGTCCTTCGAATCGACCATGAGTCAGGCCGAACGGGAGCTCGCCGCAGCCGGGGCCATCTTCGTCGTCATCGCGTGCGCCGGCGCTTACTGGCTGGCTCGCGCGGCCCTGTCACCGGTGGAGCGGCTCAGGCGCCAGGTCGCCGCGCTGTCCGCGCGCCCCCTGAAAGCCAGCACCGAGGAATCCACCATCGAGGTGCCGGCGACCAAGGACGAGATCGCCGCGCTGGCCGCCACGATGAACGACCTGCTCGGCCGGCTTCAGCGGGCGCTGAGCCGGCAGCGGGCGTTCGTCGCGGACGCCAGCCACGAGCTGCGCACGCCGCTCGCGGTGCTCCGCGGTGAGCTCGAGCTCGCGGACCGGCCCGGGCGCAGCCGCGAGGAACTGGCCGCCGCGGTGCGAAGCGCGGCCACGGAAGCCGACCGGCTGGCCCGGATCACCAGCGACCTGCTGCTGCTCGCCCGCAGCGACGAGGACCGGCTCAGCCTCCGGCTTGAGCAGACCGAACTGCGGCCGCTGCTCGCCCGCAGCGCCGAGCTCGCCCGGCCCCGGCTGGCCGCGGCGGGCCTGACCTGCCGTGTCGACGTCCCAGCCGACCTGCGGGGCCGCATCGACCCGGACTGGATCGGCCAGGCGGTCGACAACCTGCTGGGCAATGCGCTGCGCTTCGCGCCCCGCGGGTCGGTCATCGTGCTCGCGGCCAGGGCCAGCGGCACCGATCTTGACCTTGAGGTGCGCGACGACGGGCCTGGTTTCCCGGCCGAATTCCTGCCGCACGCGTTCGAGCGCTTCCGGCGGCCTGATTCTGGCCGCTCCCGCGGCGATGGAGGCGCAGGCCTGGGACTGGCCATCGTCCAGGCCGTCGCGGCCGCGCACGGCGGCGTGGCCGCCGCCCGCAACAAGCCGGGCGGCGGAGCGGTGGTCGGGCTCCACCTGCCGGACGCGGCTGGGGCCCGCCCCGGGGAGCCGTCCAGGTAGAGGGGGAGCCGTAGGTGCCACCGCCACGGCCCTCTACCAGGTCGCGGTCAGCCGGGGGTGATCGCCAGGATCACCGGCTTGGTCTCGCGCGGTCCTACGTGCAGCGTGGCCTGGACGAACCGGAGCGGCCTGAAGATCACCATGTCGGCCCGGTACTTGCGCCTGATCAGCGGCCGGATGACGCTGACCTCGGAATCAGGGAGGATTTCGGCCGTGGCGGGCACCTGCGGGCCGCGCAGCCGGCCGGTCGCGGAGCAGACCGCCACCAGCACCGCCGGATGGCGGCGGATGCGCTTGACCTTGCCGGAGGCGGCGTCGGTCTCCACCAGGAGCCTGCCGTCCTGCTGGACGAACCACACGGGCGTGGCGATGCTCGTGCCGTCGCGCTTGTAGCTGGTGATGCTGAGGTACCTGCCGCGGAACATCAGCGCGGCGGCCGGCTGCCGACGCGGCACGCCTGCGGACACTGCTTCCTCCATGGCTACCTCCAGGTGGCGCATCGCTGACCTCCGCAGGCAACCCAGACGGCCGAACGGGCTCCCGCAGCCTTAGCCTGATGCGGCAGTGACCGCGGTAGGCAGGGCCGAAAGTCGCGTTCCGCGCACCGAAGGGCCCTGTTAGGAGGCGGTACGGAGCGAGGCATCCACCACGCCGCTGAGCATCCTGGGGATGTCCGCCCTCGCCCTGATCGCCGTCCGGCGGGGCGATCTGCCGCGAGCCAGGGATCTGGCCCACACGGCACGCTGCCTCGCGACCCGCTGCGAGCTTGATGACGCGCCGCCGAGTTCCCTCGCTTACACGGCCACCGGTGCCGTCTATGCCGCGCAGGGACGGCATGAGGAGGCCCTGGCCGAGTTCAAGCATGCCGTTCCGTCGCACGGGCCGACGCCCGGAATGAGTCCATGGGCCGCGCTGGAAGGCATGCTCGCGCTGGCCCAGGTGCTGCTCGACCTGGGCGACGGCATCCGTGCCGCAGAGATCATCGATGACGCGGCGGATGTGCTGATTCTGTACCCGGATGACGTGAACGCTCTGACGACCCGGCTGGACCGGCTCAGGCGTCGTCTTGCGCCGCCGCGCGTAGATCTCGTGGATCCGCTCACCGATCGCGAGGTGGCGGTGCTGCGCCTGCTCCCGAGCACCCTGTCGCTGCGCGAGATCGGGGCGGAGCTGGGCGTGTCACCGAACACGGTCAAGACCCATGCCCAGGCGATCTACCGGAAGCTCGACGTGTCTAACAGGCACGATGCCGTCGAGCGTGGGCGCGATACCGGTTTCCTGTGAGATTCACCCCGGAGGGGTGAGCCCCGCGCGGGGCGCCGGGGCGAACGTGAGCTTACGCACTATCAAGCGCTGACCGAGCGACCCGATCAAGCGGCCGCCGTGCGCCGGAGCCGCCAGGAGGTGTCCGTATTGCCTGACACCCGCAGTGACCCAGAGCCTGCGGCCGGCGCCGAGCCCAGCCCGGAGGAGAAAGCTGAGCTGGAACGTCTCCGCGCGGAGGAAGCGGACGAGAAAGCTGAGCTGGAACGTCTCCGCGCCGAGGTAACGGCGCTGCGCAGCCAGGAGCCTGCCAAGGCTCATCGGCGGCGCATCAGCTGGCGAACCCCTGTTTCCCTTGTGCTCATCATTCTGGGCTGCATACTGGCTCCGGTCTCAGTTCTCGGTGTCTGGGCTGGCAACGAGGTTTCCAATACCGGCCGGTGGGTGGCGACCGTGGAGCCGCTGGTCCACGACCCGGCCATGCAGAACTACCTGACCGACCAGATCACCACTCAGATAACCAGCAGGATCAACATAACCGGAACCGTCAATCAGGCCGCCGCCCAGCTCAACAGCAGGGGGCTGCCCAAGATCAGCTCGCTGCTCAACCAGTTCGCCCCGCAGATCGCCAGCTCGGTCACCGGCTTCATCCACAGCACCGTGCACTCGGTTGTATCCAGCCAGGCCTTCGCCACCGCCTGGGTGCAGGTCAATACCGTGGCGCACCAGGCGCTGGTCAAGGTGCTCTCCGGGCAGGGCGGCGGTGCCATCAGCACGAGCAACGGCCAGATCGTTCTCAACCTCGGTCCCCTGATCGCCGTGGCCAAGCAGGACCTGGTGGCGCACGGGTTCAAGCTGGCGAGCAGCATCCCGCCGGTCACCCCGACCCTGGCGCTGTTCCAAGCCAAGGACCTCGGGAAGGCTCAGGGGTTCTACCGGCTGATCAAGGCCGGCAAGATCGTGCTGCCCATACTGGTGCTGCTCATCCTCGCCGCCGGGGTGTACGTCGCGCGGGGGCGCCGGCGGGCCCTGGTCGGAGCCGGGCTCGGCCTGGTCGCGTCCATGCTGGTCCTCGCTATCGGCTTGGAGATCGCCCGTAGTATCTACCTCAGCAGCGTCCCCAGCAGCACGTTGCCCAGCGATGCCGCGGCCTCCGTGTTCGACGCGTTTGTTCACTTCATCAAGGTGGGGCTCCGTGTCGTGCTGGTGGTCGGGCTGGTCGTCGCCATCGGGGCGTTCTTCACCGGACCCTCTCACACGGCAGTCCAGACCCGTTCGGGACTGACGTCGGGGATCGACTGGATCCGGCACTACGGCGAGCGCAGGGGGGTGTCCACCGGCCCGTTCGGCCAGTGGACGTACTTGCACCGTCGGAGCCTGCGTGTCGGGGCGGTGGCCCTCGCCGCCCTGATATTCGTCTTCTGGGGTGAGCCCACCGCGCTAGTCGTCATCGTGATCGTCGTCGTGTTGCTCGTCGTCCTGGGCCTGATCGAGCTGATCGGCAGGCCGCCCGTGACACCCGAGGTGGCGGCTCACGCTGAGGGGAGCTGAGCCCGGCCGGATGCCGCGTCTCGTCGACCGCGGACAGGCCTAAGCTGGTGTTGGATTCCATCCAGCACCAGGCCTCACCCGTGGCGGATGGTGCGTCCCGCGCTGCGCGCCGTCATGCTGGTGGCGTGCCCCCGATCAACCCGCTGCGCTCGGCAGCGAAACGTATGAGCGACCAGATGGAATCGGCTGCCCAGGGTATCGCCGAGCGTGTTATCGATCTCGTGGTTCAGGCGCTGGATGTCAATGCGCTGCTGCTGCGGATAGACGTGAACGCCGTGATCGATCAGGTCGATGTCAACGAGCTCATGGATCACGTGGATGTCAACGAGCTGCTGAATCACGTCGACGTCAACGAGCTCCTGAACCATATGGACGTCAACCAAATCCTGGATCATGTGGACGTCAACCGGCTCCTGACGCACGTGGACGTCAATCAGCTCCTGGATCGTGTGGATGTCAATCAGCTGCTGAACCGGGTGGACGTGCCGTTGCTGCTCACGCGAGTGGACGTCGACAGCCTGGCCGGGCGGCTGGACATCGACGAAGTCCTCAGGCGGGTCGACATCACCGCCCTGCTTGACCGGATCGACATGAACGATCTCGTCGGGCGTGTCGACGTGGACGCGCTGGTCGAGCAGACGGATCTGGGTGCGGTCATCGCCGGGGCGTCCGGTGGACTCGCGACCGATGCTCTTGACGAGGTACGCAGCCAGGCCGTCGGACTGGACCAGTTCATCGACCGCTGGGTGGCGCGGCTGCTCCGGCGCAAGAAGTTCGGGCCGCTAGCGCCGTCGGCCTTGCTGGATGCCGAGGCAAGACCTTGATCGCCCGCCCGCAGGTCACCGCCTTGGTCAGCTTGCAGCGGCACTACGCGGGATCGGTGACCCGGTTTACGGCTTATGCCATCGACTTCATCGTTAGCTCTGGCCTGTTCGCGATCGCCCTCGCGGCCATCTCCTACGCGGCCGAGGTAATTACCGGCCACTCAATCGCCTGGAACAAGCATGACCTCATCACCGGCATCGCGTACGCCTGCTGGTATCTGCTGTACTTCGGGTACTCCTGGGCGACCAGCGGCCGGACCCCCGGGATGGCAGTGCTCGGGCTTCGCGTGATCCGGGCCGATGGCGCGGAGATTGATCCGTGGCGCGGCATAGTGCGCGCACTCGCGTTCCCGCTCAGCTTCCTCTTCTTCGGCCTGGGCTTCCTGGGCATCCTCGTGCAGCGCGAGCACCGGGCATTGCACGACTTCATAGCGGGCACGGTGGTTATCTACGCCTGGGACGCACGGGCGGCTCGGCTCCGGTTCCTCGCCCGCGAGCCCTTGCCGTCGGCCAGTCCTGACGGGATCGCTGGACGTTAGGTCGCGACCATCCCTGGCGGGTGAAGCCATCCCTGGCGGGTGAAGCGGCGCAACGGCAGCGATGCGACCGTGGCAGCGAAGCGACAAGCCCCACCTGGGCGCACGCTTTTTGATCGAGAGGAGCCGATCATGACCATACCTGCCAAGGCCAACATCGATAACGCTACCCGGGACGCGCTGGCCGGCCTGACCGTGGGCGACCTGGAGGTCTTGGAGGACCTGCTGGAAATCCGGGAAGCCGAGCAGCGGAAGACAGGGCTGGACGCCCGGAGCTTCGCCCTGGTCAAGATCGCGGCCCTGGTCGCCCTCGATGCGCCTCCGGCCTCGTATCTCTGGCAGGTAGCCAACGCGCTCGACGCTGGTGCTACGCCGGAAGACCTGCTCGGCGTGCTCCGGGCGGTCGCCCCGCAAGTCGGCGGGCCCAGGGTGGTGGCCGCCGCGCCGGAGATCATGGTCGCGCTGGGGCTGGAACTGCCGGACGGCCAGTAACCGGCCGAGATCGTCTAACCGGCCGAGATCGTCGCCCCCTGCCGCAGGCACATGCTCCGCCTGCGGCAGGGGGCGACTGCTCAGTTCCGGGGATATTGCTCAGTTCTGGGGATAATGCGCGAGCCGGAGGTCGCGGAGCGACACCTCGAATGCCGCCAGCCGGCTGCGGACCATCTCCTCGCCCGGGCCGCCGACCGCCCCCCCGCTCGCACGCTCGCTCTCCATCGCAGAGCGGACAGTCTGCAGCGCACCGAGCACGTCCGCCACCCTGGCGCGGGCGTCATCATCCGGGGCTTCCTCGCGCAGCGCGTACAGGGTCCGGGCGAGGTCATCCGAGCGGCGCTGGATGTCATACCACTGAGCGTCGGCGGCCTGGTTACCGGCGAGGCCGTGCGTGGCGGCGATCTTCATCGCGTCAAGCAGCGCCGAACCCTCCGCGTAGACGTCGATGACCTTGGTACGCCAGCTGGCTGCAGTCGCGGCGCGGCGCCGCACCGAGCGGACGATCAACGCGGTCGCACCGAGAAGGACGGCCAGGCCGATGACGATCCAGATCCAGATAGGCGGGGAACCGGACCCGCTCGGCGTCGCAGTGGCACTTGGCTGGGCCACCGGTGCGGGTGCGGCCGAGGTGGCGGGCGCCGACGAGGTTACTGACGGAACGCTTGTGGTCGGCGGGGATGTCGTGGTTACCTCGGCCGAGGAGCTGGCCGTGGCGGGCGGGGACGTCGTGCTTTCCCCGGGCGAGGAGCTGGCTGTCAGGCTGGAGATCGCGCTACTGACGCTACTCCCGACGCTACTCCCGCATGCCGTCGCCAGGCCGGCCGCGCAGAGCATCGTCACGGCAAGCAGCAGGCTTCTCATCAGCAGCCGCATACCTGGTCCTTTTCGTTAGCCGGGGACGCTCGACACCGGACGTCAGTGCCTTGCGTACAGCCTGGCCCGTTTTCCCTCCCGCCGCGTCACCCCGAACGGATGAGTATGGCTCGTGCCGATATCGCCGGTCACAAGCTGCCAAGTGCCGCCCCCCACCCCCGGCGGGAAATCAGTGTGATGATCTCTCCGGGGCGCGTGCGAGCGGAAGCGCGCAGGCGCTTGCCCCCTCAGTTGCCCGATGCGACGGTGGCCTCGTGGGGGTATCCGATCGCGATCAGGTCAGCCATGATTCCCTTGTCTCCTTTTACGGCGAACCAGGCTCGGCTCGGCCGGGCCGAAGGTCCAGTCGAGCAGGACCCCGGGCGGCGCGCCCCACTCCCTGCGGGTGAAAGAACCTTGTCAGGCTGAATGAGAAGCCAAATAATGACACGTATCACATCATGAGAAACTACGTAATGGCACGTATCACCGGCGGCGGAAGGGGTTCCGTAGACTACCCGCTTCATACTCGCGTCAAGGTTGGTCCCGATGGATGCTGGCGTGCTTCTTGAGACTAAGCTTCATCCTCCCCGCATCCGGGAGGAGTGGGTGCAGCGGACGGAACTCGTCCAGTACCTGGCGGGCAGCACAGCCAAACTCGTCCTGGTAGACGCCCCGGCGGGGTTCGGCAAGAGCACCCTGGTGGCGCAGTGGCGCGCCTTCCCGGGCCAGAGCAGGAAATTCGCCTGGGTGTCAGTCGACCCCGGTGACAACGACGCCGCACGGCTGTGGTGGTACATCGTGGGTGCGCTGCAGCGGGCTTGCCCGGAGCTCCGCGTCGGGGACCTGCTGAGGCAACTGGGGAGGCAAGGGCCAGACCTGCGGAGATCGGTGCTGCCTACCCTGGTCAACGAGCTAGCCGAGCTCGCTTCTCCGGTGACCCTGGTGCTCGATGACTACCACATGATCAGCAATCGCGACTGCCACGACCAGCTGGAGTTCGTCCTGCTGCATCTTCCGCCGATGACCCAGATCGTCCTGGTCACCCGGGTAGACCCGCCGCTGCCGCTCGGGCGGTTGCGGGCGGTCGGCGATCTGCTCGAGATCCGGGTACCAGAGTTGCGCTTCGCGGCGGCGGAGGCGGCCGCGCTCGTGCGCGCGGTCTCCGCCGTGCAACTCGACGAAACCGACCTGGCTGACCTCGTCGAGCGGACCGAGGGGTGGCCGGCCGGGATATACCTCGCCGCGCTCTCTCTTCGCGGTCACCCCAGCCCGAGCTCCTTCATACAGCAGTTCACCGGTGATAACCGCTTCGTAGGTGATTTCCTGGCTCAGGAGGTGCTCAGCCGCCAGCCCAGCGAGATCCGGAATTTCCTGTGCCGGACCGCCATCATGGACCGGTTCACGCCATCGCTATGCGACGCGGTGGTCGGCTCAGCCAACGCGCGGGAGGTAATCGACGTCCTCGAGCGCGAGAACCTGTTTCTCGTCGCCCTGGACGACGAACGCCAGTGGTTCCGCTACCACCAGTTGTTCGGTCAGATGCTCCTGAGCCGGCTGGTGCAGACCGAGCCCGGCCTCGTGCCCACCTTGCACAGGCGCGCAAGCGAATGGCACCAGCGGTGGGGATCGGTGGAAGAAGCGATCGTTCATGCCCTGGCCGGGGATGACATCGCCGGAGCCATCGACGTCGTCGCGCGCAACTGGCCAAGCTGCATAGACACTGGCCGGATGCGCACGCTTCGGGCCTGGCTGGACTCGATCGGCGACGACCGCATCCGCAGTAGCCCCGTGGCGGCGCACTGCGCCGCGTGGTGCGCCGCGCTTTCCGGGGAGCAGGATTCCGTCCGGCGTTGGCTAGCGGTCGTCGAGGCGGGGGAACTTGACGGGCCGCTCCCCGACGGAATGCCGTCGCTTGCGTTCTCAGCCGCGCTCCTGCGGGGAGTGTTCGGGTTTGACGGTATCCGCGTGATGCGGGAATCCGCCGCGGCGGCGGCCGAGTCGGACACCGACCCGGCGTCGCCTTGGTACGTGCTGGCCAGGACCGCGCTGGGCGCGGCGCTGTACTTGTCCGGCGAATTTGACGCGGCTTTTGCCCAGTTGAGCGACGCGATGCAAGGGAATGCTTCGTTCGCCGTGGTGCGCCTGCTGGCCTGCTCCGTCATGGCGCTTGTGGCAGTCGAGCGGGGCAGGCTCGGTCAGGCGCGGGAGCTTGTGGCCGCGGCCCGCGCGATCGCGGGGGACGGCGATCTCAGCGATGCTCCGCGTACCGCCATCGCGTACACGGCCTCTGGCGCGGTCGACGCGATGCAAGGGCATCTTGTCCAGGCGCGCGGCTATCTCGAGCATGCCCTGCGCGCCGGGCGGCGCTGTTCCGGGATAAGCCCGTGGGTCGCGCTTGACACCATGCTCAGGCTCGCGCCGGTGCTGTCCGACCTTTCAGACCCGGCCGGAGCGGCCGGCCTGCTCAGCGAGGCCCGGGCGGTGCTGGCATCGCGGCCGGACGGCGCGAAGGCTCAGCTGATCCGGGCCGAACAGCTCGCGGCCCGGCTGGCCAGCCGTAAGTGCCCGCAGCCGCTCGCGGAGCCGCTTACCGATCGCGAGGAAGAGGTGCTGCGGCTGCTGCGAGGCACGCTGTCCCTCCGCGAGATCGGGCAGGAGCTGTTCCTGTCGGCGAACACGATCAAGACCCATGCCCGGGCGATTTACCGGAAGCTCGGCGTCTCCACGCGCCAGGAGGCTGTTGAGCGAGGCCGTGAGATGGGTATCCTCTGACCGCCGCGGCCGCCGGAGCCGCTCTCACCGGAGCTCGAGCCGCTCTAACAGGAGCTCGAGCCGCTCTAACAGGAGCTCGAGCTGCCGGGCGCGGCGTACCGCTTCTCCCCGGTGAGTCGCCGCCAGTTTCCGGTAGATGCTCTTCAGGTGGGTTTTCACGGTGTTCACCGAGATGTACAACTCACTGGCCACCTCGGCGGTGCTGAGCATCCCGGACAGCAGGCTGAGCACTTCACGCTCACGTCCGCTGAGCTGCTCGACGATCACCGGTGCCGCCTGCCCGGCGACGGGTAGCTCAGCCCGGCCGCGGTCAGGGTCGATGAGGCCTGGCTCGAGCAGGTGCCGGTGGGCGTCGGCAAGATGGGGGTCGCTCCGTAGTACCGGACGGATCCAGGCTGCCTGCATGGCGAACGGCAGCCGGAGCTGTTCGGGTTCGGCCAGCCCCAGCGCCCGCTGCAGAGATCGCCGGCCGTGGGCCTGGCCGCCGCGGCTGTAGCCGAGCCGCGCGTCTACCAGCCAGTGATCCAGTCGGCTGCGATCGTGCGCCTCGTCGATGTCGTCCGGGCCGTTCTGCAGCGCCTGGCTAGCGGCCTCATCGTCGCCGGCATCCAGCCGCGCGTGTGCCAGCGCCACGGTCGCATCGATACAAGCTCCTGGGTTGGCCCGTTCGGCCATGCCGACGGCGGACGAGAAGTCTCCGGCCGCGGCGTAGGCCCGCGATTCGAGCAACGTCAGCGTGTGATCGAGCCAGCCGGGGGGCGACCAGCCGTGCCGTGCCCGGGCGATCATCTCCGACGCTGCCTTGACCCGGCCTTCGGCCAGGCGGTAGCGCGCCACCACCAGGCAGGCCGCGGCGCCGACCAGCCTGTCCGGCCGGACTCGCAGGGCGGCGTCCGCTCGCTTCAGCCGGTCGCGCGCGTCATGCCGCTCATTGCGCTCCAGATGGACCAACGCGAGTGCCACCTCGGCCGCGCCGCACGCAGGCCTGGCCATCCCGATACCGTCCTGTCCCGCCGGGCCTGCCTCGGCGGCTAGCTCGGCGGCGCGGTTCAGCCGTCCGCGCAGGGCCTCCAGCAGGGCCAGATACCCATGGCAGTCGGTGCGCTCAGACATGCTGCCTGACAGGGCGGCCGCGGCTGTCCCCGCATCGAGGCTCGCGGCGGCCTCGTCGAAGTGTCCCGACCAGAACTGCACCACCCCGCGGGCTGACAGCACCTCCGTGTGGATCTCAGCGTGCCTGGTCAGGATGTCTCCGGGCAGCTTGGAGACCAGCCCGGACACCTTGTCTGTGGCCGCTGCCGCGGCGCCGAGGTCCCCGGCGCGCCGGGCCACCATCAGGCGGAGTACCGCGGCGGCCAGCCTGGCCGGGGTTTCGGTGTCGTCAGGAAGACGGCCGAGGATTTCTTCCGCGACGTCGAGTGCGGCGCAGGCGGCCACTGGCGCCAGATCAGCCAGCGCGAGTGCGGCCGCGATGAGCGCGGACTGCGGTCCGGTCCACGTCGGGTTGTACGGCATCTGCCTGAAGCAGTCGGCGAGGGGGTCATGTGGCTCGCTGAGCTGGCCGATCGCGAGCTCGTCGAGGACCATCTGGGCGGCGAGCGGCCAGTCTTCGGCGGCCACGGCCTGCCGGACGGCGTCCAGCAGCAGCCCGTTCACCTGGTACCACCGGGCCGCGCGGCGGCGCAGGTCCGGCATCTCGCCGGGGCACTCGAGCCTGAGCTTCAGGCGCAGGACTTCGGCGAACAGCGAGTGGTAGCGGTACCAGCCATTCCCGAGCGGCTGGACGAAGGCGTTGGCCCGGACCAGCGCGGCGAGGGCACTCGCCTGCTCATGGCCTGTTAGCTCACCGGCGATGCCGGAGTTGACACGGTCCAGGATGCTGGTTTTCAGCAGCAGGTCCCGGATCTCGGGGGGCTGGTTGTTGAGCGCCTCCTCTACCAGGTAGCCAGCGACGGCGCTGTTCTCGGCGGCGAGTTCCTTGATGAATTGCCCGGGGTCGGGGTGATCGTCGAGCGAGATCGCCGCCAGGCGCAGTCCCGCGGCCCAGCCCTCGTCCCGGTTGGTCAGGAGTTCGAGCGTCCTGGGCGGCAGCGTGATGCCATGCTGCGCCATCAGCAAGCCGGCTTCCGGAACGCTGAAGGCTAGTTCGCTGGCGCGGATCTCGGTCAGCTCCCCGGCGAGCCGGTAGCGGTGTAGCGGCAGCAGCGGGTCGGCCCGCGAGCAGGCCACGAGCCGGAGCCCGGGCCGTGCGTTCCGCAGCAGGTACTGCAGGCCGTCCATCAGCCCGGTGCCCGCCAGCAGGTGAAGATCGTCCAGGACCAGCGCCACCGGCGGGTCCTGCGCGGCCAGCTCCGACGCCAGCCGGAGCAGGAACACGTGGTCGGCGCCGGCCGTCCGGGCCGGTGCCGCCGATACGCGCCTGAGGGTGACTCCCGCGTTCCGCAATGCCGCCACGACGGTGGCCCAGAAGACCTTCGGGTTGCTGTCGTAATGGTCGAGCGTGACCCACGCCACGGGGCCTGGCTTGGCGGCCGCCCACGACGCGACGGCCATCGTCTTGCCGGCACCCGGCGGCCCGGTGACCACCGTGAGAGGCCCGGCTGTGCCTTCGTCGATGCGCTTCTCCAGGCGCGGCCGCGGAACCATCCAGCCGGGCACGCTGGGCGCCATGATCTTTGCCTGCAGGACACGGTCGGCGCCGCCCGGCGCGGGCCGGGCGGGCATGGGTACCGTTTTCACTGACATAACCTTCCGCCTAGCGGCCTGTCGGTGGCCAGCTGCGCGAGCCCAGACCCAAACCTTCCTCCCATCGGATGGTCTATCCGCTATTGGCCTGGAATATGTCTCACCCGGAACAGGGTGACTTGTAATCACCCTGCCCTGCTCCTCACCCAGGTGAGAAGTCACCCCGTTCGGGTGGCGCGCCAGGATCCGGGCCGCGGCATCGTGTGGTCAAGTGATGGCCCGTTCCGACCAGTCTGGGGGGCCAGTGGCACCACCACCCCACTATGAGATACGCGTATCCGGGGTCGTCCCGCCCGAGGCGCTGCTTGACTTTGAGTACCTCACCGCTTCGGTCGAGCCGGTCGAGACCGTGCTGTACGGCGAGCTTGCCGATCTTGCGGCGTTGCAAGGCCTGCTGGCCAGGCTCGAAACCTTCGGCGTGCACGTTCTCGAGGTGCGCCGCCTCAGGGCAGGCCCGTGACGCCCTGCTCGATGAGCAGGGCGGTCCCGGTCGCCTTACCGATGTCTGGAGTCAGTGCCCGGCGTCAGCAGAGCCCACGGGGGAGGAGAGCACGACGACGGAGCGGGGGCAGACGGTGATGGGGTCACCGGCGTGCCGTCCGGCCATCGCCCTGGTGGGGTCGTAGCTGTCCAGTTCGACCCGCCACGCCGCCTTGGCCCTAGTCGCCGGGAGCACGAAGTCCAGCTGCTGCCACCAGGAGTTGACCAGGACGAGGAAATCGTCGTCGAGCAGGGGAGTGCCGTCCGCGGCCCGGTCGGGGGCATCGGATCCGTCGAGGTAGAGCGCGAGCGCCCGGGCGTTCGCGTCCGACCAGTCGGCGGCCGTCATCTCGGTGCCGGCGGGGGTGAACCAGCGCAGCTCGGCGGCCTCGGCGCCGGCAAGGAAGTGCCGGCGGCGGAAGACCGGGTGGGCCTGCCGGAAGGTGATCAGGTTCCTGGTGTAGTCCAGTAGCTGGCGGTCGGCGCCCGCCCAGTCGAACCAGGTCAGTTCGTTGTCCTGGCAGTAGGCATTGTTGTTGCCGTCCTGGGTCCGGCCCATCTCATCGCCGCCGAGCAGCAGCGGCACCCCGAAGGACAGCATCAGCGTGGTGAGCATGGCCCGGGACGTCCGCGCGCGCAGCGTGCGGACGCCCGGGTCGGTGACCGGCCCCTCGGCTCCGCAGTTCCAGGACCGGTTGTCGCTGGTCCCGTCGCGGTTGCCCTCGCCGTTGGCCTCGTTGTGCTTGTCGTCGTAGGAGACCAGGTCGGCGAGGGTGAAGCCGTCGTGGACGGTGATGAGGTTCACCGAGGCGGTGGGCCGGCGGCCAGCTGTCCCGTACAGGTCCGACGAGCCGCAGAAACGGGTGGCGAACTCGCCGATCCCCACCGGGTGGCTGCGCCAGAAGTCGCGCATTGTGTCCCGGTACTTGCCGTTCCACTCCCGCCACAGCGGCGGGAACCGGCCCAGATCGTAGCTGTCCATCTGGCCGACGTCCCACGGCTCGGCGATCAGCTTGGCCCGCGACACCACCGGATCCTGGGACGCCATGTCCAGGAAGGCCGACACCTTGTCGAAGGCGCCCTCCTGGCGCGCCAGCGTGGGCGCCAGGTCGAACCGGAATCCGTCGGCGTGCATGTCCTCGAGCCAGTAGCGCAGCGAGTCCATCATCAGCTGAAGGGTGATCGGATCGCCGACGTTGAGCGCGTTGCCGCAGCCCGTCGTGTCGATGTAGACACCGGGATGGCCGGGATCGACCCGGTAGTACGCCGTGTTGTCGATGCCGCGGAAGCAGAGCGCGGGGCCGTCGGGACCCGCCTCCGCGGTGTGGTTGAACACCACATCGAGGATCACTTCCAGGCCGGCCCGGTGCAGCGCGTCCACCATCGTCTTGAACTCGCTGACCTGACCGCCCGGGCGGCCGGCCCGGACGGCGGCCGAGTAGCCGTTGTGCGGCGCGAAGAAGCCGATCGTGTTGTAGCCCCAGTAGTTCGTCAGGCCCCGCGCCAGGAGGAACGACTCGGGCACGTTCTGGTGTACCGGGAGCAGTTCGACCGCGGTGACACCCAGGTCGCGCAGGTGCGCGATCGTGGCCTCGTGGCCCAGGCCGGCGTAGGTCCCGCGCAGCACCGGAGGAATGTCCGGATGGCGCATGGTGAAGCCCTTGACGTGGATCTCGTACAGGACCGTGTCCGAGTAGCGGCGCCAGGGGCGCTGGTCATCCTGCCAAGCGAAATCCGGGTCCACGACCAGGCTCCTGGGCATGTGCGCCGAGGAGTCCAGGCTGCTCGGCTTGCCTGGGTCGGTGACGTCCTGGCCGAGCACCTCCGGCCCGAACGAGACCGTTCCGCTCACCGCCCTCGCGTACGGGTCGAGCAGCAGTTTGGCCGGGTTGCAGCGCAGGCCCCGGGCCGGGTCCCAAGGCCCGTCGACCCGGTACCCGTAGGACTGGCCGGGGCCGACTCCCGGCACGAACGCGTGCCAGACGTCGGCGTCGTTGTCCCGCAGCGGGATCTGGGTCTCCGCCCCTGCATCATCGAACAGGCACAGGGTGACGGTGCTGGCGACGCTGGAGGCGAGCGCGAAGTTCGTGCCCGCGATGCCCAGGTGCTCGCCGGGCGTGGCGCCGAGCGGGAACGGACGGCCGGGCAGCGCGACGGCGGGGCGCGCATCCGGGGCGACCCGGGCGGCCGGGACCGCGCCGGCCGCGGTGGTGGTGGTCTGGTTAGTGGTCATTGCTGGGCCTTTGCTGCTAGGTCGCGTACGACGTCGCCGAACGCGGGGACCGCGCCGTGGCGGCGCCGGATCACATCAGCGATCAGGCCGGTCCATCCGGTCTGGTGGAAGGCACCGATCGCGGCGCCGTTGTCGCCGTGGAAGTACTCGCTGAAGATCAGGTTGTCCTTCCAGGCCGGATCGGTCTGCATCTTCTCGGTCCCGCCGAAGCAGGCCCGCCGTCCGTTGCCGTCCCGGGTGAACAGCGAGATCAGCCGGTCCTGCAGGTCCGCGACGATCAGGTCCAGGGTGAGCCGCTTGCCCGAGCCGGTCGGGTACTCGATGTCGAAGTCGGCGCCGTAGAACCGGTGGTAGCGCTCGAGCGATTCGACCACGAGGTAGTTGACCGGCATCCAGATCGGGCCGCGCCAGTTGGAGTTGCCGCCGAACATCGAGGTGGTCGACTCGGCCGGCTCATAGTCGATGGAGGACTGGTAGCCCTCGGCGTCGAACTGGTAGGGATGATCCCGGTGGTAGGCCGACAGCGCGCGCAGCCCGTGCGGGGACAGGAACTCGTTCTCGTCGAACAGCTTGGCGAACAGCCGCTCCAGCTGGGCCGGCCGGGCCACCGACAGCAGCAGCCGCTGGCCGTCCGCCTCGCCGCGCAGCTGCGGGTGCTCGGCCAGCTTCTGCACGTCCCCGACCTCTTTCTGCAGGAAACGCGTGAAATTCTTGTTCATGGTCAGCGCGTTGTTCAGCATGTCGCCGTCGATGACCCCCGCTGCCAGCGCCGGGATGATCCCGACCATGGAATGGGTCTTGACCGGGACGCTGTAGCCGGAGGGGGTGACCAGCCGGTCGTAGAACAGCCCGTCGGTGTCGTCCCATAGGCCCTGCTGGTCCAGGGCGTTGCGGATGCCCGCGAAATGCTCCAGGAACTTCAGCACCAGATCCTGCGCCTGGCGGCGGCCGGACCAGGTCAGGACGGCCGCGATAACGCCCAGCGACAGCGCGTAGGAGCCCATCCAGCCGGTGGCATCGGACTGCTCCAGCGTGTAGTCGGCCGGCAGGTGGGACCGGTCGATCGGGCCGATGTTGTCCAGGCCCAGGAAGCCGCCCTCGAAGACGTTGTTGCCGTTGGCGTCCTCGCGGTTGACCCACCAGGTGAAGTTGACCAGCAGCTTGTCGAAGACCCGGGACAGGAAATCGATGTCGCGGCCGCCGTCGATGGCCCAGACCTGCAGCGCCGCCCACGCGTGCACCGGCGGGTTGACGTCGCCGAAGTCCCACTCATACGCCGGCAGCGCCCCCTGCGGGTGCTGGAACCACTCCCGGCAGATCATGATCAGCTGGTACTTGGCGAAGGCCGGGTCCAGGTGCGCCAGGGTGACGGTGTGGAACGCCAGGTCCCACGCGGCGAACCAGGGATACTCCCACTTATCCGGCATCGAGATGATGTCGAACCCGTCGAAGTTCCGCCACCGGGAGTTCCGCCCGGTCTTGCGCACCTCGGGCGGCTCGGGCTGGGTCGGGTCGCCGTCCAGCCACCGGGCCACGTCGTAGTAGAACAGCTGCTTGCTCCACAGCATGCCGGCGGACGCCTGCCGCAGCACCAGCGCCTCATCCGCGCTCGCGGTCGCTGGCGTCAGCTCGGCGTAGAACTCATCCGCCTCGGCCTTGCGCTGGGCCATCACCTGATCGAACTCGGCGCCGAGCGGGTCCGCCTGCGCCTTGGGGCGTTGCTTCCCGCTGGCGGCGGGCCGCAGCCGGAGCCGGAGCTCGGCGGTCTGCCCGGGCTGCACCCTGACCTGGTACCAGAACGCGCACTTGGTGCCCTCGCCGACCGGGTTGACCGTGGCCGCGCCGTGGATCACGTGGTCGTTGATGCCGTCCTTGGGATACGGCGTGACCGGCTCGGCGCCGTACAGCCGGGCCAGGTTCGTCTCGTTCTCGCAGAACAGCAGCTGCGGGCCGGCGCCGTCAGGTGCCGTGGCGGCGATCAGCTCCAGGGTGCCCAGGAACGGGTGGTCGATGGTGACCGACCGGTCACCGGAGGCCCGCAGGGCCGGCCGGGGCTCGTCATCACCCCAGGACCAGGTGTTGCGGAACCAGGCGGTGGGAAGCACGTGGATGGTGTCGGCCTCCGGGCCGGCGTTGGTGACCTGGATGGCCATCAGCAGGTCATCCGGGCTGGCCTTGGCGTAGTGCACCTCGGTGATCCAGTACCGGTCGCCGTCGAACGCGCCGGTGTCGAGCAGCTCGTACTCGGGCTGGTACCGGCTCCGGCCGGCGTTGGTGTCGATCAGGTCCTGGTAGGGGAACGCGCCCTGCGGGTAGTGGTAGCGCCACCGGTTCCAGGCGTGGCTGGGCACCGCGTCCAGGTACCACCAGTACTCCTTGACGTCCTCGCCGTGGTTGCCCTGCGGGCCGGTCAGCCCGAACGCCCGCTCCTTCAAGATCGGATCCCGCCCGTTCCACAGCGCCAGGCCCAGGCACAGCCGCTGCTCGATGTCGCAGAACCCGGCCAGGCCGTCCTCACCCCACCGGTAGGCCCGTGACCGGGCGTGGTCGTGCGGCAGGTAATCCCATGCGTTGCCGTCGGCGCTGTAGTCCTCCCGGACCGTGCCCCACTGCCGCTCGCTCACGTAGGGTCCCCACCGGTACCAATCGGTGCCCTGCTGGCGCAGCCCATCCTCCAGCCGGCCAAATTGTGTAACGCGCTCACGCTCGGCGCCCATGTCCGTCCTCCGATCGCAGAAAGCTCACTGCCTTCCTAACCCGGGCCGGGGGTCGGCTCGTCGCCCCCGCCGGGTGATATCCGGGCCTCCACCGTGGCGGGTGATGCGGCATGCTTTCCAATGTGTTCACCGTGAAGACACTCAGAGTTCACCGACGGAGACGCTTTGAACGAAATTCCCGGCAGAATTCCATAGCACACGCCACCACCGAAGCATCGGCCACAACGCCGCCATCCCGGCGGTCCGACGGTCGCACCGCTCGGGTTGTTCGCCAGCCCGGTCATTGGACGCGGCCCAAGGCGGCGAACTGCCCCAGTAAGCACCCGCGCCGTCTCACCCTGGCCGGGTGACGCGCGGCTGCCTGCCGGGCCTGGATGCTGGCGGGTAGAGACCGGATCGGATGAAAGAGGCGTAAACAATGGCGATTGGGCCTGTCCAGCTCATAGTTCTGGGCTTCAAGAATCCAGACTTCCACGGCGAGATCATCGCCGAACTCGAACGACTCCGCGCGAGCGACACGATCCGCATCATCGACTCGCTGGTCGTCTACAAGAGCACCGAGGGCGAGCTGGAGGTGGAGCACCTCAGCAACCTGTCCGAGCGCGAGGCCATTGAGCTTGGCAGCAAGATCGGGGCCCTTATCGGCCTCGGCATCGAGGGCGAGGAAGGGGCCGAGGCGGGCGCGGTCGCGGGCGCCGAGGAGGTCGCCGCCGCAGGTGGCGTGCACGTGTTCACCGAGGAGGAGGGCTGGGATGTCCTCGAGGAGATCCCGAACAACTCCGCCGCCGCGCTCATCCTGCTGGAACACCACTGGGCCGTCCCGCTCAGGGACGCCATCGCCCGGGCCGGCGGGTTCCGCATCAGCGACGGCTTCATCAGCCCGCTCGATCTGGTCGAGATCGGGCTGATGGAGGCCGACGAAGCGAAGACCCTGCACGACCTGGAAACCTCTGGCGCGGCCAGCAATCAATGACAGTCAGCCAGCAATGACAGTCAGCCAGCACTACTACCCGGAGGCATGAAATGTTCGGAGGCCGCAGAGTCGCCCGCCGCACCGGAAGGCGCACCGCCCGGCGCGTTTCCCGCCGCCGCTGATAAAGGCGGTGCTGGACCCCGCCTGTGAGCCTCGGGCCACAGGCGGGGTCCGCTCATTCGCCGTGCTTCTTGACGAGCCAGGCCTCGGCGTCAAGGTAGGCCGCCATGGTTGACGCACCGACGACCGGGTCGGCCTCGAAGGCATGCATCTGCCCGCCGAGATGCCCGGTGCGGCGGAGTTGCTGCGTGACGTCGGGCTCGAGGCCGCTCAGGTAGAGGCGGCCATCGGCCGCGGCGAGGCGCTCGGCGTAGCCGGCCATCACCTTCACGAAGGTTGCCCCCAGTGACGTGCGCCGCCGCAGCCGCAGCACGACTACCGGGGAACGGGCCTCGCCCGGATCGGGGAGGTGGGCCTCCAGGGTCCTGGCGCCGGCGTAGAGCAGGCTGCCGTACACGTCGAGGATCGTCACGTGATTGCTGGTCAGGGTGGCCGGGGACGGCCGCTCTTCGAAACGGCCGCCGTCGAGCGGGATGAGCTCGACCACGGTGAGGTCCATGGCTCCCTGGTTGAGCTGGAGCAGCAGCGACAGGGCCACCCCGATGCCGACCGCGGCGGCGACCGGCAGGAAGAGCGTGGCGGCGAACGTGGTGATCACCGCGACTTGCGAGATACGCCCGGTACGCAGGATGGACGCGATCTCCCCTAGCCGCAGCGAGCCGATGGCCGCGAAGATGAGTATCGCGCCGAGCGTCGGCATCGCGATCTTAGCGACCAGACCGGAGAAGATCGCCAGGATCACCAGCATCCAGATACCTGACCAGATCGCCGCCCACCGGGTCCGGGCGCCGACGCTCATGTTGAGAGCGGTCTGCCCGACCGAGCCGCCCACCGCCATGCCGCGGAAGAAGCTCGAAGCCAGGTTACCTGCCCCCTGCGCGATGATGTCCTGGTTCGGGTTCGGCTGGGAACCGTCGGTGTTCGGCGCGGCCTCGGCGACCCCGGCGCCCTGGACGAGGACGATGGCAGCGATCGCGAACGCCCCCGTGACCAGGCTGAACGACATGAAATGGAAGTTCGGCAGCTGCGGGATCGGGATGCCGCGCGGGATGCCGCCGACGTCCCCGACCCGGGCCACGCTGTCGGCGCCCGCGAGCACGACCACGACGGTCGGGATCAGCAGGGCAATAAGCGTGCTGAAGGTGGCCGCAGGCGTCCGCACGAGCACGAACAGGATCACCAGCGCGGCCAGGCCGGTGAGCAAGGACGCCAGGTTGATGCTGCTTGGGTGGCTGATGATGCTGACCGCCTTGGCCAGCGGGAACTCGCCGTGCGCGGGGGCGCCGGTCAGGTCCGAGATCTGGCCGCACACGATGTTGACCGCGACGCCGGTCAGGAAGCCGATCATCACCGAGTACGAGACGAACCGCGTGTACCGGCCCAGGCGCGCGATGCCGGCGGCGACCAGCACGATGCCGACCATGATCACCAGCAGCGGGATCGCCGCGGGCCGGTCGTCCGGAGGCACGCCCTGCAACGCCGACCCGGCCGCCAGCGCCGCGGCCGACGTGGTCGTGATCATCATCAGGCGGGTGTTGGAACTCAGGCCGCCGACAACCGGCCCCGCAAAGCTCGCGTACAGGCCCTGCACCGGGTTGACGCCGGCCAGGACCGCGGCCGCCATTCCGTCGGGCACGCTGCTGATCGCGTCCGGCAGCCCAGCAAGCAAGTCCGCGCGCAGGTTTGACCGCTCGGGCCGAACGGAGCGTAGCCACTGGCCGACAGCCCCCAGCGACGCGCCGATCGCCTGCACCGCCTACCCGCCTCGGGCGGTGGCGGGCGTGCCTGTCGACGGGTCCGGGGGCGCGCCATGGCAGCGTTTCCATTTGCGGCCGCCGCCGCAGCTGCAGGGTGCGTTGCGGCCGCGCCGCGCGTCCTGGGCTGCGTAGGACCGCATAAGCTCCGCCGGGGCCCGGTTCGCCCGCAGCAACCCGGACATTGTGGCCATCGGCACCTCGACGTGGTGGAAGAACGCCTTGTAGCCAGGGCACAGGTAATGCTGGCCCGGTTCGCCGTATCCGGAGACGGCGAACCGGTCCTTGGGACAGCCTCCGTTGCAGGCAAAGCGCACGTCGCAGTCCAGGCAGAACTGGGTCAACGTGTCGAACTTGTCCTGCCCGAACTTGCGCTGCCTGGGGGAGGCCACAAGTTCCAGCATGTGCCGGTCGCCGATGTTGCCGAGCAGGTAGCCCGGCTCCACGTAGTGGTCGCACGAATAAAGGTCACCGTTATGCTCGATGGCCAGCTGCTGCCCGCACGTCTTCGCGTGCACGCACATCCCGCCGGGCTCGCCGTAGAAGTTCGCGAGCGCGGTGTCGAACATCTGCACGTAGACGGTGCCGATGTCGCGCCGGACCCACTCCTCGAACACGTCGATCATGAAGCGCCCGTATTGCTGCGGCCCGACCGAGCGGTGGGTGACCAGGTTCCCTTCCTGCGTGTAGAGCGGGCGGCCCTTCACCCCGCCACCCCAGCCGGAGTCGGCGATCGGCAGGCTCTGCTCGGTCGCGCGTTCGATGATGGGAATGAACTGGATGAACCTCGCGCCCAGCTCATCGCGCAAGAACGCGTACACCTGGCGGCCGTGGTCGCCGTTGACCGCGTGGATGGTGGTCAGCACGTTCCAGTCCACGTCGTGGCGCCGCAGGACATCCAGGCCCCGCATCACCCGGTCGAACGTCGGCTTGCCTCCCTTGTCCACCCGGTAGGCGTCGTGCATCGCCCGCGGCCCGTCGATCGAGATCCCGACCAGAAATTCGTTCTCCTTCAGGAACGCGCCCCACTCGTCGTCGAGCAGGGTGCCGTTCGTCTGGATCGTGTTGAGGATCCGCTGGCCCGGTGCGGCGTACTTGCGTTCCAGCTCGATAGACCGCCGGAAGAAATCCAGGCCCATCATCGTGGGCTCGCCGCCCTGCCAGGCGACCACCACCTCGGGGGACCGGGCGTGGCCCTCGAGCAGCTGGCGGATATAGGCCTCCTGCAGGTCCTCGGCCATCCGGAACCGGCTGCCCGGGTACAGCATCTCCTTGGACAAGAAGAAGCAGTACTCGCAGTCCAGGTTGCAGACCGCGCCGGTGGGCTTGGCCATCACGTGGAAGGCCAGCGGAGCCCCCGGCACGGTCAGGACCGGGCCGGGGGTCTCGGTGGGATGGTTCATCCGGCGCCGCGTGCCTATTCGCGGGCCAGCATGGCCTGAGCCTCGCGTTCGAGGTCGACGTATGGATCGCCGCTGACGTCGACAGCGACCCGCTTGATCGTGCCGCCGGTGAAACGGTGCGGCGATCCGTTCGGGTAGTCGCTGGTGACGGCCTCACCGCTGTCACGGCCCACGCACAGGCCCTCGCCCGCGAGCATGAACATGCCCGGCTGGGTCCTGATCCGGCCCTCGCCGACCTTCTTGTCCCCGTGGTACAGGGACAAGATTCCGGTGGACACGTGGGGCGGGTCCTCACCGTCCTTGTCGAAAGAGGCCGACAGGATCAGGTTCTCCCCGGTGGGCAGGTCCTGGGTGCTGTCGATCTTCTGCTCCGCCATGCCGACGAAGTTGTTGACGTAGTGCAGCCGGTTGTCCTTCACGTACAGGGCATGGCCGCCGAACCGCGACCCGTGTGCGAACAGCACGCCTTCCGCTCCCGGGGCAGGGATGTCCACCAGCGCCCCGATCGCGAAAGACCGGTTGCGGACGTTCACCGCCTGCGCCTCCGGTACCTCCGCGGTGTCGGGGAAGTAGGTGTAGCGGTTACGCGGCGCGGCCAGCTGTGGGCGCGGCGTGATAATGATCTCTAGGGGAGACCGGTCATCCAGCGGGAAGGCGTCATTCTCGCCGGCCTGGGCGAACCACAGGTTGACCAGCTCCCGCACCTTCTCCGGATGCTCGGCCGCCAGGTCGTGCAGCTCGGCCCGGTCGACATCGGTGTGGTACAGCTCCCAGGTGTCGTCGTTGAAGTCGCTCCAGCCGCTGAGCGTCGGGTGGGTGGTGACCGCCTTCCAGCCGTCATGCCAGATCCCGCGTGAGCCGAGCATGGAGTAGAACTGCGTCCTGCGGGCTGACGGCGCGGACGGGTCGGCGACGCTGTAGCGCATGCTGACACCGTCAAAGTGGCTCTGCACGTGCCCCTTGATCGTTTCCGGCGCCTCGACGCCGAGAACGTCGAGGATGGTGGGCACGATGTCGATCGCGTGGTGATACTGGTGCCTGATCTCGCCATTGCCGGTTGTGGTCGAGGGCCAGGAGATGATGCACGGGTCGGCGGTGCCACCGTTGAACTCGTACCGCTTCCACATCTTGAATGGCGTGTTGAACGCCATCGCCCAGCCGTTCGGGTAGTGGTTGTAGGTCTTGGTCCCGCCGAGCTCGTCGATCATGGCCAGGTTCGACTGGATATTGTCGGGGATGCCGTTTGCGAACAACATCTCGTTGACCGACCCGTCGGGGCCGCCCTCGCCGCTGGCCCCGTTGTCCGACACCACGATCACCATCGTGTTCTCGCGTAGTCCGAACTCCTCCAGGTAGTCCAGCAGCCGTCCGATGTGATGGTCGGCGTGCGCCAGGAAACCCGCGTAGACCTCGGCCATCCGCGCGAACAGCCGCTTCTCGTCGGCGGAGAGCGAATCCCACGGCCGGGTGACGTCGAGCGGCGGGAACGGCTGGCCCTTGGGTCCCTTGCGGGTCTCCGGGGTGCCGATCGGGTTGACAGGTGGCAGCTCGGTGTCGGCCGGGACGATGCCCATCTGCTTCTGCCGGGCCAGCGTCTGCTCCCGCATCGCCTCATAGCCCATGTCGAAGCGGCCCTTGAACTTATCGGCCCATTCCTTCGGGACGTGGTGCGGCGCATGTGCCGCCCCTGGCGCGTAGTACAGGAAGAACGGCTTGTCGGGTGCGACCGACTTCGCGTCCTTGATGAACTCCATCGCCTTGTCGGTGAGGTCCTCGGTGAGGTGGTAACCCTCCTCCGGAGACTTCGGCTGGTCCACCGGGTGGTTGTCGTAGACCAGGTCCGGGTACCACTGGTTGGTCTCGGCGCCCAGGAACCCGTACCAGCGCTCGAACCCCCGGCCGCTCGGCCAGTTCCGCCGCGTCGAGGCGACGTTCATCTCCACGGTCGGGCACAGGTGCCACTTGCCCGTCATGTAGGTGTTCCAGCCCCGCTCGCCGAGGATCTCGGAGATCATGCCGTTCTCCGGCGGGATCGTCCCGCTCGCGTTCGGGAACCCGATCGCGGCCTCGGTGATGCAGGCCATCGAGTTGCGCGTGTGGTTGCGCCCGGTGAGCAGGCAGGACCGGGTCGGCGAGCACAGCGCCGTCGTGTGCCACTGCGTGTAGCGGATCCCGCTGTTCGCGATCCGGTCGATGTTCGGCGTCTCGATCGGGCCGCCGTAACACGACATGGCCGAGAACCCGACATCGTCCAGCACGATGTAGAGGACGTTCGGCGCCCCGTCCGGCGCGGTGGGCGGCTCGAACGGCTCCCAGTCGGGCACCGAGTCCCGGATATCGATGCTGATCGTTCCCTTGAAGGGCTTGCTCATCCTGCGCTCCTTGAATCGGACCTGATACCCGGGACCCGCGTCCGCCGCCCGGCGGCGGTCGCCGCCGGGCGGCTGCCGCGACGCCTAACCGCCGAGGATCCGGGCCTTGGCGGCAGCGAATTCGTCGTCGGTCAGCGCGCCCTGCTCATGCAAGGTCGCGAGCTGGCTGAGCTGATCGGCCATCGACGGCGTCGCCCCGGCGGACGCCGCCGGAGCCGGAGCAGCAGCCGCAGCAGCCGGAGCCGCCTGCTGCTGCTCCAGGTTGTCGAGCCGCTCGTCCTGCTCGCCCTCCTGCTGTTCCCCTGCCGCGCGCCGCCGCGCAACGCTCTTGCCAGCGATATACGCGCCACCCCCCACCGCGGCTGCGCGCAGCAGCGGGCGCCTTCGCCTGAACATGACAGCCTCCTCAGGTCACGGCTCGCGGCGGAATTGTTCCGCGTGAGCCACCCGCGCCGAGAGTCCCACGTCGCCGGGACCGGGGGCTTCACCCATTGCGGGTGGTGCCGCCCCCGGCCCCAGCCAGCTGCGCGTCGTCGCCCCGCGCGTCGCGGCCCCGCGCGTCGCCGCCCCGTACATCGCAGCAGGGCGCAACTCGCCGATGAAGCATTTCTCGCGTACGGGTACTGGCCAGCCGTGGCTGGTACTGACCAGCCGAATGTGCATCGGGAGCGTGGCCCGCCGCCTCACCCGCCGTGGGTGAGAGGATCTCCCGTGCAGCCGCTGTAATGTGCGTGTCATACAACGCTGCTCCGGCCCCCGGCAGCATGAGTACTGGTCTGGAGCCAGCGACGATGTGGCCGATGCTGATCGCGACGAAAATGCGTCCGCCGGCAATACGCGATCAGGCCGTCCCGCGTGAGCGACTGCTTGACCGGCTCCGAGCCGGATCGGATCTGACGCTCACCCTGGTCATCTGTCCGGCGGGCTTCGGGAAGACCACGCTGCTCGCCGCGTGGTACCAGGCCGAGACGGCGCGGAGGCCCGTCGCCTGGCTGACGATCGACGAGGGCGACGACGATCCGATGCTCCTCTGGTCGTACGTGGCCGAAGCGCTCCGCCAGGTCTGCCCGGCCGTCAGCCGCCCCGCGGCATCG
>Ga0208827_1000218_pt1 | contig 34076 bp, 29 predicted proteins | sample Sb_taG_5_FD_187709 | JGI IMG/M metagenome (GOLD analysis project Ga0208827, IMG submission 187709) | Peat soil microbial communities from Weissenstadt, Germany - Sb_50d_8_FC metaG (SPAdes) (version 2) | ecosystem: Environmental > Terrestrial > Soil > Wetlands > Peat | place: Germany... | reverse complement strand
GGATTTGCAAGTGGTTGATAAGGTTGGCGTCCCCGACGGGATTTGAACCCGTGTTACCGCCGTGAAAGGGCGATGTCCTAGGCCAGGCTAGACGACGGGGACGTTTCCGGGTGAGATGAGATGGTTGTTTGCCGCCGAACATCATAGTAACAGGGCATTTTTCCCGCGTCAAAAGTAGATGCGCGCACACGAACTTGACCGTCGAACCGAACCCGCCTGCGATTTAGAATACAGCCATGGGCGATTCGCTTTATTTGAGCCTGTGGTTTCCCAGCTTTGATGAGTCCGAGATTCTGCCACGAACGGTCAGCGTACTCCGGCAAATTCCGTTTTCTCCGGCGCGAGACGGGGTGACCTACGCGGCGATCCAACCGGTCTCGTGGAGCGAGCCGACGATTCTGGAGCGCCGCTTCCGCCCTGGCGTTCCGCCGGAAGAAGCGGCGGAAGTGGTCGCGGAACTTCTCCACGACGACTATGCCTACATTTTCGAGGCTTATTGGGACTTGTGGACTCCTCCAGAGGGCGCGGAAAAATGGGTGCTGGAGCCGTCGCTGGTGCGCCTGATCGCGCATGGCGTGGAATTTGAAGAGCGCGCAGCGGAAGATGCCGGGCACATTCAAATTGATTTCGGTTTGGACACGTCCTTCCTGCACGAAGAAATCGAATTTACTTCCGAGGCGGAGCGGAACGTCCGGAGCAATGTACATAAACTGGTCGAGTTTACCGCCAAAGTGGAAAAGAACTCCGGGGCAACCGGGCGGTTGCTGTGGTCCGAGTCGGAGGAGAATCTGGCACAGAAGCTGATCGCGCGGCTGCAGCGAGTGCAGTAAAGGCGCCGGAGTGCCGCTCTCAGCCGTCTGGCAATTCCGTCGCCACCGCTTCGGTGCTTTGCGCGGAAGAAAAAACTTCCCTTAACGCAATCGTTTACACATCAGAAATTCTGAAAAGCCGTCGGCGATAAAGTCTGGAAGCTCACCAATTTTGACATACCCGTGCCGCTGGTAAAAGGGCAATGCACGGGAGTTGAAGGACGACACACAGAGATATGCGTGGCGCGCTTCAGCAAAGGCTTGCTCTGCAAACTCCAACATCCTGCCGCCGTTTCCTGTGCCTCGAAACTTCTCGGCTACGACCACAGCGGCAATATAGGGTGAACCCAAGAAACCTTTCTGATGAAGAAGGATGAAACCGATAGCCTCCTCGGCAGCGGCAACATACAGAGAACTACCTGGCCAGTGGAGAACGTTCCGGCTCCACTGGACGGAACATCTGTACGTAAGCCAGGGGTCATTGCCCGCCATCAACTGCGCACACCAATCGACCTCAGGCTCCGCGGCCGGTCGAATGGTGACTGTGTAAGTCATTGCCGATTGCCTTCTGTGAACAAAAAAGGGCATCGACCCAGGATGAATTCGCCTCGATGCCCTCCTTAATTTATTTCGTCCGGCCGGCGTCAATCTGCAGCTTCTCGCTGGCTGCGGCCTGAGCCGCTGCCAGTCGCGCGGTGAGCACACGGAACGGTGAGCAAGACACATAATCCATTCCCACACGATGGCAGAACTCCACCGACGACGGCTCGCCGCCGTGTTCGCCGCAGATGCCCACCTCCAGGTTCGGACGCGTCTTCCGCCCTCGTTCGATCCCCATCCGCACCAGTTCGCCCACACCTTCCTGGTCGATCGCGGCAAACGGATCCTGCTTCAGAATCCCTTCCGCCAGATACGTCGGCAGAACCTTGTTGATGTCATCGCGTGAGAAACCGAACGTGGTCTGGGTCAGGTCGTTCGTGCCGAAGGAGAAGAACTCCGCTTCCTTGGCAATCTCGCCCGCAACTATGCAGGCGCGCGGCAACTCAATCATTGTGCCTACCAGATAGTGCACGTGCCTTCCTTTTTCCTTGAACACTTCTTCCGCCACGCGCCGGACAATCGCTCCCTGGTTCGCCATCTCTTTCACGGTCGCGGTCAGCGGGATCATCACCTCCGCGTGGGTCTTGATGCCTTCCTTGTCCACGGCCACGGCCGCTTCAATAATGGCCCGCGCCTGCATCTCGGTGATCTCGGGATAGGTGATCCCCAAGCGGCATCCGCGATGCCCCAGCATGGGATTGAACTCATGCAGCTCTTCCACCCGTGCCAACAGCGCGGGAAGAATTTTCTTCAGATCGCCGGCCCCCTTTGCGCCATACTCGCGGTATTCCTCCACCAGAGCTTTTTTCTCCTTCGTCGTGGCACTGGGCAGGCTGGCGATGGCGACCATGAGTTGCTCGCGCTTGGGCAGAAATTCGTGCAGCGGAGGGTCGAGCAGGCGGATGGTCACCGGCAACCCTGCCATCGCCTTAAACAGGCCGATGAAATCGGCGCGCTGCACGGGCAGCAACTTCTTCAGCGCCGTGCGCCGGTCTTTCTCGTTGTCGGCGAGAATCATCGCGCGCATATGTGGGATACGGTCATGGGCAAAGAACATGTGCTCGGTGCGGCACAGCCCGATGCCCTCGGCGCCAAAGGCCCGCGCCTGAATCGCATCGCGCGGAATGTCCGCATTCGCGCGCACCCCGATTTTGCGGAACGGCTCCGCCCAGCCTAGCAGTTTCTGCAGGTCCTCATCATCGGCCGAGGGCTCCAGCGTGTTCAGCTTCCCCTTGATCACGCGCCCGCTGGTGCCATCGAGCGAGATCCAGTCTCCCTCCTTGAACACTTGTCCCTTGGCGCGCATTTCACCAGCCCGCTCATCGACTTGAATATCACCCGCACCCGCCACGCAGCATTTCCCCATGCCGCGCGTAACCACGGCAGCGTGACTGGTCATGCCACCGCGCGAAGTCAAAATGCCGGCGGCAACTTCCATGCCTTGAATATCTTCCGGAGTCGTTTCCGCGCGCACCAGAATCACAGGATTCTTCTTCGCTCCATGTCCAGCCTTCTTCACCGCTTCTTCCGCGCTGAAAACGATCTGTCCGACCGCTGCGCCCGGTGACGCCGGCAATCCCGTCGCCAGCACTTCCACCTTCGTGCTCTTCTCATCCAACCCGGGCACCAGAAAGTCATAGAGTTGGTTCGGTTCCACACGGAAGATCGCTTCTTCCTTGCTGATCAATCCTTCTTCCACCATCTGAATCGCCACCCGCACGGCCGCTCGCCCGGTACGCTTGCCGTTGCGCGTCTGCAGCATGTAGAGCTTGCCATCCTGGATGGTGAACTCGAAATCCTGCATGTCTTTGTAATGCTTCTCCAGCCGCGTCGTGATCTCGCGGAGCTGGTCGTACACCTCGGGCATGATCTTCTGCAGTTCGAGGATCGGGACCGGCGTACGAACCCCCGAAACCACATCTTCGCCCTGCGCGTTCATCAGAAATTCGCCGTAGAACTCCTTCGCGCCGGTGGCGGGATTGCGCGTGAAGCCCACCCCCGTGCCGCTGGTTTCTCCGAGGTTGCCGAAAACCATGGCCTGCACGCTGACGGCCGTGCCGAGCATGTCATCGATGTTGTTGATGCGGCGATAATGCTTGGCGCGATCGTTCTGCCACGAGCGGAACACCGCGTCCCGCGACATGACCAGTTGCTCGTGCGGATCCTGCGGAAAGTCGCGCTTGGTGTGCTTCTTGACGGCTTTCTTGTACTCCTCGATCACCTCTTGCAAAGCCTTGGCGTCGAGGCCCGTGTCGAACTTGGTTTTCTTCTGTTTCTTTTTGGCGTCGAAAATTTCTTCAAATACCTTTTTCTCGATGTCGAGCACGACGCTGCCGAACATCTGAATCAGGCGGCGATAGGAGTCATAAGCGAAACGCGGGTTGCTGGTGCGGCGGGCGAGGGCTTCGACGCTTTGGTCGTTCAGGCCGAGGTTGAGGATCGTGTCCATCATGCCGGGCATCGAGAACTTCGCGCCCGAACGCACGCTCACCAGCAGTGGGTTGTCGCCTTTGCCGAGCTTTTGGCCCTGTAGGCTTTCGAGCTTGGCCAGCGCTTCTTCCATCTGGCGGTCGGCTGCTTTCGACACTGCATTGAGGCGCATGTATTCGCGACAGGCCTCGGTCTGGATGGTGAATCCGGGAGGCACCGGCAGGCCGACGTTGGTCATCTCGGCGAGTCCAGAGCCTTTGCCGCCGAGAACGTCCTTCATCTTGCCATTGCCATCGGCTTTGCCACCGCCGAAGAAGTACACATACTTTGTGGTTGCGGGTTTTGCTTCGATGATTTCTGCATCAGGGAGAGTTGTTGTTGCCATATGTAGGTCCTCGTTTTTATTTCGTAGATTCCTTGCCTTCGGTCACGATCTCGGAGAAGTCCGCGATGGTGGAGAATTCCTTGACTACGGTCTGCAACAGAGCCAGGCGGTTGGCGCGGAGATTGTCTTCGTCAACCATGACCATGACCTTGTCGAAAAACTTGTCGATCGCGGGACGCAGGGTCGCGATTTCGCGCAGCGCCGCTTCATAATCGTGCGCCGCGCGCAGCTTTTCGACGGTCGCGACGGTCGGCGGGATCAGCGCGGCCAGTTCCTTTTCCGATTCTTCCCGCAGGCCGGCGGGATCGGCGCGAAGGGCAATAATTTTCGTCTTTTCAGCCGCCTGGCGCAGGATATTCTTCATGCGCTTGAAGGCGCTCGATATGGATTCGAAATCGGCCGAGTCGCGCACGTTCTTCACGGCCTCGGCGCGGGCGACGGCGTCCACCACATCGTCGGAGTCGACAGCGAGTACGGCGCTGACCACGTCGTACGCATAGCCGCGCGCATCCTTCAAGTAAAACTCAAGCCGCTCGCGGAAGAAGCTGCGCACCGATTCACTGTAGGCGGCGTTCGAGAATTTCTTCTCGGCCTCGGAGCCCTTATAGCGGACGCGCGCATCGGCCATGATTTCCGAGAGACGAAGCGGCAGTTTCTTCTCGGCAATCGTCTTCACGATGCCGTTTGCCTGGCGGCGCAGCGCGAACGGATCTTTCGACCCGCTGGGAATGAGGCCGAGCGCGAACATTCCGGCGATCGAGTCGGCCTTATCGGCGATCGAGAGAACCGCTCCCTCGACAGTCGCGGGGGTGCTGTCTTCCATCGACTCGGGCTTGTAGTGATCGTAGATGGCGCGTGAGATCGCCAGCTGCACGTCGGGCTTCATGCCCTCATCGAGTTGCTGCACGCGCGCGTAGAGGCCGCCGACAATTCCCTGCAGTTCGGTGAACTCCTTTACGAGTTCCGTGGTCAGATCGGTTTTGGCCAGCAATGCGGCTTTGTGGACTATGCCGGGCCGAACGGCCATGCCGCTTTGTTTCACCGTCTCGGAAAGCCAGCTGGCCATGTGTTGCACGCGCAGCATCTTGTCGTAGTAGCTGCCGAGATCTTTCTGGAACGTGACATTCCGCAGCAACTCGACGCGCTGGCGGAGAGTCTGTTTCTGGTCCGTCTGCCAGAAAAAACGCGCATCGTTGAAGCGGGCGCGCAAAACACGTTCGTTGCCGTGGCGGATCAATCCGTCCGAGTCGGCGGCCGTGTTGAGCACCGCCAGGAAGTGCGGCAGCAGTTTCCCATTTGCATCTTCGATGGCGAAATACTTCTGGTGATCGCGCATCACCGTGACCAGCACCTCTTCGGGCAGATCCAGAAATTCGGGATCGAAGCTGCCGAGAATGACTGAGGGAAATTCCGTCAGATTGACGACGGACGCGACGAGCGGCTTGTCTTCGCGCCAGCGCGCGCCGGGGATGGTGCGAGTAGCAGCGTCGAGCGCTTTGCGAATCACCTGTTCACGCTCGGCGGCGCCCAGAACCTTCGCGCCGCGCAGCGCTTCCACATAGGCGCTGGGCTTGGCGACGGTGACGGCTTCGCTGCCCGTTTCGCTCCCAAAGATGCGGCGTCCGCGGGAAGTCTTGCCGGCTGCGATGCCGAACAATTCCATCGGGACGACCTGCTCATCGAGCATTGCCACCAGCCAGCGTACCGGACGAACGAACACTTCCCCGCGCTTGCGCCAGTACATGGCCTTGGGCCAGTAGATAGTGGAGATTTCCTTGGGAAGCGTCTCGGCGAGAATCTCGGCGGCGGCGCGGCCTTTCCGCGTGACCGTCGCCGTCAGATATTCGCCCTTGGGAGTGCTGACTTTTTCCAGCTTGCCGACATCCACGCCGACCTTCTTGGCGAATGCGTGTGCTGCCGGTGTCGGCTGCCCATCTTTATATGCGACCTGCGCGGACGGGCCGTTCACCTGTTCGGTAATGTCCGGCTGCGAGGCGGGAATTCCGGAAGCCAGAATGGCCAGACGGCGCGGCGTGTCGAGATGAGAAATCGCGCCGGCGGGTTCGAGGCGCTCACGCTGCAAGAGCGCGCTCATGCGTTGTCGCAGCTCCAGCGAAGCGGCGTCAATCATCCTCGCCGGAATCTCTTCGCATCCGATTTCGAGTAGAAAGTCGGGCATCGGGCAATCCGTCTATGCTCTCAGAATTACAAAAACGTGAATGTGAGCCCCGTCACAATCGGAGTGTGTCAACCGGCAAGGAAAGACTCCCCTGTGAACCCCTCTGCCCCCTGTGGTAAAGCACTCATCCCACCGGAGCCAGCTTGCCTTTCTTTTCCTTAACCGCTGCCTTTGCAGCCTCGCCACTCTTCTCACTTTTTTTTTCGGTCGAGTACTGCTGATCCATCCAGGCCTTGGCGATCCCCACCGCCAACACCCGCACCCGCGCAATCACGCCGACGCGCTCGGTCACCGAAATCGCGCCTCGGGCATCGAGAATATTGAAATAATGCGAGCATTTCAGGCACAGATCATAGGCGCCCAGCAAGGGAAACCGCGCCTTCTCGCGGATAACGTCATTGCCATCGCCTTCGCTCTTATCCTTGCTGAGGGCAGCATAGCGCTCAATCAGTTTCTTACACTCGTCTTCGCAGAGTTCGAAATGCTTCCACGTGCTCTGCACATCCGCCGCTTCGAAGTTGTAGACCGAGAACTGCTGCTCATCGGCCAGGCGCACTTCTCCATATTTCACTTCCTTGCCGGTTTCGGGATCGCGCGCCCACACGATGTCGTAAATCGAATCCACGTCTTGCAGGAAAGCGCACAGCCGCTCCAGTCCGTAGGTGAGTTCGGCGGAGATGGGGTCGAGGTCCACGCCGCCGCACTGCTGGAAGTAGGTGAACTGCGTGACCTCAAGGCCATCGAGCATGACCTGCCATCCGATGCCCCACGCGCCGAGCGTTGGCGACTCCCAATTATCTTCTTCGAACTTGATGTCGTGCTGGCGCAGATCGATGCCGATCGCGCCCAGCGATTCGAGATAGAGATCCTGCACATTCTCCGGCGGCGGCTTCAGGATCACCTGCAATTGCAAGTGCTTGAACAACCGGTTGGGGTTCTCCCCGTAACGCCCATCAGCCGGACGCCGCGAAGGCTGCACGTACGCGACCTTGTATGGATTCGGCCCGAGCACGCGCAGAAATGTCTCCGGCGCCATAGTCCCGGCGCCCACCTCGACGTCGTAGGGTTGCTGAATGACCGCCCCGCGCTCAGCAAAGAACGTCTGCAGTTTCAGGATGAGCTGCTGGAAGGTCGGCGAATTGGACTTAAGTGAGTTCAATTGAAATTTCAACTTTGCCTACAGGCTGCGAGCTTCGGGCTGCGAGCAAGCATCTGATCTCGTTTGCTCGAAGCTCGTAGTTCGCGGCTCGCAGCTAGATCTTCTCCAGCATTCCCGCCGTCACCAGCTTCTTCTCGATGTGCCGCTCCAGAATCTGGAGAAGAAACTTGCGCAGGTCCGCACACACCGCTTTCGGCCAGTCAATTTCGGCAAACTCGGAAACCCGCGACCGCAGCATCTGGGCCGCAATCTTTCTCGATTGCGACGACAGTTCCGACGACGCCACACGCTTGTCGTCCAGGCACATCAAGCCGTCGGCGAGCGCATGATAGAACGCCCGGCTGCCGTCGCGGCTGTCATCGCCACTGTGAGCGAATGACCGTCCACAGACCACGCACTCCGAAAACTCCGGCAGAAACCCCATGAGCCGCGTCATCCACAGCTCAAAGTAGGTGAGCGGCATCCACAACGCCTCGCCGCGCAGTTCCTGCAGAACCGCCAGACTCAACCGAAAAACCGCGTCGCTCGCCTCGCGGTCGGGCATCAACTCGTCGAGCAACTCAGCGACGTGTGCCAACGCAGCCGCCCGCGGATAACTGACCTCGCTGGCCAGCGGCGACTCGATCACTTCACAGGAGTCGAGCCGCGCCAGTTCCTGCCCCTCGCGGTCGTCGTAAAATGCCCGCACATACGTGAGCGGCTCCAGAGCGCCTCCGAAGCGGCGTCTCGACTTCATGGCCGCGCGCGCCACACCTTTCACCTTGCCTTCCATGCGGGTAAAGAGCGTAACCAGCAGGTCGGACTCGCGCAGCGGATAGGTGCGCAGAACGATCGCTTCCGACTCCTTCAGCGCCATGGAAGGTCAACAGGTCAATTAATGATTGTAATGGACTGCGAGAGGGATGCAAAGTTGATGGATTGGCCGCGAGCTACGAGCAAGCAGGCTAATCTGGAAGTGTTCCCCTGATGACGGTGGTCGGTGTTGATTGCCCGCAGCTCGCAGCCCGTAGCTCGAAGCTGCCCTACCGCCCGAAGTACTTCGCATTGCGCTCGGTGTACTCTTTCCACTTTTCCGGCAGGTCGTCGAGCGCGAAGATGGCCGAGACCGGGCACACCGGGACGCAGGCGCCGCAATCGATGCATTCCACGGGATCGATATATAGCATCTCTTCCGTCGCGAACTTTTCAGAGTCCTTCTTGGGATGAATGCAATCCACCGGACAGGAATCAACACAGGCGGTGTCTTTGGTTCCGATGCAGGGCTCGGCAATTACGTAGGCCATAAAATCTCATGCTCCTCGGGCGGACGGGGGGTGAACCAACTGGTCAATTTTACCAAGAACGCAGCGATCGGTACAGGCTGCGGGATGACCGCGATGCGAAGATGGACGCGAGGATCTGATCAGAAAACTCCCAGCCAGCGGATAGGGAAGCGACTTCCGAGGGCGTTCACCAGGCGCTCGTCGGCGGTGATGAGATATCTACCCGTGGCAGCGGCCATTGCAACGTAGGTGCTGTCGTAAATGGTTTGGTCGAAATCGCAGGCGATCTTGAACGCTTCCGGCAGAAAAGCTAGGCTGGGAACAGTGGGAAAGTTGCGGTTAAGCATCGCTTCGAGAGCGCGTTGCGCCAACAATTTTGTGATGGCGCCGCGTTTGGCGGCCTTCCAGAGAAAGCTGCCGATCTCGAGCCAGAATAAATCCGGGACAACCACCTGAATCGTTCCCTCCACATAGGCGCGAAGAAAGCGATGGGCTTGAGTGGCAAGAGGCTCAATGATCTGGGGCGTTGCCCACTTCGCGCCGACGCTCGCGTCCATCACGAACGTCTTCACCGCTCACGGTCCTCGCGGATCATGTCTTCTGTCGAAGGGAACGGCCCGTTGCCGGGGGGCTTGTGCGCTTGAATTTCCATCAATTCATCATAGAATTGACGGCGTCGTTTTAGTTCGGCTGCGGTGGGCACGGTGTCTTTCAGCAGCGCGATGACCTCGGCGGCGATGGAACTGCGGTTCTTACGGGCGCGGGCGCGCAGGGCTTCGTAGAGGTCCTTGGGCACGTTTTCCACGTATAGGGTAGGCATAGGGATAGTCTAGCATAGCCCTATGGATAGTTTTGTCGAATATGATTTTGCCGAGGACCGGCGCGCTCGCCCTCCGGATGATCCCGGCGCTAGCCGTGCATCATGGCCGACTCCACAATTTCCCTTGGGTCTTCGACTTTGGTGTATTCCCAGAGGCAGAGTTCGTTACCGTCGGGGTCTCGGAAAAAGGCCAGTTTGCCGTCCTTGTGCTCTTTGATTTTGCTGGTTGGTATCCCGCGGGCGCGTATTTGCTCCAACGTCTCCTGCAAATTCGCGACGGAAAAGCAGAGGCGGGCATTGCCACTGCCGGGGACCACCGATCCGGGTGGAACGGGCACGAGTTCGATGAGCACGCCATCGAGATCGAAGCGTGCGACGTAGTCACGCGAAATCAGGGGAAGTCCGAGGGTTTCACGATAGAAGGCGATGGACGCATCCATGTCGGTGACGTAGTAGAAGACGGTGTCGAAGGAGAGTTTGAGCTTGCTGGGAGAAGATGAGGAACGCATGGTGGGAATGCCTCCTTTTTTCCGCTAAGGGGAAGCTGTAAACGTGTTTGCTGGCGACAGGCAAATTCTAAGAGAACGGCGGCTGCCTTGTCAGTGAGGTTTGACACGGGTGGAAGTGACGGCGGAACGGCACCACTGGACCTGGAGAACGAAGCTATCGCCTCCGGTGCCGGACTGATGCGTCTTCCGGTAAGCCTTGGCGGTTCATCCCATTTTCGACCATTCTCGCGATAGACTCTCCTGATGACCACCGGCTCCCATAACGCCCTCGCTCGCGCTTCTTCTTCCTATCTTCGTTCGGCTATGCATCAGCCTATTCAGTGGCATGAGTTTGGGGAGGAGGCTTTTGCGGCGGCTCGTGCGGCTAACAAGCCTGTTCTCTTGGATATTGGGGCGGTCTGGTGCCACTGGTGCCATGTGATGGATCGCGAGTCTTATGACGATGCCGAAGTCGCGGCGATCGTTAACGAGCATTACATCGCGGTGAAGGTGGATCGGGACGAGCGTCCGGATATTGACAGCCGGTATCAGGCGGCGGTGGGCGCGCTCACAGGACAGGGCGGGTGGCCGCTTACGGCGTTTCTTACTCCCGACGGCAAACCGTTCTATGGGGGAACGTACTTCCCTCCGGCCGACCAGTACGGACGGCCCAGCCTTAAGCGTGTGCTGCTTTCGATTGCTCAGGCTTATCGCGAGAAGCACGGCGAGGTGCTCGAACAGGCGCAGATGGTCGAGAGCGCGATCTCGCAGGCGGAGTCTTTTTCGGTGGACGGCGGGAAGGTATCTGTAGCGGTGGTTGACGCGATTGTGGAATCGGCGCGGAAGATGTTTGACGAGGTTAACGGCGGATTTGGAAGCGCGCCCAAGTTTCCGCATCCGGCGGCGCTCGATCTGGTGATGGATCAGTATGTTCGCGCGAACGAGTATGGAAGTGGGGCTCTGCCCCGCTTGGACGGGGCAAAGCCCGGACCCCACGCAAACCGCGGAGCAGACAATGAAGACCTACGCACGATTTTCGTCCACACGCTGGAAAAGATGGCGCGCGGCGGCGTCTATGACCAGTTGGCGGGCGGCTTCCACCGCTACTCGGTGGACGAGCGCTGGATCGTGCCGCACTTCGAGAAGATGTGCTACGACAACTCCGAGTTGCTGAAAAACTATGTGCACGCTTACCAGGCAACGGGGGATGAGTTCTTCGCAGGGGTGGCGCGCGACATCATTCGCTGGATGGATGAATGGCTCAGCAACCGCGCGCACGGCGGCTTTTACGCTTCGCAGGATGCCGACTATTCGATGGACGATGACGGCGATTATTTCACCTGGACTTTGGCGGAAACGAAAGCGGCGCTCGCCGAGGATGAGGCTGCGGTGGCGGCGCTGTACTACGACATCCAGGAAGTCGGGGACATGCATCACAATCGGGCGAAGAATGTGCTCCACCTTTCTTCTTCAGATCGAACTTTGGTGGAAGAAATCGCGCGGCGGCTGAACCTTGAAGAAGAGCGAGCGCGCACGCTGCTGGCGGCGGCTCAGAAGAAGATGTATGCGGCGCGCCGGCTGCGTCCAACCCCGTATGTGGACAAAACGGTTTACGCGGGTTGGAACGCGATGTGCGTTTCAGCTTATCTGGAAGCGGCCAAGGTGCTGGATCTGGCGGAGGTAAGCCACTTCGCTTTGCGCTCGCTGGATCGTCTGCTTTCGGAGGGATGGAATGCGGAGCGCGGAATGAAGCATGTGATTGCGTACTCGGAAGCTTTCTCGGAGGCTCGGGCGGAGCCGCGCGACGTCGCTGCCGCTGTTCCTGTTCCTGTTCCTGTACCCGGCGTGCTTGATGACTATGCTTTCGCGGTGATTGCGTGTCTCGACGCTTACGAGGCGACGGCGGACCTGAGCTATTTCCGCTTTGCGCGGTCGATTGCAGATGCGATGGTGGCGGGGTTCTTCGATACGGTGGCGGGCGGATTCTTTGATACACGCGGTGGGGCGGCAACGGGCGGAGCGTCGAGCGAGCAAATCGCTCTCGGAATTCTGGGGACACGGCGGAAACCGTTTCAGGATTCGCCGACTCCCGCGGGAAATTCGGCGGCAGCGATCGCGCTGCTGCGTCTGCATGGTTACGCCAACGATTTGTCTTATCGCGACAAGGCCGGGCAGACGCTGGAGGTCTATGCCGGGGTCGCGGGTCAGCACGGCATTTTTGCGGCGACTTACGGGCTGGCGGTGGTCCGCTTCATCCAGCCGCACACGCAAGTGGTGGTCGTCGGGAAGGATGCAGCGGCCATGGAGCTGTATCGGGCTGCGGTGCGGCCGCTTGGCTTGAGCACGGCGGTGCTGCGTTTGGACGCCGACAAAGTTGTCGCGCAGAACCTGCCACCGGCCTTGGCGGAGACGATCCCGAATCTTCCCCCGCTGGGCGGGGAACGATCGTTTGACGGACGGTCGTCTGACGGACGGTCGTCTGACGGGCGATCGTTTGACGAACGATCATTCGCGGTGGTGTGCTCTGGGTTCGCATGCCAGCCGCCGATTTTCGATGTGCAGGAACTAACCCGCGCGCTCTCACCCCAAGGGCACGAGGCCGGCCAGCCACCACCTGGGCGATCGTCGTGACATCCGTCACTGCGGAGGTAGGGTGCAATGGTCTATCAATATGGATGGACGGTGGCTACACCGGGGGTACCCCATGGTGATTGCATCCGAATTGAAACCGGGAATGTTCCTCGGCATCGAGGGGGAAATCTACAAAGTTCTCGAGGCGGAATCGAAAGCTGGGTCTGCCAAGTTGGGCGGAGTGGTGAAGACGAAATTGTGCAATGTTACAAGTCGCCGGATGTGGGAACCGCACTTTCGGCTCCAGGAGCGGCTCGAAGACTTAGAAGTTGAGCGGCGCATGATGGAGTTTCTGTTTGACGACTCGGAAACCTGTACTTTCATGGATCCCAGCACCTATGAGCAGATTGCAGTCCCGCGCGCCATCTTAGGGCCGGCCTACGCATTCCTCCAATCGGGGATGGAACTGCCGGTGGAGTTTTTTGAAGGCCGGGCCCTCAGTGTCGTATTTCCGGACATAGTCGACGCCGCCGTGGCCAACACCGCGCCGGCGACCCACTCACAACAGGATAGTGCCTGGAAAGACGCAACCCTTGATAATGGCCTTCGCATTCAGGTGCCTTTGTTTATCGCTCCTGGGGAAATTGTGCGTGTAACTGTGAGGGACGGTCGCTACGTGGAGCGCGCTCGGGGCGAACGTAAACGGACTGCGTAGCAGCCACCAGCGCCACGAGAAGACAAATGCCGGAGCATCTCACTACCGTCAACCGAACAAACTTCCAGCCCGCATATCTAGAGCTGTGGCAATCCGGGGAATTAGCGCGTCGCGTCAAGCTCGGCTTGGAGAAGCTGGCCGACTGCGTCCTCTGCCCACGCAACTGCCACGTCGACCGCATCGAGAACCGGACTCAGGTCTGCGACACCGGACGTTACGCGATCGTCAGCAGCTCTTTTGCCCACTCCGGCGAAGAACGCTGCCTGCGCGGCAATCGTGGTTCTGGAACCATCTTCTTCAGCTGGTGCAACCTGCGCTGCGTTTTCTGTCAGAACTACGAAACCAGCTGGCTGGGCGAAGGCCGCCTCGCCGAACCGGAAGGATTGGCGGGGATGATGTTGCGCTTGCAGGAACAGGGCTGCCACAACATCAACCTGGTGACTCCGGAACACGTGGTGCCGCAGATTCTGGAAGCGCTCTTGCGTGCAGTGGAGCACGGCCTGCGTTTGCCGCTGGTCTACAACACCAGCGCCTACGACTCGCTGGATTCCCTTGCTCTCATGGACGGCATAGTGGACATCTACATGCCTGATTTCAAGTTCTGGGATCCCGAGAGTGCCCGCCGCTATATGAAGGCTCCGAATTACCCGGAAGCGGCACGTCGCGCCATCAAGGAGATGCACAGGCAGGTCGGCCCGCTCGTCACCGATGAGCAAGGCGTGGCGCTGCGTGGAGTTCTGCTCCGCCACCTTATAATGCCCGGCAGTGTGGCCGGAACGCCAGAAATCATGAACTGGATCAGCCGCGAACTCGGTCCCGAAACCTATGTCAATCTGATGGCGCAATACCATCCCGCCTGCCGCGTCACCGGGAAGCAATACCCCGAGATCAACCGCTGCATTAGCCCGAGTGAACTCGAGCAAGCGGTTGCTGCCTTTCGTTCGGCTGGGCTGTCTCGGCTCGACCACGAGCCAGCGTTTGTCCCACTGTTCTAAAGGTCAGAGGTTAGAGGTCAGATTGCAGAAGTTAACCTCAGCAATCTGACCTCTGACCTCTGATCTCGATCTACCCCTTCGCCTTCTTCACTTCCTCGATCAGCGCGGGCACGATGTCGAACAAGTTTCCGACGACGGCAACATCCGCAATCTCAAAAATCGGCGCCTCGGAATCTTTGTTGATGGCCACGATGCTCCGGGAACCCTTCATGCCGACAATATGCTGAATCGCCCCCGAAATTCCCAGCGCCAGATACAGCTTTGGGGCGACCGTCTGTCCCGACGATCCCACCTGCCGATCCATGGGCAACCATCCGTTGTCGCAGATCGGACGCGACGCCGCCAGCTCACCGCCGAGCGCATCCGCCAATTGCTTCGCCAGGTCGATGTTTTTCTGCTCCTTGATCCCGCGCCCCACCGACACAATAATCTCAGCCTGCGTCAAATCGACGGCCTGCTTGGCTTCCCGGAAAACTTCCCGCGGCTGGTTGCGCACGATGCCATCCGGCACCTCGACATTTACCGTCTCAACCGGCGCCGGCGCTGCGCCCGCTTCGACTTTATCGGCGCGGAACGAGCCATTCTGAAAGGTCGCGAAGTAAAGCCCCGAGCCCGCAAAACTCACGTCGGCCACAAACTTTCCCTGAAACATTTGCCGCGTGAACAGCAATTTTCCGCCTTCATACCGGGCCCCGATCGCGTCGCTGATCGCCGTGGTTTGCAAGACCGTCGCCAGCTTTGGCACAAAATCCCGCACTTGGTAGGTATGCGGCATCAACACCAGCTTCGCCGGATGCTTCTCCAAAAATGCCTGCAATGCATACGCAAACGCGTCGGGAGTGTAGGGCTCGAGTCTGGCCGACTCGACGTCATACACTTTGCCGACCTTCTTCTCCGCTACCTCGCCCGCGATCGCAGCTACGCCCGAGCCCACCACCGCGGCCTCCAGCGTCCATCCAGTCTGAGCGGCAATCGCCTGCCCAGCCGCAATCGTCTCCCATGAGACGCGGTTCAGCTTTCCTTCCCGCTGTTCAACGACTACAAGAATAGTGTCCATAAAGTCAGTGCTCAGTTCTAAAGTCAGTGCTCAGTTCTAAAGTCAGTTCTCAGCAACGGCCCCAGTTCCTCAAACTGAGAACTGAGAACCGAGAACTGGGAACTTCTCTTTCAAATTACTCGCAGTTGATTCTTCAGCTTCTCCACCAGCTTCTTCGCCACTTCCGCCGGAGGCCCTTCCAGAAACTCTGTATTCTTCGACTTCTGGGGTGCGTGCAGCTTCTCGATCTTCTGCAAATTTGCGCCCATTGCCGACTGCACTTCCCCGAGCGTTACCTTGCGCATCGGTTTCGTCTTCGCCTGTTTGATCCCGATCAGCGTCGCATAGCGCAGCTTGTTAATCCCCGACTGGATCGTCAGTACCGCCGGCAAAGGCACATCGACAAACTGAAAGAACCCTGCTTCCAGTTCCCGCTTGACGCGGATGCCACCGTCATTTTTTTCAATGTGCATGATGATGGTCGCGTGCGGCAATCCCAGAATCTGCGCCAGAATCACGCCCGTCTGCGCATATCCGCAATCATCCGATTGCAGGCCGGTGAAGATCAGGTCAAATTTCTCATCCTTGATGGCCGCCGCAATCGCTCGCGCCGTGTTGTAGGCATCGAGTCCGACAAAGGCATTGTCTTCAAGATGGATCGCGCGGTCCGCGCCTTTCGCCAGCGCCTCGCGCAACACCTGCATCGCCCGTGCCGGGCCTGCCGTCACGACCACCACCTCGCCGCTGTGCTTTTCCTTCTGCCGCAACGCCTCTTCGAGCGCGAATGCGTCCGGCTCATTCACTTCGTAGGAAACATCTTCGCGGATCCACGTCCCCGCATCATTCAGCTTCAGCGGAGCGTCTTTCTGCGGCACCTGCTTCAAGCAAACCAGAATCTTCACGGATCGACTCCCATCCTTCACAGCGTCAACTCTTGCAGATCAAACTGGTTAGTATAAACGAATCGATGGCCAACGAATGTGATGGGACAACGTGATGCGACAATGAATGACTGGAAACGACGCTTGAACAAAGTGCGGACATTTCTGTCCGCGCCTCGCGGGATGTGTGGAAATTCTAATGATCCGCGATCAACGACCAGCCGCCGGCAGGCCATCCTGCAGAAACGCGACGCTCTGCACGCCCGTAATCTCAAAGCGCTTGCGGCAGCGCATGTTCTTGCACATCAGCATGTCGTCGCGCCGCAGCATGTAGGACTGCGCCTTGGCGAACTTGGCGCGGTCGCGCTCGTCCGCTCGCGGCGGCAGACTCTTCTTTTTCATACGCACCAGCCACTGGATCTCATACTCCGCCGACTGATGGCAGTGCGGACAGCTTAAGTTTGCCGGCTTCTTATCGGACCGTTCGTCAAAAAATTCGCGCTCATCCATAAATACTAGGGCCTCGGCCAACGCGGCGAGTCCCCGGGCCAATCGCCTCTTGCGAAAGGCTGAACCGCCGCGCCAACCTCAGATTATTGCACTTTTGCGGGTTGGATGTGCGAAGATGCGGGCATCCCGACCATGCCGCGCAAGCGTAAGAAAAAAATCTTCTCCGCCGCCAAGGTCGTCCGCGAAATGGCCCGCGAACGCGTCGGCAGTCCGAAACCCTCGCGCCTCGTGCCGGCGCAGAAGACGAAGCCGGAGAGACACAAGCCCACGCTGGGCAAGCTGTTAACGGATGAATAGTGGCAGATTTGCTCGCGCCCTTACTAGAACGTCGCGCTCACCGCGGTACCGCCAGTGGGTATCGTAACCACGCAAGTGTCGCCGGACGAACCGGGGCAATTTCCCCAGACGACAGTAGCCGCGCTCGCCGTAAGCAAGACCGAGGCCCCCACGCTATAAGTCGCAACGCACGTCCCCCCAGTTGCCGAGCAACTGATCGCAGTGGGAAGACTTGTCACTGTCCCAGCTCCGACGACCGCGACGGCTAATGTCGCAAGCTTGCCGCCGCCCGGACAAAGGATGTTGCTTGGATCGTCCACCGTGACGGTCGCAACCGCGATCACGATATTGCCCGAACCGCCCGTACCCTCAGGAACACTTGCCGAGATATCCCCCCCCCCGCAGAAGCCCGGCGCCGGAGTGAACAATCCGGGAGCCGTCATCGTAACCGCCCCGTCATCAATCTTCCAGGTCGCCTGACTAGTGACATCCTTAGTAGCGGGAGGATGGATGTAGTTGGCGGCCGCGGTGTACTGCTCTGTCCCCGACGGATACGGCGTCAGAAAAGTAAATGTTGTGGGCGTGATCGTAAGGCTCACCAGCTTCTGGTCGTGCCCGCAACTCGGCAGGCTCAAAGCCGCTCCCACTGCCACCAGCACGCCCAACGCGAGCCCAATATAACTCCGCTTCATACCCACTACTCCTGGAGGCAAGTTTACGGCCTGCCCGCTCGTCAGATCAATGGCCGCTCGTCAAATCAAAAGCAACTTGGAATAAATCAAAGGAACTTGAAATCTAGCGGAACCGCCCCCAAAAAGCAAGAAACGGGGACAGCTCGCAGCCGTCAGTGGTTAACTTGGGCTTCGATCTGGCGCGCGCCATCGTTGCCGTTCAGGGCGATAGGCTTCCGATGACGTCCAAAGAGCCCGCGCATCATGTCCGGGTAGTATTCGGAGAGCACATTGTAGGCGCTGTTGCTGCCCAAGTTGACAATCCAATTGGAGAACACGCGACTGACGCTGCGATCCTGCTGCGGATAATAGCTGGTCGAGATGCCGCATGACATCAATTGACCGAGTGCTTCTGAGGTGTTGAATCCGGACGTGCCGTTGTCTCTGCGCGTGACAACTGTGCGATTCACCCCATACCAAATCCGCGAGAGCGTCGATCCTCTGCCTTGCCGAAAATAGCGCGGGTCTTCGTGCAGCATCGTGGGCAGAACGCCATAGATCAGAATGCTTCCCGAAATCTGATCGCCCTCGGCCGCCGCAAAACGCTTTCCGTAGGCGTCCCAGCCCTGGCCGTAACGCGGCTGGCCGTTCGCGGCCTGTTGCAATGCTGCCTGAAACGCGTTTCCGATGTGCGCGCTGATGTCGAAGGCCTGATGAAGCGAGAGGATGTATTTTTCGCGAATGGTTAACGGATGGCGGTTGGCGGGTGTGTCGTTCGTGTTCTCAAAGTCGGGGATCATCCCGAACATACGTTTGGGCGGCTCCGCCAGATCTTGCACGGCCGGCTTTTCCGGGGAGGGGCTTGCCGGCGGATTCACCGCAGACGGCGATGGTGGATCTGACTCCGCGCCTCGCGTCTGCCGCGGATTCGTTTCTACGCTGCTCTGCGCGGAAAGAGAGCGCGCGAATACGCATGACATCAGGACGACCAACAGGATCCGCACCAGGATTGAGTTCATTGCGACAAAGTCATCCCGTTCAAGAGGCAGAGGGTGAATTGAGCATACGTCGCCGGTGCCTGCGGTTGGAACTGTTTACCAGGCGTGGAGGTAACGAAAGTGAGTGGCGGGGCAAAAGCCGCTACGGACCCTGCACGACCTGCAAAGGTTGAGGGCTCTGGAGTCGCCGGCGAAGGATGGCGTTCCGGGCGGGGATTTCGGCAATGGCATCGGCATGGATCACGTAGGCACCATGGGGGAGCGCGTTGCCAAAGGGAATTTGAAAGTCGGTCGTGCCGGCTTTCAGCGGAAAATGCTGGTAGCCGATTGCCGTCGCCCGCCCATTTTCGGCGACGGCCACGATGATGATGGTCAGATCGAAGGCTTCGCTGGAACCATTGGAGACCTGGACGATGCCGTCGATCCGGTCGTCGCGGACCTTTGGAGGTTGAAGCCATTCGATCAACAGGGAAGCGGTGACCACGCCCCGGAACACTTTGTTGATGGTGTGCGCGGGATGGCCGGAATCTTCGACTTTTAAGGTGAGCGCGAAAGCCCCGGGCTTGGCGGGGCGTCCAGCCAGCAAGCCTTCCGGGCTGAGCGTGATTCCTTCGGGAAGAGCTCCACTGGCCACGCTCCAGACGTAGGGCGGAACGCCGCCGCGGGCATGAAGAAGAACGTGAAATTCCACGCCTGCGACAAGCGATGGCGGAGCTTCGTCCACAACGGCGAGTGGGGGAACCTGCGCGGCAAGCAGGCTGCGGAAACAAAGCAGGATCGCAATGAGCCGAACGATCTTGGTGAAATTCATCCCGGTTGGTTTGATTTTACGCTGGGCACGGCGTAAAAGAACTGCAATATGTCTTATCGTGTATCGCAAGTTCTGGTTGGCGTCTTACTCGTCTGCTCGCTCGTCTGCTCGCTTATCTGCTTGATGACCGCGGACGCACGGGCGCAGGCTTCAGCTTCTTCTTCGTCTTCATCCAACCCGAAAACGAATAACGCTAACTCCGAGGAGGCCGCGGTCTTCGAACGAATCTTGAATCGTGTCCACTTTGAAAACGACGGAACAGAAGTGAGCGAGACCGAAACCGTGGTGCGGATTCAAAGCCAGGCGGGCGTGGAGGAATTCGGCCAGCTGGTTTTCGGATACTCATCGGCGACGGAGAAGCTGGAGGTCGAGTATGTCCGCGTGCGCAAGCCGGATGGGCAGATGGTGGTGACGCCGGAATCGACGGCGCAGGATTTCGCTCCCGATGTGCTGAAGGAAGCTCCGATGTACAGCGACTACCGGCAGCGTCATATTTCCGTGGCTGCGCTGCAGCCTGGCGACACGCTGGAATACCGCGCCGTGACGCGGGTGCTCACGCCGCTGGCTGCGGGAAACTTCTGGTACGAACACACCTTTCCGAAGGGTGTGGTGGTCAACGAAGATCGGCTGGAGATTGACGTCCCGAAGGCGCGGGAAGTGAAGCTCAAAACGCCGACGCGAAAGCCGGAGATTCAGGAGACCGGAGACCGCCGCATTTACACCTGGGTGGTGAAGGATATCCGGCCGGAACGCGACAAAGAAAGAGATGAAGCGGACGAGGACGCCGGTCCGGATGTGCAGTTGACGACTTTCACCGACTGGAAGCAGGTCGCGCACTGGTATGCCCAGCTGCAAGGCGAGCGCATGACGGTTGACGACAGCGTGCGAAAAAAAGCCGACGAGCTCACCAAGGGAGCGGACACGCCCACAGAAAAAGCGCGACGGCTCTACGATTTCGTGGCGCGGAATGTGCGTTACGTGAGCATCTCGCTCGGAGTAGGGCGGTATCAGCCGCACTCGGCCTCGGACGTACTGCGGAGTGACTACGGCGACTGCAAGGACAAACACACGTTGTTTTCCGCGCTGCTGCGGGCGGAGGGAATTCAGAGTTATCCGGTGCTGATCGGCAGCGCGCGCAAACTGGATGCCGACGTTCCCTCCCCCGCGCAGTTCGATCACGTGATCACGGCGGCGCGACTCGGGACGGGTTCCGGGCTGACCTGGCTCGATACCACTCCTGAAGTGACGCCCTTCGGGCTGATTCTTTACCAGCTGCGAAACAAAGAAGCAGTGGTGGCGTCGGAGGATAGCGAGGGAGGCTTGCAGCGGACGCCGGCGGATTCGCCGGTCAAGACCTTCATGCGCTTCACGCTCGACGGCAAGTTCAGCGAGTTTGGCGCGCTTGATGCGACTCTTGAGTTTACCGCCCAGGGAGATCGCGATTGGCCGATGCGTGCAAGCTTCCGGCGATTTCCGCAGGCGCAGTGGAAGGAGTTTGCGAAAGCCCTCTCCGCGAGTTGGGGCTTGCCGGGTGACGTCGATGACGTTCAGCTCAATTCCATCGAGGACACGAGCAAGCCGTTTCATCTGAAATATCACCTCCACCAGGACCGGTATTTTATAGTGCCATCGGCGAGTGTGGATTTTCGCCCGATCCCGCCGCTGGGAATGCCTGCGATTCGAGCGTCGGAAAAGAGCAAGGAGCCGATGAACATCGGTCCCGCGGGCGAAATGGACTACCGGGTCCGCTTGCAGTTTCCCTCCAACTACACGGTGCACACGCCGACCGCGGTGAAAATGACGCGAGATTATGGCGACTATTCATCGACCTATTCGCTGAGCAAGGGAATTCTGGAAGGCGAACGCAAACTTGTGGTGAAAGTGAACGAACTAACGCCGGCGCGGCGCGCGGACTACGAATCCTTTCGCAACGCGGCGCACAGCGACCAAGACCAGTTGTTATCGTGCACCATCCTGACGCCGTCGGGGCAAGGGGAGAAGACGGCGGCTGTGAAGATGGAAGGAACTCCCGCCGAGCTGCATAAAGCGGGAGTGAAAGCGCTGCAGAGCAAGGATTATCGCACGGCGATCGACCTGCTGAAGCGCGCGCTGGACGGGGATGCGAGCCTGGCGAATCCTGCTATAGCGAATTCTGGTCTGGCGAATTCGGTTATCAAAGACGGCTGGTATGACCTGGGGCTGGCCTACGCCGGAGCCAACCATCATGCGGAGGCGATCGCGGCGTTCCGCAAGCAGATCGAGCTCGATCCGAATCATAAGCACGCGAATGGCGACCTGGCGATGGAGCTGCAAGAAACGGGGAAGACCGACGAGGCGATCGCGGCTTATCGCAAGCAACTGGAGACGGCTCCGTACGAGAAAGCGGCGCACAAAAATCTCGGCTTGTTGCTGGCACAGCTGGGACGAGATGCCGACGCGCGCACGGAGCTGGAAGCGGCCGCCGCAATTCCTCCGGACGATCCAGAAACGAAGATGGCGCTGGCCCAGGTGTATGGACGATTGGGAGAAAACGCGCAGGCGCAAGAGTTGATGAAGGGACTGACGGGCAGTGCGGGCGCGGATTCGGGTCAGGATATCTTCGCCTCGGCGTTGAAGCCCGACATTGATCCGACCGAGACCGAGAACGCTGCGCAGCAGGTTCTCTACGACATTGGAGGACAGTTCGACTCGGGCGAGTTGGACCGGCTGGGGCCGTCGGCATTTTCGTCGATGCGACTGGTGGCGCTGGCATGGGCGCGGATGGGATGGGCGAAATTTCAGCGCGGCGAAAATCTCGCGGCGATGCAGTTTCTAACGTCGGCGTGGCTTTTGAGCCAGTCTGGAACGGTCGCCAACCGGCTCGGGCAGGTGCTCGAAAAGCAAGGTCAGCCGGAGAAGGCGCGCCGTATATACGCGCTGGCCATAGCAGCGGGCGGAAGCGCTAATGAAGTGCAGGATTCGCGGGCGCGCTTGGCGAAGCTGGCGGGCGATCCCGCGGCAGCGGAGAAAGATATCGCGCTGGCGCCGACCGAGTTGGTGCAAGCACTCACAGTAAAGATCGGCACGATTTCTAGCAAGCCGGCTTCGGCGCGGTTCAACCTCGTGTTCGACAGTTCGCCGCGTCCCGAGCGCGCCGAGTTTGTTGACGGCGACGAAAGTCTTCGTTCAGCCGGCCAGCAACTGCGGGAGAAGGATTTCCCCGTGAGATTTCCGGATGTGTCGTCGGTGAAGGTCGTTCGCCGCGGGCTGTTGAGCTGCGGTGGCTCCGGGTGCAGCATTGAGTTGCTGCCGATCGAGAAGGACGCTTCTTCGGGAGCCCCAGCGGCAGCTGCGAACAAATAAGTTCAAACAAATGAGTTCGATAGTTTCCGCCCGGCTGCGTGCGACGTCCCCTCGACGCATCCGCATGGACTCCGATAATCTGGTGAGTCTTGTAAGGGAGGTCCTGCCCATGCGGGAGGCCGTCGAACGACTGTGGCCGGAAATTCAGTGGATCAACGATTCCAAACTTCGTGAGCAGGTGACCGAAGTCTGGATCAAGGCGCTCGAGCGCAGTCCGCTGAAGCCTGATGACCTGAATCAAATTCCTTTTACTCTGCTGGTTCCAAATTGTCCGATCACCTTCATCGAGCACAAGCGCTGCGTGGTGCATATTGCGCGCGACAGTGCGAAAGCGATGACGAACTTCATGGGCCGAGCGCTGCCGATCAACGCAGATGTTGTGATTGCAGGTGCCATCCTGGCGGACGTAGGCAAGTTGCTGGAGTATGAAATCGGTCCGGACGGGAAGAGCCGGCAAAGTGAGCGTGGAGAAGCATTGCGGCATCCCTTTACCGGAGTCGCGCTGGCGATGGAGTGTGGTGTGCCGGACGCAGTGTGCCACATCATCGCCGCGCACGCCGCCGAAGGCGATCTGGTGAAGCGCACAACAGAAGCCTTCATCGTGCATCACGCGGATTTCATGGCGTTTCTACCGTTCAAGAACCCGAACAATGTGAAAGTGAAATGATCGCGCGACGACCATCTCTCTACAGTCTTGTCATCCCGGGCGACCGGGGCCCCCAGCCAGTCGCTCTTGCTGGCTGGGGTGGGGGAGCGAGGGATCTGCAGTTTGCCGGGAGCAATACAGATCCCTCGCTTCGCTCGGGATGACAATCGGAACTCTTTAGCTACTCCGTATGAATTGATTTGAGGAGAAGTCAGTGTCAGCCAAAGAAGCCGGCACCGCCAAAGAAACCATCACCGCGACCATGTCCCGCTGGGCCGCGGGGCTTGAGTACAAGCAGCTCTCGCAAGACGCGGTGCACCAGGCCAAGCGCTTTCTGCTCGATTCGGTGGGCTGCGCGCTCGGCGGATATCAGCAGCATGACGTGATCATTGCGCTCGAAGTGCTGAAAGAGATTGCCGGGCGCGGGCCGGCGACCGTGATCGGCACCGCCCAAAAGATGGACGCAGTTTCGGCGTCGCTGGCGAATGCCCTGATGATCCGCTGCATGGATTACAACGATATCTACTGGAAGCAGGATCCGTCGCATCCCTCCGATATTTTTCCGGCCGCGATGGCGTGTTGCGAGCGCGCCCAGAGCGATGGCCAGGAATTGATCGTTGGATTTGTGCTGGGCCACGAGTTCGAAATGCGTTTGTGCGAGGCGGCGTTTCCGGGCATCCGCGAGCGCGGCTGGCATCATGCAACGCTGACGGCGTTTGTCTCGCCGATCGTGGCGGGTCGCGCGCTGCATTTGAGCTGGGAGCAGATTCAGCATGCGATCGGTATTTCAGCTTCGCGGCATTGCACCATGGGCGCGGTGACTGCCGGCAAGCTGACGATGATGAAGAACACCGTCGATCCGATGGCGACGCAGAGCGGCGTGCTGGCGGCGCTGCTGGCCGAGCGGGGCTACACTGGCCCCGAGCACGTGATCGACGGGAAGGAAGGATTGGTGCACTGTTTCGGTCCGGAGTGGAAACAGAACCTGCTGACCGACGGACTCGGCGAGTCGTGGCGCATCACGCAATGCGGAATGAAATTTTTCCCGAGCGAAGCGCTAACGCACGCTCCAATTTCGGCGATGCTTGATTTGGTGAAGAGCAACGATCTGCATCCCGATCAAGTGGAGAAGATTCAGATCCGGTCGCTGGCGCGCGCGGCTGACATTCTTTCTGACCCGAGCAAGTACGATCCGCATACTAAAGAGACGGCCGACCATTCGCTGCCCTACGTGATTGCAGCAGCCCTGGTCGATCGGCAAGTGACTCCGGCACAATTCGAGATGAAGAAGATCATGGACCCGACGATTCGCGCGCAACTGAGGAAAGTGGAAGTCGTCGCTGATCCGGAGATCGAGAAGGTTTTTCCGGCGCTACAGCGGGTGATTGTGAACATCACGACCACCGACGAAAGAGAATTTTCCAAGCAGCTCGACTATCCAAAGGGCGATCCGCGAAATCCACTGAGCGATGCGGAGATCGAAGAGAAATTCTGCGCGCTCGCGGAGGGCGCACTTTCGGCGAAGGCGCAGGCCAAGCTGATTGAAGCGATTTGGAATCTCGAGAAGTGCGCGTCGGTCACAAAGCTGATGGCGCTGATGAAGGCGGATGTGAAAAAACCGAAAGCAATACTTGCTAAGGGGACGAGCAAGAAACGCAGCCAGCCGGAAACCACGTAGGGACGGCCGCCCTCGGCCGTCCAGCCGGACGAAGTCCGGCTGACGTTGGCAGTGGATTCGAATCCGGTGAGCAGGAGTAGCCTATGACTGATCTGAAATCGACGATTGCATCAGACCTAACGGCCCGTTACACAAAACTGGCGGGCGTGGTTCGCGAGCTGGCGGCGCCCCTGAGCGACGAGCAGTTTTGGGCCAAGCCCTTCGCCTTCGGCAACAGCTTTGGCCACCTCGTGCTTCATCTCACGGGCAACTTGAATTACTACATTGGAGCGCAGATTGCCGGAACGGGCTATGTGCGAGATCGTCCGCTGGAGTTTTCGGAGGCGACGCGGCCATCTAAAACAGAGGTATTGAAGAAATTTGATCAGGCGATCGAGATGGCGCTCGGCGCGATCAGCAGCCAGACGGCGGAAGACTGGTCAGAGGAATACACGGCTGTGGGTGTGGACGCGCGCGACCGATTCGCCGTGGTGCTGCTATGCGCGACGCATCTGCATCATCACATTGGGCAGATGATGTATCTGGGATTCGAATTGAAGCGGAGAGGCTGAGTTACTGGGATCATGGGCCAGACCATCGTTGAAAAAATCGCGCAGAAACACATGACCGAAGGGCCGACGCGGCCGCTTCGGACCGGGGATTTTCTGTCGATTCGCCCGCACCGCTGCATGACACATGACAACACGTCGGCGGTGATGAGCAAGTTCAAGGGCATCGGCGCGAAGAAGGTAAAAGATCCGCACCAGCTCACATTCGCACTCGATCATGATATCCAGAATCAAGATGAAGCAAACCTGAAAAAGTACCGCGCCATTGAAGCGTTTGCGAAAGAGCAGGGCGTGGATTTCTATCCCGCGGGGTCGGGCATCGGGCACCAGATCATGGTGGAGCGCGGGTATGTGGTTCCCGGTTCGTTTGTGGTCGCTTCCGATTCGCATTCCAATATGTATGGCGCGCTGGGCGCGATCGGAACGCCGATTGTTCGCACGGATGCAGCCGCAGTGTGGGCCACGGGCGAATTCTGGTGGCAGATTCCGCGGTCGATTCAGGTCGTGCTCGAAGGTAAGCTGCCGGACGGCGTCACGGGCAAGGACGTCATCATCACTTTATGCGGGCTCTATAACCACGACGAATGCCTGAATGCGGCGGTCGAGTTCACGGGGCCGGGAGTGGCGTCGCTGTCGATGGACGCGCGGCTTTCGATTTCGAATATGACGACGGAGTGGGGTCCGCTGGTGGGTTGGTTCCCGGTGGACGAGGTCACGATCCAGTATTTGCGCGGCGTTCACCAGCGGCTCAAAGCGACGGGCGTGGGCACGAGTAATGGCATAGACCGGTTTTCAGAAAAAGACATCGCCAGCTGGGAGAAGAATCCTACGACGCCGGATGCGGACGCGGTCTATGCGGCGCGGATTACGCTCGACCTCGGTCAAGTGACGCCGCACGTGTCGGGGCCCGACACGGTGCAGGCGATGCAGTCGCTGGCTGAAATTGAGAACAAGAAAGTTGCGATCCAGAAGGCGTATCTGATTTCGTGCGTGAATTCGCGGCTGGAAGATCTGGCGGCGGCCGCGAAGGTGCTCAAGGGCCAGAAAGTTGCCTCGGGCGTGAAGTTCTACTTAAGCGCAGCCAGTAAGTGGGTGCAAGAAGAAGCGGAGAAGCGTGGCATCTGGCAGACGTTGATGGATGCGGGCGCGCAGCCGCTGCCGTCGGGTTGCGGGCCGTGCATTGGGCTGGGCGTGGGATTGCTTGAAGCGGGCGAGGTCGGGATCTCGGCGACGAATCGCAACTTCAAGGGCCGCATGGGATCACGCGAAGCGAAGTGCTACCTGGCGAGTCCGGAAGTAGTCGCGGCGTCGGCGATTGCCGGCTATATTCGCGGGCCGCATGAGTTCGCGAATCGCGCGCCGCAGCGCGACTACACCGAATTGGCATCGGCGTTGGGTGCCGCGGAGACAGTTGAAATCCTGGCGGGCTTTCCGCAACGTGCGCGGGGGCGGCTGGTGTTCATGCCGCAGGATAACGTCAACACCGATGCGATTTACGGCAAAGACTACACCTATCGCGACGACATGACTCCAGAAATGATGGCGAAGGTGGTCATGGAAAATTACGATCCACAGTTCGCCGCGCGCACGAATGCGGGCGACGTCATCGTCAGCCAGTTCAACTTTGGCACCGGCTCAAGCCGTGAACAGGCGGTCACGTGTCTGAAGGCGAAAGGCATCCCGGCGGTGATCGCGGCCAGCTTCTCGCAGACCTATCTGCGCAATGCGTTCAACAACGGCTTTTTGTGCATAGAAGCGCCGGAATTTGTGGCGCGTGTGGGAGAGCAGTTTGCGCGGGAGATCGCGGCGAAGCAGAAGACGATCATTCCTGGGGATGAGATCGATATCGATTTCACTTCGAGTACGATCAGCTGGCGAGAAGAGAAATTTACGTTCCCGGCGCTGGGCAGCGTGCCGCAGTCGCTGGTGATTGCCGGCGGAGTGGAGAATCTGGTGGCGAAGCGGTTGGGTGTGGCTTAGAGTTGTTCACCGCCGAGACGCCGAGATCGCCGAGACAATCTAAGTAAGATTGTCATCCTGAGCGTAGCGAAGGACGGCTGTATTTCTCTGCGTCCTCGGCGTCTCGGCGGTTCATATTATGGGGTAGATGTTACAAGGGGGCACTTGTGGGGAAATACACCGTTATTACCATGCCGGGAGACGGCATCGGGAACCAGGTTCTGCCGGAGTCTTTGCGGATTCTGAAAGCGGTCGGCTTTGACGCTGAGTATATTCATGCCGACATCGGATGGGACTGCTGGCGCACGCAGGGTAATGCGCTGCCGGACCGTACGATCGAGTTATTAACTAAGCATAAGTTGGGATTGTTTGGCGCGATTACCTCGAAGCCGAACAAGGCGGCACAGGCGGAGCTCAAGCCCGAGCTGCAGGGGAAGGGTTATGTCTATTACTCGCCGATCGTGACTATGCGACAGAAATTCAATCTGGATATCTGCGTGCGGCCGTGCGTCGGTTTCACAGGCAATCCCCTGAATTACATTCGCAAGAAAACAGATGGCGGTTTCGATGAGCCACAGATCGACACTACCGTCTTCCGGCAGGGCACAGAGGGCATGTACGCCGGTGTGGAGTGGACGAACCCTCCAGAGAACGTGCGCGCCGCGTTGAACAGTCATCCGCGGTTCAAAGCTTTTGCCAATGTGCCCGGACCGGAGATCGCGGTGAGTTGCCGCGTCATCACACTCAAAGCGGCCGAGCGCATTGTGACCGCGGCTTTCGAATATGCGAAGAAGCGCGGATTCAAAGGTGTGACGATCTGCGAGAAGCCGAATGTGGTGCGCGAAACTTCGGGCATGATGGAGGAAGTGGCAAAAGAGGTTGCCAAGAATTATCCGGGGATTGCGCTTTGGTCGACGAACATCGACGCACAACTAATGTGGCTCAACAAAAATCCGGAGGACTACAACGTAGTCGTGTCCTCGAATCTGTTCGGTGACATTCTTTCCGACGCGTTCGCGGGACTGGTGGGCGGACTGGGATTCGCGGCGTCCGGTAACATTGGCGATGACGTGGCGGTATTCGAACCGACACACGGATCCGCGCCGAAGTACGCCGAACTGAATCCGCCCATCGTGAATCCGATTGCGATGATTCTTTCGGCGGCGATGACGCTCGATCATGTGGGCGAAGACCAGAAGGCGAACCGCATCCGCCAGGCGATTGCGGATGTAGTGCGTGAAGGAAAAGTCCGGACCTACGATATGATGCGCTTGACGGGCGGTCCGAAAGCGATCAGTCAGGGTGCGGCTTCGACGGTGCAGATGACGGATGCGATTTTGGAGAAACTGAAATAAGCGGCTAACTGGGAGTCTTCGAGTTGAGGATCTCCGGTTGAGGAAATTATGAGCGCTGTCGAGACTACGTCCCCGCGTTCTGGCGAAGCTGGCCATTGGGGCCAAGAAGTTCGGTCGGACGCGCACGTCGCCTTTGAGGCGCGTGACCGCGGCGGGGTCGAGATCTCACTGGAGTCGCGCGTTGCGCCCTATTACGGCTCGGCGATCATGGATCAGACGCGAGAAGTTCTGGTTGAACTTGGAGTGAAGCACGCGCGGGTTGCGATTCATGATGAAGGCGCGCTGCCTTTTGTCATCGCGGCTCGCATCGAGGCCGCAGCGCGGCGAGCAGGGATCGCGCTCGGCAAACGCTCGCTGCCGGAGCAGCATCCGCTGCCGGCGCCGTCGCAAAAAGACCGGCTGCGTCGATCGCGTCTGTATCTGCCGGGCTCTGAACCGAAGTACTACATCAACGCCAAATTGCACGCGGCGGATGCCGTGATTCTCGATTTGGAGGATTCGGTGCATCGCGGAGAGAAAGATGCCGCTCGCATCCTGGTGCGAAATACTTTGCGGGCGGTCGATTTCGGATCGTGCGAGCGCATGGTGCGCATTAACCAGTTGCCGCTGGGCCTCGAAGATCTGGCGGAATTGGTTGGCGAGAGTCCGGACCTGATTTTGATTCCGAAGGTCGAGGAGCCTGAACAGGTGAGAGAAGTGGATCGGATGATCGGCGAGATCAAGGCGCGCCACGGAATTATCCGGCCGATCTGGATCATGCCGATACTGGAGTCGGCGCTGGGAATCGAGAATGCATTTGCCGTCGCGACGGCTAGTGAAAATGTGGCGGCGCTGACGATTGGGCTTGAAGATTACACCGCCGATCTGGGCGTGGTGAAGACCGCGGAAGGGCGAGAGACGCAATATGCGCGGTCGCGCGTGGTGAATGCTGCGCACGCCGCGGGCCTGCAGGCGATTGACTCGGTCTTCAGCGATGTCGCCGACATGGACGGTCTGCGACGTTGGGGAGAAGCCTCACGGGCTGCGGGGTTCGAAGGCATGGGATGCATTCATCCCGGGCAGATTCGCGTGATCCACGAAGCGTTTCAACCCACCGCGGTCGAAATCGAAAAGGCGCAGCAGGTGGTTGCCGCTTTTGAAGAAGCGCAAAGTAAAGGATTGGCTGTGGTGAGTCTGGGTTCGAAGATGATCGATCCGCCGGTGGTGCAGCGGGCGTTGCAACTGGTGGAGCGGGCAAAGGCGATGGGAGTGATTTCGTGAGTGTGAGCGCGAACGCGAAAGAAAGAGTAGAACTGGCGCATAACGCCGCCGGCCGTGCGGTGCCGACAATGGTGAATGGTAAGCCGCAGATTCCGTTTCTGGGCGCGGGAAGATACCAGCCGCGCGGCCGGAAGGCGGCGCCGGTAATCTGCTCGAATAAAGATTATCCGGATACTGGAGATAAGCGCGTGGCCGATCTGGAAACGGCGCTGCGCCAGTGCGGACTGCGCGACGGGATGGTGATCTCGAACCATCATCATCTGCGCGACGGCGATCGAGTCGCGCTGATGGCGCTGGAGGCGGCGGCCAGGATCGGCGTCAAGGATCTCATGTGGTTCCCGAGCGCGTCGTTTCCTTCCCAGGAGAGTGCGATCGATCTGATGGAAAGAGGCGTGATCCATCACATCGAAGGCTCGATGAACGGGCCGCTGGGCGACTACTGCACGCAAGGGAAGATGCGCGGCATGGGGGTGCTGCGTTCGCATGGCGGCCGCTACCAGGCGATCCAGGATGGAGACGTTCACATTGACGTCGCGGTGATTGCGGCGCCGGCCGCCGATTTTTTCGGGAATGCGGATGGTTCGCATGGCAAGTCCGCCTGTGGCTCGCTCGGTTTTGCACTTGCGGATTCGATCTATGCGGACCGCGTGATCGTGGTCACCGATAACCTCGTGCCCTTTCCTTGTGTGCCCTGGCAGATTCAGGGCAACAACGTGGACTTTGTAGTGGAAGTGGAATCGATTGGCGATCCGGAGAAGATTGTTTCGGGCACGACACAGATTACGCGCTCGCCCGACCGGCTGCGGATCGCGGAGTTGGTGGCGCAGTTTCTGCGGATAGCGGGAATCATGAAGAACGGATTTTCGTTCCAGGCCGGAGCGGGCGGGATCGCGCTGGCCTTCGTCGAGTATCTGAAGCAGATGATGAAAGAGGATGGAGTCAAGGCGCGCTTCGTTCGCGGCGGGTCAACTAAATTCCTGGTTGAGTTGCTGCAAGAAGGACTGACGGATTACATTCTGGATGGGCAGACGTTTGATCTCGACGGAGTGAAGTCGATAGCGAACGATCCGCGGCACGTGGCCACTTCGCCGTTCACCTCCTACAACTATCACGGTAAGGGGAACTTTGCATCGCTGGTCGATGCCGTGGTATTGGGTGCGACGGAAGTTGACGTGAACTTCAACGCCAACGTGGTGACGCACTCCGACGGGCGCTTGCTGCACGGCATTGGCGGATGGCAGAACTGCCTGTTTGCCGGCTGCACCATTCTCGCGGTGCCTTCGTTCCGCGATCGCATTCCTGTAATCGTGGACGAGGTCACGACGATGACCGGCCCGGGCGAGATGATTGACGTGGTCGCGACCGAGCGTGGAATTGCGATCAATCCGCGGCGCACGGACCTGCTCGATGCAGTGACAGCGCAGGGATCGAAGCTGCCGATTCGTCCGATTCAGGACATCAAGGCGGAAGTCGAGAAAATTTGCGGCAAGCCGGCGCGGCCCAAGTTGGGCGATCGTCCGTGCGCGGTGGTGAAGTGGGTGGATGGGACAGTGCTGGACACGGTGTGGCAGGTTAGCTGACGGCGTTTCTGGTGCGGCGACCGGGTTAACGGCAGAGATCGCTGAGTACGCGGAGAAACAGCTGCGGCTCGAAAGGAAAGTTAAAGCCTGCAATGCGACAATTTTTTCGTATGCTGCTTTTGGCTCTGGTCCTGATGACGGTGGCGTTGATTTCGGCGCTCACGGCCATGCACTTGGCCATTCACGGGCGCGAGGTGGCCATTCCGAAACTGGTGGGCATGAGTCCGTTCGAAGCCGAGCGAGTGGGCGCGGCTTCAGGCCTGCTAGTGGTGGTTGAGCGGCAGTTCTACAGCCCTAACATTCCCGAAGGAAGAATCATGACCCAGATGCCGCCGCCGGGAACGAAGGTGCGGCGCGGCTGGTCGATCCGCGTGGCGCAAAGTTTGGGGCCGCAGCGGGTGACGATTCCCGACGTGACGGGAGGGAGCGAGCGCATCGCGGAGTTGAACATACGGCGCCGCGGGCTCAGTCTGGGTTCGGTCGCGCACGTCAATTTGCCCGACGCGCCGCTCGACCAGGTGATCTCGCAAAGCCCGCCGCCAAATGCCAGCGGCGTATCCGCACCAAAGATCAATCTTTTGGTAAGCGACGGCGCAGAGCCGCCAACCTATGTAATGCCGAACCTCACCGGACAACCGCTCGGCAGCGCGATGCTGGCGCTACAGGATGCCGGCGTCAAGGCCGGCAAAATTAGCGTGCTGCGACCGCCGTTGCCCGGCGAGCCACAAGCCGCGCCAGTTGCGCCGTCTGCGGTCTCCGAGGCCAGCGCGGCCAGCATGATCGTGACCCAGACTCCGGCGCCCGGGCAGAAAATCACGGCTGGCAGCGCGGTGAATTTCGAAGTCCGCTAAGGTGGCTGGTGGAGAGACGGGCGTCCCCGCCCGGCTGACGGGCGAGACGCCCGTCTCTCCACCGATCATCTCCGTTCGATCAGCGCGGCGAAGAATCCGTCGCAAGGATGCACGCCGGGAATTGTCCTCAGATAGGGTCCAGCGAGAAGTGACGCGATATCCTCCCAGCACATCTCGCCAGACTGCCGCAACTGCTCCAGCTCTCCTTTCAAATCGGCGACTTTGAATTCCGCCGTGCCCTCGAGGGCCGCTTCCACCACTGCTTCGTTTTCCTCGTGCTCCAGCGAACACGTGGAGTAGACGAGCCGCCCGCCAGTCGCAAGCTGGGCAAGCGCGGACTTCAGGATGGCAACCTGCCGCGATTGAAGATCGTGCAGGTCTTCAACTTTGAGCCGCCACTTGATCTCTGGATTGCGGGCCAAAGTGCCAGTGCCGGAGCAAGGAACGTCAGCGAGAATGCGGTCGAAGGCGACGGAGAGAGAGAAAGGCAAATGACGAGCGTCCGCGGCAATGACATGCACGTTCGGCAATCGATTGAGGTTCTGCAGTAGGCGCGCACGGTGAGGATGCAGCTCCGTCGCCAACACTTTGGCGCGCGGGTTACGCCTGGCGAGCAAGGCAGTCTTGCTGCCGGGAGCGGCACAACAATCAAGGATTGTACAATCAACGATCCTTTCTCCACGACCAGCCAGCAACGCGACCAGTTGCGAAGCTTCATCCTGAATGGAGATGCGGCCTTCCTGATAGGCGCGCGTTCCGGTTAAGTCGCCCGAAAGAACGCGCCGTGCAGCTGATAGCAGTCGGCCCGGCGAGAACTGAACGCCAGCTGCGGCAAGTTCGGCATCGGTTTGACGAATTTGACTAATTTGATCAACGCGAGATTCATCGTCATGAATGTGAATCGTCGTGCCGGGCACTGTCTGATCCTGGATGCAGATCTGCCGCGTTGCCTCAAGTCCATAGTGCTCGCTCCAGCGAGCCACCAGCCACGGGGGATGAGCGGCGTTCTGCGCCAGTGTGATCGAGTCGGGCGATTCGCCGATTTCCGCGAAGATGTCTTCCGCGCCGGCCCCGCCAATTTTCCGGAGAACCGCATTGACGAACGGAGCCGCCGAGCGTTTGCGCGCAGCCTTGACGAGTTCCACACTTTCAAAGATCGCCGCGCGTGCCGGAACTCTGGTGAGAAACTGCAATTGATACACGCCAAGGCGCAATGCGGCCAGAACCTCGCCGTCCAGCCGCTCGAGTTGCTGCGACGATG
>Ga0208827_1000217_pt1 | contig 34343 bp, 30 predicted proteins | sample Sb_taG_5_FD_187709 | JGI IMG/M metagenome (GOLD analysis project Ga0208827, IMG submission 187709) | Peat soil microbial communities from Weissenstadt, Germany - Sb_50d_8_FC metaG (SPAdes) (version 2) | ecosystem: Environmental > Terrestrial > Soil > Wetlands > Peat | place: Germany... | reverse complement strand
GCGGAAAATTCTGGAAAACAAAGTGGGCCTCGGGCTCCTGCGCGAGCAGTTGATCAATCGCGGGCGCGGCCTTCGCACAGTGCGGGCACTGCATATCGCTGAACTCGACAATCGTCACCGGAGCCTTCGCCGGTCCCTTGGCGGGGCCGTTCACGCCTTTTTCCAGCTTGGCGCGGGCATCGTCAAAGGGCTTCGCACCGAAGGGCAGGATGTCGCCGGCTAATGCATGCTTGCCATCAGCGCTGACCAGCAACCGACTCTGGTTCGAGCCCTGCGGGTTGGTGATCACAACCGAGACCTCCGCCAGTCCCGGCACCTCGGAGGGACGAATATCAGTCACCTTCCACGTCACCGTGGGATCGTAGCCAAACATTTGGAACAGGAACGAGTCGACCGTGTCTTCGGTGGGCAGAACCGTCGAGCTTCCCCCGGCGGGTGAAGTGGCCGCTGGTTTGGCTGCCGACTTTGCCGAGGGAGCCGATTGGGATTGAGCGATAGCGATGCCGGACAGCAGAAGAGCAGCGAGAAGTATGCGATGCATGCTTGTCATATTTTGAAATTCGATTGGAATTCGATTGTTACAAAAAGCGGCTAAGTTGTCATTTCCGAATGAGCGACCCTCGTCGGCTAAACCAGGCTGCGGAAAAATTGGGATGTCGATGCCCAGCCCCTTAAGGGGCCGGTGATTCCGAAGCTTGCGGCATCGCTAAAGCGATGCCCTGATACGAAACTTCAGAGCTATCCGAGACGCAACTTAGCCAGAGTTTCCCCTAGAGCTCCGACTTGGCCGCGATTGGGAATCTCCGCCCGTAGCCGAACGCCTTGGCGGAGATCTTGATTCCGGGCGCCGCTTGTTGCCGCTTGTACTCGCTGCGCTCCACCATGCGGATCACCCGCCGCACCAGATCAGGATCGAAATTGTGAGCCCGGGCAATCTGTTCGGCCGAGCACGATTCCTCCACATAGTCTTCGAGAATCGCGTCGAGCACGTCGTAAGGTGGAAGGGAGTCCGAATCCTTCTGATCGGGACGCAATTCGGCAGACGGCGGCTTCTCGATCGTCGCTTCCGGAATCACTTTGCGCCGCGAGTTCACGTAAGCGCTCAGGCGGTACACCAACGTCTTCGGTACGTCCGAGATCACGGCCAGCCCACCCACCATATCGCCGTAGAGAGTGCAATAGCCGACGGCCAATTCGCTCTTGTTGCCGGTCGAAAGCACCAGCGCGCCAAACTTGTTCGACATGGACATCAGCAGCAATCCGCGGGCGCGGGACTGAATGTTTTCTTCGGTGACATCCTGCGGCAGTTCGCCAAACACCGGCGCAAGCGTCTGGCGCACGGTTTCGTAAATTTCCTGGATCGAGATCAGTTCGAAGCGAATCCTCAAGTTGCTGGCGAGTTCCCGCGCATCGTCAATCGAACCTCGCGAGGAGTACGGTCCGGGCATGCCGACTCCGATTACGTTCTCGGAACCGAGCGCATCGGCTGCAATCGACGCGGTGAGCGCGGAATCGATGCCGCCGCTGAGTCCGACGATCGCCCGCTGGAAGCCGCATTTGTGAACGTAGTCTCGCGTGCCCAGAACCAGCGCCTCGTACGCGCTCGCTTCTTCACCCACAACCTGTGGGTGCATGTCTCCACTGATGTTCTGGGAATCGAGGTTCTGAGAGTCGAAGTAGATCAAGTCCTCCTCGAACGACTTCGCTTGCGCGATCACCTGTCCATCGGGCGCAATCACCAGGCTCGATCCGTCGAAGACCAGACTGTCGTTCCCCCCGACCTGATTGACCATCGCGACCGGCACTTTCTGATTCTTCGCGATCGCCGCCAGCATGTCGCGGCGCAGTTCGCGCTTGCCCAGCCAAAACGGCGAGGCGGAAATGTTGAGCACGAAATTACCGCCGGCTCGGACCAGTTCTTCGACCGGGTCTACGGTATAAAGCCGCCGGTTCCAAAAGCGCTTGTCGTTCCAGGCATCCTCACAGATGGTCAAAGCCATCTGTCTGCCGCAAAAGCTGAAGAGTTGCTGGCTCTTGGCAGGAGCGAAGTTGCGCATCTCGTCGAAAACGTCATAGGTGGGCAGCAGCATTTTCGACTGGATGAAGTCGATGCGCCCTTCACGCAGCAGGGCGGCGGAGTTCATCGCTTTTTTGCCGGAGTCCGCTTCGGCCGGAGTTACCGTTCCGCAGATTACGGCAATGCCCTGCGTTTCGGCGGCGATCCTCTCGACGGTCGCGCGGCTGCGCGCCACAAACCAGGGCCGCTCGACCAGATCGCGCGGCGGGTAGCCGCAGACGGCGAGTTCCGGAAACAGAATCAGGCCGGCGCCAGCGCTCCGCGCCTGCAGCGCAAACTGGATGATCTTGGCAGCGTTGCCGGAAAAATCCCCCACAGTGGGGTTGATCTGGCCCAGGGCAATCTTCACGCTCCTAGTGTAAAAGGTCGAGGTGCGGAAGGTCGAGGATTTGGAGGTTATTTACTAGTTGGTTAGTCACGTCCAGTAGCACATCGCTCCGCCCGGTTGGACGGGCGAGACTCCCAGAGGTCCACCCCGGCGGTCACGGCACCGATGGAGGCCCGTTGCCGGGTAGTGGCGCGTCCGGCGGCGGTGGCATGCTGGAGCGGTTGGCAGGATGGGACTCCGGCATCTCTTCTCCGGGACGCCTCAACGTGGGCGCAGTCGCTGGGCGATCTTCCTGTTTCTTGGCAACGGTTGGCGCACCCAGATCGACTTCCTTTTCGACGCGCACGATTTTCTGGCCATCCACCTTCATGGTCTCGACGCGCACCACTTCGTCGCCAACAAAACGCACAAAATCCACGTCCTGCGGGGGCGTGCCGTAGATCCATTCTTCGTACTCGACTCCGTCCTCAACTCCGCCGTCATGCTCGCGCACTTTGTTTGCCGGACGTCCCTTGGCATAAATCACCATTTCGTGGTTCATTCCCACCAGCACGTGGTGATTCTTGATGGCCTCTTTGATCTTGGGAGAGACAGTTTCCAGATAGGCCTCGACGGCGGACTTGGCATCGAAATCAAACACCGGACGCAGCAACTCCTTCAGCTTTGGCCCAGTCACCTCCGGAACATACTTGTCGAAGTAGAGATCCACGAAAGAGCCGCGGGGGTTGGCGGAGGCATCCGAGGGCGCAACCGTCCTACTTTGAGCGGAAATCTCGAGGCCCTGGTACCACTTCTTTTTTTTGATGGGACCGCCGTTGATCTCAAAGCGGATGTGGTCTTCTTTGATGACGACGTCGCTGATGCGGGCCCGGTCGCCGGGCTTCGCGGCTGGTCCCCAGAGCGCCATCAAGTGTTGCAGTTCCGAGCCGCTGGGGGTTACGGCGCCGTTCTTGAGTTTCAGTCCGGTCTTCCCCATTGGAAAATTCGTGCGAATGTAAACCAGTTCTGCATTGAAGGCCTGGATAATTTCTTGGCGGGTTTCCTTGGAAATCCTTGGTGGCGGAGTGTTCTCGGCGAGCATTAGCGCGGAGAAGACTAGAAGGATCGCCAACAGACGATAACAAACGAAGTCAACTTGGAAGCACCGCATGGAGCACCCCGGGCCCACTGGCTTAATTATAAACCGCAAAAACAAGCTCTCAGCTCTCAGTTTTCCCTGGGAAGCGCCGGGTCAGATGTTGCGAACTGGGGACTGAGAACTCCGCTTGGTCACCGGCCGCGTGAGTACTTCCGTAACGGTGCGTTGTACTTTAAGCACCTGAGGTCAGCACTCGAAAGCACCTTAGAATGGATGAAGCATGGACCAGTCCATCCCCGGGCTTGGGCCGACAGGATTGCCTTTTGCCATTGAAGCTTCACATTCCCGCGCGCATTAAACTGCTTTACGTCATCCTGGGCGTGCTGTTGGCCATCAGTGTCCTCCCGATGTACTTCTACTCGGCGCAGATCGAGACCATGAATCGGGAGCGCCTGAAAACCAACGAAATGCTGCTGCAAAACACGGTCACGCGTTCGCTGGCCGACGACATTTCCCAGCACCAGGAAGCGCTGCGCATGATGCTGGCCAATCTGTCGTCGTCGATTCAGGTCATGATGCTGGCCAATCCCAGCGGGAGCGACCTTAGCCCGCAGAAATTTCTGACGCCAGAACTGCGGGCGATGGTGGAGAATTTTGTTTCTTCGTCGAAAGACATTGCCTATGCCACGCTGCTGAATGCCGATGCCAGAGGCGTTTCCGCCGGGCGAATGGAGCCCGACGCCTTTCTGCAACGGGAACTGGAGCGAGCCTATCAAGCCGCCCGCGAAGGCCGCGTCTACAGCGGGCAGCCGTTGATGGTGGGCAGCGGGAAAACGGGGCGAACCGTTATGTTGGTCAGCTCGCCGATCATGTACGACGGACGCTTCCTAGGGATGATCGGTTCTGTGGTAGACATGGATTATCTGATCCGGCGCCTGCAACAGGTCAGTCTGAGCGGATTGATGCCGTACGTCGTGGACCGCCAAGGAAGGCTGGTGGCGGCGGCAACTGGCCAATATGCTACCGGGCAGGACATGAGCCACTTCGAGATCGTCCGCAGTTTTGTGGGCGAAGGCGCGAAAGCCCAGTTGGCGGCGACCCGAGAGTTCACGATTCGCGATGGCAAAGAAACGACCGAGATGCTGGGAACGTACAGTCCGGTGACCTCGCTGGAATGGGCGGTGGTGGTGCAGAAGCCGCGCGAGGACGCGTATCGCGGAATCTACGAAATGCAGCGCACGGGGCGCTTGCTGGCGTGGCTGGCGGTGTTTGTGAGTGTGGGTGTGAGTATTCTGTCGGCACGGCGGATCACCAGCCCGTTGCAGGTGCTGGCGCAGTCCAGCCGGGCCATTGCGCGCCGTGATTTTTCCCAGCGCGTGCACCTGAAAACCCGCACCGAGTTCGGCGAACTGGCGACGACATTCAACACCATGTCGGACGAACTGGAACAGTTCGTCGAGGATCTGAAGCGCGCCGCCGATGAAAAACAGGCGCTGTTCATGGGGTCAATCCAAATGCTGGCCGGCGCCGTCGACGAAAAAGATCCTTACACGCGCGGCCATTCCGACCGGGTAACGAAATACTCGCTGATGATCGCGAAAGAGATGGGGATGGATCCGGGATTTCTGGAGATCCTGCGCGTCTCGGCGCAGTTGCATGATGTCGGCAAAATCGGCATCGAAGACCGCATTCTGAAAAAACCGGGCGCTCTGACTCCGGAAGAATTCGAGATCATGAAGACGCACACAACCAAGGGCGCGAACATCCTGCGTCCCGTGGCGCAGTTGGTGGAGATGCTGCCCGGCATCGAACTGCATCATGAGGCGCTCGACGGGCGCGGATATCCTCACGGTAAAAAAGGCGACGAAATCCCTATGCTGGCACGCGTGATCGCGGTCGCAGACACCTTTGACGCCCTGACCACGAACCGCCCTTACCAGAAGGCGCACGAACCTGAAGAGGCCCTGCGCATCATTCAGGGCGTCTCGGGAAAGCGCCTTGACCCCAAGGCCGTGGCCGCGCTGCTGGCGGTGTATAAGCGCGGAGAAATTCGCATTCAGAAACCACCGACGCACACGATCACGCTGGAATCGACCGCCCTGCTTGCGGCGCCCTGCGAACTTGAAGATCCCCTGACGGTCGAAACCACGCGCACCTGAAAACATTTGTAATTGGGTAATTTGTAATTGGTAAATTCAAACAAAGCCAATTGAGTTTCAAATTCCCAATTACAAATCACCAATTACAAATTACCAATTTTCTCCTGCCCGATTCTCCTATAATCGTTACACCTCATGATTCAAACTCTTTTTGGCAGTCTGGACGAAGAGAAGAAACCAAGTTTTATTGAGCGCATGAAGGAGGCCGTCTCGCGCACGCGCGAGAACCTGGCCGAGCGCATCGAGGATGTCGTCTCCATCGGCAAAGAGATCGACCGCTCTACGCTGGACGATCTGGAAGCCACGCTGATTGGCGCCGACCTCGGCACCACTACCACCCATGAGGTTCTGCAGAAGCTGCGCGACAAAGCCGATCGCAAGCAGATCAAAGATGTGAATGAACTCAAACGACTGTTGAAAGAGGAATTGCTGGCGATTCTGACCTCGACCGGCACACGGCCAGTAACCAAGGTGGACGGCACGCCGGAAGTGATCATCGTGGTGGGCGTGAATGGCACCGGCAAGACCACCACCATCGGAAAATTAGCGCAGGTCTTTCGTGCGCAAGGAAAGACGGTGCTGCTGTGCGCGGCGGATACGTTCCGCGCGGCGGCGATCGAGCAACTCGAGATTTGGGGACAACGCACGGGAACGGAAGTGATCAAGACGAAAGCGGGGGGCGATCCATCCGCGGTGTTGTTCGATGCACTGCAGTCGGCAACCGCGCGCAAGACCGATTACGTAATCGTGGATACGGCCGGGCGGTTGCACACCAAGCAAAACCTTATGCTCGAACTCGAAAAGATGAGGCGTACGGCGCAACGCATCGTGCCGGGCGCTCCGCACGAGACTTTGCTGGTGATGGATGCCACCACCGGTCAAAATGGATTGCAACAGGCGCGGCAGTTCACGCAATCGTCCGGAGTCACGGGGATTGTGTTGACCAAGCTTGACGGCACGGCCAAAGGCGGCGTGGTGGTCGCAATCTCGCGCGAGTTGGGACTGCCGGTTCGGTATGTGGGCGTTGGGGAAAAGGCGGGTGATCTGTTGCCGTTTGATCCCAAAGAGTTTGTGGAATCGTTGTTTGCGTAGCGGCAAGTGGTGCAAGTACGGTTCGTATCAGGGCACACCTTCAGGTGTGCCGACGACACTTTAGAATGAATCCGCCTTCGGGTGCTGGATCGACAAGAGGCACGAGCATCGAAGGAGGGCAGGCGATGCAGCAGAAAAAGTCCCAATCGCTTTCGTACTGGCGGAGACTGCTGGAACAGCTGAAACTGCTGTTCCGCCGGAAGCCCGAACCGGAAGACCCCTATGCCTATCGCACCGCTCCTTTGCGTCGTCCTCCGCACGGGCGGAGCGGAGCTGCGGTGGCAGAACTGGATGAAGAAGAATGAGGGAAGCGCCATCGTCCGACGAACAACACATGCGAAGGGTGCTGGAGTTGGCGCGAGCGGGCGTTGGCATGGTTTCGCCGAACCCCGCGGTGGGCGCGGTTGTGCTGGATGCGTCGGGCCGCGAAGTTGGCGCTGGCACGCACACCTATGACGGCGTGAAGCACGCCGAGGTGCTCGCATTGGAGCAAGCAGGCGACGCGGCCCGAGGCGGAACTCTCTACCTGAATCTGGAGCCATGCTCGCATCAGGGGCGGACCGCGCCGTGCGCCGATGCCGTGATCGCGGCTGGAATCAGCCGCGTGATCTGCTCCATGGAAGATCCGAATCCACGCGTGGCGGGTCAGGGATTGGCGAAGCTCCGCGCGTCCGGCATCAGCGTACAGGTCGGCTTATTCGAGGCGGAATCAAGGAAGCTGAATGAAAGCTTTGCCAAGTACATCCGGCTGGGCAAGCCGCTGGTCACGCTGAAATCGGCGATGACTCTCGATGGGAAAATCGCTGACGCCACCAAACCCGGCGCGGAGCACAGTTCAGAAGCTCGCTCGGCCACGCCTGTGACCGAGGGTGCGCGCAGCGGATACCACTGGATCACGGGCGAAGTGGCGCGCGCGCACGTGCAGCAACTCCGTCATCAGAACGACGCGATCCTGGTCGGAGTGGGGACGGTGATGGCGGACGATCCACTGCTGACCGACCGGAGTGGCCAGCCGCGGCGGCGCAAACTGCTGCGCGTGATCCTGGATTCCTATTTGCGCATTCCACCGGCGTCGCGAGTGATCCAGACGGCGGAGAGCGATGTTCTGGTCCTGTGTTCCACGGCGGAGGACCAGACCAGGCAGGCGCTCGAAGCGAAGGGGATTCGCGTAATGCAAATATCCGGGGCCGATGCGGAAGGACGGCCCGACTTCCGAGCGATTGTCCAGACCCTGGGAGAAATGGAGATCACCAGCGTGCTTCTCGAAGGTGGAGCACTGGTGAACGGGGCGGCCCTGGCGTCGGGCGAAGTGGACAAGGTGTTCCTCTACTACGCGCCGAAGATTTTTGGCGGGGCCGCGGTTCCCTTCATTGCCGGTGAAGACTTGCGCGGGAGACCACAGTGCGTGCAGCGGTTCGAGTTGCATCGCTTCGGCGAAGACTTCGCGCTTGAAGGTTATCTCCGCGACCCGTACGCGTGACATTATTGTGTCATCTTGAGCGCAGCGAAAGACCTATGCATTTGTTTGTAGCGCCGGAATCCATAGGTCCTTCGCTTCGCTCAGGATGACAAGTTGGATTGCTGACAATTTGGATTTAGGAGGTATAGCTCTTATGTTTACCGGAATTGTCTCGGAAGTGGGCAAGGTCGTAAAGATCGCGCAGCGCGGTGAGAACCGCCGGATCACTATCGAGGCTGCAAGTACTCCGAAACAATTGGGAACCGGCCACAGCGTCTCCGTAAGCGGCGTTTGCCTGACGGCGCTTGATATCAAAGCAAAATCATTCTGCGCGGACCTGGCGCCGGAAACGTGGGTGCGAACTTCATTCTCGCGGATGCAAGAGGGCGCACTGGTGAACCTGGAGTTGCCCATGAAGGCCGACGGGCGCTTCGATGGCCACATCGTCCAGGGGCACGTGGATGGCGTGGGCAAGGTGATCGAGTTCGAGCGCATCGTAGACTCGGACGGCCGGGATTCCGAGAACTGGTGGCTGCATGTTGAAATCCCGCCGGAGATAGAGAAGTACACCGTGTACAAGGGGTCGATCTCGATCGAGGGAATCAGCCTTACGGTCGCCAAGCTCGAAGGGAACCGTTGCACGATCGCGATCATTCCGCATACGGTCGAACTGACCAATCTTGGCTCGCTGAAACCGGGAGACCCTGTGAACCTGGAAGCCGATGTGATCGCGAAATACGTCGAGAAGATGATGAAAGGCGAGCCGGCGCAAAGTTCGATCACGGTGGAGGAGTTGGTGAAGAAGGGGTTTTAGACGCGACTGGACCACCTAGGAACTCGCCGAAAAACTTCAGCTAGTACTCTCAAAGATAAATTGTCGTCGCGCACGAAGCAGCCATCCCTTTCTCTCTCTTTCTGGGCGGACGACCTTCGACGATTCCCGTATTGGGTCTTGAAATCGAACTTTCTTCGCGTTCCTGCGTCACATGCCGCCGCTCCATGTCGGAATATGGTGGAGTTAGCACAGAGGTGCAGACGTGAAAGCTTTGATCGCGGTATGGGTATTAGTGGTAGCAATAACGGCGCTCGGACAGGATGTGCCGAAAGTGTTTCTAACGTCGACGTCAGCGGGCAACACTTGGGGCGCAGTCCGCGATCAGTCGCAAGAAATGGCTAAGGATTTTGCCAAAGACTGCCCCGATGTCCAGGTCACTACGAACCAACAGGACTTCGATTATCGTGTGGGTCTCAACCACATCGAGGTTGGCTTGTTTGTGCGCGACAATCAGTTCGCGGTTACGGACATGTTCGGCAACATGCTCTCGACCAAGGAAAAAGGTAGCATCAAGAATGGGATCAAGGGAGTGTGTGCCTTGATTCTTGCAGACTGGTCGAACCAAGCGGGGACTCGGCAGAAGCTCATCAACGGGATAAACGCCTCCTTCCAGAAGGGCGGCGTGATGGGGTACGCGGAAATTTCCGGCGACAAGATGACGGTTCACAGCGAGCGCGCGAGTGCGATGCGATTCCACATGATCATGGCAAGCCGAAGGGAGATCTCGATGGCGCGACGGGCTGGAATTACGATGTACATTTACACAAACGACGCCGACCAGAGCTTCCAGTACGATGTGAAGGCGGATAAGGTTCTGTCCCCTCCTGCGCCGCAAGCGGTCGAGGCAAGCAAGTAAATCATGCCCACCGTTTGCATTAACTGCCCCTACGCTTCCAGCTTCAACTCATCCAGTTCCAGGAACTCCTTAATGATGGGCTCGGTCGATTTCTCCATGTCCTTGTAGGGTCCAAAGAAGATCGCTCGGCCTTCGTAGAGGAAAACGACGCGGTCGGCTAGCTTCTTGGCCAGGCGCATGTCGTGCGTGACCACGACCGAGGTCAGGTGCAGTTGTAGTTTCAGCCGGGCGATGAGATCGCCGAGCAAATTCCCCATCAGCGGATCGACCATGGTGGTGGGCTCGTCGTAGAGCACGCACTCGGGTTGGGCGGCAAGCGCTCGCGCGATGGCGACGGAACGCTTCATACCGGTAGACAGGTCGGAAGGCAACAGTTCGCGCATCTCCTTGACTCCAACCATTTCGAGAAGGCCATCGACGACCTGGTAAATCTGGTCTTCTGAAAGCTCTCTTTTTTCGCGCAGGGGGAAGGCAACGTTTTCGCCAACCGTTAAGGAATCGAAGAGGGCGCCGTTCTGGAATACCATGGTGACTTTTTTGTGGATTCCCTCGAGTTGTTCCTGGTTGTAGCCGGTGATGTCCTGGCCAGCGACAATGACGCGGCCTGAATCCGGCTTCAGGAAGCCCATGATGTTGTGGAGCGCCACCGATTTTCCAACGCCGCTGCGCCCGAGAATGCAGACCATCTCCCCCGGCAACACGTCGAAGCTGACGTCCTGGAGAACGACGCGATCTCCAAATGCCTTGGAGACGTCCTTAAACTCGATGTAGGGAGATAGCGCTTCGGCAGCACCCATGGCTATCAGCATGGCATGAGACGGCAGCGAGGCTCAAGCGCTACGTATCTAAGTGGCGTAGTGGGCCAGTTTCCGAGTAGTCGGCAACTGCACAGTGACGAGCCGATTCCGGGGTTGCGAGTGGCCGTTTGGTGATGGGTCATTGGTTGGGTAGTCTAGCCTGTTCGTTGGGGTACCCCCCCTCCCCCCCTGTGCCTATTGGAATCATGGAGTTACAGGGGTATCAAATCACTTGACGCACATGTATGCACATATGTGTCAAGTGATTTATTGCCGTTACAGGCTAAAACGCTCAAAATCTTTGAGTTTAAAGGGGTTATATGGAAAATATTCCGGAATAAGGACTTAGGGGGCAAACCGTCAGCTTTCAGCCGTCAGCCATCAGTAAAACCTAGCTACCGACCAGCTGGGACAAGGCCTTCAAGACACCAAATGAAAAAGGGTGCGGAAGTAACTCCGCCCCCTTTTCTTATCTATAAGTTTATTATATCAATTCCGACCCACCTGACCGCCAACTTTTCCGACTTTATTTTCCTAGCCAATTCAATGACTTACGCGGAAAATCGCCAAAACAGGGGCTTGACAAGATTGGCCAGAATCGAGGAGCAGGTCTCGAAGCTTTGCTGGTGGGGTCGTCCGGCTTCCGACGCCAATGTGATCGACGCGATTGGGTGGTTTTGAGCGTTATCGCGATTTATCAACAGTTGAGGTCTGGCCAGGCTTTGCGCTCGCGGCTTTTGGCCATCACCGCACATCAAGATGTGACCTTCCTCACTGACAGGACGCGCTCATTTGTGTTTGCATCAGCGCGTCCCGCCTCTCCGAAGAGCCGTTCCCGCCCGTTGAGACGCAGCACCCCCTGAGGCAAAGGACCCCATCGCTGACGCATGAGCCAACGCTGCGGGAAAAACCTAACCGAACGATTCCATAGGAAAAGGAGCGGACTTATGAATAACCCAACGCAACATCGGAGCTGGATTCTCGGAATAAGCCGGCAAGTGGCAGGCGCCGCGCTGGCGTTAGCGATCATACTTGTACCGGCAGTCCTCGCGACCGGATCGGAACAGGCGCAGACTTACACCGAGAGTGTGCTGCATACGTTTACGGGCCCGCCCGACGGCGCAGGACCCCAGGAAGGTGTAGTGGAGGACGCGCAGGGCAACCTGTATGGCACGACTTTTTATGGGGGAGATAGTGCATGCAACACGCCGTATGGCTGCGGAACGGTGTTCAAGGTGGATACGACCGGCAAGGAGACAGTGCTCTACAGCTTCACCGGGACTGGGGGAGACGCCGCTGAGCCGTGGGTGGATTTAGTGCTGGCCAAGGGCAACCTGTACGGCACGACGCGCCGTGGCGGAGACCTTTCATGCATCAACGGCGTCGGCAACCCAGGGTGCGGGGTGGTGTTCAGGCTAAGCCCCGAGCCCAGCGGCGGTTGTCCAAGCGGCAGCAACACCGGCACCGGCTGGTGCGAGACCGTGCTCCACACCTTCACCGAGAGTCCTGACGGTGCAGCACCCGAGAAAGGTTTACTGCTGGACGCGAAGGGCAACCTCTATGGCACTACCCGCGATGGCGGCGCTTGCGGGAGCTGTGGAGCGGTGTTCATGCTCTCACCTCCAGCGGCACCGAGCGTTACCTGGACTGAAACCGTGCTCTATAGCACCCCACCCGGGGAACCCGGGGGATTATTGCGGGACACGCAGGGCAACCTCTATGTCCCTACCAGCGACGGCGGCGCTTACGGCAATGGAACGGTGTTCATGCTCGCACCTCCAGTGGCACCGAGCGTTACCTGGACTGAAACCACGCTCTACAGCTTCACCGGTGGGGCGGACGGCTCATTCATCGGCGAATCGCTATTGCAGGACGCGCAGGGCAACCTGTATGGCATTGCCCGCGAGGGCGGGGATACTGCGTGCACGAATGGCTGCGGAACGGTGTACAAGCTAAGCCCCGAGCCCAGCGGCGGTTGCCCAAGTGGCAGCAACACCGGCAACGGCTGGTGCGAGACCGTGCTCTACAGCTTCACCGGTGGGACGAACGGCTGGGAACCAAGCACCGATTCACTATTGCGGGATGCGCAGGGCAACCTGTATGGCACTACCGACTATGGCGGAGACCTTGCATGCAACGCGCCGAATGGCTGCGGAACGGTGGTCAAGCTCGCGCCTCCGGTGCCACCGAGCGTCCCCTGGACCAAAACCGTGCTGTATACCATTACCAATGAGGCAGACGGCGTCGGGACCGGGAGTTTAGTGCGGGACGTGAAGGGCAACATGTATGGCGCTGCCTACGCGGGCGGGGATCTGTCTTGCACGACGATAGTACCAGGAGGAACAGCGATTGGATGCGGAACGGTGTTCAAGCTGTCGCCTGCGACGGCGACCACGACAACGCTCACGTCTTCGCCGAATCCGTCCACTTATGGGCAGGCGGTGACCTTCACTGCAACGGTCACTTCCAAGCTCGGCGCTCCGCCCGACGGAGAAACCGTCTCGTTCATGGAAGGAAAGACGGTACTGGGAACAGGGACGCTGAGTAGCGGCTCGGCGAGCTTTACGACCTCGACGCTGAAGGTGGGTACGAACTCGATCACGGCGGTGTACGGCGGAGACTCGAACTTAGCCAGCAGCAAGTCGAAGGCGGTGAAGCAGGTGGTCGGCAAAGCCACGACCACGACCGCGTTAACTTCGTCGCTGAATCCATCGAGCGTTGGGCAGTCTGTGACTTTTACGACGAGCGTGACGCCGGAGTTCAGTGGGACGGTCACCGGAACCGTGGCCTTCTATGATGGCACGACAAAGCTGAAGACTGTGACCCTGAGCGGAGGCGAGGCAAAGTACACAACTTCGAAACTGGTGTCGGGCTCGCACAGCATCACGGCGACGTGCAACGGCAGCACCAGCTTTGACGGCAGCAGTTCGGCTCCTCTGGCGCAGAAGGTGAACTAGGTCTTGAATGGATGATCACAGCAGCCCCGTGACGAACGGAACTGGGGTGCGCCCAGAGAATTTGTAGCAAACGGAAATCACAGATGAGCCGCCCGATGTCTGGGCGGCCTTTTTCTTTCATCCTACGACAGTGGTTGCGCGGTAACTTCTGTAATCAGGCGATAGCGCTCACGACGAGGAGAGGGTAGTCCCGATTCTGGTCGTGTCCCGGGCAAACCGGAGACCCACCCACTAACTATCTAGGATGGGGAGTCGAAATCCCGGCCCTCGGCTGCCAACCGATCCTGTGGAGTGTTTACGTTGAAAAAACTCCGCTCGGAAAAACCCGCTGCTGCTAGTTCTCCCTCTTCGATCGCGCGAACGGACACACTGGAAAACGCCGCATCGATCTTGTACTTCCCTTCCCTCAGAGCCTGCTCGGCGACGATGGCAAAGTCGCGTCGATAGACCGCACAGAGTGGCTGGAATCCTTTGCTGGTGCGAGGCACGGTGAGGATGGCATGGTTATCTTCTCTTTCGGCCGCCGCGAAAAGAAAGGCGAGCAGTTCCCTGGAGACGAAGGGCATGTCCACGGCGAGCATCAGGTTCAACTCGGCCGGTGAATGCACGAGCGCGGCGTGAATGCCGGCGAGGGGACCGCATCCGGGAAAAATGTCGGCCACGACGGATCCGTATTTCGCGGCGTCATATTTCGACGATCCGTACTGCGCAAACTTGCCCGGGTCGCCGACGATCGTCACTTTGCCGCAGACGGCCCCCATCACGGTGAGCGCGCGATCCAAGAGTGTTTGGCCGCCAAAATCCAGAAAGGCTTTATCTGTATTCATACCCATGCGGGAACTCTTGCCTCCGGCGAGAAGAAAGCCCATGCGCGATAGTTCGGTTTGTGCCATATGAAAAAGCATAAGGCCTAAACCGCGATACACGAAAGTAACCTATTCAGAACCGCCAAGCCGGCGGAAGATGAATGTGTCTAAGTACGAGGCACCACTCTTTATCATGTCGCAGAAACTCATGGACGTTCTCATGTTGGGACACTGTTCGCACGAGTTTTCCTGGCCGCGCCGCGCGGCGAATGGAGAGTACTACCAAGTCTGCATGCTGTGCGCGACCACCTACCAGTATGACTGGAAGAGCATGCGTCGCGGAGGCCGGGTGGAAGCGACGGCGGAGACCGCCGCCGTCCGACAGCGCTCCAGTCAAAGGCAACCGACCTGGATGCCCCGGGCACGGCGCCTGCGAACGAACCTTCCGCTTCGATACCGCGGGAAGAATCTCCATACCTGGTACGAGGGGATGATCCAGAACATCAGCCAGTCGGGGATACTGTTTCACGGCCCGCAGCAATTGCCGGCGAATGCGCTGGTGGAACTGATCTTCGAGATGCCCGAAGAAATCTCCGGCCAAAAGAACAGCAATGTACTTTGCCAGGGGAGGCTGATTCGCGTCAAGGACGCGGTTGACAATACCGAAGACGCTTTCGGGCTGGTGGCCTCCATCCTCGATTACAAGTTTCTCCACCAGCACTGACCTGCGACCGGTGCCGGAAATGCGAGCGGCTTGCCGGGTCGGCATTGCTTTCCGATTCCCCTATCCAATTCTCCTCTTTCGGATTCTCCTGCCAACCGTCGCGCGTGGCGGCGGTTGCAGCGCGCCCCCGTCTGCTGCTAGAGTTTTCTCGACACATCGAAAGCACTCTTGCCCACATGATCTAACCGCGCTACGCCCGCTGGCTGGAGCCGGCAGCGCTTTTAAAAATGTCTGAAATTTGGGCTAATCTAGAGAATTGGATCGCGCGGAATCGATATTCGGCGCTGGTGCAATACTTAGGAGCCGCGCTTGCGGTATGGGTGGCGCTCAGTTGCTGGACGCTTTCCGCCGCGCTGCACCGCCATCTCTTTGTACTTTTGCTGGCGGCGGTGCTTTTTACCGCTCGCTTCCTGGGCTTTGGCCCCGCGGTTTTCTGCTCGCTGGTTTCGACCGCTAGCCTGGATTTCTTCGCGGTTCCGCCCTACTTCACCTTTCGCATCGGCACGAGCGCCGATCTGGAGCGGCTGGCGGCTTTCCTTGCCATTTCGATGTTCGCCGCGAGCATGGCTCGGCAGAAAACCTTGGCGGAATTGCGCGCCGATCATACGACCCGCGAGATGGCTGCGATCGTGGAATACTCCTGTGACGCAATTTACAGCTCCCGCCCCGATGGCACGATCACCAGTTGGAATCGCGCCGCCGAGCAGCTCTATGGTTACACTGCCGAGGAGGCAATCGGGTTGCCGGTGACGCGCTTAGCGCCGCCAGAGCGCCGCGACGAAGTGGAACGCAACCTCGCGCTCCTCAATGGCGGCGGGCACGTGGCTTCCTATCGGACCGAGCGCATGCGGAAGGACGGCACACGCTGTCCGATACTGCTCTCGGTGTCGTCACTTCGAAACGCGCGCGGCAAAATCGTGGGAACGTCGGCCATCGCACGCGATCTTTCCGCCGAGAAGCAATCCGAAGAAGCCATCCGCCGCAGTGCAAAGCTCGCTATCGCGGGCCGGCTCGCCGCTTCGATTGCGCATGAGATCAACAATCCGCTGGAGGCCATCGTCAACCTGCTTTACCTGGCGCGCCATGACTCCAGCCACGCCGCGGAGTATCTGACCCAGGCAGAGCAAGAGGTGGGACGCGTAGCGCGGTTGGCCCAACAAACTTTGGGGTTCGTACGCGATACCAGTTCTCTGGGTTCGATGGATCCTGCCGCCATCATGGACGAAGTTCTGCGGTTGTATTCCAGCAAACTGCTGGGCCGGCAGATCCGCGTGACGCGACGCTACCGCGGCAGTTGCGAGGTCGCCGGCTACTGTGGCGAGTTGCGGCAGTTGCTGGCCAATCTTCTGGTGAATGCGGTGGATGCGATGGCGGAGGGTGGTTCTCTTCAAGTCCGCGTGGCGACGGGACGCGACTGGTCCAATGGCAGGGAGGGAATCCGCATTACGGTGGCCGACAACGGCAGCGGGATTCCCCGTGACAAACTGCGCCAGATCTTCGAACCTTTCTACACCACGAAAAAGGAAACTGGGACCGGGCTCGGATTGTGGGTTTCGCGCGGCATTGTGCAGAAACACGGGGGATCGATTCGGGTGCGGAGCCGGGCAGACGGGCGCGCGACCGGAACGGTATTCTTCATCTTCTTGCCCCAGCAGCACGAAATCAGCCGGGTGGCGTAAGCAGCGCTTTCCTCATTGCTCACAATGACTTGCAGGCAGCAGAAGGACAGTGACCTTCGTACTTAGAAGGCCTCACCGGCAGCGGCTTATAATCATCCAAGTCCAAGCAGACTGAGCACTTAGCCGACGTGGAACCTTTTCTTGCACCTGCGATCTTCGCCTTTGGGCTGTGCTTTGGCAGCTTCCTGAACGTGTGTATCTACAGGTTGCCGCGTGGCAAGTCGGTGGTAGCGCCACGCTCCGCGTGTCCGCATTGCGGGGACTTGATCCCTCTCTACCACAACGTGCCCGTACTAAGCTGGCTGATTCTTCGGGGAAAGTGCCGCTCGTGCAAGCGGCCCATATCCCCGCGCTACCTGCTGATCGAACTGCTCACGGGCTTGCTCTTTCTTGGCTGTTACACGCATCTTGGCTTGACGCTCGGGATGCTGAAATGCACCGTGCTCGGCTACCTGCTGCTGGGCTTGATCTTCACCGATGCGGAAACCAAGCTTCTTCCCGACGCGCTGACTCTGCCCGGGCTGGCTCTGGGAATTTTGTTCAGCCTGGTGGTTCCCGTGAATGACCTGGCTTCGCGAATCATGCCTGGCATGGTATCGCCCGCGATGAGAAGCGAGATTTCGTGGCGCATCTGGTCCCTGTCAGACTCGCTGCTGGGAGCGGCGGTCGGCGCCTCGTTTCTCTACGGCGCGGCAGCTATATACCTGCGCGCCCGTGGGGTCGAGGGGATGGGATTCGGCGACGTCAAGCTGATGGCGTTGATCGGCGCGTTCCTCGGAACCAAGCTCACGGTCTTAACCATTTTTGCGGCGTCGCTGGCGGGTTCGATATTTGGACTGAGCCTGGTGCTGGCCGTCTGGATGAAGCGGACTCGCCGCTTTGAGGCGCGCGGCATTTCTTCGCGTATTTCTTCGGGCATTTCCTCTAAAGAAGCGCGGCGGCGCGCCTGGCAATCGGCGCGCCTGGTGCTCCGCTTTTACGAGATGCCGTTTGGCGTGTTTCTCGGCAGCATGGCGATTTTGTCGTTCCTCTTTGGAAACCGGCTCCTACAGTGGTATTGGAGGACGCTGTGAGGCTGCTGACGAATCCGCTAGTGAATCCGATGATACTGCGCATGGTCCTGCTTCTCGTCGCAGCCATCGCAGCTTTCGGGGTGGGCTTATTCCTGATTCGGCGCCTGCGGAAGAATCTCTCTCAGGAATCCGAATCGCTGAATCACGCTCCGCTGGCGGCGGAGGGGTTGCCCGTGCACGCCTATCACGCCGTCATTCAGCTACTGAAGCAGCAGAAACATGAGCTCACCACCCGGCAACTGTCGGAGCGCAGAAAAGCCAAGGCCTCCGACACGCTGAGCTCGACCATACTCTCGAACCTTTCCTGCGGCGTTCTGTTCTTGAATACCAGCGGACTGGTGCGGCAAGCGAACTCGGCGGCGCGCAAGCTGTTGGGATTCGCCTCGCCGGTGGGACTGCATGCCGACGATCTTTTCCGCACAGCGACGTTGCGCCCGGAAAACAATTGCCCGGTAAAGAATGGATCATCTTCAGAAGCGACCGTCGAGCAAGCTCTTGCTCCCGCTCTGGCGGGGAAGTCGGCGATTCGAGGGCTGGTGCTGAACTACGTCGCACGGGATGGAGAGAGCCGCGTACTCGAAGTGGCTGCTTCTCCGGTTCTGGCCGAAGACGCCAGTCTCATGGGCACGACTCTGGTGCTAACGGACAAGACCGACATCGAGCGCATCCGGCACGATCAAAAGGTGCATCAGGAAATCTCTTCGGAACTTGCGCTGGGACTGCGCCATTCCCTGACTACGATTGCGGGATACGCGCAGCAACTGGCGTGCAGCCGGGATGCGGACCTGGCGCGCCATTTAGCGGATGGCATCGCCCACGAAGCGGCGCAATTGGACCGGACCATTGGCAGCTTCCTGGGAGGCGTCGGGGTTGTATCCACGAGTTTTTGATATTAGCGATGGCAAGCCGCGATCAAAATTGCGGGCTTGCGAAAGGATGATGACATGAAGCACACGAAACTTATGGCAATCGTTACTCTGCTCCTGCTCGGGGCCAGCGCTGCAGCCGCTCAGGCACTGGGGGATTACGCGCGTGCGGTTCGCAAGAACAAAGCCGAGACGAGTTCGACCGCCCGCCACTACGATAACGACAATCTGCCTACCAACGAAACTCTTAGCGTGGTCGGGCCGCCGCCTGGGGCCGATGCCAAAGCAGGGCAGAAAGCGGCTGCCGTCGCCTCCTCCGCAGCGACTGCCGAACGCCAGAAGTCGGCGGAGGAGTGGACCGACAAAATCGCCAAACAGAAAGCCAAGATCGATTCCCTGAATCACGAGATCGACCTCGACCAGCGCGAACTTCATCTGCGCGTGGCCGCACAGTATAGCGATTCGAGCGCCAGCGCCCTCGCCATCCACGAGGCGCAGTACAGGAGCGACATCGACGCCAAGCAGAAAGCGCTTGATGCCGCCCGGCAGCAACTCGACGAGATGCAGGAGCAGGCGCGCAAGGCCGGGGTTACAGAGAATGCAACGGGCAAAGACAACAACAAAAACAGCGGTAAGGACAACAACAAGGACAAAGAGTAAAGAGTAAAGATCGCCGATTAGATCGTCTTCCCTGCCCTAGCAGGTTGCGGAAAAACCCGATCAAAGCCGGTTTTGGGAAGGGCACGAGTTTACTCGTGCCGTTAAGTCGTTGAAAATGTGTCTGCGCTTCAGCGCCCGAGGTGTGCTTTTTGCGGCGCGACTAGTTTTTCCGCAGCCTGCTAAGGGATCAGGATTTCCCCATGCGCTCCCGAATCTGGCGCGCGTGATGCCGCCCGTGGACCCAATGGAACTTGCGCCACTCGTTGGCCGTCAAAGGTCCCAGGAACAGGTGGTCCATGATTTTCGTGTGGGCGCCGAACCGGCGCTCGCAAGCGTCCAAGCCCGAGTCCATCTTCTGCAGCTCAGGCGCGATGGCTTGCTGAACCTCTTCCGGCAGCATTCCTCGCGGCGTCACACGTTCCGGGGCCTTGCGGCCTCCAGGGAGATACCCGAGATTCACGACCAGCAGTGCAGCCAAGCGATGCTTCAGCGTGCCGCGCGTAGCCAACGGAGCACCTTGTGCCAGGCATTTTGCCAATCCGCGGTTGGTGTTCTGGTAGGTGAGGAAAAGGTGCTCTAGTATTTGCGCCGCACTCCACTTTCCGGCAGGAGCCTGCGCCAAGCCGGCGGCGGTGGCACTGCCCGTTGCATCTTCGAGTTCCCGCCGCAAACGTTCTAGATAGGAATCCATAGCGCCGATTCAGTACAATGAGTCGCGAAACGACGATTCGCCAAAGAATCATCGCAAAACGACGAATCGCGAAACCAAGGCCAAACTACTACGGAAAGCTCGATCAGGAAGTCGTCGATGAAAAAACCAATCGTCGTCGTCGCAGTTGCCATTCTAGCAGCAGGATTGATGTCCGGGTGCTCTTCGGAGCCGAGCAAGCCGGCAACAGCGGAGAAGCCTCAACCGAAGGCGCCGGAGGCAATCACCGGCAGCAGCGCGTTCTATAAGTGCTACATCTCCGCCCGCGGCTGGGCGCAGGATGCTCAGCCGTATCGGGTGGAGTCGCAACCTGCCAAGGACTCCAAGGGCCGCGACGGCAAGGCGGGAGAGTGGCGCGCCGGATTCGCCTCGCCATCGCAGCGCGCGACCAAGTTCTATACCTGGGCAAACGGCGATATTTCTCACGGCGTCGACGACACCTACAGCCCGACGAATTCCAGCACCCAGGTCTTCAATGTCCAGTTTCTCAAAGTGGATACGGACAAGGCCTTTGCCGTCGCCCAGCAGCACGGCGGAGAAAAGTTGCTGGAGAAAGAACCCGACACGCCTGTTCTTTATGTGCTGGACTGGAACCGGCAGACGAACGAACTCCTATGGCACGTAATCTATGGGACCGACCGCGACACCGCCAAGCTGCGGGTGGCGGTCAATGCATCGACCGGGGAGTTTTCGCGGGTGGAGAAGTAAGCTGCCTCGGGCTGCGAGCTTCGGGATGCGAGCAAACAGGAACCGATTGCTCGAAGCTCGCGGCTCGCAACTCGTAGCGAAGGGGCGCTTGGACTGTTAGCTGGCAACCTGGTACTCGCTCTTAACCAAGCCGCTCGGATAGTGCTGCGTAGCTACGTGACGCAGCCGCACATCGCGCGGCAAGGCGCCGAAGAGAGGAATTCCGTCTCCAATGAGCACAGGCACACGAGTGATAACGAGACGTTGAACCAGGCCTGCGCGCAGGAATCCTTGAATCGTGATCCCTCCATCGACATAGACGTGGCGGGCGCCACTGGCAACGAGTTTCGAAACGATCTCAGCCGGAGGCCCGGCCATCTGTTCCACAACGCCTCCGCGCACCGCGGAGAAGTCGAGGGGCCGGCTGCTCAGTACAACCACGCGCCTGTCACCGTACGGCCAGGTCTCATAGGTCAGAACCGTTTCGAAGGTCTTGCGACCTATCACCAGCGTATCGACGCTTGCTATGAACTCGTCATAGCCGTGGGGTTCGCCGCCGCCCTCCGGCAGAAAGTCGAGATCGCCATTCGGCCGCGCGATGAAGCCGTCGACGCTGGTCCCGATAAAGACAGATACTGTCATAGGAGATTTCCTCACCGCTGGGAGCAAATTGCTTCGGGCCTCGGGCTTCGGGCTACGAACTGCGGGCTGCGAGCGAGCAGGGGCCGGTTGCTCGCAGCTCGTGGCTCGAAGTGCTCATTGCGCTTTCCCCAGCCGGTCGAGCGCAGCGCGCGCATCCTTGGCAAACGAGCCTTCCGGCAGAATCTTCAGATACTGCTCGTAGTATTTCGTGGCGTCGGTTTTATCTCCGAGTTTTTCGTGGCACTCGGCGAGACGGAAGCTGGCGACGGCGTCGTTGTCTTTGTAGTAGAGAGCATCCTTGTAGCGATCGCGCGCAGCGCGGTAGTTCTTGCGCCTGAAGTAATAATCGCCGACCTCAATGTCTTTCAGCGCCTTCATCGGGTTCCAGGGATGGAACTCCTGGACGCCGGAGGTGTCGGGGCTGTCGCCGACGTCCAGATCCCCGACGGCAGACCTGCTGGCAGGATGGTTCTTGGCATCGTCCTTGGGCGCGCTGATATCGATTCTTGTATCGAGGCTGGAGCTTACCTCCGCCTCACGGTTGCGGGCGGTAGCCTTGTCCGCGGCGGTTTTGTCCGCAGCCGTCTTGTCTGTCGCATCCTGCGCCAGCGAAAAAGCCGTCAGCAGCGCCAAAGAAACAATCAGGAATCGAACACGCACACTTCAATTGTATCGCTTCAGAGCGAGGTCGAAGCAGTGCCGATGAGCGGAAACGTCAGGTAGCGAAATCGCTGGTTGCGACAGTTGTCGATATTCAGTAGGGACACCAAACAGTGAACGGGGCCGTTGCATAGTGGTGGCGCCGTAATCCCTGATGATCACTTTGCAGAAGTATTGAGTCTGCGATCGCGCAGGCCTAGAATTAAAGATGAAAAGATCAATTTGCGGATCGAGTCTCGATTCGAGACCTCGATTGGCAACGTTCACTTGACCCCAGTTCTGGGTCCAGCGATCGGCCACCGCCGTGCTAACACCATAGGAGGAATTATGGAACTCACGTTAACTATAGAGGAGCGGGAGCTTTTGTTGGAGATTCTCGGTGAAAGACATAGTGCACTGCTGAGAGAGATCTCACATACGGACCATCGCGAATTCAAGCTTGCACTGCGTAAGAGGGAGAAGCTTCTCGAGTCTGTTGTGGACCGTCTCAGAGTCATGCAACCAGAGTTGGAACCGATGCAGGAACTTTGCCGCTGACACTCCTGTCGCCACCCGCGCGGTGGGCGAAGGGCCGATGAGCGGAAACGTCAGCAGAATCCAAAAAAACAGGCCGCCCACAAAAGGGACGGCCTGGTTTGGCAAAGTCCTCCGGGGAGGAGGGGAAACTTGTAGTTATAAGGACGGCGGATTCGCGCTCGCCGTCGGCGTCTGGTTGCTGGGCGCTTGCGCTGGCGTCGTTGCCGACCCAGTGTTGGTCATCAGGCGGATATTCACGCGGCGATTCTCGGCGCGGCCGCTGGCAGTTTTATTGCTTTCGACCGGCTTATCCTTACCCAGCCCGATCACATAAATCTTATAGGCCGGAACGCTTTTCTCCGCCGCTAGGTACTGAATTACGGCATCGGCGCGGCGCTGGCTCAGTTCGTAGTTGTACTCGGCGCTGCCCACCGAGTCGGTCGCACCCTCTACCGTGATGATGTATCCCTTGGTAGTGGTGACGCTGGCGGCAAGCTGGTCGATAGCTTCTTTGGCATCCTTGGTCAGATTGTCCTTGTTGAATCCGAAGTGCACCGCCGTCTCCACCACCGGGCGATAGTTATCGAGGTTGACGACAGCGTTGGTCAGGACGTCCACCCGCTGGGACGCGCCGTTCGCCGACAGTTGCGCCTTATCGGCTTCGGTTCCCGCAGCCAGAGCCTTCTGGTCTGCCGCCGCCGCACGGGTCTGCACGTCCTGGATTCCGGCTTGGGCGCGCTGGTCTACGTCCTTGATGTCTCTTGAATTCTTCGCGGTCAGGTCGTCGAGTTCATTGGTCTTATTGATCAGCGGCGTGGTCTGTTGACGGACGTAATTCTTGGTTGAACATCCAATCGTTGCGAGCAGTGTCGCCGCCAGCATTAGGGTCCATCTCAACGAGGTGCGATTCATAGATTCAGGGCTCCTTGCCCAAGTATTGCTCTGTGCTGAAATCTGTTTTTAGATCCTGTAAAAGTCTGCGTACTGGTCGCGCTCCTACTTAAAGCACGGGGAATGCCATTTCGCGTTCTCAAAATAAACGGCTAAATCGCTTCATATCAATACCTTGGAGCCTGACCCTAGATAACGGAGGAACCCGCACCCAGGCAATCGCGATATGAACCGTAGAAATTTTATACTGTGTAGTTCTCTTCTGTGAATTATAGGCGCTGGCAACTAATTGCACTAGCCGCTCGACTGTTGCCTGACGAGATTCCAACACTGCCGAGCGATCATCCAGTCTTCCTCGGCGCGAATAACCAAAACGCGGACGGCTGCATCGGAAGCGGAGATGTCCTTGTCGTTATCATTTTTCAAAGGCGATGCGTTTTTCAAAGGCGATGGCGCGTTCTTCTGCTGGTCGAGCTTCACGCCAAGAAAGGCAAAATTGTCACACACCGCAGCGCGAACCTCGGGTGAGTTCTCGCCGACTCCAGCAGTGAATACGAGGGCGTCAATTCCGCCCAGCACGGCGATCATGGCGCCAATTCCCGAGCGCAGGCGATGGATGTAAATATCAAGCGCCAGTTTTGCGCGCGCCATTTTTTCGGGTTCGTCGACGTTCTTGCTGGCGGCAAGAATCTGCCGCATATCGCTCGAAATTCCCGAGACACCGAGCAGTCCCGACTTCTGATTGAGGACCTCATCAAGTTGCTGGCCCGAGAAATGTTTCTCGCGCATCAGATAGGTAAGGATGCCGGGATCCACGGAGCCGGAGCGCGTGCCCATCATGAGACCCTCCAGCGGGGTAAAACCCATGGTCGTATCCACGCTTCGGCCTTCGCGAATCGCCGCCAAAGAACAGCCATTCCCCAGGTGGCAGGTAACGAGCTTCAGCGAATTCAGGTTTTTGCCGAGCAACTGCGCCGCTCGCTGTGCGCAATATTGATGATTGATCCCATGGAATCCGTAGCGGCGAATTCCCTGCTCGAACCACTCGTAAGGACCAGGATAGGTGACTGCCGATAAAGGCATGGTGCGATGAAAGCCGGTGTCGAAGACGGCGATCTGCGACATCGGACCCAGCAACTTCGCGACCATTTCCATGCCTTCGAGTTCGGCGCGATTGTGGAGCGGGGCAAAAACGGAAACGCCTTCGATCGCCGACTTAACCTCAGCGGTAACCAGCGCAGGCTCGAAATGTTGCGGGCCGCCGTGGACCACCCGGTGTCCCACCACATCGATATCGGCAGGGCCGGAAATCGCTTGCGTCTTGCCGCTCCACAAGCTATGAAGCAAGCGCTCAATGGCTTCCCCGCGAGAGCCCACCGACGTCTGGTCTTTTCGGGAAACGCCACGGGAGTTCTTGATCGAGAATTCAGCCTGGTGATCCGTCCACTCGATCTTACCCTCCCAGGCGCAGCCCGGTGGATCGTCTGGGAGCGCATCCCCAATTTCGTAGAGACAGCTCTTCTGGCTGCTGGAACCGGAGTTGAGGACTAGCACTTTCATTCGAAGCTATCTCGTTCGGCCCACAAGTTACTTTGAGTTTTAACTACAGTGAACTTCCGGCTCATAACGCTTGTGCCGTGACCGCGCGATTTGTATCACTGAGAGTAGCGCCGCCGTCCCGGCGGCTGTCCGGCGGGCGTCCTCGCCCGCCGCGCCGAGGGCGAGACGCCCTCGGGACAGCCGGCAAGATGCCGGCGCTACTAGTACGGCCAAGTCCAGTCGCGGATTTCCGGCAAATCGTCTCCGTGTTCGCGAATGTATTGCTTATGCTCGACCAGTTTGTTGCGCAGCAACTGCTTGAAGTGGGCTCCGACCTTCTGCAGTCTGGGAACACGGTCCACCACATCCCCAGCCAGGTGGAAGCGATCCAGATCGTTCATCACCGTAATATCAAACGGCGTTGTGGTCGTGCCCTCTTCTTTGTAGCCCCGCACATGGAGATTGTCATGATTGTGCCGACGATAGGTGAGGCGGTGAATCAACCAAGGATAGCCGTGATAGGCGAAGATAATCGGCTTATCCACCGTGAACATGGAATCGAAATCAAGATCGGAGAGACCGTGGGGATGCTCGCTCGAGGGCTGAATGGTCATCAGATCGACGACATTCACCACGCGAATCTTGATGTCGGGAAAATGCTGCCGTAAAAGATCGACCGCGGCCAAGGTTTCGAGCGTGGGCACGTCCCCCGCGCAGGCCATTACGACGTCGGGCTCGGCCCCCTTGTCGGTACTTGCCCACTCCCAGATGCCAATCCCGGTGGTGCAGTGTTCGATGGCCGACTCCATGTCGAGAAACTGCAATGCAGGTTGCTTGCCGGCCACGATGACGTTGACATAATGCCGGCTGCGCAGACAATGGTCGCCGACGGAAAGCAGGCAGTTAGCGTCGGGCGGAAGGTAAACGCGGACGATGTCGGCTTTCTTATTGATCACATGATCGATGAAGCCGGGATCCTGATGGGTGAATCCGTTGTGATCCTGCCGCCACACGTGAGAGGTCAACAAATAGTTGAGCGATGCGATCGGACGCCGCCACTCGATCTCGCGCGTAACCTTCAGCCATTTGGCGTGCTGGTTGAACATGGAATCGATGATGTGGATAAACGCTTCGTAGCAGGAGAAGAAGCCATGGCGCCCGGTGAGCAAATAGCCTTCCAGCCAGCCCTGGCACATGTGCTCACTGAGCATCTCCAGCACGCGGCCGCGCTGCGAGAGATGTTCGTCGACCGGGAGGGTTGGCTCCATCCATTCCTTGTCGGTCACCTCAAAGAGAGCGTCCAGCCGGTTCGAGGCCGTCTCATCCGGACCGAAGACGCGGAAGTTCTTCGCGTCCGCGTTCAGCTTCATCACGTCGCGCAAAAATCCGCCGAGCACGCGCGTGGCTTCGGCATTCTCGATGCCCGGCTTCGGAACGCTGACGGCATAATTGCGAAAGTCGGGCATGACCAAATCGCGCAACAACAGCCCGCCGTTGGCATGCGGATTCGCTCCCATCCGGCGCTCGCCCTTGGGGGCCAGTTCCGCGAGTTCCGGAATTAACTTGCCGTTCTTGTCAAACAATTCCTCGGGCCGGTAACTTTTCATCCAGTCTTCCAGGATCTTCAGGTGTTCCGGCTTCGACTGCAGGTCGGCCACGGGCACTTGATGCGCGCGCCATGTACCCTCTACGGGCTTTCCATCGACCACTTTCGGGCCCGTCCAACCCTTCGGGCTGCGCAGGACTATCATCGGCCAGGCGGGCATCGGCAAGGCGGGCAGGCTCGAATCCCCACCGTTGCGAGCGTTATTTTGACGAGCGTCATTCTGACGAGCGGTGTCTTGAATCGAGCGAATTTCCTTTACGATCGTGTCCAAAGTTCCGGCCATCAGCTGATGCATTTCTTCCGGCACGTGCCCCTCGACGAAATAGGGTTTCCAGCCGTAGCCGGTGAAGAGGTTGGTAAGCTCCTGATCATCCATCCGGGCAAGCACGGTTGGATTCGCGATCTTCCAGCCGTTGAGATGAAGAATCGGCAACACGGCACCGTCACGCGCGGGATTCAGAAATTTATTGCCGTGCCAGCTCGTAGCTAGCGGGCCCGTTTCCGCCTCGCCGTCGCCCACCACGCAACACGCGAGCAGGTCGGGGTTGTCGAACACCGCGCCGCAAGCGTGCATGATCGAATAGCCCAGTTCCCCGCCTTCGTGGATGGAGCCCGGAGTCTCGGGCGCCGCATGACTCGGAATTCCTGCGGGAAAGGAAAACTGTTTGAACAGCCGCTGCAGGCCCTCTTCGTTTTGCGTGATGTTCGGATAAAACTCGCTGTAGCTGCCCTCCAGGTAGGTATTCGCGACCATTCCGGGGCCGCCGTGGCCGGGACCAGCCAGGTAAATGACATTCAGATCGTAGTTCTTGATCAGGCGATTGAAATGGGCGTAGATGAAGTTCAGACCGGGGGTGGTCCCAAAGTGGCCGAGCAGCCGCGGCTTGACGTGCTCGATCTTCAGCGGTTCGCGGAGAAGTGGATTAGCGTACAGATAAATCTGACCGACGGAAAGATAGTTGGCCGCACGCCAGTAGGCGTCGATTTTGCGCAACTCTTCGGGCGCCAGGGGCTGCATGGAAGTTTGAAGCTGCGGGGAGTTTACCGAGGCTACGGGAGTCATCGAATCCAGCCTTTCTATTTCGTGCTGTTTCGTATCTTAATTTCTTGGCGTCATCTCCGCCAACACCCGTCAGGACGTGCCGCGGCTATCTGGCCATGCAGCGCACGCTCAAGCACTACCGCCTGGAAACCTCGCTTTGCCAGCGCTTCGTAGAGGCCCTTACGACCCGAAGTATAGGCCAGAAAAACCCCGGCCGGGAACCGTGCTGCTGGTCCGGTCTCATTTCTATTTCCCAATTTCTATTCCCCACAAGGCATTCCCTCTGCGATACTCATCACAGAAGGTACCGCCCGTCATGGCTACAGAGATTGCGGGCGCTGAGACGGGAAATAAGTCGAGGACGGGAGGATTGCCATAATGATGTTATATCGTCTCGTTCGGCTGATCGAGACCCACTCCCAAGCACTGGCTGCTGGCCTTCTCGATCAAGTCCGGAATTCCAAGTTGACTCCAAACTTCCAACAAAACGTCCCACCTGAAGATCTTAAAGAACGGGTGGGCGAGATCTACCGTCATCTGGGTGAGTGGCTCATGGGCAAGGATGAACTCCAGCTGGAGGAGCGCTATTTGCGGATTGGCGCGCGGCGGGCCGGCCAGCAGGTGCCGATGAGCGAAGTGATTTGGGTGATCATTTTGACGAAGGATAACCTGTGGGAGTTCATCAAGAAAGAATCGGTTCTGGAACGCCCGGTGGAAGTTTTCGGCGAACTGGAAATGCTGCAGTTGCTGGAGCAGTTTTTTGACCGGGCAATTTACTATGCCTCGGTCGGTTACGAACAGGCGGTCGCGAACCCAGCTCTCAGGGAAACTGGCGCATCATCCAAGAAAGGATAAAGTATTATAAGGAGTCGGCCGCTATAGATGTCATAGGGGATCGAATACACGAGAAGAGCGCGCTCCAACGAGAGGTCTCTGGCTCCACGGAGTTCGGCTGGATGGACACCATGCCACATAAAAATCGCGACATTCTTGAAATCCTGCGGCTCGAGTTGAAATTCCTGGAAGAGGGCGGCTATGCTGACACGCCCTTCGCGCCCTGGCGCGCCCCCTACATTTTTGAGGATTCTCCAAGTTGCCTGAACTTTGGGGATGCCGCCCGGCCCCATCCCTGCATTGATTGCCTGCTGACGCAGTTGGTTCCCCCGGAATCCCGAAAGAAAGATGTGCCGTGCCGATTCATTCCGCTCAACGACAAAGGCCAGACGATCGACTCCCTCTACCGCACCGGCACACAAGAAGAGATCGAAGATGCGCTGCGCAACTGGCTCCGCCGGGAAATCAGCCGGATCGAAGCAGAACGAACGGTTCCCGAGCGCAAATAGCCGGCTCAGGCTTTTGCGCTCCCGCTTCTGCGCAACCACTTTTGCGCGACCAAGAACAGGAAGTCCCGGTGGTCAGGAATGAACCATTTCTTTCAGCGCGGCTTTGTTGCGGATAATCAGGGTCGCGCCTTTTAATTGCACCAGTTGTTTCTTCTTAAACTGCGAGAACAAGCGGCTGACGGTTTCACGCGTCGTGCCAATGATTTCGGCGATTTCCTCATGCGTCAAGGTCAGCTTCAACTGCAGAGGATCGCCATTGCCCACGGAATTGGACCACCCCAGCAGTAATTGTGCGAATCTCTCGGAAGGGGAGTTGGTAAGTCCCAGGGCGCGGATCCCTTCATATGCCGTGTAGTAATTGCGGCTTAGCTGCTCCGCGACTCGCACCGCCACTTCTCCATATTCACGCATGAATTGCAGCAAGGCATCCCGGGTAATGAAATTTGCCTGGCCCGGCTCGATCATCTCGGCGGTCACTTCGTAAGGCCGGTTGGAAATCGTGGCGCTGAGCCCCAGGACATCTCCCGCTTCGGAGATCTTGGTGATGACGGTTTTGCCCTCATCCGATGAAGTCGAAAGCTTCGCTTTCCCCGTGCACAGCACAAATACCCCGCGTGGCTGCTGTCCCTCGATAAACAGCATCGCGGATCTTGGGTAGACTGCGGTGGATCTGATCTCATTCAACCTGTGCAGCGCCGCCACCGGCAGGTTGCAGAATAAATACTCCTCCCGCATCGGGCAGGTGAGGCAGTTGTCGAGGATGTTGAGCCCGTAGGGCGCGCGCATTCGTAACCCTCTTCCGCGCAAATTGTATCACTGACCTGTGATCAGAATCACAAAAGAACGTGACTTTACGCATGGTCTCGAAAGCACTCTGCGAGCAGAATCTATTACCACGGGAGTGTGTGGAAGCTGTGCAGATGAAGGTCTCCATGAGCGTCCCCACTACCCCGCACCCGAAGCTGCGGTCAAAGTCGTAACATTTCGAGCTTTCCTACTGCGGTCTTGATGCCTCTGTGACTTTCAAATGCGGAACAAGAAAGGTGATGACACCATGGCAGAAGGACATCGGTTTCGAGTAGTGGCCTGGTGGGCCTCTGGCCGGACTGGCATTGCAAAATCCAGTTCCGCGCCCAACGCCATCCACTTCACTGCGCCGCCGGCTTTTGGCGGCTTGGAGGGCAGGTGGACACCGGAGGATTTGCTGCTCTGCGCGGTCGCCAGTTGCTACACAACGACCTTTCGCACCCTCGCAGAATACTCAAAGTTCGAGTACACCGACCTGCAGGTGGAAGCGGACGGTGTGATCAGCAAGCGTGCCACCGGCTACAGCTTTGGCGAGGTGTCGATTCACGCGAATCTGACGATTTCGCAGGAAGAGGAACGGGCACAGGCCATCAAGCTTCTAAACAAGGCTAAGGAGCTATGCCTGGTGTCGCGCGCACTCGCGCTCGAACAGAGATTTGAACCAACCGTGCAGGTGGGGGAACCGCGAGTGGTTGCTCGCCATCCTTTGCCAGTTTCCGACAAAGACGCTTGCCGTTGACGCGCGCAATCGCAACGGTTGGCACATGCTTCGGTAGTGTCTCAGTTTTCAAAACCGAGACGCTGCCCATGCATCCGAGAAGACGCGTCTAAACATTCGCCGATAGTTTTCCACAGAACTGGTCTCATAAATAGTTCTCCGAGTTGGATATTCCAGCCCTCAGGGGCTAAAAGCCCGCATTTTTTGGGCCCTTAACGGCACGGCCGAAACAGGCTGCGGAAAAACTCGGATTCGGGCGGTTTAGGGAAGGGCACGACTTCAGTCGTGCCGTTAAATCGTTGAAAATGTGCCCGCGCTTTAGCGCCTGAGGTGTGCTTCTCGCGCCCTCGACGACTTTTTCCGCAGCCTGTGAAAGCCGTGCCCTACCCGACCCATTTATGAGACCAGTTTTAGTCTATCCTTTGAGCTGCCGGGTTTTGCTGCGCAAGATCTCGCCGTGGCTAAATTAAGGGATGAGGAACCATTATGAGTTCGAGCGAGGCTGGTCTCGTGGGACGACCGCCGAATCGTGAAGAGAAACAGACAGCACCCATGGGCTACGGCATGGACGCCATGTTCGCTCCCAGCTCGGTGGCCGTCATCGGTGCGACCAGTCGTCCCGGCACCGTAGGCCGCTCCATTCTGGAGAACCTGCTGTCCGGTAAATTTCAGGGCAAAGTGTATGCCGTCAACGCCAAGAATCCGGAGGTGCTGGGGCTCAAAACGTACGCGAGCATTCGCGACATCCCTGGACAGGTGGATTTGGCTATCGTTGCCACCCCGGCAGTAACGGTCCCGCAGGTCATTGGGGAGTGTGTGGATGCGGGCACGAAGGCTGCGGCTGTGATTTCCGCTGGATTCAGGGAGCGGGGCGCGGACGGTGCCGCGCTCGAACAGCAAGTTCAGGAACAGTTGCGGCGCGGTACCATGCGCTTGCTGGGCCCAAACTGCATGGGCATCATGAACCCGACCATCGGGTTGAATGCCACGTTCGTAAAAGATCCGCCCAAGGCGGGCAACGTCGCCTTCCTGAGTCAGAGCGGAGCGCTTTTGGTCGCGATCCTCGACTGGAGCGGCCGCGAACAAGTTGGCTTCAGCGCCATCGTTTCCACCGGCTCGATGCTCGATGTGGGTTGGGGCGATTTGATCTACTACCTGGGCGACGACCCGCATACCAAGAGCATCCTGCTCTACATGGAATCGGTGGGGGATGCGCGGTCGTTCGTGTCGGCAGCTCGTGAAGTCGCACTCACCAAGCCGATCATCGTGATTAAAGCTGGCCGCTGGGAAGCGGCCTCGCGGGCTGCCGCTTCACATACCGGCGCGCTTACGGGCAACGACGAAGTGCTGGACGCGGCCTTCCGCCGCTCGGGAGTTTTGCGCGTGCACAGCATCGCGGATCTTTTCTATATGGCGGAAGTACTCGGCAGGCAGCCTCGCCCCAAGGGTCCGCGGCTTACGATTCTGACCAATGCGGGCGGCCCTGGAGTCCTGGCTACGGATGCGCTGGTAGCCAGCGGTGGAGAACTGGCCGAGCTTTCTCCAGAGACCCTCCGCCGCCTGAATGAGTTCCTGCCTCCCCACTGGAGTCACGGCAATCCTATCGATGTTCTCGCCGATACCGATTCCGAGCGCTATGCTCGCGCCCTCGAGATTGCTTCGCAGGACCCGAACAGCGATGGACTGCTGGTCATCCTTGTCCCGCAAGCCATGGCCGACCCTTTGCTGGTTGCAGAAAGCATGAAACCTTATGCCAAAGGATATGGCAAACCCGTGCTCGCCAGTTGGATGGGAGGCAACAGCATTGCTGCCGGCGAAGCCGTGCTGAACTCGGCGGGCATTCCAACGTTTCATTATCCCGACACGGCGGCGCGGGCTTTCTCGCACATGTTGCGCTACAACTACAATCTGCGCGGACTCTACGAGACTCCCGCACTGGCTGATCAGGCGGACGTGAACAGCGCATCCCGCAATCAGATTGGGCAAATCATTCAGAATGCGCGCAGGAAGGGCCGGGTTCTGCTCACCGAAGTGGAATCGAAGCAGTTGTTGTCGCTTTACGGCATCCCCACAGTGGAGACGCGCGCTGCCGCCAACGAGGATGAGGCGGTCACGCTGGCTTCGGAGCTTGGCTTTCCCGTGGTGCTGAAAGTCTTTTCCGAAACCATCACCCACAAGACGGATGTTGGCGGAGTCAAACTGAACTTGCAGGATGAAGCGGCGGTCCGCTCCGCCTATCGCGCCATCGAGTCTTCGGTTGCGGAGAAAGCCGGCCCAGGGCAATTCTTGGGCGTCGTGGTGCAGCCGATGGTGAAGCTCGATGGCTACGAATTAATCCTCGGCAGCAGCGTGGACCCACAGTTTGGGCCAGTCGTCCTCTTCGGCTCTGGTGGCCAGTTGGTCGAAGTGTATCGCGACCGCGCGCTGGCGCTTCCACCGCTGAACACAACGCTGGCGCAAAGATTGATGGAGCAAACCCGTATCTTCACCGCGCTCCGGGGCGTCCGCGGCCGCAAGCCGGTCAACATGGTAGCCCTGGAGAACCTGTTGGTCCGATTCAGCCAGCTCGTGCTCGAAAGGCGGTGGATTGCGGAAATTGACATCAATCCTCTGCTGGCTTCGCCAGAGCGCATACTGGCCCTGGATGCCCGCATCGTGTTGCATGGGCCCAACGTAACCCTCGACCAGTTGCCCAAGCCCGCCATCCGTCCCTACCCCTCACAGTATGTCTCTTCCTGGACAATGCAGGATGGAACACAGGTTAACATTCGTCCGATCCGCCCCGAAGATGAACCGCTGTTCGTTAAGTTTCACGAGACGCTTTCCGATCGCAGCGTCTATTTGCGCTACTTCTCCTCCCTCAGCCTGATTCGGCGGGTGGCGCATGAACGGCTGTTGCGCATCTGTTTCGGCGATTACGACCGCGAAATGGTGCTGGTCGCCGAGTACACCGATGCCGCTACAGGAGAGCGCCGGATCATGGGCGTTGGGCGTATGAACAAGTTACACACTCGAAATGAAGCGGAGGTCGCGGCGCTGGTTTCAGATCCGTATCAACGTCGGGGCTTGGGATATGAATTACTCCGCCGTGTCGTCCAGGTTGCCCGCGATGAAAAGATAGCTTTAGTGTCCGCGGAAATGTTGCCCGACAACGTAGCGATGCGAGCCGTCTTTAAGCACCTGGGCTTTCATATTCACATGGATGAAGATCTAACTTCGCTTCGGGCAACCTTGGAGCTCTAGACGATTTGCACGAGTGTGACCAGAGTCACAGAAAACAAAATCGGCGCTATTTAGAATTACCCCGAGGACGCGGAGCGATAAGCTGGGCTCGCACCCTCGCCTTTTGGTTGAAGTTTTCGACCCCGAGGTCACGAGAAAAGGCAGCTTGACGTGCCAGTCCGGCTCGCTTCTTATCTATTCTCATTTGTGACGCACATCACACGTCGCTGTGAGCAGCGTTCACGACAATATCGCCTTATTCCGTCATGCTTTACCTAACCATTTCCTCAGAACGAGCGGGGTTACAGAGAAGGCAGAAGGGGATTTTATGAAGCGTAAATTTAAGACCATGGACGGCAACGAGGCAGTGGCCTATGTCGCCTACCGCCTCAATGAGGTCATCGCCATTTATCCCATCACCCCTTCGTCGAACATGGGCGAATGGGCGGACCAATGGGCGTCGGAAGAAGTGCCCAACATCTGGGGCAGCGTGCCCCACGTGATCGAAATGCAAA
>Ga0208827_1000215_pt1 | contig 34463 bp, 28 predicted proteins | sample Sb_taG_5_FD_187709 | JGI IMG/M metagenome (GOLD analysis project Ga0208827, IMG submission 187709) | Peat soil microbial communities from Weissenstadt, Germany - Sb_50d_8_FC metaG (SPAdes) (version 2) | ecosystem: Environmental > Terrestrial > Soil > Wetlands > Peat | place: Germany... | reverse complement strand
TCCACGGCAGATCCTGCGCATCCTGAAGTCGGAGAGCGGGCACAACACGATCTTTGAGCTGGCGCTCGACAGCGATCGCTCGAAAGCCATGATCGTGGACTGGCAGTTCGAACCCATCAAGGGAACCCTACTCCACGTGGACCTGCAGCGCATCGCCATGGACCAGAGGCTCACGGTCACGGTTCCTGTCGTGCTCAAAGGCGAGGCAGCGGGCGTGAAGACGGAGGGTGGCATCCTCGAGCAATTACTGCGCGGAATCGAGGTGGAGTGTCTTCCGGCGGATATTCCGAAGTCCATCGAAGTGGACATCAGCCACCTGGTGTTCGGCGTCGAAGTGCGGGTGAAAGACCTGCCGCGCAGCGAAAAGGTGAAGTTCCTGACCGACGAGAACCAGATGATCGCGCACATTACCACGGTGAAGGAAGAAGTGGTGGCGGCTCCCGAGGTGGTGGCGGAGGAGGCGGCAGCTCCGGCTGAGCCCGAAGTCATCAAGAAGGGCAAGCAGGAAGTCGAGGGTGAAGGTGAGGTCGAGGCCGATGCCAAGGCCAAGGCCAAGCCCGAGAAGGCCGAGAAGAAAGAGAAAAAATAGCTGCGAGCTGCGAGCTTCTAGCTACGAGCTAAGAGCGAACAGCGAATAGCGAAAAGCGAAAAGTGAATCCGCGTGAAACTGATCGTCGGTTTGGGCAATCCTGGAATCGAGTACCAGTTCACGCCGCACAATCTCGGGTTTTTGACGATCGATAAAATCGCTGACGGACTCGGGATTGAGATCAGAAATCGCCAATGCCGTGCGCTAACGGCGTGGATAAAGATCGCTGGTGAGCCGGCACTCCTGGCCAAACCGGAAACCTACATGAACCTGAGTGGGCTTTCGGTGAGCGAACTAGTAGTGGAACATCAGGTCGATGTGAGCCGGGACCTGATTGTGATTTACGACGAGCTTGACCTGCCGCTGGGCGCGATTCGCATACGGCAGCGGGGAAGTTCGGCGGGGCACAACGGGATGGAATCCATCCTCGGTGCGCTAGGTACCGACGAGTTCTTGCGGATTCGACTGGGAATTGCGCCCGACCGCAAAGTGGTGGACGGCGTGAAATATGTGCTGACGCCGTTCCGCAAGGCGCAGTTCGAACTGGTGGACGAAATTCTCGACACGGCTGCGCAAGCGATTGAGGTGATTGTGAAAGAAGGACCGGCGGCGGCGATGAGCCGGTTCAATCGCAAGACGGAAGACGGTGGTCAGTGATCGGTGGTCAGTGGCCAGTAAATTCGCACCGGGTTTGTAAGAATTTTGGGTAACTGGTCACTGAGCACTGACCACTGCCCACTGATTTTTGGAGATAACGAATGAATCGTAAATATGAATTGATGTTCATCGTCCGGCCCGACATGGTGGACGAGGATCTGAACAAGCTGATTTCCACGCTCGAGTCTTCGGTGACCACGGCGGGAGGAATGGCCAAGAGCGAGGTCTGGGGCAAGCGCCGTCTCGCGTATAGGGTAGGGAAGTTCAACGATGGCATCTTTGTCTTGATGATGATCGAAGCCACCGGCGCCATGGTGCACGAAGTCGAGCGCCGCCTGCGCGTGACCGAGCCGGTGATCAAGTTCCTCACCGTGCGCACGGACGAAGAACTGAAGCGGCTCGACAAGATCAAGAAGATCCGCGACTCGAAAAAGAAGGCCAGCGCACAACCGGCCGTCGCTGCTCCAGTAACTCCCGCGACGGTGGCAACGCCGGAAGCCGCACCGGAGACGCCGGCCTCGGCCCCGGTCTAAGTTAGGACAGTCTAAGTTAGGACTAAGTTGGAGCTTAGGTCTTGGGTAGGGCACGGCTTCAGCCGTGCCGCAAAGAGCGGAAAAATGCGGGCTTTAGCCCCTGAGGGCCGGGCATCTCGCCCGTCCGTTGAACGAATTCTTGGAAAGCAGGAACACTATGGCAGAAGAAACGAAAGCACCAAGCGCATCAGGCGGAGAAAGCCGTCCAGAGCGTAGTGGAGGCGACCGCCCCGAGCGCAGCGGTCCGCGCGGTCCCCGTCCCGGCGGAGGTCCCGGTGGTCCCCGCGAAGGCGGCCGCAAGTTCTTCCGGCGCAAGAAGGTTTGCAAGTTCTGCGTCGAGAAGATCGAAGCGGTCAATTACAAAGATGTTCGTCTGCTGGCGCAGTTCGTGGCGGAAAGCGGCAAAATCACTCCGCGACGCCTGACCGGCGTGTGCACGCCACACCAGCGTCGTCTGTCGCGAGCCATTAAGCAGGCGCGCAACATCGCCCTGTTGCCGTTCGCCGGACGCGCACAGTAAGTTTCACTAGAACAAGATCAAGGTTTCCCCTGTGAAACCCTCTGTCCTCTGTGGTAAAGACTTTTCTCAACCACAGAGGACACAGGGGTCCACAGGGGACAGCCAACGAAACGGAGTCATTAATGGAAGTCATCCTGAAAGAAGACGTGCCCAAGCTGGGCAACCGCGGTGAGGTGGTAAAAGTCGCCGAGGGCTACGGGCGGAATTTTCTGCTGCCCAAGAAACTGGCGATTGAAGCCACCGTCGCCAACAAGACTGTCATCGAGCAGATGAAGGCCGCCGCCGTGCGCCGTTCCGCCAAGGAAAAAACGGAAGCCGAAGCGCTGGCCAAGCAGTTTGACGGCCTCGAGGTGAAGTTCCTGCGCAAGTCAGGCGAAGCCGATCAGTTGTTCGGATCGGTCACGGCCGGCGACATTGCCGAAGCCCTCGAGAAGAAAAGCTTCCACATCGATCGCCGGAAGATCCAGCTGCACGAACCACTCAAGATCGTCGGCGAGTTCACGATCCCCATCAAGCTGCACCGGGACGTGACCACGCACTTGAAGGTAATCGTCGACAAGGAAGCGGCTGAAGAATAGTTTTGTTTCGCTATGCTCGTGTGGGGACGGGCGGCTCGCCCGTCCTGCCGGGCGGGGACGCCCGGCGCTCCATCATCCGACATCCGCTCCGAAGAACTCCTCTACTTTTCTCAGGTCTGTTGTCCTGCTGTAAGGGGGAAGGCTCTCCACAAACACCCGCCCGTACGCCTTCTTCAAAATCCGGTTGTCGAGCAGAGCCAGCAATCCGCGATCATGCAACGATCGAATCAATCTTCCAAATCCCTGCTTCAGTGCAATGACCGCGCTCGGCACCTGGTATTCGAAGAACGCGTTGCCGCCTCCAGCATCGATGGCCTTCACCCGCGCCGCCACCACCGGATCGCTCGGCACGGCAAACGGCAAGCGATCGATAATCACGCAGCTCAACTGTTCGCCTTGCACGTCCACTCCTTGCCAGAACGATGATGTGCCGAAGAGCACCGCATTGGAAGTCAGCCGGAATTCCTCTAGCAGCGCGTTCTTTGGCGCTTCTCCCTGCAGAAACAGGCGAAACGGAAGCTGGGAACACAGGCGCTCATAAACATCCTTCATCTGGGCATAACTGGTGAAGAGCACGAACGCCCGGCCCCGCGTGATCTCCAGCAGTTGCCGAATACGATCCGCCGCCAGCGCCGCAAATTCCGGCGTGCGCGGATCGGGAAGATCGGGAGGCACATACAGCAGCGCCTGACTCTCGTAATCGAAGTGCGACGGCAGCAGCAGCTCTCGCGTGTGTTCGAGCCCCAGCCGCTGGCGCATGTAATCGAAGCCCCCGCCGACGGCTAGTGTGGCCGAAGTCAGCACCGCGCAATCGAGTTTATCGAACAGCGACATTTTCAGAATCGGCGCTACGTCGATCGGAGTCGCCTGCAGAAACACCGTATGTCGATCATGGTCTCTGCCTCTGCCTCCGGCTCCCCGCGTGCCGCGCCGCTCAATCCAAAAGACAGTGTTCGGATTCTCCTCTTCCATCACGAACCGGAGTTGAAAGTGCAACTCTCCGGCGCGCCGGGAGAAGGCAAATACTTCCTCGGGCTTCTCTGGCATCTGCTGCAATTCGGAGTCGAGGCGCTGCAGCGAATTCCGCAACGCATCGTATTCTTCGCCGTTTTCTTCCAGAAAGTCGCGCCGGTTCTCGAAGGCAAAGCGCCCGTTGCCCGTGGGCAGCAACGAAAAAAACAGCGCGCCGTGATCGCGCAGGCTGCCGATCGCACCGGAGAGCCCGGCGGAAAACATGCGATTGCGGGTGAGCGCCTGCTCGACATCGCGCACCAGTTCGTCGATACGCGCGTTGCTGACAGTTACTCCAAAGTAGCTGCTCGCCACGTCTTCCAACTCGTGCGCCTCGTCGAAAATCACCGCTCCGGCTTCCGGCAGAATCCCCGCATCGGGCGCGTATTCGGATTGCTGCTTGATCGTCAAGTCCGCGAAAAAAAGATGATGATTGACGATCACGATGTCGCTCTCCGCCGCCCGGCGCCGCATCTCGGTGATAAAGCAGCGGTCGAACTCGCTGCACTTTTGCCCTGTGCACGCGTCCGAACGCGCGTCCAGCTTGTGCCACAGCGCGCTCGTCTCAGGCACGGCTGTCAATTCCGCGCGGTCGCCATTGGACGTGAGCTTTTCCCAGCGTGAAATTTCGGAGAAATGATCGATCTCCTCCAACCCGCTCAGCACAGGATTTCTGGTGAGGTCGTAAAGCTTCTTGCGGCACAAATAATTGTTGCGGCCCTTCATGTAACAGACGTTCAGCTTGCCCTTGCCGCCGGGGAAAAGCGCCTGCTCCAGAAAAGGGACATCCTTGTGGAAGAGCTGCTCCTGCAAGTTCTTCGTGCCGGTCGAAATAATGACGCGTTTGCCCGAGCTAATCACCGGCAAGAGATAAGCCAGCGTCTTGCCGGTGCCCGTGCCGGCCTCGACGATCAGATGCCGCTTTTCTTCGAGCGCCTCTTCCACGGCCTGCGCCATCTGCAACTGCCCGCGCCGAAATTCGTAGGCGGGGTGGGTCTTCGAGAGCAGGCCGCCCGGCGCGAAGAACTGGTACAGCGAGAATCCCGCAGCCCCAGACACGGGATGGGGCACGGGATGGGATGAGGAAGGCACGGAGTCTCTATAATAGCCTTAGCGCCGCGAGCTGCGAGCCGCGAGCTGCGAGCGAACTGTTTGCTCGCGGCTCGCAGCTCGTGGCTCGTAGCTCCATCACTTTGAGCAAGAAAAAGCAATCCCCCCCACTCGTTGCCATCGTCGGCCGCCCCAACGTCGGCAAGTCGACGCTCTTCAATCGGCTGACCGGATCGCGGCGCGCCATCGTCGGAGACGAGCCCGGCATCACTCGCGACCGCCTCTATGGCGAGGCCGAATGGCGTGGGCACGAGTTTCGGGTTGTGGATACGGGTGGCATAGTTCCCGACGACAAAGATTTCATACCGTCGGAAATCTTCCGTCAGGCCAAGGTTGCGTTCGAAGAAGCCGCCGCCATCGTCATGGTCGTCGATGCGCGCACCGAGATCGCAGGTCCCGATCGCGAGTTGGCGAGACTCCTGGCGCGCACTGGGAAGCCGCTCTTTCTCGCCGTCAACAAGATGGACACCGACAAGCAGGATTCGTTGCTCGGTGAATTTCATTCGCTCGGAATGCGGAACGTGTTTCCGGTTTCGTCTGAGCATGGACGGGGCATCGACGATCTGCTCGACGCCATTCTTCTCGTGCTGCCTGCCGGTGCAAAAGCAACCACAGAGGACACTGAGGTCACAGAGGAGAGCACAGAGGGAAGCGCCCCAACGCCCGAGGAGCCGCATGAAATCAAGGTGGCCATCATCGGGCATCCCAACGTCGGCAAATCCACGCTGCTCAATCAACTCACGGGAACCGATCGCGCTATCGTCTCGCCCGTCCCCGGCACCACGCGCGATTCCATCGATGAAGTCATCCAGTACAAAGGCCGCAAGATTCGCTTCATTGATACCGCCGGCATCCGCCGCAAAGGCAAGACGCGGCTGATGGCCGAGAAGCTTTCGGTGGTTATGGCGCGCAAGAATATCGAAGACGCCGACATCGTGCTCTTCATGGTCGACGCCACCGAAGGCGCCAGCGGCCTCGACGCCAACATTGCAGGCTACGCCCATGAGAGCGGACGCTCGGTGATTATCCTGGTCAATAAATGGGACCTGGTGGCCAGCGGCGAGAAGCGCGCCATCAGCCAGTCGAAGACGGCCCGCATACAGGACGCCAAGCGGCCGCAAGATCGCGCTCTCTACGAAGAGCGTCTGCGCTACGGACTTAAGTTTCTGGCCTACGCTCCGGTGCTGTTTCTCTCCGCGCACACCGGCAAGGGAACGGAAAAAATTCTTCCGCTGATCGAAAAAGTTGCTGCCGAGCGTCGGAAGCGTGTCACCACCGGAGAAATGAATCGCTTCCTCAAGACGGTTGACTTCGACCGCGCATCCGTCCCGGTGAGCAAGCGCGTGAAAATCAAATACATGACGCAGGCGGGAGTGGCGCCGCCTACGTTCGTGCTCTTCACCGACCGCGCCGTGAAACTGCACTTTTCCTATCAGCGCTTCCTCGAAAACCAGATCCGCGCTGCGTTCGGGTTCATGGGTTCGCCCATCTGGATCAAGAACCGGGCACGAGACTAGAACTCTTCCATAGATATGCTGTTCAGCGCTGGTGCTCTGATCGCCCTGCTTCAACTGGAGGATCGCATTATTCCACCGAACAGATTGGAGGCCCTTACGATGCTGCCTTACGCAGCCACGCCTCGACAATCGCGGCATCATTTTCAGTCAGCTCTGGCGCGGCCCTTTTGATCATGACCATAAACCAGTCGATCTCTTCTGGGGCTGAAGGATAGCCAATGTTCTCGCCCGTTCTTTTCCCTTTGCTGGGTCGATTCGAGTTAACGATCAATCCGCCTTTGGGATCAAGGAACACAATGAAAGGAAGACCGCCCACATCAGCATCTCCGAATTTGCGAACCAAGGTATCACTCTTGGGGTTGTTCAGCTTCGGATTACGCCCCAACTCCTCATACACCTCCAGCCGGGCGACAACAAAGTGTTTCGCGATGATCGGCTGAATCTCCGGAGCCGCGAGGAACTTTTCGAACTGCTTGCAGTACCTGCACCAGGAAGCCCCGAAGACCAGGAGGACATTTTTGTCTTGTTCGCTGGCCTGTGCGTTGACTTGGGCGAGGACCTGATCCGCGTCGGGCAGCCTCTGAGCCACAACGCCCGAACAGCCGATCAACAATAGAAACGCCACGCAGATTTTAATCTTTGGCATGTCGCGATCCTATAACAGTCAGCCATTGTAAGCTATCGTCGGGCGGGGACTCATGGGATAGCTCTACCCCGTCATCGGCAAATGCTTTCCATCCTCAGTCAGGAGACCCACGCGGTCGACGCCGGCAATCCGGGCAATTGCAATCACGTCCGCGACGTCTTGGAAATCAATGTCATCGTCGGCTTCGACGTAGGCGATCCGCTCCACGCGAATGGCGAAAATATCCCGCAGCCGTCCGCGCAAGTGATCCCATTCCACCGCTTCTTCATTCACCATCACCTGCGGATGCTCGGCCTGAGAACGATCCGTCCCCGGCTTCGCACGATGAATCTGAATCACGATCGTCCGATTGGGCGGCGGGATCGTGTGATCCTTTGGATTGGGCTGCTGTGGAATCTCTGTCTGCAAACCGACTGGCTGCTGCTCGATCACAACTAACATGAAAACAATGATGAGCACCAGTAGAACGTCAATCAAAGGAGTGACGTTCATTTTTGGACCTGTAGAAAACGGACCACCGCCTGCCGTGGAGAATGCCATTTGGAATTTTCCCTCTCGGGCACGCGCGTGTCTGAATCATTGGACACCTGCATGTTGAAGAGAGTTCCCGGGCGCTGCACAGGTCCTTCGCTTCGCTCAGGATGACAATAGAGAGAGATGGCAATCGAGATTTGCGTGCGGCTTGCGGAAGCGGTGAGACCTGCTAGCCGATGGGCTCCGCCGAGGGCGGTAACGGTGGCGCTTCGAACGGCGGCGGAGACTCCGGAACTGGAGGCAACTCCGGAGCAGGAGCCGCAGGTGCCGGATGCAGCAGCGCGTCAAGATTCGGATATCGAGCGGCAAGAAAATGCAGCGCGTACGCAGGGAAGAAGACAGTGGCCGGCACGCTCACCAGAGCGATCAGGTAAATAAGGAGGAGCAGCAACAAGGTTCCAAATATTATCGCCACACTGATAGTCGTCACGTTCCATCCCATCCCTGCGATGTGGCCCGCAATCACGACTGCGGCAGCAGGGACGAAGATGAAAAGCGCCGGGATAAGCGCGATGATGCCGAAGAGGATCGCCGCCGCAATCGAAAGCACCAGCTTGAGCAGCAGGTAAACGGCGTATCGTCCCTTCTCCGGCCGGATCATCGCCAGTAAACGGTGCCAGCCGTCGGCAAAATCGAGATCCTCGAGAGCCATAATCGGTACCAGAAAATCTTTCGCCAGCACCTGAACCACTGCGGCGGCCAGCACGAACACTCCGAGCAGGCCCAGCAGAAGAATCACTCCGACAATCAACCGTCCGATGTGTTGCCGCAGATCCGTCGTCCAGCCCGCAGCCAGAGCCAGGGCCAGCGGCACGCCCACCAGAACCAGCAGAAACAGCCAGGCGGCAATCTGGAACACAATCTGCCATAGGAAGAACCGGCCGCCGGCGCGACGCCATTTTCCCCATCCCTCACCGAGCGAACATTTCCGCCGCAGAACCGAGTCGAACAGGATGAACCGGAACACGCTGTTGATGTACAGAAAGACGAACCCCAACACAACGGCGGCGAAAATTCCGACCACGATCAATCCGATGAATTGCGCAATGTGCTCGGAAATGTGCGCGTGATTGAGTGGGAGCAGCCAATTTGGCACGCGCGACTGCAGAAACTCGTTCTGATTCTTGTGTGGGATGCGCGGCCAATTGCTCCCGAAGTTTCCGAAATTGCATCCGCCGACATGCAGTTCCGCCGCCAGAATTCCGACCAGCGCCAGGCGCGACCATTGCCCGAAGCGGAAACGAGTGAAGAGTTGTTCCCGCGCGTGCTGCAGCGCGGGCTGTACGCAATCGACGGCAGAAACCGGCACGAGACGGACCTCACTCTGACATCTGCACCCTAAAGCCAATCTAACGAAAAAACAATCGAGAACTTGTAGGGCGGCTCTTGGCTTTTCGCTTTTGGCTTTTCGCTAAAAGCTAAAAGCCAACAACTAAGAGCCCCGTAATTGTCATCCCGTACGCAGCGCCGGATCTGCAGTTTGTCCGATGCACCGGCTGTACCATCCGTCGAACTCGCGCAATGCCCGTGCACACTGCTGGCGGTGACGTTCCTTCCGGTCGCGAACGCGAGTTTCGAGCGCAGGCAAGAGGTCGAAGGTGATATTCGCCGGCTGAAAATTCTTGCTCTCTGCCTGCGTGATGTAGTGGACAAGCGAACCAAACGCCGTCGCTCGTGGTGGAGGCGCCGGTTCGCCGCCGGTTGCAAGCGCGGCCGCATTCAGTCCCGCCATCAGGCCGGTCGCAATCGATTCGACGTAGCCTTCGACGCCGCAGATTTGTCCCGCGAACAGCACGTGGGGATGCGCCTTCATCTGTAACGTCGGGTTCAGCAGCGCCGGCGCGTTGATGTACGTGTTGCGGTGAATCTGTCCGTAGCGCAGAAACCGCGCGCCTTCCAGTCCGGGGATCAAGCTTAGCACGCGCGCCTGTTCGCCAAATTTCAGGTGATTCTGGAATCCGACAAGATTGTAAGAATCGGCGCGCAGATTTTCCTGCCGCAATTGCACGACCGCATAAGGCATCCTGCCGCTGCGAGGGTCCTTGAGTCCGACCGGCTTCATCGGCCCGAAACGCAGCGTGTCGCGTCCGCGCCGGGCGATCTCTTCGATGGGCAGGCAGCTTTCGAAGTAGTTCAGGCCTTCCCAGTCTTTCTGCTCAACCGATTGCGCCGCGAGCAGGGCATCGTAGAAACGGTCGTACTCGTCTTTCGACATTGGACAATTGATGTAGTCAGCCGATCCTTTGTCGTAGCGAGCCGCCAAGTACACCTTGCTCATATCGATGGAATCGGCCTCGACAATGGGGCTGATGGAATCGTAGAAGTACAGGTGGCTGTTACCAGAGCTCGCTGCGCACAACCGCGCAATCTTCCTTGAGAGCGCATCCGACGTCAGCGGGCCGGTTGCAATAATCGTAAGCTCGCCTGCTTCGACGGCCGTGACCTCTTCGCGGCGAATCGAGATGAGCGGTTCGCGGGAAATCGCCTGCGTCACCTTGCGCGAAAACTCGGAGCGGTCCACCGCCAGAGCGTGCCCGGCGGGCACCGCAGTTTCCCGTGCGATCCCGAGCAACAGAGAACCCGCGCGTCGCATCTCTTCCTTCAGCAGCCAAGGCGCAGTGTTCTCGCTGTCTGATTTCAAAGAATTGGAGCAGACCAGTTCCGCGAAGTCGTCCGTCTGGTGGGCAGGAGTCGTGCGCACCGGCCGCATTTCGAATAATTCGACGGCGACGCCACGTCGCGCGCACTGCCACGCCGCTTCGGATCCCGCCAGGCCAGCTCCGATGATTCGTATTCGCATCAAGACTCTTTCTTCGCCGAGTCTTTCTCCGCCGAATCTTTCTCCACCAATTTCAGCAGACCGTCTCCCTCCAGAAGAGCGCTTCGCCACTCGTCCAGAAACTCGGCGCCCAGCGCCTCATACATTTCGATGGCGGGTTGATTCCAGTCCAACACCGCCCACTTGATGAAGCTGCGATTTTCCTGCTCGGCTGCACGGGCAACGCGGGCGAATAGCGCTGTGCCAATTCCGCGCCCGCGAAAATCGGGACGGACAAAAAGGTCCTCCAGATACAATCCCGCGCCTCGCCACGTCGAATAGTAGTTAAAAGTGAGGGCAAAGCCCGCGGGCTGTCCCTGCCATTCGGCGATTAAAGCGCGAAACTGAGGCTTCGCGCCGAAGCCGTCGCGCGCGATGTCGGCCTCCGTGTTCCGGACTTGATTCGGCGCTTTCTCAAACTCGGCAAGTTCCCAGATCAGTCTTCTGATCAGGGCGGCGTCGGCGATAGTGGCTGCACGAATTGTCAACATGAGGGAGTGAGTGAGAAGATTTCACCGGAATCTATTATAGAGGGGCATTTGGAGGAGGACACATGGCCCGGATTAGTCTGATCGAACCCGCGCAAGCCAGCCCGGAAGTTAAGGAAATCTACGATGGCAAGCTGAAAGGCAAGCCCGGCAGCATCCAGAAGGCGCTCGCGCACCGTCCCGCCATGCTCGGCAACTTTCTCGGATTCTATGCCAGCGTGGGACGTTCGCTCGACCGCAAGCTGTACGAGGCCGTGTATCTGCGCGTCTCACTGATCAACCGATGCCATTACTGTACGCAGCATCACATCCAGAGCGGCAAACGCGCCGGACTCACGCCGGAGCAGATGAAAGCTCTGAAAGAAGGCAACTACTCAGGATTTGGCGCGCCCGAGCAATCCGCGCTCCGCTATGCCGAAAAACTAACGCGCACGCCCGACGGCGCCAGCGACGCCGACTTCGCCGAACTCAAGAAGCATTTCTCCGAAGAGCAGATTGTCGATCTGCATATGCTGATTGGATTGGCGAACCTGACCAACCGCGTCACCGGCCCGCTGGCGTTGGAAGTGGAATTCCCGGAAGAAAAGATCTAGGTCGTGTGGTGACGGGGCTTTGCCCCGTCCGGACGTAGTCCCAGCACAACCGAGCCGCGCTCGCAACGGGACGGGGCACAGCCCCGTCACCACACACTCAGAGGATGACCCGCTCATCCCCCACGCGCCGCGTTACCCGCTCGCGATCCAGATATTCCAGCAGCGGAATCGCATACTTGCGGCTGACTCCTGTCATATTTTTGAAGCGGGCAACATCAATCTTCGGTGCGGTAGTTTTGAGCGCGGCGATCTTGTGCCGAAGATCCAGGAGCGTGCTTTGGTGGAAGACAAGTTCATCTGAGATCTTGATCAGAACTTTGTCGCGCAAGAGCAGAGTGACAATTTTCTGGGCGCGGATTTTATCTACCTTTAAACCCGCCAACACTTCTTTCAGCGACGGAACCTTTAATCCTGCCGAAGCAAATGCCTGCTCGATGATCTTCTTGGATTCAGCTTCTTCGTCTTTCATGACCACGCCGCGCCCGGGCAGGTGGACGAGTTCGCCCGCGACTTCCAGTCTCTTTTCTTCCGCCAGTTTTTCGAGCACGCTGTAGAACACTTCGGGGCCCAGGTTGACCCGATCGCGCAGCTCTTCTTTGCTCATCCCTGCTACGAGAGGATTCGTGTCGTGAAATTTCTTGAGCGCCTGAAGTACATCTGTTTTCGCTTCCGCGAATGCCGCGGGGGCAACCAGCACTTGATCGCAGTACACCAATCCGCCCGCGTCAATCAGTTGCATCGCGAATCCCTTTACAATATTCATTTCTCCGGGAACATCATTCAGGCGCAGGCCGATGGCTCCTCGGCGTGCGACGCGCGCTGCCAGCACTTGTTCCAGAGAACCATCGCGCATAATCTTGAGAAACGCGGTCGTATCTTCCCCGCGCTGCTTGCGAGTCGCAGGCGACGCGTCGAGCACCACGCCTCCGCCAATGGTTACTACCGGCGAAAACTGCCGCACGATGAAGCGATCGCCGGGCAGAAGCAGCATGGGTTCGGCGAATCTTAGTTGTGCGTAGGCTTCTTCTCCCGGCTTCAACTGGTTCATCCCATACAGGCGCGCTTCCGCAATCATTTCCGTCGTGTACGCATGAAAGTGCACGCGGGCGCCGTCTTTAAGCGGCTTGGCTGAGGGAAGAAGAGAAAGGAGCGCATCGACTCGCGAGGTGGAATGAAAAGTGTCGGCGGTCGCGAGCGTCATTCCGCGCGCCAGGTCGCCGGTGGAGAGTCCTGCAAGATTAAGGTTCAGTGCGGTGCGCTGCCCTGCGACTGCGGCTTCCGCGGGCGAGCCATGCACCTGCACGCCTCGAACTCTCACGCGCCTGCCAACGGGAAACACTTCAAGCTCTTCTTCCTTGCGGATCGTCCCGGCAACCAGAGTGCCAGTCACGACCGTGCCGAAGCCTTTCATGGTGAACACACGATCAATGGGAAGCCGAGTCAGCGCCGCCGAGTCTTTCGCCGCAACTTCGGAGGCGACCTGGGCGAGCGCGGATTTCAACTCGTCCAGGCCCGCGCCGGTCAACGAACTCACAGCGACTATCGGCGATTGCACTGGATCGAGAAATGATCCGCGCACAAAATTTTCCACTTCCAGTCGCACCACTGCGAGCGTCTCCGCATCCACCGCATCGGATTTCGTGAGCACGGTGATGCCGCGGCGGATTGCCAGCAGGCGGCAGATATCGAAGTGCTCGCGTGTCTGCGGCTTGATCCCTTCGTCGGCGGCGATGACCAGCAGCACCAGGTCGATGCCGCCCACGCCGGCGAGCATGTTGCGCACAAAGCGCTCGTGACCCGGGACATCCACGAACCCCAGCTGAATCCGGCCGCCATCGGGCGCGGGGAGTTCGAAGTGCGCAAACCCAATGTCAATCGTGATGCCGCGCCGTTTTTCTTCTTCAAGACGGTCGGCATCGATGCCAGTCAGCGCTTTCACCAGCGCCGTCTTCCCGTGATCGATATGTCCGGCCGTGCCAACGATGACTGACTTCATCTGCGACAGTATAGACGGCTGTGTGGGGCGGGCGCCCCGCCCGCCGCCTTTGGTTTTGGGTTTGCTCTCGATTTTGTGTTGACCCCGTTTCTTCAATTTCCAGATCAACGTCACATGCAGCGGACAAGAGTGTCCGCTCCGTCGCTTTTTTTCATCGAATCTTGGACGAATCCGCATGTAAAAACTCGCTTGAGATGCGACAATAGGACTTCCCACTCATGACCACCTCTGCGATCGCTGCCATTACGCCGGAGATGATCCGGGAGCACGGCCTCACCCCGGAAGAATTCGAAAAAATCAAGCACCTGCTCGGCGGACGCGAGCCCACGCGCACCGAACTCGGCATCTTCAGCGTGATGTGGAGCGAGCACTGCTCCTATAAATCGTCGCGCGTTCACCTGAAGCGTTTGCCTACGCGCAGCAAGCTGGTGGTGCAGGGACCCGGTGAAAATGCCGGCATTGTGGACATTGGCGACGGCTGGGCTTGCGCGTTCAAGATCGAGTCGCACAATCACCCGTCATTTATCGAGCCATTTCAGGGAGCGGCCACGGGCGTCGGCGGAATTCTGCGCGACATTTTCACCATGGGCGCGCGGCCGGTTGCGGTGATGGACTCGCTGCGCTTCGGCCCGATCAGTGTGGAGAAAGGGCGTGTGGTGACGGGGCTTCGCCCCGTCCAAGCGGCGCAGAGCCCCGCTACCACACAAGCTCAACCTACCCAGGCGGAAATTCACAAGAACCACTCCGTCATGGAAGGTGTGGTTTCTGGCGTCGCTTCTTACGGCAACTGTTTCGGCGTCCCCAACCTTGGCGGCGAGGTGAAGTTCGAGCCCTGCTACTCCGGCAATCCGCTGGTGAACGCCTTCGCTCTCGGCCTGGTTCGCCGCGACCAGATCTTTTACGGACGCGCATCGGGCGAGGGGAATCCCGTGATTTATGTCGGCTCCAAGACCGGACGCGACGGCATCCACGGCGCCACCATGGCGAGCGAGGAGTTCAGCGAAGGCTCGGAAGCGAAGCGGCCCAATGTTCAAGTGGGCGATCCATTCCTCGAGAAACTGCTGCTCGAAGCCTGCCTGGAGGCCATGCAAACCGGCGCCATCGTCGGCATTCAAGATATGGGCGCCGCCGGGCTGACCTGCTCGACCTGCGAGATGGGCGCGCGGGGCGGCACCGGAATCGAAATCGAACTCGACCGCGTCCCGCAACGCGAAACCGGCATGACCCCGTACGAGATCATGCTTAGCGAGTCGCAAGAGCGCATGCTGCTGGTCGCGCAGCGCGGCCGCGAAGCAGAAGTCTTCCGCATCTTCCAGAAGTGGGGACTGGATGCGGTGGAAGTCGGCCGCGTCACCTCCGACGCGAAGATGCGCGTGCTCGAACACAGCGAGGTCGTCGCCGAAATTCCGAATGCCGCCCTCACCGATGACGCGCCGGTGTACAAACGTCCGCTAGCGCGCTGGGAACCGCCGGTCGAGCGGGAAATGCCGGAGCATATCCGCCTCTCCCAGACCGGAGACTTCTCAACCCAGCTCAAGCGTTTGCTCGCGAGCCCCAACATTTGCTCGAAGCGCTGGGTCTGGCAGCAGTATGACCACATGGTACAGACCAACACGGTCGAGGCGCCTGGAGCAGGCGATGCTGGCGTCATCCGCATCAAAGGCTCCAATCGTGGACTGGCCATGGCGCTCGACGGCAACGGCCGCTGGTGCTATCTCGATCCTCGTCTGGGCGCCATGCATGCGGTGGCCGAAGCTTGTCGCAAAGTGGCTTGCGCCGGAGCGACTCCGATTGGCGCCACCAACTGTCTCAACTTCGGCAACCCCGAAAAGCCGCACATCATGTGGCAGTTTTCGCAGGTGATTGACGGCATCACCAAAGCCTGCGAGGAACTTGATACGCCGATTACCGGCGGCAATGTCAGCTTCTACAACGAAACTCTCGGCGAGGGAATTTATCCGACTCCGGTAATCGGAGTGGTGGGTCTTCTCGAAGACGTCCACAAAACGACGAAGATGCACTTTGCCCAGGCGGGAAGAAAAATCGTGCTGCTGCGCGCGAATGAAGCTGGCGACGCCGTCGATGCCGAACTGGAGTTTGGTTCGACTGAGTACGCGAAAGAAATTCTTGGCGCCGTGTGGGGTTATCCGCCGCAGATCGATATCGAGAAGGAAGCCACGCTGCAACGGGCTCTGGTGGCCATAATCCAGGCGGAGCTGGTTGAGTCCGCTCACGACTGTGCCGATGGCGGGTTAGCCGTGGCGCTGGTGGAGTCGGCGCTGCCAGGCGGAGTCGGCCTGAGCGTCACATTGCCGAGGCCGCAAGCAGCGCTTGAGTTCCTGCTGTTCGCGGAAGACGCCAGCCGGGTCGTACTAAGCTGCGACCCAATCCACTTGCCGCGAATCCAACAAGTAGCGGAAGAGTACGGCGTCATCGCCGATGTGTTGGGCGAAACGGGGTCGGACAGCGTTCAGATCACAGTGGATGAGCAGCCCGTGATTTCCGCGAGCGTCGCCGAATTGCGGGAAGCGTATGAGGGCGCGCTGGAGAGCGCGCTGCGGACGGAACCGAGCGTTGCGGCCGCGGACTGACAGGCTCACGTAGAGACGGCCGCCCTCGGCCGTCCAGGGCGAGCGAAAGCTCGCCAGAGGTTTTTGCTCGAACTGTGAGTGGCCGGGCTTTGCCCGGCTGGACGGCCGAGGGCGGCCGTCCCTACGTGCGTTACGTTGAATAAAAATGCTGACTTCCGACAAATTTCGCGATGAATGCGGCGTCGTCGCCATCCACGCCCACCCCGAGGCGGAGAAGCTCGCCTATCTCGGACTGCACGCACTGCAGCATCGCGGACAGGAATCGGCGGGCATCGTTACCTCCGACGGCGAGCGCCTGCGCCAGCACAAGGCCATGGGGCTGGTCGCCGATATCTTCGGCCATGACGTACTGGCTTCTCTGCGCGGTGTTCTCGCCATCGGCCACACCCGCTATTCAACCGCTGGCGATTCCGCCCTGCTGAACGCGCAGCCCATCATGGTGCAGTCCAACAAGGGCACGATCGCGATTGCTCATAATGGCAACCTGGTAAATGCGCAGGCGATTCGCGCCAAGCTGGAGGGCCAGGGCTCGATCTTCCAAACCAGCAGCGATACGGAAGTGCTGGTTCACCTGATTGCGCTCTCCCGCGAGCAGACCTTGCCGGATGCCATCGCCGACGCCCTGCGCCGCGTCGAAGGCGCCTTTTCGCTGGTCATGCTCAGCCGCGACCGCATCTTCGCCGCCCGCGATCCACGCGGCTTTCGCCCACTGGCCATGGGCCGCATCCCGGCTCTGACCAGCGAGAAAAAAGACACGATCGTTTTCGCCTCCGAAACCTGCGCTTTTGATTTGCTCGGCGCCACCTACGAACGCGACGTCAAGCCGGGTGAACTGGTCATCGTTGGGCCCGAAGGCGTCAGTTCGCGTTTTTACTCCCCGTCTCCGGCGCTGTCGAGCTGCATTTTCGAACACGTTTATTTTTCGCGTCCCGATAGTCTGGTGTTTGGCCGCTCGGTCGATCAAAGCCGCGACGCCATGGGACGCCAGCTCGCCCGCGAAGCTCCCGTGGACGCCGATATCGTCGTTCCCGTCCCCGATTCCGGCAATACCGCGGCCATCGGATACGCCGCCGAAAGTGGCATCCCTTTTCGCCTTGGCCTCATCCGCAACCACTACGTCGGACGTACTTTCATCGAGCCGCAACAGTCGGTCCGCGACTTCGGCGTGAAGCTGAAGCTGAACGCCGTTCGCAGCCTGATCGAGGGCAAACGAGTGATTCTGGTGGACGACTCCATCGTGCGCGGCACCACCAGCAAGAAGATCGTCCGCATGATTCGTAACGCCGGCGCGAAGGAGGTCCACATGCGGATTTCCTGCCCGCCGACCATCTCCCCCTGCTTCTACGGAGTGGATACGCCGTCAAAGAAAGAACTCATCGCCGCCAACAAGTCAATCGACGAGATACGCACGTACATTGTCGCCGACTCACTCGCCTATCTCTCGCTGGAAGGTCTGAAGAAAGCCTGCGCGGACGGCGACAAAACCACTTACTGCTCTGCCTGCTATACGGGAAAGTACCCCACCAAGGTGGACGTGGAAGAGATCTTGCCAGCGGGCGTCTCGCGATAACCGGATCTAGTTACAAAACTCAGGGCCAACCGGGCAGTTCTGAGGAGGCACGAAATGAACAGGCGAGCAATGCTCGTGGCACTCCTACTGGTCCCGTTCTTGTCACTGCAAGCCCAGCAAGCACGATCCGCAGACGAATGGAAGGACTTCGAATTTCTGTTTGGCGAGTGGACATGGGTCGGAGGCGGGAAGCCAGGACAGGGAAACGGTATGTCCACCTTCCGGCCTGACTTGGATGGAACGGTGCTGGTCCGAAAAACCCATCTGGACTATCCGGCGACGAAAGAGCGGGCTGCTTTCGGCCATGACGATCTTATATACGTGTACCACGATCCCCAGGACAACTCGTTGCGGTCCATTTTCTTTGACGGCGAGGGGCACGTCATCCGCTACGCGGTAACGGTGGCGTCCGATGGCAACTCCATCGAGTTCTTGAGCGAGGCAGCGCCCGGCGGCACAAGATGCCGCATGACCTACGCTCGAGCTGGCGCGGATTCCGTCACGGAAAAATTTGAGATTGCCCCGCCGGGCAAGCCGAACGACTTCGCAACCTATGTGGAGTTTATGGCAAAGAGAATCGGCAAGTAAGACAAGATGCTATACGGCGATCGATAAGCCTACTCGGCGATGCGTGATTCGTACTATCGCTGGTAGTATCTAACGCGTCCCGTTACTCTTGGATCGGCTAGAACGGTCTCATAGATGATTCTGGATAGTTTCTTGGAAAGTTTCTTGGGAAGGGAACGGCTCACCAGGTTCCCACTCTCCGAAACACGCAAATCGAGTTCGCTGATCTGCTCCGTTGTCCTGCTGATCGTTGTCTCTGTGCCTTCGTTCCTGCGCGCGCAGAATCCGAACGGCGCGCTTCGCGGAGAAGTTCAAGACGCAAGCGCGGCGCGAGTGGCGGGCGCTCGGGTCGTCGTGCAGTCCACCGGGTCTTCCATCACCCGCGAGGCAATGGCAAATGACCGCGGAGAATTCCGCATCGAGGGCCTACTGCCCGGTTCTTATCGTGTCACCGTAACCGCCAAAGGCTTTGCCCACGCCACTGCCGATGTAGATGTCGCAGTCAGTGTGGTGCGCGATATCGCCGTTACGCTCACGCCCGAAAGCGGTCGCGAGACGTTGAACGTGCAGGGTACTGCTTCCTCGATCACGACTCAGTCGATTGACACGGCCAGCGCTGTGCATCAGGGCGTGGTCGGCGCTCGCGACCTCGAATCTCTTCCGCTCCCGGCACGCAGTTTCGCGAACATCGCTTACCTCGTGCCCGGAACCGAGCCGGTCGAGCCTTCCGATCCCACGAAAGCGCGCATCACCGCCGTCTCCACCGGAGGAAGCTCCGGCTTGAACAACGAACTGTCCGTCGACGGCGCCGACAACTCCGACGACTGGATCGGCGGCTTCCTGCAAAACTTCTCGCCCGATGGCATTCAGGAATTCGCCGTGCGCACCTCGAATGAAGACGCCGACACCGGCTGGACCACCGCCGGATCCGTCGTCATCACCACCAAGCACGGCACCAACGATTGGCACGGCGACGGGGCTTTCTACGAGCGTGCGGCCCAGCTCAACGCCCGCTTCCCGATTGAGAATCCGGCGGAATCGTGCAGCGACGGGGTTTGCGAGCACAATCCCAAGCAGCCATTTTCGCGGCAAAATTACGTCGCCACGCTGGGCGGGCCACTGGCAAAAAACAAAGTGTGGTTCTTCACGTCATTCGAGCACGTGCACGAAAATGCCAGCATCGCCTACAGCCCAGCCAGTATTACGCAATTTAACGCGCTCGCGCGGTTGGTTTCGGAAGGTCTTATTACTGGCATTCCTTCCATCGCCGTCCCCGCCACTGTCCCCATCCCTTTCCGCGACTACATCGGCTCAGTGCGTTTTGACTGGGCCGAATCTTCGAAGTCGCAATGGTTCCTGCGCACATCGGAAGACAGCTACCTGTCGCACAATGCCCTGGTGCAGCAGGCCGCGCTGCCTTCCACCGGACTGATCACGCACAACAACTACTGGAACACCGCGCTCAGCAATACTTATACTTTCAGTCCCACATGGCTCGGCACTTTGGTCCTCGACGCCAGCCTGTTGCATCTCACCCAGACGCGCAACTCCGATCTCGGTTTTGCCCTGCAATTTCCTTTCAGCGTAACGGCGCTGACCGTATCCGGCTTCGAAACGTTCGGCGACAACCAGTTCGCCACGCCCATCACTCTTTTCCCCGACCTGCGTAATCAGGAGAAATACCAGTTCCGCTACGACCTGAGCCACGTTGCGGGCAGCCACGCGCTCAAGTTCGGAGTCGATTTTATTCACGAACCGGTACTCAGCGGCGCGTTTGCAGCGACGGCGGAGCAGTTCACCACCTATCCGTCGAACCCCGATTGCTACATCAATCCGCCCGGCCCCGACTGCGGGGGCATCACGACCCCTTTGCAGTTTTATTACACTCCGCCAAGTGCGATGTGCAATCCGGTTCCTGATCCGAGTACCGGCATTGGCTGCACGTTCACTCCCGCTGGCGACGGCAGCTTTTCGCAGAACGTGCAACGGCTCGGAGTCTACGCCCAGGACTCGTGGCGCGTTTCGCACCACCTCACGGTCAACTACGGCCTGCGCTATCAGACAACTTTCGGGCTCTTCACGGCTTCCGGAAAAAGCCAGGCCGCCAATGCTAACTTTTCACTGCTGCCATCGTTGGGTTACCCGGAAGCGGTGCCGCATGATGACCGCAAGCAAATTGCGCCTCGCCTCGGAATCGCGTACTCCCCCCGCGACAGCGAGAAGACTGTCATTCGTGCTGGCTTCGGCATGTACTACAACGACCTCGCCCAAAACGGCTGGGCCGCCGCATTTCAGTCGGTCAACCCGAATTCCGTCGCACCTCCTTCGCTCATCGATCCCAACTACAAGACGCCTTACGCCATCCACGCTACCGGCGGAGTACAGCACGCCTTTAGCGAGCAGTGGACGGTTAGCGCCGACTACACCCACGAGCAGGGAAACCACGGCTATCGCGCCTATCCCTATCCCACTGCTACTGTCTTCCACTCCGACAACCGCTCCAGTTACAACTCTCTGATGTTGCATGTGCAGGGCAATATGCGCCGTTTCAATCTGGTTGCGAACTACACGCTCTCCAAGGCGGAGACCTGGGGATGCCTGCTCGGCGAACTCTTTGACTATGTGAATGGCGTATGTGATCCACTGAACGCTTTCCGGCCCGGCGATTATGGCCCGTCCGGCGAAGACGTTCGTCATCGCTTTGTGCTCGCCGGTACGGTGCATGTCCCCGGCGGCTTCGAAGTGAGCGGCGTCGCCCAATTCGAGAGCGCCCGTCCCATCACCATCACCAACGAAAGCAATACCGATCGTATTTCGGTCCAATTTTCCGGGGCGCCGAAACCAGTGCAGACCAGCCTCGACGAATTCCGGGGCACACCCTACATCCAGACTGACCTGCGCGTCACCCGCCCTTTCAAGATCGGCGAGCGCTGGCAGATTGACCCGTTCGCGGAGTTCTTCAATCTCTTCAACCGCAACAATCCCGGCGCAAACTTCGCGGTCAACGTCGCCCAGCTCCCGGTGCCCCCTGCCCAGCAGGCAAGCGGCATTGTCACCAGTATTTGCACGGTTGCAGACTGCTCGCAAACCGTGCCCATCACCAGCCTGAAGCAGCTCGAGATACCCGAGGGCGCTCTGGGAGATTTCTTCGGCCCCGGCACAACGGTTGGAATTCCATTCGCCGCCCAGCTCGGCGTGCGAGTTACGTTCTAGTGAGTGGAGGGACGGGCGTAGCCGAAGGGTCCGGCCGGGCGGGGCGCACGGCTCTCCTCCAGCAGAGTTTTGCTAGGGATTGGTTTTTCTCGCGATCGCCACCCGCGCGATCCCCTGCAAATCGTTCCCGATCTCAACCTCGTCCCAACTCGACAGCAGACTCCGCACTCGATTGGCAATCGTCCCGCTGATTTCAAACACCAGCCATCCCCCCGGAGCGAGTACCGCGCGCGCCTGCGGAATCATCCGCTCGATCACTTCCATCCCCGTCGGCCCCGCAAACACCGCATTCCGCGGCTCGAACTTGCGCACTTCGAGCTGCACCGAATCTTCTTCCGACTCGCCCACGTAAGGAGGATTCGAAACCACAATGTCGAATGACGCCGCCGGCAGCCCGCTGAGTAAGTCCGTCCCGTGAAACTCGATTCGCGAAGTAAGCTCGTGCCGTGCCGCATTAGCGCGAGCGATGCCCAGCGCCTCGGGCGAAATGTCCGTGGCGTGGATTTCCGCAGATGGCAGCTCTTTAGCCAAAGCAAGTGCAATCGCTCCCGACCCCGTACCCACATCGACGATGCGTAGACCGTGTGGGGACGGGCGACTCCGCCCGTCCGGTTGCGCCAGCCTCGCCAGCTCCAGCACCGCTTCCACCACATGCTCCGTCTCCGGACGAGGAATCAACACCGCCGGCGACACGATAAAATCGAGCCCCCAAAATTCCTGATGCCCCGTGATGTACTGCGCCGGAACGCCGGTAGCACGCCGGGCGAGAGCCTCGTCACAGCGAGCGAGATCCTCCGCCGTTAATTCCCGCTCAGGATGCGCAAAGAGATGTGCCCGGTCGCAATCAAGCGTGAACATGATAAGCAGTTCCGCATTCATCCGCGGGGAAGGAACTCGCGCAACCGTCAGAAACTCGACCGCCGCATTCAAAGCCTGGCGAAGTTGCACGTTTCTATTTCACCACAGCTCCACCGAAAGGACGATGTGAAAACCGGCGTCTGCTTTCAGGCGGGCTGGCAACGCACGAAGATTTTCATCAACCGTTCACGCCAGCTCAACATTCCATTCACATGCCTCTGTTCCGATGGACTGCGAAATATCTCCTCGCCGGATCGCCACGCCCTCTAGGGTCACTGGGTAACACCGGCGAAAACCGCATGAGCACAATGCTTTCGATCACAAAATCAGAGAGGAAAAAATATGAACACCAAGGAATGGGTGAAGGCCAGTTGGGCTTCCCTGATGATCGCTGCGTTGATGGTGCAGCCAGTCCCCACGCTGGCCGAAAGCCCAAAGCGTAACGGGGTTGCCGCCCAGAAGGCACTTGTCGAAATCGCACCGAGATCGAGCGCTGCAGTCGCCCGCTACACGCGTAGCGTGGAGAGCGAACCGAGTCTCACTCACGCTCAGAAACTCGCTCTGCTGCAAAAGAACATCAAATACGTCTTCGTTCTCTTCCAGGAGAACCGATCCTTTGACTTCCACTTCGGCACCTACCCTGGGGCCCGGGGACTGTTCTCTCAGCCCGCCGCCAAAACGCCGGGCTTTGTCCAGCCGATCGTTCTGACGGACGGCTCGGTGGGCACCATCTCCCCGTTCCTGATTCCTCAGTCGATCACCGACATCAATGGCGCCACAGTGCTCCTCTATCCGGAGGACACGGACTCGGTGAATCACGGTCACACCGCCATCGACGCCAAGCTGGATCTGAATGCCAGCAACGTCGCCCAGAATGATCGTTATGCCTTCACCGAGGAAGGCCTGTCTGGGACGCTGACCTGCACAGGAGGGACGTGCTCTTACACTGGAGTGGCGCCGACCGAGAAGCAGGTGCAAAAGGGCGAACTGGTCGTCAGCCATGTGGACTGCACTACCGTTCCATTCCTCTGGCAATACGCCGATCACTTCACGCTTTTCGATAACTTCTTTGACACCGTGATCGGGCCTTCGACGCCAAACGCCATCGCCATGATCGCCGGCCAGTCGGGGATGACGCAGTGGGTCAAGCATCCGGGATTGGGCCTCAATATCAACACCACCAACGCTCAACTACCCGTGGTCGGCGATCCGCAACCGTTCTGGGGATCCGCTCTGGACCTTACTCCTCCGAGTGAAAAGCAACCTGTCGACAACCCGGGTGGAGTGAGCTCGAACCCTTCGTCCAACCTGACCTTTGCCAGTTTGCCGCTCTCCTTCATGGGGAACCAGATTCAAAGCATCACGGCCAGCGACCTGAACCCCGCGTTCGATCTTCTGGACATTCAAGCGGACATCCAGAAGATCGCAGGCAGCCTGAACGGGCCGGTGAACTGGGGCTGGTTCCAGGAAGGATACGATCACGAGCCGACCGATCCCACTGGTGTAATCACAAATTTCGACTACATCGCCCATCACAATGGCCCGCAATACTTCGGCTATGAGTCCAACAATCCGGTCGAAACCAAGACGCACCTCAAGGGCCTCGGCGATTTCTATACTGCCATCAGCAACAACGCGCTGCCCGCGGCAGGCGGTGTGTTCTATGTTCGCGGCGGGTATGGCAACCTCGATGGCCTGATCCCTCGCTCACCGAGCCCGGCGGTCGAGGCCGCTTACCCCGGCAACGACGACCACCCAGGCTACTCCGACGCGCAGATCAGCGAAGCCCTTCTGGCGGACTCGATCAACGCCATCGCCAACAGCCCGTATTGGTCGCAGAGCGCCATCATCATCACCTACGATGAAAGCGATGGCCTCTACGATCACACCCAGCCGGTGATTCGTTCCTGGGATCCCAGTGGAAACGCGCTCGAACAGGGTCCGCGCATTCCCGCGATCGTGATCTCGCCTTACAGCCTGGTCCATGGAATCTCCCATGAAGCGACCGAGCACGGATCGATCATCAGATTCATTGACGAACTCTTCAACCTGACTCCGCTGGCCAATCTTCCCGACGAAGCCTCGGCTCGCGCTCTCGGCACAAAGACCTATGGCCAGAAGTACCTTGGACCCTCCGACGCCAACACTCCTGGTGTGGGCGATCTATTCACCGCGTTTGACAATGGCCGTTTAGCAGGTGTAACGCCACCATTGCCAGCCGGGTACGCGACGATTCCGGCCTCTCAGGTTGTGAGCCTACCCCACTACGGTGGGCAAGGCTGCCGCATCCTGCAGATCACCCCGACCGATGTCACAACAGGCGGAGTGATCGATCCGGCTCCACAGGACTTCAATCCTCGTCCCAGCACCAACCCGGGTACTCCGTACCAAGGCGGCTGGCCGTCGAACTAATGTTCTTCTCAGCCAGGCTCTTCTCAACCACTTTCTCCGGCGACCGGGTTTTCTCTCCGGTCGCCGGATTTGTTACACGTGTGCGAGCTATTGATGTTTGGAAGGAACAGGAGCCGCATGAGCAGAATTTCCGCTCTTCTACTTTCTTCAATGGCATGGCTAGGGCTATGGCTATGGTGGATGACCGGAGCAACGGCAACGGCCCACGCCGGGGCCACACTCGATCGAATCAAGGCCACCGGTTCACTCCCCTGCGGAATCAACACGGAAGAGCCCGAGTATTCCACCCAGGACGCGCATGGGAATCACACCGTCCTCGACGTGGATATCTGCAAGGCAGTGGCCGTGGCGGTGCTCGGGCCAAACGCCAAGTTCAACGTCGTGCCCTTCCGCGACGAGCAGGACGCCCTGAAAGCCCTCAAATCCGGCCAGATCGCGCTTCTCGCCACCGGATCTCCCAATTTTATTAATACGGCCAGCTTCAATACGACCAACGTCGGCTTCGGCTTCGCACGTCCGATTTTCTATGACTACCAGGGCTTTCTCGTGAATAAGACCATGGGAATCAATTCCCCGCTGGACCTTGCCGGCAAGAAAATCTGTTTTCTCGGCGGCACTGAGATCGAGAGCCAGTTAGAAAGTTACATGCAGCGCGAAAAGATCAAGTGGCTGCCCTTTCCCTTCGAGGAGGAAGGCGAAATGGAAGCGGCGTTCGTCACCCGCAACTGTGCCGCCATCACAGCCGACGTCTCGCAATTAGCCTATGAGCGACTCGGCTTCAAGAGCGTGGCAAAAAACTTTGAAATCCTGCCGGACGTCATCGCCAAAGACCCGTTGGCACCCACCTACACCCTGGACGACCCGCAATGGGCCGCCATTGTTAACTGGACTGTCGAAGCTCTGATCCAAGCCGAGGAGAGCGGAGTAACGCAGGCGAATCTCGCAGAAATGAAGATGAAGAAGAGCGACGACGTTGTGATCCGGCGTCTGCTCGGCCTCCAGCGCGGCTACGGCCAATTGATCGGACTCGACGACGCTTGGGCTGCCCGAGTCATCGAAGCCGTGGGCAACTATGGCGAGATCTTCGAGCGCGACCTCGGCTCGGGGTCGGTGATGAAGCTGCCCCGCGGTTTAAACAACCTCTGGACGCAAGGCGGGCTCATGTACGCACTCCCCATCCGCTAAGGTTGGTATCAGGCACCCGCCAAGGTTTCGTATCAGGGCATCGCTTTAGCGATGCCGAAAGCAGCACGCGCAAGAAGCGGCTCCTAGCCGCTGCGGCGGCCGATCTAATTCGAAATCTGAACGTGCCGGTGAATACAGATAATCTGCGGCCTGCCGTCACCAGGAACCTCTACAACGTGCTCTAGTGGCGCCAGATTCTTTGGGCGCGGCGCGTGCTGTCGCTGGCAGACGGGGCAAGCGTCTCTACATTTGTGTTGGGTGCGGCGACGGGCGCGACGGATGAGGCAATCGGAGTCGCCGTGGCGGGTTCGGGTTTGGAGCCAACTTCGTCGCCACGGAAGTAACGATCTTTGTTTTTGGCGGCGCCCATTTCCGGCATGGCGGTGTAGGCCTTCGAGTAGTCGTTATTGGCGTTCCAGAACAGAAAGCCGATTCCGCCTTTCTGTTTCGCTACTTCGGTCTGAACCTCAACATACTGGGGCGAGTAGGTCTTCGTCCGCCAGGCAAAGGCTTGCAGCCAGGGCCGAATCACCACGCCGCTGTCTTTGGTGATGAGCTTGAAGCGGTCCATGGACTCGCCGATGAAATGCTCGGGCGCGTCGCCAGGGTGCGCGATGCCGTCCATGCCGAAGAAGTGCGAGGGATAGATCATGGGCGAGAGCACGTCGCAGTGCTTGGCCATCGCCACGATGTCCTGCCCGGTGTGCGCAAGATCGACGGGACGCTGCCACGCCATAACTCCGAAAACGTCGAGCGAGAACAGAGCGCCGGTGGGATGAATCTCGGCATAGGCGCGCTGGAGAAAATCGGCGATCACTTCCGACCGTTGCGTCAGTGATTGTGTGGTGGCGGGGCGTCGCCCCGCCGGGACGGGGCCGAGCCCCGTCACCACACGATTTGTTGGATGTTCGATTTGGTAATTGAAAGCGGCATCTTTCTGGTCGCCTTCGGCGGGAAAGCGCACGTAGTCGAACTGCACTTCATCGACTCCAGCCTGGGCTACAAACTTGGCGAGCGCGATGTCGTAGTCCTGGACCTTGGGGTTTGAGGGGTCGGTCCAGACGAGCTTGCCATTTTCGCGCCAGGGTTGGCCGGTTCTACGGGACTTTACCGCTAGTTCCGGGTGGCTCGCGACCAGATGCTCATCGCGGAAGATGGCGATGCGGGCGATGGCGTGCATGTTTTCGGAATGCAGAAAGTGAATCAACTTGGGCAGGTCGGAAATATAGTGGCGCTGTCCGCTGGCCAGGGGGTGGTCGAAGGCGATGTTGACGATGCCGTCGCTATCCTTGATATCGAAGACGACCGCGTTGCCGCCAACTTCGCGCCAGTGCCGGATGATGCGCTCCCCATGATCGCTGCCCGCCATCACCCCGGTCAGATAAATGGCGCGGACTTCGAAATCTCTTGCAACTGTCACCGATTTCTCTACAATTGGCGATTCGAGAATTCCGGGGATGACGAGCTGCTCTCCGGATTTTAGGAAGATCCCCTGGCGGTTATGGTTGGCGGCGCGGATGGCTTCGGCCACTTCGGCTGAGGTGAGGTATTTCGTCCGCTTCAGATATTTGCGGGCGACTGACGTGATGCTGTCTCCTCGCTGGGCGACGTAAAGATCGGCGCCGGGCGGCGCAATAACGGCCGCGATAACGGGCCGCGGGGGCTCGGGTTTTTTGGTGGCGTCGGTTTTCGCCTGGACCAACTGCGCCGCGTGCGGATTTTGCACGGCGGATGCGGTTGGAAAAAGAAGGCCAAAGCTGGCCAGGGCCACTCGGAGCAGGAAGCCGGCAAGCCTCGCAATCGAGAGTCCAGCCGTTGAAAGTCTTAATACAGAAGGCTTAGCCGCTGAAGATCGGGACAAGGATATTCTCCAGAGAGGAAATCTGTTTCTATTGTCCACCCGCGGTAACTTGGGCTGCCAGTTACGTCCGGCCAAGCGGGTTACCGCATAGGGGACATGGGCGCAGGGTGCTTAGGGCGCTGCGGAAAAGTTCCCGCAGACTGCAAACTGTTGCTCTTGCAGGAGCTGTGGGTAACCAGGCCTACCTGGCGTGAAGCGGGCCAGCCGCATCTAAGACGATGAGAAGTGGGGAATTACGGGGTTTTTGGAGGATGGCGAATGGCTTGCACAGGAAGGGAGTGGGCAAGGAGATGCGGCCTTCCTCCCAAATGACAAAAACGAGCAGTTTCGGAGAAAACATGCAGTTCCCGGAAAGAAAACAGGGGCCCGAAAAGATGAGAACGAACCTTGCAACCGTGCTGGATCCGAACCGCCGCAGCAATGACGCTCGTGACTTTGAGGGTGCCCTGCGCCGGAAGATTGTGGGCCAGGATCAGGCGATCGAGAAGGTCGCGGAAATCTATCAGATGTTTCTGGCCGGGCTGAATGCTCCGGGCCGTCCGGTGGGCAATCTGCTGTTTCTGGGGCCGACAGGTTCGGGCAAGACGCGAGTTGTGGAAGCGGTGGCCGAGTCTCTGTTCGGCGACGCGCGGGCCTGCATCAAGATCGATTGCGCCGAGTTCCAGCACTCGCACGAGATTGCCAAGCTGATCGGCTCGCCTCCGGGATACCTGGGACACCGCGAGACGCATCCGCTGCTGACGCAGGAAGCGCTCAATCAGTGGCACACGGAAAAACTGAAGCTGTCGATCCTGCTGTTCGATGAAATCGAAAAGGCTTCCGATTCGCTGTGGCAGTTGCTGCTCGGCATTTTGGACAAGGCGACGCTGACGCTGGGCGATAACCGGCGCGTGGACCTTTCGAGTTGCATCATCATCATGACCTCGAACCTGGGCGCCGTCGAGATGAACGGGCTGGTGGATGGTGGCTTGGGCTTTGCGCCGAAAGCGGTGCTGGTGGATAACTCACTCGACGATAAGATTAGCCGCTCGGCAGTGGACGCGGCGCGGCGCAAGTTTGCGCCCGAGTTCATGAACCGCATCGACAAAGTTGTCGTGTTCAAGACGCTGCGCTCCGAGCACCTGCAGCAGATTTTGGAAATCGAACTGGGGATGGTGCAGCAACGGGTGCTGATGGCGGCGGGCGCGAACCAGTTCGTGTTCAACTGCACCCCGCAAGTGAAGAGCTTCCTGCTCGCGGAGGGCACCGATCCGAAGTATGGGGCGCGGCACCTGAAGCGGGCGATTGAACGGCATCTGGTGTTTCCGTTGGCGAACCTGGTGGCCACTGGACAGGTGAGGCTGGGAGATTTCGTCCGCGTCGATTTGCTGGGCGAGAGCAAGCTCACGTTTGTGAAAGAAGCGGAAGGCGCGATGGTGCCCGTGCTGCTCGAGCGCTACGGAGCGGCGGCGGCAATGCCGGCAGCGGCGACAGCAAGAGCGGCGCGTCCGGTGATACAACGAAAAGAGTTTGGAGCCGGATCACTGAACGAGAATAAGTAAGTCAAGTTGATGGTAGGTGGGGACACCGCGCGCGAGTGTCCCTTTTTTGCAGCCTTTTTGTAACCGGAATCACCTCCGACCTGGGCGCTTCACTCCCACCACCCTCACTTTTGCATCAGGCAGTAGTTGCCAAGTTGCTCGGCCGCGTCTGGTTTCGCTTGATCCCCTCTATACATCTCAACGTTCTTGCAATCGTATATCCCGTAGTTTTTGGGAAGTTCAACCATCAGGTAGCTACCGCTCGGCAGAGCTTTGCAGCCGCTCATTCCCTGGTTGCACTGCAGTTCAAGGGTTTTCGTGTCCTTCTCAACGTGAACAATGACAACCCCGGTTACAACCTCCGAGCTTTTCACCTTGACCGGCGTTCTCTCCTGCACGAACGCCTGTTGGGTCGCCAGGATGACGAACGTCGCGGTCAACACGGCAAACAGAGAAACTGTCCTTTTCATAAGTCCCCCACAATGCAAAGGCTCTTCCAACTCCATCTATATTTTCCGCTTTGCGGCGGTACCCTGTCTGTGATCTCTGAGCACCTGCCTGTGATCTCAGGTCACAGGCAGGGGTGTGGGAAAGCCAGTCCCTGGCAACCCCTGAATCCATTCCCGTCACGTCTAACGGTGAAGCCGCATGGTAGGCTTTTGCCGAGCCTACGGAGACGCTACGGTGATTGGCCGGGTCTTTAAAGCATTTCAATATCGCGATTTCCGCCTGATGTGGTTTGGCGCCTGCACCTCCAGCATCGGCACCTGGATGCAAATCGTGGCGCAGGGCTGGCTGGTCTACCGGCTCAGCCACTCCGCGTTCTTGCTGGCGCTGGATCAATTTCTCGGCGGCATTCCCATCTTTCTCTTCTCTCTGATCGGCGGTGTGGTGGCCGATCGCGTCGAGCGCCGGAAAATTCTCCTCGGCTCCCAGTACGTGCAGATGGCTAGCGCCGGGCTGCTCACCATTCTGGTGGCGACCGGTCTGGTACACGTCTGGCACATCCTCTGCCTTTCGTTCGTTTCCGGATTCGCTCAGGCCTTCGGCGGTCCCGCTTACCAGGCGCTGATTCCCACCCTGGTCGAGAGAGAAGACATGCCGAACGCGATCGCACTGAATTCAATCCAGTTCAATGTGGCGGTCATGGTCGGGCCGGCGCTCGCCGGGCAGGCCTTAGCGAAGCTGGGGGAAAAGTGGTGCTTCGGGCTGAACGCGCTTTCCTTTCTCGCCCCCATCGTGTCGCTGTCGATCATTCGCGCCCGCTTCCTGCCGCTGAAGGCCACGGAGTCGATGTTCACCAGCCTGAAGCAAGGCATTCACTTCACCCGCAAGCAGAGTTCGATGGAAGCGCTGATTTTGCTGGCTTTCTGCATGACCTTTTTGAGCATGCCCATGCGCACCTACCTCCCGGTCTTCGTGAAAGACATCTTCCATCGCGGTCCGGAAACCTTCGGCAATCTCCTCGCCCTCATGGGACTCGGTTCGATTTGCGGATCGCTGACCATCGCGACCGCGGGCAATATCAAAAAAAAGGGGCTCGTCGCCCTGGGCGCCCTCATCTGCTTGGGCGCGGGGATTTCCGGATTTGCCCTTTCCAAGTCGCTGCCGCTGAGTCAGACCTTCCTGGTCCTGGTGGGCGCATCCATGATGGCGGTCTTTGCCACGGTAAATTCGCTGGTGCAGCTGATTACCACGAACGAAATGCGCGGGCGCGTGATGAGCGTCTACAATTTCGCATTCCGCGGCGGCATGCCGATGGGGAATCTATTGTCGGGATGGCTCGTTCCCATGTTTACGGCGCCGGTGGTGCTCAGCCTGAACGGATTCCTGCTTATTCTGCTCGCCCTCTACTTCCTGCTGATTCAAAGGCGGATGGCTGCGCTTTGAGGAAAGCTCGTGTAGGGACGGCCGCCCTCGGCCGTCCAAGCCGAGCGCAGCTCGGCACCTGCCAGTCCCCGCAGCAACTCTGGATTCGCTCTACGCAGCCTTGCCGCTGCCAATTTTGAACACCTTCGAAGTCTCGAGGTAATAATGCTCGATGTGTTCCTCCTCAAGAAAGGGCTTCAGATCGAGCAGTGGAGCGCGATTCTTGTAGAACTCTTGGGAATCGGACCTCGTCCTCCAGACAGCGACCACAAGCGCGCGGTTAGGATGTTCCTCCGAGATCAAGGTAAGCAGATCGACAAATCCGGGCTGGTTCTTGTAAGCGCTTGAGAGTTGGCGTGCAGCTTCCAAGAATTCTTCTTTCTTCTCCAGCTTCAATGTGCAGGTCATCATACGTGTGAACATAGGGGTTCCTCCGCTAAGTGTGTCTGTCGCCGCAGCCGAGTCCACAGGCTTCCGGCGGGATTGGTGTTCGCTTTTACGACTGGTACCGAATTCCCCTGACGCTGATCGCTGTTTTGTCACGGTGGTTCACCGGCCCTCTGGTGCCACTGGCGTTGACTGGAACGCAACTTCCCTCCAATCGCCTCCCTGCTTCACATACACGAAGGTTGCGCGATAATCGCCACCGACCGGCTTGCCATTGGCGGTCATTTTGACGGAGGCCACGGAGTTCACCACCGCGGTGTTCCCGTACGTGTTCACCTTCACCTCGCGTTCGTCAATGGCTTCGTACTTGATGCCGCCCGACTTGAAGTCCTGAACCGACTCCGCCTTCGTCCTCAACTTCCCGTCGCCGCCAATTCCGAAGTAGCCAGCGGCCAGGTGCTTCTCAAAAAAACCGGCATCGCCCTTTAATGCCGCCTGCCGGCCTTGGTCGTGCAGAGCCCTGATCTGTTCCTCGACATTTCCCGAGGTCTGTTCCACGGCCGTGTAGCCGTGGCCCGAAGTCGCTCCGCTTTCCTTGGTGCTGGCTGGCGGGTTCCCGCCTTGGCCCCAAGCCGGCAGCGACCCCACACCTAGAACCAGAGTCGCGATGAAAATCGAACTCGTCAAAGCTACTAACCTTTTCATGGTTGTCCTCCTTCTGGCAGAAGTGCATCTCGGCAGAACTATATCGTATAACGATATAATTGTCAATCTGGCCCGGCATTCCCTGAGCGTCCGCTACGACGCCAGTTCATCCAGCCGTCGAAGCGCCAATGGTCGTGAGGCGATATACTTTGCGGCATGGAAAGGTCGCTTACCCTGGCTGACTACGCATCACTGGCGGAATTGCGTTATCAGATCCGCCGTTTTCTCCACTTCAGCGAGCAAGCTTCCCGCAGGGCTGGTCTCGAACCTCGCCAGCATCAGCTCATGCTTGCCTTGAAAGGGCTGCCCACAGATATGCGCCCACGCATAGGAGAGCTGGCCGAGCGGCTACAGGTTCGACATCACAGTGCGGTTGAGCTAGTAAATCGGCTCTCCGCCGGCGGCTATGTCCGGCGACACCGCGGTGGTGAAGACGGCCGCGAAGTACTGCTTTCCTTGACTCCGAAGGGTGAAAAGGTGCTGAGGGATCTTTCCCTACACCATCGCGCAGAACTCCGCATGCGCAGCCCCGCTCTCATCGAGGCGCTGAGGCGTGTGATTCACGTGAGCAAGAGGGGCAAAGGAGTCCCGGCGAGGGCAGCTTCGCGAGCCAGGAGAAAAACCTGAGTTGGCGCCACTGACCTTGGGGCTTTCAGGCCCGGCTCTCGCCAGCCTGCGACAAAAGAAATTCGAGTATTTCCTTGTGTGCCGCTCGGGGCTGGTCGGTAGTAAACAAGTGACTCGCGTGCTCGAGCAGGACGAGTTTTGCGCCTGGAATCCGCGCTGCGATCAACTCTCCATTACCCGGCGGCACTAACGCATCCGATTTTCCATGGATGACCAGCGTCGGCGCCGTGATCTGAGCGATTCGGCTGTAGCTCTCCCACGCCAGGATCCCCTGTAGTTGTGCCATGTAGCTTTCGAGCGAAGGCAGCCAACGCTCGCGCACTCTCGTATCCTCGTCGATCTTCTCTCGCGGCGTGGCCGCATCATAGATGTAAGGAAGAACGGCTTCCCGCGCTTGCTCCAGAGTCATGTCGCGCGCCATTAGTAGGTCTATCACGTTGTTCTCCGCGCGCAGCGCCGAAGGTCCGCCGGCCGCGGTGCAGCCCAGAATCAACGAGCGCGTCCGCGCCGGATACTGCAGCGCGAATTCTTGCGCAATCATGCCGCCCATCGAAACGCCAAAAACGTGAGCGCGGACAACAGCGGCGGCATCCAGAACCGCAGCCGCGTCCGCTGCCATGGTCGCAATCGAATAAGGCCCGGGAGGAGCGTCGCTCCGTCCCACGCCTCGATTGTCGAACGCAATCGTGCGGAAATGTTGCGCCAGCCCCGGCCGTGTGCGATACCACATGGCCGACGTATACCCCAGGCCCATGATCAGGAGAACCGGTGCTCCCCGCCCCTGTTCGTCCCAATAAATCTTTGTCCCTTGATTCTCCACAAATGCCATCGAGGCTCTCCGTTGGTTAGCCTAGTTGGTTAGCCCAGGCGCCGCAACGCTTCCGCCGCTTACTCGCAGCGCTCCTTCTTGCGGGCGCAGAGCACCAGATTAGCCCCCCTCTCCCTCTCCCAGACCCTCGGCCATCTGGCGACCCAGTCCAATCGAGCCACCCGAAACAATGGCCACGCGTCCGGTCAGATCGAACAGTTGTTTGACGTTCACTCTGAGAGCGGCCTCCCCGCGGTGCAGAGCCATACAGAAGTGGTGGTTAATATCATATTAGAGTCGCTAATTACGATCCGCAAAAGCCAGCCTTCGGGGGCAGTCGCAAGCGGTGAAAATACTTCGTCGTTCGTTCGCCTTGCGTCTTTTCTTGGCCTTCCTGCGTATTCCCAGTAGTATGCACGCAACGACCTGTTATTTCGTCACTGCAATGGCGGATGAGAAGAGCGAGATCGCGCACGGATTGCGTCGTCGCGATCCCGACCTGCTCGACCGCCTCATCGAGCAATACCAGCATCGGCTGCTGCGTTACCTGTTGTCGCTGACCCGCAACCGGGCCACCGCCGAAGACCTTTTCCAGGAAACCTGGATTCGCGTTCTGGAACGCGGACATCAATACGACGGAAAACATGAGTTCAGCACCTGGCTGTTCTCCGTGAGCCGCCACCTGGTCATCGACTTTTTC
>Ga0208827_1000211_pt1 | contig 34959 bp, 25 predicted proteins | sample Sb_taG_5_FD_187709 | JGI IMG/M metagenome (GOLD analysis project Ga0208827, IMG submission 187709) | Peat soil microbial communities from Weissenstadt, Germany - Sb_50d_8_FC metaG (SPAdes) (version 2) | ecosystem: Environmental > Terrestrial > Soil > Wetlands > Peat | place: Germany... | reverse complement strand
CATGGCCTGGATCCGGAGACGGTGGTCCACATGGCGCATGGGCGCCCGAGTCGAACCACCATCCGCGAGCTGTTGCCCAACGCGGAAATTGACCGCGCCGTTCTCGACAAAGAAGATCGCGAAGTCGAACGCCGGGAGATGGAAGACCTCGATGGTGTGGTTCTGCTGCCGGGCGCTCGGCAACTCCTGAACATTCTGCCTCCCGAACGCTGGAACATTGCGACCTCATGCACGCGCCCGCTGGCCCAGGTGCGTTTGCGGGCCGCGGGCCTGCCCATCCCCAAGACCATGATCACCGCGAGCGACGTGAAGATCGGCAAGCCCGATCCCGAGCCCTATCTGAAAGCGGCGGCGAAGCTTGGGTTTGCCGCCTCCGATTGCATCGTGTTAGAAGATACGCCCGCTGGAGTTCGTGCGGGAAAGGACGCCGGCGCCAGAGTGATTGCATTCCTCACGACCATGATCCGCCGTGACCTCGAAGACGCCGGCGCCGATTGGATCGTCCAAAACTGCGCCGACATCGCCGCATGCCATGATGATGACGGCTTGCGGTTGAGTCTCTCGCTGCCGTAATAGGTCTCAGGTGCTAGGCTCAGGTCTTAGGAAGACCTTGTTCCTGGCTTTCCGGAGACCTGACATCTAAGACCTGACACCTAAGACCTAAGCCTGGGACCAGAAGCGGTAGCTATTTGCGCGCGTTCCCTCCGCTCAACTAAAATTGTCGGTTCCTTAGAAGTTGCCCGCAAGAGTAGGATTGATGCGAGCCAGGCGGCTCCGATCTTCTCAATCGCGACACAAGATTGCTAAATAGGCAGGGCCTCGTGATTATCGGTGTGCCGAAAGAAAGTTATCCGGGGGAGCGGCGGGTTGCGCTCGTGCCGGTAGTCCTCCCGACGCTGACCAAAGCGGGTTTTGAAGTTCACATAGAGTCCAGTGCTGGAATCGAGGCCGGCTATCCCGATTCTCAGTATGCCGACAAGGGCGCGAAGATCATTGCGGACCGCGCTGCCGTGTTTGCTTCCGCTGACGTCGTCGTGCAGATTCTTTGCTACGGTTCCAACGACGTGGTGGGGAAGCAGGATATGCCGTTTTTTCGCCGCGAGCAGATCCTCGTCGGATTTCTGCGTCCCTTCGGTTCGCCGGACATCCTGCAGGAGATCGCGCACGCTGGCGTCAACGCGTTTGCCGTGGAGTTGATGCCCCGTTCCACGCGCGCCCAAAGCATGGACGCGCTCTCCTCGATGGGCACCGTTTGCGGATACAAGGCGGTGCTGGTGGCAGCCGATTCCCACCCGCGCTTCTTCCCCATGCTCACCACCGCGGCTGGAACCATCACACCCGCCCGCGTGTTCGTGATCGGCTGCGGCGTTGCTGGACTCCAGGCCATCGCCACCGCGCGCCGCCTGGGCGCGGTGATTTCGGCTTACGATTTAAGGCCTGCGGCGAAGGAACAGGTGCAGAGTCTCGGCGGACGTTTTGTCGAGCTTCCCATCGAGGCGAAAGACGCGCAGGACGCTCGAGGATACGCCCGGGCGCAGGATGAAGACTTCTATCGCCGGCAGCGCGAGTTGCTCGGAAAAGTAGTACAGGAAAGCGATGTGGTGATCACGGCGGCGGTGATTCCGGGGAAAAAATCGCCGGTGTTGGTAACCGAGGATATGGTGAAGGGAATGGCGCCCGGTTCGGTGATCGTCGATCTGGCCTCAGAACGTGGCGGCAACTGCGAGATCACCGATGGCGGCAAGACCGTCGTAAAACATGGTGTGACCATTATCGGAGCCATCAACCTGGCCTCCGGCGTGCCTTATCACGCGAGCATGATGTACGCCCGCAACATCACTGCGTTCCTGACTCACCTCATCAAAGATCAAAAGTTGAATCTGAATCTCGAAGACGAAATCGTTCGCGAGACTCTGCTCACCCACGGTGGCGAGATTGTGAACGCCCGGGTTCGCGAGTTTTTTACTTTGCCCGCACTGGCACCCGTGGCCGGTTGATGGTTCTTACGGTGGTGGGAAGTGCGTCTCGCCCGCCTGCCCGGTTTTGCCGAAGCCCCGAGCGGAGCCCAGGGGGAAGTCGAAGGGTCCAGCCGGGCGGGGACGCCCGGGTCTCCATGAGCTAGGAAAATCGAACGGAGGAAAGATGAACAGCAGTTCGAACCTGATCAACGCACTCTTTATTTTTGTGCTCGCTGGATTCATCGGATTTGAAGTGATCCGGCGAGTCTCGCCTCTGCTGCACACTCCGTTGATGTCGCTCACCAACGCCTTGGACGCGATCGCGGTGGTGGGTGCGATCGTGCTGGTGGGCGAGCACAAAAGCACGCTCTCCGCCGTTTTCGGATTCATCGCCGTGGTCGCCGCCACCAGCAACATCGTCGGCGGCTTCCTGATTACCGACCGCATGTTGAAGATGTTCAAATCCAGCCGCCCCGCGGCCAAATCGGCGCCCAAGTCGGTGGGCCGATAATGACAGCCGAACTCGCAGGAGGCCAGATCCTCATCGAGCTTGTATATCTCATCGCGAGCGTGCTGTTCATCCTCTCGCTGAAGTGGATGAGCTCGCCGACCACGGCCCGTCACGGCATCTGGGCGGGTGAAATTGGCATGCTGCTGGCCATCTGCGGCACGCTGCTGCATCACGGCATTGTGGATTACCGGCTGATCGCCATTGGGCTTGTGCTCGGCACCATCATCGGCGTTCCGCTCGGGCGGGTAGCGATGACGGCGGTTCCGCAGCGAACCGCGCTGAGTCACGCCTTTGGAGCGCTCTGCGTAACGCTGGTGGGCTCCGCCGAATTTTACTTGCGCACACCCGATATCTCGCGCTTCATGATGGCGGTGCTCTCGCTCGAGGTCATTCTCGGCGGCTTGACCGTCACCGGCAGCTTGATGGCTGCCGGCAAGCTGCAGGAAATTCTGCCGCAACGGCCGCTGACTTACAAAGGCCAGAACCTCGTCAACTTTGTGCTGCTCGCCTGCGCGCTGGCGATCGCCGTATCTCTGGTCCTGCATCCGGAAGCCCGGTCGCTGTTTCCGTTCATGATCCTGATCGCACTGGCGTTCGGCGTGCTGCTGATCATTCCCATCGGCGGCGCCGATATGCCGACCGTCATTTCATTGTTAAACGGCTATGCCGGCCTGTCGGCAGCGGCCATGGGCTTTGTGCTCGACAGCAAGCTGCTCATCATCGCCGGCGCGCTTGACGGATCGTCGGGCCTCATCCTCTCCATCATCATGTCGAAGGCCATGAACCGCTCCTTCACCAACGTCTTGTTCGGAGCTTTTGGTCAGGTGCAAGCTGCGGCCGCTGCCGGAGAAGAAGCCCGACCGGTTCACAGCGCGACCCCGGAAGAAGCCGCCGCCATCCTTTCTGCTGCGAACCGCGTCATCGTGGTTCCCGGATACGGTATGGCTGTGGCCCAGGCTCAGCACAAAGTGCGCGAACTTTACGATAGTCTCAGCAAGCGCGGCGTGGACGTGCGCTTTGCCATTCACCCCGTTGCCGGACGCATGCCCGGTCACATGAATGTGTTGCTAGCCGAAGCCGATATCCCCTACGACCGTCTGATTGAGATGGACGAGATTAACGGCGACTTTCCTCAGACCGACGTCGCGCTAGTGATTGGCGCCAACGACGTAACCAACCCGGCTGCCCGCTCCGATACTTCCAGCCCCATATACGGGATGCCTATTCTCGACGTGGACAAAGCCCATACCGTGATGGTCATCAAGCGCAGCATGAATCCTGGCTTCGCCGGCATTGATAACCCGCTCTACTATCTCGATAACACCCTGATGCTGTTTGGAGACGCCAAAGCATTTGTCGGTAGCATCGTGCGCGAGCTCAGCGGAGGACACGGCTAGGTTGAGCCACGAGCCGCGAGCTTCGAGCAAACCGGTTGCCCCCAGCTCGCACCCCGATGCTCGCAGCTTACTTACTCGGCAACACAGAATTAGCCACTGCGAAAGCAAGGCCAAGAAGTACAAGTTCAGAGCGGTGTAAGGCCTGGTTGCCAGGCAAGAATCCGGCGGGCTTCAGTTTCGCGAGGGATCTTCGCGGAGCCTGCGGCCCGCCCGGCGTTTAGGCTGCTTTCTTCATTTGCCTGATCTTAGCCCAACGCGCTTTCTGGGCCAGAGAAATTCTCCTGCGCCCTGCTGCGGAGAGTATGCGCTTGGCGCGATGTGCCCCCGCATGTACTGTTGCGCCCGTACCTCGGGTTAGTTTTTCGAGAACCGAAATAGCTTCCCCAAGCTTTTGGACTTGGTTTTGCGCATCCCGGCGTTCCTCTCGGAGCCGGTCGATTGCCTTAGCAATATTTGTCATTAAGTACCCTCCCTTGTGTAACTGCCGTCGGCCATTGTATTACTAACTCGCCGTTTCTGGCAGGATTTATTTGTCCAGAGTGGAATTACGTGGAGCCCGGCTGGCACGCATGATGAAACAAGGACTACGACACGAGAATGATGACCCGGGGACAGCCTTGTGTCCAGACGGCCCGCCCACAGCCTCGTCCAGGGCAGTAGTAGTCCCGAAGGACCCGAACAGGAAGAGAGCACCAACTGCCAAGCTATAGATATAGCCGTCAGAGGCGTGACTACAAACTGAAAGCGCGGCAGGCGCGAACTGAAGCCGAAAAATAGCACCCCCGGCGTCGTCATCACTGTATTCATACCAGCAGTCCCGCGACAAACATCCAGGCCGACAAAGTCCTTGCCGATTCCGCCAAGGTTGGCTGAGAGTAAGAAGATCATTGGCGGGCTGGGAGTCTCCGCGCCGAGCCTGTATGCCGTCAAGAGTCGGAAATCCGAGTCTGAACTGGCACTCGATGTAGTTGTGAGAATTGAACTAACCATTCCTTCCGAAATCCAGCGCGGCGCGTACGAAATGTTTTCGCATGCACTTAGCGAGCGCAAGACGTCCACCTGCACGCTCCCACCTTCCCGGTTACGATTCGGCCCGACTCAATTGCAACGGATTGCACCCGTCTTAAGAAGTTTGGCAGGGAAGTGTAGCTAAGTTATTGACGGTAAAGACCATACCTTTCGCCAGGGCTGGAAGGTGAATTGCCCACTGCTTTCCTGATGAAGTGTGTCTGGCCGAGCGCGAAGGTGAAAACGACGAGGTGGAAGGCGCTTGCGGCGGTCGTTTTGCTGGTCGGCCTCAGCCGTGTTCTTGCCTGGTGCGAAGTAACATCCCTATCTCCATCGACCGTCATTTCGCATCGGACCCCGCTCACGCAATTAGAAAAAACTTTGCGCCGTGTGCCCGCGCACATCTCCGATTTCTCTACCCTATGGGAGCAGCTGGCCCTGCCGAAATGTGGGAACATCCGCCTGCCCGAAGCCTTGCTAACCCCCGACCCGCTGCTCAACGTGCAAGATGACGATCTGCACGTGCGCGTCAGCTTCATTGTTGGATCCGACGGACACGTGTATAGCGCTTTCGTCCTGGACAGCGGCGGCCCCGGCGAGGACCAGATTGTGCTGCGCGCAGTCAGCTTCTGGCGCTATCGTCCCGCACTCTGTAACGGCGTTCCCATCGATTCCGAAGCCCAGGTAAGATTCCGCATCCGCTAGCGCCCGAATTCTCCTACAATAGCAGCGATGAGGTTGCCGTGACCGCAGACAAGCCGAATCCTCCCGATCCCAAAAAAGACCAGCCCGTCGAAGGCAAGGAGATCGAAGAGTTTTTTCAACGGTTCCCGGGCAACTTTCGCTGGCCGAAGCCGAATGCCGAGGCGGTCGCGGCTGCCGTGGAAGCGATCCAACGCATGTCGGGGGGCCGCGCGGCCGCGCAGGATCTGGCAGCAGACGGTGACGCGGACGAACCGGGCAGCACCTGCTCAGCTTGCGGAGGTTCGCTCCCTGCGGGCGCTCGCTTTTGCGTCTGGTGCGGAATCCCGACCCGACTGGTCGCGGGCGATGCCAATGTTGGAGCCGGTGCCGGCCAACATCACGTTCACCACCACTATCATCATTTTGTCCCCAGCCCGGGAACGGCATCCGGCGCGCCCGCCGAATCCGAGCCCTCTACTCCGCGCGGTCGTGCTCCCGGTTCGGCGGGCACTTCGACGGGCGGCCGCGCCGAAGCCAGTGCCCGCCAGGTTGTGCAGGACTGGGCGCAGGCCTGCAACACCAAGCACATCGACGATCTGCTCGAGCTCTACGCCGCCGACGCTACTCTCATCCGCTCCAACCTTCCGCCGGTTCGCAGCTTGCCCGCGATCCGGGAATTTCTTATCTCGCTGCTCGAAGCCGGATTGGGCGACGTTGAGATGGAATCGCTGCGCGTCGAAGTGCTGGGTGAGATTGCTCTCGATCTCGGCCGTTGCAAAATGCTCGTGCCCGTCGCCATGGGCAAGCGCCGCGAAGAGCGCGGAAAATACCTGATCGTCCTGGTGCGACAGCCCGCCGGCACATGGAAAATCCTCGCCGATTGCTGGGCGTCCGATCTGGCTGTCAGCGCCCCTCCGCCCGAGCCCGCCGCCCGAAAGGGAAGCGAACCAATCCCGCCTCTCCGCAAGCCCCGCTGATCCGGAGAGCCAGCAAAGCAACAAAAACCCCGATCCTCGCGGATCGGGGTGAAGTGGATTCGTAGAGCGGATTATTGGTTAGCCAGGCGCGTCGCAAACAACTGCCGGTACCCCAGGCTTTCCACGTCGCGGAACATCGGCGTTCCCGGCGGCAGGCCTGCCGGAACGGAGAAGTCCAGGTCGAAAGAGAAATTTCGCGTTGGGACACCGTATACGGCGGTACAGCACTTGTAAAACCCGGTGTTGTAGGTTGAGTAGTATAGGCTCGCCAGCGAACCCTTGTAATATTCTTTGGATCCGTTGCCCCAGTTTTCCAGCAAGTGCAGGAAGTTGTGGATGCCTCCGTCGGTGCCGATGTCATCTTCGTTATCTGGGGCACCTGTCTCGGGCCAAGCCGCCGGGTTGGTGAACGTCATGTTCTTCCCGGCTGCGATTGCCAACCGGTAGTGGGTGGTGCTAGCCGCCCGGTTCGTAATGTCGGTGGGCGAGGTGGTGGTGCCTACTAAGCCCACCATGCTTACCCTGTCGTCCCAGTTGTTTGAGAGGAGAGTGACCGCATCGGCGATCACTGCCGCAGCCGCTTGCTGTCCAATTTTGTCCACAGGGGGTGTGGCCCAAGTCGTGTCGGCAGCACTGGAGTTGTAGTCGCCCTGTATGTACACCGGATTCTCCGATGCCACGGTGAATCCACCCCAGTAGCTTACTGAGTTATAGACCACTGGAGCGGGCATCAGCGGTACCTGGCCGAGCGACCCATCCACCAGTTTCAAAACGTGGCGCGCCCCGCTAACCCAGTTCTTGCGGCCGGTTCTGCCGCAAACCTTAATCCGGTTATTGGCATCGCCCGCCGCGTCGGTACCATACGGATTGGGTTTGGCCGGGCCCGTGCTGTTGATTTTGGTATTCAGGTTCGTCGTGCCAGGAGTGGCAGCGTCGGACACTATACCGTAGAAGCCCAGCCCCAGGTTATACGCGCCCCAGTTGTCGAGTACGCCGTTCTGATTGTCGTCCTCGGGAGAAAAAGCCTTTCCGGTCATCTTCGTCTCCGGCGCGCCGTCGGGTATGCCCACGATACTTGTGGAGTTAATCGTGTCCTCGAGCCCCGAGTCCCCGCTCTTAGTGTTTGCAGGGTGCGAAGAAGTTAGGTTCGGATTCGGCAGCATGCCCCGGCGATCCGAGAAATAGAGAATGTAGCCGTTTTGCGCCGAAGAATTCACACTTTGGCCGCTTCCGGGGGTCGTTCCGTTTAGCCAGTTCTGCAGGTTGCCCACATCGATTTCGACCGCGTTCATCACCCCGTTGGTCGTGCAGCTGTTTTCCCCCGCCCCGCTGACGGTTGACCAGTCTATGTCCCTAGGTTCGCCTTCGCGGGCATCGTAGAAGTTGATGGGATACCAGTTGTACATGGTGATGCTCTGCGGTGTTGTCGCTGTGGGAACGGCGGGGGTAAGGCCGAACGCCCAATCGCCTGCCGCCCCTGTTGTCGCTGCCGTCCCTGGCTGCGCCAATGCGAACGTATCTGCCGCCAGTTGCGGGGGTACGCCCGGCGTCCATTTCGTGCAGTTACCAGTATTAAGGGGCCCGCTCCACGCGGTACAGACCGGGGCAGTCGCGGTGGTGGGGCCGGGGGGGGACGCAATGCCGGTGGAAAGGGCGGTCAGCGATCCTGCGGGGCAGGGCGCCGCAGTGCAGATTGTCGCGAGAGTGCTATTAATGCCGCGATCGGCCGGCTGTTGCAGGAGCAGAATCGCGTTCGGATTGATCGGGTTAGGAGAGGCGGCGGTCGGTGCTGTCACTCCCCGCGCAAATCCCAGTGCCAGCCATTCGTTGGTTACCCCGACCCATTGGCCGGAATTGTTCAGATATTCCACCCGCAACCAGCCATCAATCAGTCCCCAAGAATCGGAGCTAGTCGAGTTATAGGTCGTTAGAGCGCCGGTTTCGACGGGAAGAGAGGGATTGGGCATAGCGTAGTATGGATATGTGCCTGGCCAAGTGTTCGGAGTCGACGTAGTTGGAGTGGGAACATTGGACGTCGCGCAGTTGAGACTTGGCGCAGGCGTGCTGGTTGCAATAACGCCTATTGGAGGACAAAGGTTAACGGTCGGGGCGGGGCCGTTATTCCAGTAGATCGGGGCGTTAGCCGGCACGGGCGCGGCATAGGTGATCCCATCTGCCGCCGCCATCGCGGCCGTCCATTGCACCGGTGGGAGGGACCAGTCGTCTGAGGGGCAGGTAGGGGGAACAGACAACGGAGTGCAATTGAAGGGAATTGGAACCGAGTTCGACGCCGTGGCAAAGTACAGGTTATACGTGCCCGCCGCTGGCGTCCCGAACGTCGCCGGGACGTAATTGCCCGCAGCCATCGTAACTCCCCACGGCGTCACTACCGTGTTGCCCGTCGTTTGCGTTACATTCGCCAGCCGGACGTTATACTTATCCGCCGCTCCGCCCGGCAAGTCCGCCGGATCGTCGCTCAGCAGCACGTGAATCTGCGCCATGTTATATTCGCGCGATTGGCCCAGCTGCGACGTGGCCGACTCGCCCGCTGGAGGCCGCCGAATAATTTCGTAAGGGAAGTTGGTCCCGTTGACGAAGGGCAGCGACAGTTTGTTGGCCCCCGTCCCCGGAGGGGTATTAACTCCGGTGACATAGTAGTTGTTGTTGATGAACTGATCTTGAGTGGTGGTGTTAGACCAAGTATTAAAAGCGCTGTAATAGCCGGAGCCGGCCGTCGCCGCTGGCTGCGCCGCACCGGTCCCCATCCCTTCGACACTGCCGTCGCCATAAGTGGCGGAGTTGACCGCATCGAGCTGCACACAATTATTCGCAGCAGCTGTGGATGGCGGGTTACCTGGCGTAGTTATGCTGCAAGCAGTGGTGCTGTTGGAAGTTGGAACATATACATTGCCGGTTTTTTTAATGCTCGCGGCATTGGTATTGGGCAGCAAGGTCCGAACAATGTTGCCGAATACCGAAACCTTGCTCTGAAAAGTCAAGTTGGCGCCACCATTAACGAACGGGTAGAAGTCCCCATTGGCGTGTACGGGGCCGGCAAAAACCATATCGGAGCCGGGGAAGATGGAGCAGTCGCCATCGCAAAACATTCCGAACTGGAACACCGGAATCAGCGCCACCTGCGCCTGCCGGGTCATGCTCACTTCCTGCCCGCCGGTGGTTAAGTCCGCCGTCACCAGCATGTTTACCGGGATGATCTGCGCATACAACCCCGCGTTCGGTCCGGATTGGACCGATCCCCAGTTCGCGGTCACCGTGGCCGTTGACGATGCCGGGCAAGTCAAACCCTGCGATGTCACCGAATAGTCTTTCCAGGTGACTCCCACCATCGTCGGCGGATTGTTGTCCACGCTGCAGATGGCGGTGGCAGAGGGGGACTGAGCGGCCTGGAACACCGCGGACAGGTCGGAATACATCTTCTCGATGCCTCCCTCGGCGGCGTGATAGGCAAGGTTGCTTTGCAGATCGGTCGCGCCCACTTTGCCTTCGGTGTTGACCATCATCATCAGCCCGATCGCGATCCCCGACAGCAGCAACAACATCAGCAAAGATGCAATCAGTGTGAATCCCTTGGTGTGCAGCTTCGCGCCCTTTCTACCGTATGTCCCCATGGTGTCGCCCCCATTGCCTCGGTTTTCCATCGTCTCGTTCTCTTTCGTCATACCCCTTCGCCATCTCCCCCGCTAGTGCAGTGGATAGTTGTTGGTGTACGTCAGATTCCGCGCGCTTACCGATGTCTGCAAATCCATTCTCTGATAACCGCTAGAACCATACTGCGCGCCCATCACCGTGCTATCCATCGCCATGTTCGCAATGTTGATCTTGGTGATCTGTTTGGGAAGGAGGTTAGCCGAAGCGAGAGCGCAGCCATCGGGATTGGCGCCAGGGTTGTAACAGCCCACCGCCGGCTTATTGGTGGTGTCGTTGAAAAGGTCATAGGTAAACTGCAGGTAAACTATGTTTTCCGCCACCGGGATCGGTGTGTGTCCACTGACCTGCTGCATCAGTCGCGGCGGAGTGGGGCTGTTGTCGATGTAATAGCTGACCACCCGAAGGCGCGTTCCATATCCGGTTTTGCCCGTCGCCACGCTAGCCAGGCTATTGCTAACTCCTGCCGCTTGGTTCAGGTTCAGCGCATCGTTGGCGGCGAAGGTGACGGCGCTTCCAGCGGCGTTGGCGGTGACTTCGGCCACCACGTTGGCTGCGCCAAAGGTGAACAAGACCACATCGCCAGCCGTCAGTCCAACCGCCGAATCGCTTACGGCTTGCACCCCAGGGTTGCCGGTCGGCGAAGTGCAATTCGTGCTCCCCGTCGCGGGCGGCGTGGGCGTGGGCAGCGTGAAGGTCACGGTCGTCGTGTTCGTGACGGTCGCCGTGTAGCAGTCCAAATAAAAATTGTTGTCCGTGTATACCACCGTGACCACGTCGGTCGGTCCCTGCAACGCGAACAGCGTCGGTCCCTTTTGGTATCCCGGGATCAGCCCGTAAAGATAAGGCGTGCCAAGCTGAGTGGGAAACGCCACCGACCCGCCATTGATGTAGCACGGCTTCCCCGTCGTCTGAGCGCAGCCATACACCGGAGGGGTGGCGGCCGGCAGGGCGATAGCCGCCCCGAGGTTTAGTCCCGCCCCGGCCAGGCTCAGGTCCGTCGTCAATATGTTGGAGGCGGCCCGAAAATCCTGCTGCATCTCCGCCCGCTGCGTAGTCGTCCAGGCCGCCTGCACCCCCTGGATGTAGATCTGCACCGCCGCGGCCAGCACGATCCCTCCCAGTGCCATGGAGATCGTCATTTCCAGCAGGCTGAATCCATTCTTACGCTTTGTTGAGCGATCGCTCATAACTCCTCTTTACTGGTACTGCGAAATGTACGAATTCAGAATGTAGGTTTTTGGCGTATTCGTCTGCGGAGTCGAGTACTGCACGGTGATCGTCACGCTTCGCAGCGAAGCCAGCACGTTGCCGGTCGCGTCGGTCACCTGCCCGATCAGAACCGTGCGCTTATAGCCAGTCAAAGGGATCAGTACATCGTCCGCCGTGTAATAGATCCCATCTGTCCCCGGGTCCTGTAGAGTTTGCTCGGGCTGGCCCACGTCGTAAGTGGTCCCCAGGATGCCGGCGTAGCTGCCCGTCGTTATCGCCTGGTACAACGGTTGCGGAGTCGTCGGATCCGCGAAGATGCCGCAACTGGCGGCGCCGCTGATGGGGCAGTTGCTGGAGCCCGTATTTTGAATGTCGTCCCAGGTGATCTGACCGGTGTTGCGCGCGGTCACGATAGTCTCGTACGCCTCGTTCGCCAGTTGCTTGGCGATCAGGCTCTGCTGCGAAGTCTGCGTCGAAGCCATGGCCAGCCCGAACACGCCCAGCATGCTCACCATTCCCACGGTGAGCACGGCCATCGAGATCACAACTTCCAGCAGCGAAACTCCACTCTCCGCTCGCTGCCGCACCTGAGAACTTTCCCCGTGCCCGATCATTGACGTATCCATTGATAGCTTGACCCCCCAGTGCTGTAGAGCCGCCATCCGTGAATGCGGCCGGTTGCGCCCCACAGGTCTACCGCCCGCGAACTCAGTAGATTTAGCGGATTCGCGATGTACACCACACCATCATCCCAGTTGCCCGCGCCGGCACAAGTGGACGTGGTCTGCGCCGAACCGTCCGGGCAGAAGTAGACCGTCGATTGCCCGCCCGCGCCCCCGCTTCCCGTGTAGCCAAAGTCAATCGCGTGTGCCCCCGTGCCCATGGTCGGCTGCGCCGCGGTGGAGTCGGGAGCCGTTGTGGAGGCGATCGCCGATGCCGCGTAAAACTTTACATCCGACGGCAATTGATAGATCACGGTATTCTGGTCGCCTTGAAATACCGCCGACGCGAGCGCCACTGTGATCGTGTTGGGCGCGACCGTGTTTGAAAAAGTCACCGAGTACGATGCCCGCTGCGATATCGCGTTGTCGCGCGCCTGACGCATCGCCGCCAGCGTCGTGTTATATGCATTGGTCACATGCTGCTGATTCAGCAGCGGAATGAGGCTGATGACCGAGACCACCGACATGATGATGGAAATCGCCAGCACCACCGCCATTTCCAGCAAGCTGAAGCCGATTTCCCGACGCCTGCGATGCACCGCATTTGGTTCCTGGCTTCTCATAAGCATTTGCCCATCCTGCGGCTCCCCGCTGCGTAAAACAAAATCGTCAAAACAAACTCGTATAACTGGAATTCGTCCGCCCGATATCTTCCCGCGACCCTTTGCGGATCGCCGTACCGACACCTGACCGACTAACTCGATGGTAGGAACTGTTCCGTGGCGCGTCAAAGTACCGGGGTACACCGGCCATTCGCACACTGTCTCTTAGTAACGTAATTCCAGGAGAGTTACGATCGTGCCATGCGGCGCCCGCGTGCCAATGCTCCGTTTCGCCGCGCCCGCGCCGCAGTTCGGAATTGAGTCTGCTTCTGCTGATGACGGCCTGCGCTCAAAGAAAATCCCACAAACGCTCTGACAGTTTACGCCTCGCTAAAGGAAATCGAAGGATGACTAAAGTCCCAAAAGCGAGGAGAAAAGTAAGGACAAGACCATCAGAAAGAAAGTCTAAATTGCATCCCACCGTGACGCAGGTAACTTGTCGTTGGCAGCGACTCTCACTTACCATGCTGTTACTATGGATCTACGCGCCCTAGTGGTGTGCCCGGATCAAGACTCAGCCAGCCTGCTCATGCTCATCCTGTCCGAGATGGGGATGGCGGCCGAGCTTACGCCTTCGATCTCCCGCGGATTAGAATTGCTCGACAGCCAGCGCTTCGATGCCATTGTCCTCGATTATCGCGCCGATCAGAGTTCCGAGGAATTCCTGGCGCGCTTGCGGCAGTCCGCCAAGAACCGCGCTAGCATGCTAATTGCCGTCGTCGATAGCGAGTTCAACGCCCGGCCCGTGTTCGGGCTTGGCGCCAACTTTGTTCTCTATCGCCCGCTCTCTTCCGAGCGCACCCGCATCAGTTTGCGCGCTGCCCGCGGCCTCATGCGCCGCGAACGCCGCCGCGCGCCGCGCAAGCCCGTCCATTCGACGGCCAACATCGCCTATCCCGGAGCGCCTGAACTGAACGCCGTCTTGACCGACCTCAGCGACGGCGGAACTTCGTTCCACACCGCCAACCGCCTTCCGTCCGCATGCAAGGTTTATTTCGAGTTCGCCCTTCCCGGTCAGCAACAACTGGTGCGCTTGTCGGGTGAGGTGGCTTGGCAGGACGCGAGCGGCCGCAGCGGAATTCGTTTCCTCGACGTTCCCCAGGCTTCGCGCCGCCTCATGCAGACCTGGCTTCAGCAGAATACTGGCCGCCCGGCGACCGGATTGCCGGCCCAGCCGTCCGCAGGCCGGTCCTCTGAGGCTCAGTCGTCTGAGGCTCAGTCGTCCGCGACCCAGTCTCGCTCCGAGCGCGAGTCGAAGTCCGAGTCAGCCGATTCCACACAACTCTCCAATGCCGGCAACCGCCGCGGAGAGCAACGTTTCGCCTGCAAACTGGGAGCGGAGGTCTACAGCCTCGGCACCAGCGTCCCCAATCGCTGCGCCCTGTCCGATATCAGCGAGGGCGGTTGCTACGTTGAAATGCCAACCCCACTCTCCGGGCAGTCGGGCGTGGAGATTGTGGTCCGCACCGCCGACACGAAATTGAGAATCAGGGGGCAGGTGCTGGCCACCCATCCCGGTTTTGGCATGGGCGTGCGCTTCATGTTCCGCGATTCCGGCGAGCGCGAAGAAATTCTGCGCCTGCTCGCAGTTCTCTCCACCGGTCCGGAGCTAGACGAACAGCCCCGCTGACCGGGAGTTCTCATTCCACTGAAGTTTGCAGTTTGCGGTTTGCAGGTATGACAGACGTTCAAGGCGCCGCTCCGCCTACGCCGGCTGCTTTTTCTCCGCCACTGCCCGCCGAAAATATTCCAGCGAAAGCTTCAGCCCGCTTTCCAGTTCCACTTTCGGCTCCCATCCGAGCAGCCGCTTTACTTTCGAAATATCCGGACATCGCTGTTTCGGGTCGTCCTGCGGCAGCGCTTCGAACTTGATTTGGCTCGCCGACCCCGTCGTCGCAATCACTTTACGCGCGCACTCGAGAATCGTGAACTCCGTCGGATTCCCAATATTCACTGGCCCATGTTCTGGTGATCGCGCCAGGCGCAAAATCCCATCCACCTCATCGCTGACGTAGCAGAAGCTGCGCGTCTGGCTGCCGTCGCCATACACCGTAAGATTTTCTCCCCGCAGCGCCTGCCACATAAAATTCGGAATCACCCGCCCGTCGTTGATCTGCATCCGCGGCCCGTAGGTGTTGAAGATGCGCAGAATGCGCGTGTCCACCTGGTGATAACGGTGATACGCCATAGTCACGGCTTCGGAAAACCGCTTCGCCTCGTCGTACACCGACCGCGGCCCGATCGGATTCACATTTCCCCAATACGCCTCCGTCTGCGGATGCACCAGCGGATCCCCGTAGCACTCCGAGGTCGATGCCATCATGAACTTCGCGCCGCACCGCCGCGCCGTTTCCAATGCTTCAAACGTTCCATACGATCCCACCCGCAGGGTTTCGATTCCGTGTGCGGCATAGTCGACCGGGCTCGCCGGGCTCGCGAAGTGGAACACATAATCCAATGCGCCCCACTCGCCGGGATGGCAAATATCTTTCTCCACAAATTCAAATCGCGAGTCGTTCCGCAGATGCGCAATGTTCGCCAGGCGCCCGGTCAGCAGATTGTCGGCCGCGACCACCGCATAGCCCTCGCCCAGCAGCCCATCGCACAAATGCGATCCCAGAAAGCCTGCCCCTCCCGTGACCAGCGCACGTTTTGTGTTCACGGATTGCGTGTTCATGAGTTGCGTATTCGCGATTTCAGGCGCGCTCGCTTTTCTTAGGACGCGTCCCCGCCGTCAACTCCTCCGTCAACGCCGCCGGACGCCCCACACTGTAATAGGAGAACCCGTGCTCCACCATCACCGCCGGATCATACAGATTCCGCCCATCCAGCACGATCGGATACTTCACCAGCATGCGCAGACGTTCCAGATCAAGCGCTGCGAACTCTTCCCACTCCGTCAGGATCAGCAGAGCGTCCGCGCCTGTCGCCGCCTCATATGCATCCGCCGCGAACTCGACGCCCGATTTCAATACTTCTTTCGCCCGTTCCATCGCCGCTGGATCGTAGGCACAAATGCGGCAGCCCTCGCGCAGCAGTTCCTGCACCAGCAGCATCGCCGGAGATTCCCGAATATCGTCAGTCCCGCCCTTGAACGCCAGCCCCAGGACGCCCAGTCGTTTGCCCCGGAAAGTCCACAGCACGCTCCGCACCTTGCGCAAAAACCGGTGCCGCTGATCTTCATTGATACGAATCACTTCTTCCAGCAGCCGGAAGTCGTATCCGTTTTCCTTCGCGACTGCCCGGAACGCCATCAGGTCTTTCGGAAAGCACGACCCTCCATAACCGATCCCCGGATTCAAGAATCGTGGCCCGATCCGCGAATCCGTCCCAATCCCGTCGCACACTTGTTGCACATTCGCCCCCACCGACTCGCAGATCGACGCCACTGCATTGATAAAAGAGATCTTCATCGCCAGAAATGCGTTGGAAGCGTGCTTGATCAGTTCCGCGCTCTGCGTACTGGTGACGATCAGCCGCGGCGCCGCTTTGCCCGAGGCCGCTTCCGGACGAGGAATCGCATCCCCGCGCCCGTAATACCATCCGCTGGTCAGCGGCCCGTAGATCTGGCGGATCACCTCCGCTGCCCGCTCGCTCTCCACTCCCACCACGATGCGGTCGGGATAGAGAAAATCCGTAACCGCCGTCCCCTCGCGCAGAAATTCCGGATTCGAAGCCACATCGAAGTGCGAGGGATCGGCCCCGTTCCTCATGATGATGGTGCGGATCCACTGGCTCGTATACACCGGAACCGTGCTCTTCTCCACCACCACCTTGTACCCGTCCACGCCTCCGGAAATTTCCCGCGCCACCGACTCTACATAGGAAAGATCGGCGTCCCCACTTTCGGTCGGAGGTGTCCCGACCGCGATGAACACGGCTTCGCTCTCCCGCGTGGCCGCCTGCAAGTCGCCGGAAAACTTGATGCGCTGTCCCTGATGCCGCGCCAGCAGCTCGGGCAGAAACTTTTCATGAATCGGTACCTCGCCGTTCCTCAGCGCGGCGACTTTCTCCTCGTCGTTATCGACCAGGAGAACCTCGTGTCCCAAATCCGCAAAACACACTCCCGTCACCAACCCGACATATCCGGAACCGACCACTGCGATGCGCATAGCGAGCCTTCTCCTTGAATCTGCATTTGCACCTCCGGCTCGTCGGCGTGCACTTCCTAATGTAGCAGTCTTCCCACCGTTGGCAGCGTCTCTATTGTCAGAACCGCATCCACCGAACCCAGGAATGGGAATTCGAATCTCACAAAAAAATAGTACCGCCATCACCGCCACAAACTCCGTGAGCCCGTGTGTGGACCTCCCCAAGGTAACCATCGCGCAGGGAAACGTCTGTTAACCGCTCCCCGGAGAACAGCTAAACTACAAAGGCCGACTCTTCATGACGAGATTTGCCGCAATTTTGTTTTTGTGCGCGCTGCCGCTCTTCTGCCAGAGCAATAGCGGCGAATTGCGCCTCAAAGTGATCGATCCGGCCGGTCTTGCAGTGAAAACCACAGTTCAGATTACCAGCAAGGCGAATGGTTATCGAAATAATCTGGCCACCAGCGATGAGGGTCGCCTGGATGTGCAGCGCCTGCCTTACGGCATCTACCAGCTTGAAATCAAGCAGCCTGGGTTTGAGCTGATATCCGAATCTGTCGATATTCATTCCTCGATTCCGGCCGAATACACAGTCCAACTCGAGTTACCTACGGTGAATCAGGCGGTAACGGTGAGCGCGGCCAATACGTTGATCAATCCCGATCAAGCTGGCGCTGTTAGTCAGATTGGTTCCGACCTCATCCAAAACCGGCTCAGCTCGATCCCGGGCCGTTCCCTGCAGGATCTGGTGAATTCGCAGCCCGGCTGGCTGTACGAGGGAAATGCCGTGCTCCATCCGCGCGGCTCGGAATATCAAACACAGCTTGTGGTGGACGGGATCCCGCTGACGGACGATCGTTCGCCCAGCTTCGGACCGGCGATTGACGCGGACGACATGCAATCGCTGAGCATCTATACCGCGGGTATTCCCGCGGAATACGGCAGAAAAATGGGAGGCGTGGTCGAGGTGAACACGCTGCAAGATGCGCAGCCAGGTTTCCACGGCCAGTTAGTGCTTTCTGGCGGCAGCTTCGATGCGGCCGGCGCTGCGGCACAGGGGCAGTACGTTTGGGGGAAGAATACCTTCGGCGCCAGCGCCAGCGGCAGCATGACGGACCACTATCTCAATCCCGTGGTGCCGCAAAACTATTCGAATACGGGCACGCTGGGAGATTTGTCGGTCAACTACGAGCGCGACTTGACGTCGAAAGATCGCTTGCGATTCATCGTCCGCCATGAGTTGTCGCGCTACGACATTCCGAACGAACAGCCACAGGAAGCCGTGGGCCAGCGCCAGACGGCCGATAACATTGAGACGATGGGAATCGCCTCCTACCAGCACACGTTCTCATCCCATGCGGTGGCTGATTTTCGCGCGATGGCGCGCGACAACGCGAATGATTTTAACTCCAACCCGGAGTCGACTCCCATCGAGATCTTTCAGCGCAATTTCTTCCGCGAAGCGTACTTCAAGGGGACCGCAACCGTCGATCATGGGCGTAACGAATGGAAGATTGGGGTCGAATCGGACAACCTGTTTCTAAACGAAAATTTCAACTACATCATTACCGATCTAATGCGATTTGATCCCGCCACACCTGCGACCTTCAGCTTTCTTGGAAGTCGCCCAGACCTCGAGCAATCCGCATTCGTGCAGGACCAGATCCGCCTCAGGAACTTGACCATCAACGCCGGGCTGCGCTGGGATCACTACCAGCTCATATTGAATCGGCACGGCGTGGACCCACGCCTTGCGATTTCGCGCTACTTCAAGTCGGCTGACCTACTTGTACATTTTTCCTATGATCGCGTTTTTCAGACGCCCTCCTTCGAAAACATCCTGCTTTCGAGTTCGACCACAATCGAATCCATCGCCCCAAAGAATTTCCTGCGGCGCCCGGTCGAAGTTTCGGAAGGAAATTACTACGAAGCCGGTTTAACCAAGGTGCTCCTCGCACAGTTCAAGCTGGACGCCAACTATTTCCGCCGCCTCGTGTCCAACTATGCGGATGACAATCAGCTCGAAAATACCAGCATCAGTTACCCGATTGCCTTCCGCAAAGCCGTCATCTATGGAGCGGAAGCGAAACTCGATCTTCCCGACTGGCGCGGCTTTTCGGGTTTCGTGAGCTATTCCTATACTCTCGGCAATGCTTGGGCTCCGGTGACAGGAGGCTTGTTTCTAGGTAGTGACGCCACGGCGGCAAAAGCGCTCCGCCCCCATTTCCCCGATTCCCAAGATCAGCGCCACACCGTTCGCGGACGCCTTCGCTACCAGGTCAAACCGCGCCTCTGGATCGCGGGCGGAATGCAATTCGACAGCGGGCTGCCCTTCGAGTTCACCGGAAACCCGCAGCAAGCGCTACAAGATTACGGCCAGCAGGTGCTGGATCGCCTTAACTTTGCACGTGGGCGCATCTATCCTGCCTTTCAGGTCAATGCCTCGGCGGGCGCGGATGTCTATAAGTCGGAGCGTCTGAATGTGCGTTTCCAGATCGATGGACAGAACCTCACCAACATTCTTAACGTCATCGACTTCGGGGGTCTTTTTTCCGGCAACGCCATCGGACCATCGCGCAGCGCAGCCATGCGCCTTACCTCTACCTTCTAGCGCGTCTGGAGCGATTACAAAACCACACGTTCACGACAATTCCCAGTTGCATATCGCCCCAACCCGAGTGTAAAGTCGCCGATACGGTGGTGTCGCGCGCGGCGTCCGGTCGTACGGCTGGCACCACCTGGAAGGGGGGATTGGCAATGCCCACAGCGATTCCACTCCACGTCAACGGTCAGGCAACACGAGTGACGGTCGATGATCCCGACATGCCGTTGCTCTATGCGCTGCGCGACAACCTGGGACTGCACGGGCCGCGCTTCGGCTGTGGCGTCGGGCAGTGCGGATCATGCACCGTACACCTTGACGGCAGGCCGGTGCGCTCCTGCGTGATGCCGCTCTCGGCGGTCGGCAAGAAAAAGATCGTGACCCTGGAAGGCTTGGGCACAACCGACAAGCTGCATCCCGTCCAGAAAGCATTCATCGAAGAGCAGGCCGCGCAGTGTGGCTACTGCATCAATGGCATGATCATGGAAGCGGCCGCCCTTCTCGCTTCGAACAAGAAACCCAGCGATGTTCAGATCAAGCAGGCGCTCACCCACAATCTGTGCCGTTGCGGCACCCACCTGCGCATCGTGCGCGCCGTCAAGCGCGCATCTGCTGGCGTGTGAAGGGAGGACGACCATGCTGTTCACCAAACCAAGCCGCCGCGACTTCTTGAAGGGCACTGGCATCCTGATCGTTAGCTTCTCCCTGCCCTCTCCGTTTAACACAGCCTTCGCCCAGAGCGGAACTCCGGCAAACACAAAGACGGAAACAAAGACCGTTGCACTCGACGATGTGGATGCCTTCCTGGCGATCGACCCCACCGGCGGCGTGACGCTCTATTCCGGCAAGGTCGATCTAGGCACCGGCATCGGCACGGCGTTGACGCAGATCGTGGCCGAGGAACTGGACGTCCCGTTCGCGCGCGTGCACGTCATTGAGGGGGACACTGCCCTGACGCCCGCGCAGGGCAAGACCTGGGGCAGCCTCTCGATCCAGAACGGCGGCGCACAGATCCGCCAGGCTGCCGCCACCGCCCGCCACGCCTTGCTGCAGGAAGCGGCCAAACGGCTCGGCGTGCCGGTCGAAGATCTCATCGTTGAGCAGACTACTGAGGAAGGCACCGTGCGGTCGCGCAGCGGCGGCAAGCAGGTCACCTATGGCGAACTGATCGGCGGCAAAACATTTTCACTGAAGCTCGACAAGCAGGCGCCGCTCAAGGACCCAGCGAAGTACAAGATCGTGGGGCAGCCAGTTCGCCGCTTCGACATTCCGGAAAAGATGACGGGCCAGTTCACCTATATGCAGGATTTCAAGGTGTCCGGCATGCTGCACGGCCGTGTCGTGCGCCCGGCGGCCATCGGCGCCACATTGCTGAACGTCGATGAGAGCTCGGTCAAGGACGTTCCCGGCCTGGTCAAGGTTGTGCGCCAGGGTAATTTCCTCGGCGTGGTAGCCGAGAGCGAGTGGGGCGCCATCCGGGCGGCGCAGAAACTTAAGGCGAACTGGTCCAACTGGGAAGGCCTGCCGGAGCAAAGCAAACTGTGGGAGCATGTCCGCGCCACCAAGGTTAACAAGGACGATGTCACCAGCAACGTCGGCAACGCCGAGCCGGCGCTCGAACAGGCCGTCAAACGGCTCAGCGCGACCTACAACTTTGCCATCCACACGCACGGCTCCATCGGGCCTTCCTGCGCTGTTGCGGAAATCAAGGACGGCAAACTCACCTGCTGGTCCTCCAGCCAGGGGACGCACGATCTGCGCCAGCAGCTCGCGGCCATGCTCTCCATGCCGGACACCGACGTGCGCGCCATCTATGTCGAAGGCTCCGGCTGTTATGGCCGCAACGGCCATGAAGACGCGGCCGCCGACGCCGTCTTGCTGGCACGCGCCGTGGAACGGCCAGTGCGCGTGCAGTGGATGCGCGAGGACGAGCATGGCTGGGATCCGAAAGGGCCTCCGACGCTGATGGACCTCCAGGCAGGGCTTGACGCGAACGGCAATGTCGTCGCCTGGTATTCCCAGGTCTACGTCCCGGAAAGCGCGGCCGGCAGTGTCAATGTCAAGCTGGTGGCAGCAGAGCTGGCCGGGCTGCCTCATGAGACCGGAATGGTTCCCGGCAACATCATCCAAAACACAGCCATACCCTACACGTTCCCCAACGTGCGCACGGTAGCGCACCGGCTGGCTGAAACCCCGTTCCGTCCGTCTTGGATTCGCGCCCCGGGACGCATGCAGAACACATTCGGTAATGAATCGTTCATGGATGAGCTTGCCGCCGCGGTCGGCGCCGATCCGCTGGAGTTCCGGCTGCGTTACCTGAACGATCCGCGCGGTGTCGAATTGTTGAAGCGGCTGGCCAGCTTCGCGCAGTGGCAGAGCCGCAAGTCGTCGAAGCAAAAGAGTGGCGACGTCGCCACCGGTCGCGGCCTTACCTACGTCAAGTATGAGCTTGCTCGTACCTATGTAGGAGCGGTCGCGGACGTGGAAGTGCACCGCAAGAGCGGCGAAATCCGCGTCAAGCATTTTGCCGTCGTGCAGGATTGCGGGCAGATCATCAACCCCGACGGCGTCAAGAACCAGGTCGAAGGGAACGTGACGCAGACCGTCAGCCGCGTACTGAAAGAGGAGGTCACGTTCGACCGCTCGCGGGTGACCAGCCTCAACTGGGCAAGCTACCCGATCTTGACGTTCCCGGAGATGCCGGATGTGGACATCGAGCTGATCGACCGACCGACGGAGAAGCCCTGGGGCGTGGGCGAGCCGTCCGCTGCCGTCGTGCCCTCCGCTATTGCGAACGCAGTGTTCGATGCGGTGGGGGTGAGGCTGCGCTCGGTGCCCTTCACCCCGGCTAAGGTACGTGCCGCTATGCAGAGTGCCTGAGGTACGAAGTCTGGTCAGCTAAGGCGGGTGTATACTCAGCCGGACCTGGGAGCCAAATTAAGTCTCCCGGAAGAGTGGGGGGCTTCGCAATGAAACCTGATGCTCAGTCTGGCGCACCGTTGACGCCTGCAATCGTCTTCGAGAATCTACAAGCCTTTCAACGGACCTTCGCGCTGAAGGCGGCTATCGAGTTGGACGTGTTCCGCGCCGTGGGCCAGGGGCCGGGCGATGTGTCCTCGATCGCGCGCCACGCCTCGGCCTCGGAGCGCGGCATTCGCATTCTGTGCGACTTCCTCGTCGTCTCTGGACTTCTTCAAAAGGTCGACGGGCACTATCGGCACACGCCGTCCAGTGCGGCATTCCTGGACCCCAGCTCGCCCGCCTGCCTGGCTTCGATTGTTCGTTTCCTGTCGCTACCGGCGCTGCGCGAGCCCTATGAACATCTCGCCGACATCGTGCGCAAAGGCAGGACCGTGCTACCGGGCGAAGGCTCGCTGGAACCCGAGAACCCGATCTGGGTGGAGTTTGCGCAAAGCATGGCTCCCATGATGGCGCCCATGGCGGGGCCGTTGGGGGCCATCGTGCTGGAAGGCCGCACCGGACCGATGCGCGTGCTGGACATCGCCGCCGGTCACGGATTGTTCGGCATCGAAATCGCCAAACAAAATCCGCAGGCGCATGTGACCGGGCTGGACTGGGCGCCGGTGTTGCGGGTAGCACTCGAAAACGCGCGCAAGGCCGGCGTGCACGACCGCTACGACATGCTGCCGGGCAGCGCATTTGAGGTGCCGTTCGGCGGTCCGTACGACACGGTGCTCCTGACGAATTTCCTGCATCACTTCGACGTGGAGACCTGTGTCGGGCTGCTGAAGAAAGTCCGCGGCTCGCTCAAGCCCGGCGGATGTGCAGCGACGCTGGAGTTCGTGCCCAATGAAGACCGCGTCTCGCCCCCGATGCCTGCAGCCTTCAGTATGACCATGCTAACGTCAACCGCAGCCGGAGATGCGTACACCTTCCGCGAGCTGTCGGATATGCACACCAAGGCTGGTTTCAGTGGCGTGAGGGCCCATCCCATCCCGATGAGCCCGCACACCATCGTAATGGCGCGGGCCTAGGGAGGGGTTTGCCATCCTCTTGAATGTTTCCTGATTATTTCTTCCTGGATGAGCCACTCGGACGTGATTCTTCGAGTTTGCGATGTCAGCGGAATGATTTGATAATGGCCTGATCGTCAGGCACCCAGCCCATGAAGAAACATCCGCGACAGGCTCACAGCCATACGGGAAAGTCGGATCGGCTTTCGGCCCAGCGGATGTCGGCCCAGGAAGATCGGCGCCGGCCTCGTTTCTCCCGCGAGCTTTCTGTGCTTTACGAAGACGATGCCGTGGTCGTTCTCGACAAACCAGCCGGACTTCTGGCTGTGCCGGTTAAGGGCTCCGATACTCCGTCCGCCTTGTCTCTGCTTGTCGCAAAACTCAAACTGAAGAGACAGCGAGCCTTGGTCGTGCATCGCATCGATCGGTTTGCTTCCGGGGCTCTGCTATTTGCCAAGACCGGTCCGGATCGAGATGCGCTGGTCCGACAGTTTCTCGCTCATACTCCCGTGAGGAAATATCTCGCGGTACTGCGCGGCCGTCTCGGCGGTGAGGCAGGGACGCTCGTGCATTATTTTAGACGGGAAGGAATGTTCCAACAGTTGCGCACGGCGAGAGACCCGCGGGCGGCTCGTGCCGAACTTCGATATTCCGTCGAACGCCTTTTTGCGGATGCTTCGCTCGTCCGGGTTGAGCTGGTGACAGGATTGCAGAATCAGATCCGAGCGCAATTTTCGGCGATGGGCCACCCGGTTATCGGCGATAGAAAATATCACCGGGCGGAATCGTCGGAGCCGCTAATTGCTCGCGTCGCTCTTCATGCCGCATATCTTGAGTTTGTCCATCCGCGCTCGGGGGAGAGCGTCGCGATCGACTGCAAACTCCCCCCGGATTTTCAGCATTTGGTCCGAGAATTATCGCGATCAAGCCGCGCGCGCCGATGATGATACCAGGATGATGCAAGATGGGAACGGCTTCGGGAAGAGTCGTTGAAGGCGCTGGGTACGGACCATCCCTACGCACGTGGGGAGAACATCGAAAGGCCGCGGACTTATACCACCGTCCACCATCCATTCGAGACAGAGCTCACAGACCGTTAGAACGAATAGCGGTATTCGAGCCGGACTATGTGCTCATACCAAACCGAGTGCGTGACCGCTTGCCCGAATCCCACATAGACGGAATTGTGTCTGCCAAATGAGGTGCGCGCTCCGACTTTGAGATTCACAATATTGATGCCGCTGGCATCGGAGCTAGCGAGCGTCTGCAGGCCGCCGAGCACGTGCCAGCCAAACAACTCGACCACGGGTGCAAGCTTAATGTTCTCGTGATTCACCAGTTGATAGCTGGGCCCGATGCCATAAAAGAAGACGTCGCCGGCATAGTTGGCACCCTTGCTCGTGGTGGATCCGTTAATCGGGTGCCAGCCCCCGATCTGGGATTCGACCGCCCACCGTCCGGAAAGCCGCTGATAGTACAGCAGGGAGGGTTCGACGCTGTAGTGGGCCGTGCCCAGTCCTCGGGAACCATCCCCGGACGGGAAGTAAGCTTTGAATTGGAAGGTTAGCGAGTGATTGGAAGAAGCGGTCACGGCCAGCTTGAATCCGGCTCGAACATCGCTAATTCCCGACTGGTTCAAGAAAGGAGAAGCTCCTGTGACAGCCACGCCCTGCACGACATTGCTTGTACCGGGAATGAAACTCTGTGGCTGAATCCAGCGGATCGGGACTTCGGTGAAGACCGATAAGCGACGAACCGGAGCATATTCCACCTGAAAATAGAGTTGCTGAAAATTTATGTTATTCGAGGCGCCGGGCCTCGGCCCCGGCCCGCCGGGATTGCAACCACATTGCGGGTAGAAGAACTCGGCGCGATCGGGAGCATTATCTTTGAAGCCCGCGTCGAAGCGAATTCGAACCTGCGAACCGACGATGGCGTCGTCAACGTAGCCGACCATGCTGCCCTCAAGGGGCGGCCCGGAGGGTTCCTTGGCCGGCGCCGTTTTCTGGCTCTGAGTCGACTGGCTGGTTTGCGGCGGCTGCGGATCCGGCTGCGACTCAGCCACAGACGGGGATGTCCCGCTCGCACTGGACGTCATGGAGGCTTCCGCCAAGCCTCCCGTCGAAGAAGCATCCCCCAACGGCGAGGCGCCCGATCCCGGCTGCTCTTTCATCCGGCTCAAACCCGTCTGCTGCGCGATCAGCATTATTGGCAGAAAGACGACAGAAATTAGGATCAGCCTTCTCATGGTTCGTCTCCTTGCAGAGTCTTTGTTCCCCCTGATTTGTGTTCAGCCATGCCATGTCTGGAACCCCACGAACTGCAGCAGAGCCTGACTTCAGACTCGCCTCCGGCCTGCTCAATTTATTGCCGCCAAGGTTAGCATACTAACGTGGAATTCGGGATGGTGATGAAGGTGCGCTTTTTATTTGGCTCTCAAACATCTCCAGCCCTGCTGAGATTCCGCTAGCGATTCTCTTGACCGCTGGCGTTCAGGCGCTCGCGAACGTCCCGAGCTTTGTCTCGTTCCCTGGCCAGCGGAGAAGAAGCAGCAGGCGTGGCCAATTCTTCGAAGAGAGTGAGCGCCTGTTGATTTCTCTGCTTTGCCGGGTCTATCTGTTTTTCATTCAACAGCAAGATTGCCATGTTGTCATAAAACTGCGCCAGTTCCATTTTGTATTCCCGATTGCCGGGCTCTTTCTTGCAAAGACTCTCGTGAATCGAAATGGCGCGTTCGTACAATGGTGCCGCCTCCGGCATTCGCTTCTCGTGTACCAGCAGGTTGGCAAGGTCATTGTAGACACGGGCCAAGTCCTGCGACGGTGGCGGATTTTTGTTTCCGGCCGAGGCATCCGTGTTCTTCTCCGCTAACGGCTCGAGCAGCGCAACCGCCTGGCGGAAGTCCGATTCCGAATCGTTGAGATCTGTGCTGTAACGGAGGATGCCGCGGTTGTAGTAGGTGCGGGCCAGTTCCTGCTGGTAGCTGGAATTCCCTGGTCTCTGGTGCACCAGCTCCTGCTGCAGGCGTAAGGCGTTGTCATATTCGTTTTCCGCATCCGCGCGGGTGTACGGCACGGGTTTCTGCGCTTCTTCCAGCCAATTCCTCAGGGTCTCGCCCAGCCAGTTATAGGAGTAGGCCTCCGCTTGCCGGTATTCGGGATTGTCTGGATGCTGCTTGGCCAGGCTCTCCAACCCGGTTATCGCCAATTGGTACTCATTCACTGCGTCTTGATACTTCCCCAGTAAACGATTGATATCACCCAATCGGGTTCGCGTCCGTGCCGTTTCCAGGCGAAATTTCTCGTTGCCGGGGTTCTGCTTGCTTAAGTAGTTGACATAGAAATCCTTTGCCTTCTCCAACAGGCCTTGCCGGAATTCCTCCATCTGCGGAGTGTCAGCCGCTTCGCGCGCCTGCTGGCTGCCGGCCGACGATAAGCTCTCATCCACCGCGGTCTTGGCTAGCTGCAGATTGGCTTCAGCACGGCGCTTTTCGCTCCAGGCGAAAAAAGCCAGGGACACAGCAATCACCAGCATGATTCCGAGGACCGCAGCCGCCCATTGGACGTGCCTCAGCTTTCTCTTTCGTTCCTGTTCCCGTTCGGCCTCAAACCGCGCTCGTTCTTTCTCGCTGCGATCCAGGAAATCCATCGCGCGTGCGAAGGACGAGTCGTAACGCTGCGCCCAAGCCTCGGCGGGGTGGTTTTGCCGTCTCCACCGGAGGCCAAGCTCAAGTTCGGGGTTATGCCAAAGACCCGCCGTGCCTTCCGCAAACCAGGCGGAGGCCTGCGAGAGCCGCGCATAGACCTGGGCGGATGCCCGCTCTTCTTCCGCCCATGCGATCAAGCGGATCCAGCAGCGCATAAGACTCTCGTGTGACAAATCGACAATCGATCGGGACTCGAGCAACGTTGCTGCTGGCGGCATCAGAAAACTCCGGCCGGGCCGTCGAAAAATCTCAACGATCTGGATCACTTCCGGCTCTGACGCTTCGCAAATCGCAGAGAGCTCCCTGATGGAGGTGGGCCGCCGGATGCCTCGGGGATCCGAAAAGGTGTCGGTCAGGGCCTTAAAGATCTGTTCAGCAATCTTGCGGTTGGCGTCGGAGTTGGTCTCGAGGAATGCCTCCTCGGCGTGTAGAGATAAGGCTTGCTGCAAGGTGCCAACCGCTTCGTAGTCGGCGATGTCGATAGGCTCATCATAGTTCCGATTCTGGTTCCGATGCTGGCTCCGATGCCGTTCCCAATGGTCCCAGGTTCGCATTAAGGCATGCTGCAATACGGGAAGCTGGTCCTGATTGTCTCCCAAGTCGTTCAGCAAACGTAGAACCAGGCGCGGGGCGATCTCTCCGCGTGCGACCGCAATCGGGCCCGTAATGGCGGAACGCAGCTCGTCGCGAGTCATGCGCGGAACCAGGTATTGACCTGCATTGACGGCCTCCGGCAGACCCGGAAACTCCATGCAGTCGCCGATGAAGTCTGAGCGCATGGTCAGCACAACGTAGATCGGGACCTCCGGCTGACGCGTCGCTTCCAACAGCAGCTTGACGAATGCTACGGCTTCGTCCCGCGAGTTCTCAATCTGGCGGCTCCGCCGGAAGCGGAACAGTTCCTCGAATTGGTCGACGATCACGAGCAGGTTGTCTTCGGGCGGAATTCTCGCCTGGCGCAGCGCGTCCACCAGGCCTCGAGTACTGCGCCGCAGGGTTGCTTCCAGCAGCACGCGGTTGGTGCTGGCTATCTCTCCCTCGGTTCCCAGCACTCCGGATTGGTTGAGTGCCGCCGCCAGGTGTCCGATCGGGTCCTCCCCGGGCCGGAGCGTCGTAACTCGCCAGGTCGAGCCGGCATTTACCATGAAACCGCTGTAAAGAGAGGGGATCAGACCGGAGCGGACCAACGACGATTTGCCGCTGCCCGAAGTGCCCACGACGGATAAAAATCGGCTGGCACGGAGCCGCCGCAGCAGTTCGTCGATCTCCTTTTCGCGGCCGAAAAAGAGATGATCTTCGTCGGGCTCGAAGGGACGAAGGCCCGGGAAAGGATTGAATAGCGATCCAGGTGGCATCAACCCTTCCTCTTATTAGCCTTTCAGGCTAGAGATCAATGGCTGCAATGGCTCAGGGGAAAATCCGTCCCACTGCGGGATCACCATCGCCTCGTGCGTTCGGAAGCGCTCCTTGTCGGGTGTTCTCGGAGGCACCAGGGAGATCGCCACGCTGGGTAACGGCTTGCTGCGGCCATAACCGGGGCTCTTTTGCACTTCGCGCAGCTTTCGACGCAGCCAGCATTCGTTGCCTGAGCCATAAATAATCAGGACGCCGTCGCAACTCCGCAGGTTCTCTTCGTGATCTTCGCGAATCTCCGCCTCGTCGCCCTCGAACACGGGACGGAGGACTTCCAATTTTTGCTCGAACAGAAAATCTTCCCAGGGCGAAGTGATGAGTGCGTCGCGCTGATCGTAGATGAGGTAGAGCCGCGCGTGCTCGCGGACTGCAACCACCCCAGCGCTCGGTCGGGTCGGTGCGGGCGCGGGCTCCGGCGCCGGCTTTTGTGCATCCTTCAGCCGCCCGTCGATCACGGTCCTCAGATCTTCGAGAAAGGTCTCCAGCAGGTCCGCTCCCTTTTGGATTCGGGGATCCATTCGGAGATGCTCAATGACCTTTCGTTGACGTTCGTCTTCTACCTGCAGTCCGGGAGGAATCCACAACAGGCGCGAAAAATCGGCCTGACTGCTTCTTTCGATCGCGAGTTCGTTTTGAATCTCCAGCAATGACTGCACACCTCCTTCAGGGACGAGGCTGAAATTCTTGCCTATCAAGTGAATCGACATCCGGCATTGTGCCAGATCCCGGCGAACCGCCTCCTTCACCTCCGATTCGACATGCGGCAAGGGACTGGCGGGAAGCACGGTGTAACCGTGCTGCTGCAGATCTCTCTTGATGACTTCGCGCTGCTGCCTGAGATCGAAAGTCGTTTCCGCCAGAAAGACCGCTCCGTGACCATTATCGGAGGTCGGAACAACCGCCGTTCCGGAGGGCGCCAACATCTCGAGCAGGCAGCAGATATCGTGGGCCAAGTCATCCAGCCGCATCCAGAAATCCCTTTGCGCCTCGGGCCCGAATACTTCGTCCAATTCGCGCACTCTTCCGGTGTCCGGGTCGATGTTAAAGAACTGATAGCCCAGCATGGACCCTAGCTCCGGGGGGTGTAATTCCAAGGGGACGGGAGTCTTTAGCACCTTGAAGATGCGGGCCTTGTTTCGAAAATGGACGCCACCCTGCTGTTCCGCCGCTTTCCAGAATTCGGCTAGTTCCCTCCGCGCCCATTCTGATTTAACGTAGCGAGGCGAGACTACCGATATCAGCGAGGCCACACGGCGGAGTCGCTCCATGAGCGTCTCCCCAAAAGCGTCGTTGCCTTGAAGCTTAGGATCGCGCCAGATTTCAGGTGGTTTGCCGAGGAGCTGTCCAACCCGGATTTCCAGCGCCCGATGCAAGTTCGTGACCCACCCTTTGCGCCCTTCGATCAGCTCGACATTATCCATGTGTGCATAGCTGATGAACGCATCCCCCTGAAAGTTCATGACTTCCTCCAAGTGGACGGTGAGAGGCGGTATCTGTCAGCCGCGAAAGCTGAATCGAGAATGGGGGCCATAACAGGGGTCAATCTGTTCGTTGCGAAGCGCAACTCCACGATTGGAGTCTTATAATCCAAGCCAAGACGATTAGCAAGTCTTTTCACCACAATGTTATAGATGCTCTCCGGACGCCGTCTTGCGACGCAGGACGACAGCCGCGACCAGCTAAGGAGCCCTTTCGACACCGCCGTATGCTAATCTGCCTAGCCAATCCTACTGCTATTGCCACAGCTAGAGTAGGGTAGTAGGTTTACCGGAGCGGAGGTCCAGCGATGGCGTATGACGTTTTCATCAGTTATGCGAAGGAAGACAAAGTTGTCGCCGACGCGGTTTGCGCGACGCTTGAGTCGCACGCCGTCCGCTGTTGGATCGCTCCGCGCGACGTGCTCCCCGGCGTAGCCTACGGCGAGGCGATCATTGATGCGATTCGCGGCTGCCGCATCATGATTTTGGTCTTTTCCTCAAAATCAAACGCCTCTCCCCACATCCCGAAGGAGATCGAAAGAGCCGTCAGCGCGGGCGTGGCCGTGATTCCGTTTCGCATCGAAGACGTGATGCCCGGCAAGTCACTGGACTACTTCATTGGCAGCGTTCACTGGCTCGATGCGCTCACTCGACCGCTCGAACAGCATCTCGAGCGGCTGGTACAGAACGTGCAAACGCTGCTTTCGCGAGACGCCGCGGTAATCGAACCCAAAAAATCATCCGCAATTGCGGCGCCGGCCCCATCCGTCGCGTCGAGCCCCGTGCGCCCTCCATGGCTCTATGTTGCGTTGGGTATCATGGCACTTCTCGTGATCGTGTTTGCTGTTCTGTTATTCGCCCGGAAGCCATCCAAAACCGCGCAGATCGCTCCTGCAGCGGTCAGCTCGACACCTGCTGCAGCCAGCGAACCGCCTCCAGCGGTTGCATCCCAACCGAGCGGAATATCGGGCGCAGGCAGTAGCGACGCGGCCGCAGCGTCGAAACCGGCCGCCCCTGCCGCCGTGCGAAAAGAACCTAAGACTGGAGTCCATGAGACCGCCCGCGTTCCGATGCCGCCTGAAACTACAGCCTCACACGCTGCACCCCCCTCAACCTCAGCCGAGGATCTCTTTGATCAAGGCCTTTCCGCTTACAGGGGCAAACAGTTTTCGCAGGCTGCGGAACTTTACCGGAAGGCTTGTGATGGCGGCGAACGCAAAGGATGCCACGATCTTGGCTTGATGTACTACCGCGGTGAAGGAATGGCGAAAGATCTGAATCGCGCCGCCGATCTTTTCAAGCGCGCCTGTGACGCGGGCGGTTCAGGTGGATGCCAAGATCTCGGCTTGATGTACTCTCGCGGTGAAGGCGTGGCGAAAGATCTGACCCGCGCCGCCGGTCTTTTCAAGCGCGCCTGTGATGCCAGCATTGCGCCTGGATGCACCGATCTCGGTTTGATGTACTACAAGGGTGAAGGAGAGGCGAAAGATCTGCTTCACGCCGCGGAGCTTTTCAAGCGCGCCTGTGACGCAGGCGGTTCAGGCGGATGCTTGAATCTCGGCTCGATGTGCTTGCGAGGTCAAGGCGTGCCCATGGATCGGAATCGTGCCGCCGATCTCTTCAAGAAAGCATGTGACTTGGGCAATGACCGGGGATGCGAGAACCTCGCCCGCTTGAAGAAGTAACGCTCAACTGACGGCGGATTGGGGCGCACGCGATGTCGTAAGTCAGCTTGGCTGGGCCCCAGTCTTGCGACGCAGGACGACGTAGGTCGGAAAGGTTCCGTACTTTTTTGCCATCGAAGTTTGACCTACGTAATCGCAGCGAAACCCCTTCACCCCTTCCGCGGCGGCGAGGGCGGCGAATGTCTGACTGGCATAAACTTGACCCGTCGGAGTGATCGGCTCGATGCGCGCCGCCCGGCTGACGTTGGCTCCAATGTAGGTGGTGCGCTCGGTCACGGGATCGCGACAGGAATAGACTAGTCCTGCGTGCAGGCCGATGCGAAGGTTCAAACCCGGCAGACCATGCTTTAACCAGTCGGTGTTGCGGACTGCGTCGCGTAAATCGAGAGCGAATTCACCGGCATGCCGAACATTCGAGAAAACAAAGTAAAGGCCATCTCCCCAGGTGTTCTTGGTCAGAGGGCGATGCGCTGATTCTGCCGCTAGTCTACCTGCAAGTCCAAGAAAGTGCTGAGCAAATAAAGGGACCTCTGCATCGGTAAGTTTACTGAATCCCTCCGCATCGGCAAAAAGTAAGGCCCGGATTTCCGGAGCAAATTCAGCTGAGTCGTCGCTGGCCTGGTTCGAGGTTGTCGTAGGAGATGCAGCGGCCTGTTCAGAGACGCTCGGAACCTCGCGGCGAAGAATCTCCTCCAAATTGATGACTTCCACGGGAAGACCAAGTTGCCGCCAGCGCTCCACTGTGCCTGCGGTGCCCCCTAAGCCCGTTCCCGACTTACCGTCCCATACGGCTACGGGCACAAGTTTGGTTTCGAGTTGCTCGGCGCGGACGCTGGCCAATCCATGAAGCATCAGATTGGCAAATTCGTAGGAGATGCCGCTACCCATCTGGGACTGCCTCGAAAGCTCCTGGGTATCCATCGCCTGTGCGATTACCTTCTCCAGTCGTTTTGCCCAGTCGCCGCCTCGAACAATCTCGACACTGTCCTTTATAAAACGCTCCTTTTCATAGGGCAGGATTACGTGACTTTCGCCCTTCCTCTCCGACATGACTTCGTGGAAAAGGATGTCGGAGCCGCAGGCTCCGGAGGCATAGCCAAAGCCAGCGTTCAATTTGTTTAGACATTGCCGGATAGCGTCCTTCACCATCGGTTCGAGCCTCGGCGGGAATCGTGCTCCGGGTCGGTCGTCCCGATCGATCATATGGCCGGTAAAGACCACTACACTGGGAAATCGAAACAGTTGCTCGATGCGTCCTCCACCTTCATCCGGGGCAAGGCATTGCATCAACAAACGAGCATTGTGACGGGTAGATTGCAGGCTTCCCCAATCTCCGCGTCCTAGCTCTACGGCTTGGCCGTACCAGTTTTCGGCTTCCGACCAGTCTTCTAGCAGAAGTGCGGCTTCTCCCAAGGTAGAAACCAGCCAGTAGCGCTCGCCGTTCGCCTCTGCGAGTTCCCGGAGCTTCTGGCGGCATTGGTCACTGACTAGGCGGGCTAAGGCTTTCGCAGACTCTCGCTCTCCCAGCAAGAGCGCGAGTGTGGCCGCATTGATGGCGCTCCAGTAGCCCCCGTTCGTCTCATACCCCTCCGAGTAGATCTCATACGCCCGGCGCAAGTGCTGACTTGATTTGGAGGCATCCCCTTCTTCACGGGCAAGATCTTTGTGCGTGCGAGCCAGCAGGCCGAGAGTTTCCTCATCCCGGTGCCCGTCTTCATACAAATGCTCAAGCACGATATTTGCGGGCCCGGCCGCACCACTCCGGGCCAGAGCCAGCGCCAGAAGCTGACGCAGACGCAGGTCCTGCGGAAAGGACTTCATGCCTTCAGCGACCACGTCGTAGGCCACCAAAGGTTCCCCCAGCTTAAGTATTCTTTCGCCCAGTAGCCGGTACGGTTCCGGATTCCCTGACCAATCCTCGGGATCATGCGCACGCCAGAGCCCTTGCAGTAGAGCGAGATCTGGTTGTGAGCCATCCCTCAGTAGTTGCAATACGCTGGTGAATCCTCTTCCCGAACCCAGAGAAGTCCCTTCCGAAGAAATGCGCGTGCCCGCCGGCGCCTGCATCGTGTAGCCCATTGCCAACAAGGCTTTGATGGACTCCATGGCGGTCTGGCGGTCGTATTGCCTTTCTGATTCGGGGAGTTGCTCATACGGGACCAGGTTAGGATGCTCTTTTTGCTGATCGTCTCGGCGTGGTCCGTAGTGCCATCCTTGCGCGATCCGCAGCTTGGCCCAGTTTTCATGAGCGTTCTTGGCGAGCATCTCACTCAATTGCGCGATTTCAGGGGTGAGTGTCAGCCGCAAAGTGTCGATGGGGCTCGGTTTGTAATCCAAAAGATTGCGCTCCCGATCGATTCGTCGTCACACATTCTAAACTCAATCCGGCAGACTAGAAAAGAGCGCTTGTCGAGTACGCGAAATGTAACCCGAGGGGAAGCCGTCGATTTCTTCTTCCGCCCACTTTCATGGGAAGGAACGACGAGGCCGGGGCTAGGACTGGCTATGGGTTGGGGCCTCCGACTCCGCGACCTTGCCTTCAGGAAGGAAATAAGAAAGCGCGACGAACACAAAGATGAAAAACGCGATGCGAACATCGACAAACGCCAGCGGCACCGAAGCGATGTAAAGGAACAAGCAATAGAGATTCTTGAACCGAATGCGGCGATAGTGGCGAACGAAATCGGGATCATCGCGGTGGTGCTGCAAAATGGCATGGGTCAACAGCAGGAAAGAGGCCGAGCATAGCGACAGCACAACGCCATACAGAGCCACCGCGCGAGAATCACTATGATTATTCCCCATGTAGGCAGTGACAAAGGGCACGAGCGACATCCAGAACAGCAGTGTGTTGTTCGACCAGAGCAATCGAGCATCGGCATGCCGAGCCGAGTGCAGCGTGTGATGATGATTCACCCACATGATGGCGACCACGAGAAAGCTCAGAAGATAGCTAAGAAACTGCGGAGCAAGGCTGCGCAGCGAAGTGAGCGTAGTGTCGCTCGGAACCTTCAGTTCCAGCACCATGATGGTAATGATCACGGCGATGACGCCGTCACTGAAAGCTTCGAGGCGGCTGGTACCCATGATGGATCCTCCTAATCGTCCGCTAACCCGGCAAGATGTACCCCTCGCCAAGAAGGCGCCAGAATCAGCATCAAATCGATTCTGACCTCCAGCACCAGTGAATTATCCCCGTCGTGACCACCGATCCGGACTCGTACCCGCCAGAGATATTGCTTGGTCAGCCGTGCTTTCGTCAATGGCGCAGGC
>Ga0208827_1000208_pt1 | contig 35637 bp, 32 predicted proteins | sample Sb_taG_5_FD_187709 | JGI IMG/M metagenome (GOLD analysis project Ga0208827, IMG submission 187709) | Peat soil microbial communities from Weissenstadt, Germany - Sb_50d_8_FC metaG (SPAdes) (version 2) | ecosystem: Environmental > Terrestrial > Soil > Wetlands > Peat | place: Germany... | reverse complement strand
TCCGCATCATCACGCAAAAGGCGTGGCACAGTTTGTTTGCGCGCACCATGTTCCTGAAGGTTCGGGGTCAAGATGCACTCCGGCGGCACATGCCCGAATTCACCGTGATCGCGGCGCCCTCGTTTCAAGCCTCGCCCATGGTGGACGGCACGCGTTCGGAAACGTTCATCATGATTAACTTCCGGGAACGTCTGGCCATCATCGGCGGAACCAACTACGCCGGGGAAATCAAGAAGACCATCTTTACGGTCTTGAATTTCCTGCTGCCGTTGCAGGGCGTGCTCTCCATGCACTGCTCGGCCAACGTCGGCAGCGACGGCGATGTGGCAATTTTCTTCGGGCTTTCGGGCACCGGCAAAACGACGCTTTCCGCCGACCCCACGCGACACCTGATCGGCGACGACGAGCACGGCTGGAGCGACAACGGCGTGTTCAACTTCGAAGACGGCTGCTATGCCAAGGTGATCCGCCTTTCACCAGAGGCCGAGCCGCAGATCTATGCGTGCACCCGCCAGTTCGGGACCGTGCTGGAAAATGTCGCCTTCGATCCCGTCTCGCGGCGGCTGGATTTGAACGACGACACCATGACCGAGAACACGCGGGCGGCTTATCCGCTTTCCTACATCGCGAATCACTTGCCGGAGAAGCGCGCCGGGCACCCGCGGAACGTCATTTTCCTTACCTGCGATGCCTCCGGCGTGATGCCGCCAATCTCCAGGCTCAACCCCGATCAGGCCATCTATCATTTCATTTCCGGCTACACCAGCAAGATTGCCGGCACTGAGATCGGGTTGGGGGTGGAGCCCGAGATGACCTTCAGCACCTGCTTCGGCGGGCCCTTCATGGTGCACCACCCACTGGCCTACGCGGAGCTGCTGAAGAAAAAGATCCAAAAGCACGGCGCGCACGTGTGGCTGGTGAACACGGGCTGGACGGGCGGCCCGTTTGGCGTGGGCAAGCGCATCAGCATCCGTCACACCCGCGCGCTGCTCAATGCTGCGCTCAGCGGCTCACTGCTCAAGGTGGCGTACAGGAAAGATCCGGTTTTTGGCTTCGATGTGCCGGTGGAATGCGAAGGAGTGCCGTCGCAGGTGCTGGATCCGGCGAATACCTGGCCCAGCCGCGACCAGTATTTTAACAAGTACGATGGGCTGGCGGCTCGCTTCATCGAGAACTTCAAGCTGATGATGGCCGAGTGCCCGGAGCACATACTGGAAGCCGGGCCGAAGCGTCTCACGACAGCCTCAGTGCGCTGAAAGCAGGTCCGTGCGGTGGGGCCTCGGCGGCGAGTGCCCCATCCTTTTCGCGTATTTTGCGAAAAGGGTGGGTGACGGGGGATCATCACTGCATCCTGTGCACAAGTCAGCTCTGGAGTCGACAAAATCCCAAGCGGGAGAATCCGCGGGGCGCACAGAACCACTCGGCTTCGCCACGCGGCGCCGACTGGTTATTCCCAGCCTGGTAGCCTAACTCTTCTTCCCGGTCACGGCGTAGAACGCGGTTGCTTCCTGCTCCACGTTCTTGCTGCCGCACTTGGGGCATTTCGCGTCTACTTCGTGTTCTTTCAGGCTAAGAATTAATTCGAAGGTTTTGTGACAATCGTTGCAGATGTAGTCGTACACGGGCATGGAGGCCTCCCGCTCGATTGCGAACACGAGCTACGGTAAAAATTGTACGCCGACAGCCGCCGCTTGTCCCTGTGCAAATCCAAATTTCAAAAAACGAAGGGGGCACGCCGCCGCTTGGACGGGCGAGGACGCCCGTCTCTCCACCGTTTGAACCATCACGCGGTCACGGTGCCTGCCTTCCGAAAATGTTCGAGAATTGCTTCGGCTTGAGCTTTGGTCACGACCGCCGACAGGGCCGCGACATCCGCTTGCTTCACGGCTTGCAGGCTGCCGAAATGTTCCAGCAGGCGGCGGGTGGTGGATTCGCCGACCCCGGGAATTTCTCGTAACTCGGTGGCGCGGTCCCGGATCTGCCGGCGCTTGCGATGGAAGGTTACGGCGAAGCGATGGGCTTCGTCGCGGATCATCTGCACCAGGTGCAAGACGGGAGAATGATGGTCGAGAACGACGGGGTCGTCTTCCTGTCCGTAGACGTAGATGATCTCTTCTCGCTTGGCGATGGCGGCCAGCGGCTGGTTGATGATTTCGAGCCCTTCGAGGGCCTGGGCGGCGGCGTGGAGCTGTCCCAGGCCGCCGTCGATCAGCACCAGGCTGGGCGCGGGCTTTTTTTCTTCCTGCTGGCGCTTGTAACGGCGCGTGACTACCTCGCGCATGGAGGCGAAATCGTCCACGCCGGCGACGGTCTTGATGATGAACTTGCGGTAGTCCGATTTGTTCATCTTGCCGTCTTCCCAAACGACCATCGAGGCTACCGTTTCCGCTCCCTGAATGTGCGAAATGTCGAAACACTCGATGCGCTTTGGCAGTTCGGGCAGGGCGAGCGCATCTTGCAGGGCTTCTTGAATGGCGCGCGCATTTGGCTTGAGGACGCGGAAACGCTGGTCGTAAGACTGCTTGGCGTTGTTGCCGGCGAGATCGATGAGCTCGCGTTTGTCTCCGCGCTGCGGAACGGTGAGATGCACTCGTGTGGCGCGGGCGCCCCTTCGACTTCGCTCAGGGCATGCCTCGCCCGCGAGCTGTTCGCTGAGCGCGTCTTCAAGTTCTTCGCGGTCTTCGAAATCGACGGGAACGAAGATGTTGCGCGGGACGTAGGGTTGCGCCAGATAGAGCTGCTTGACCAGGGCGGAGAAGAATTCGCCGGGATGGAACGAATCAATGGAGTGACGGGCGTCCCCGCCCGTCACAGCATCACTTGGTTGCGCGAAATCAGGCAGGTCTTCCCAGAAAAATTCGCGGCGGTCGAGGACTTTCCCTCCGCGCATGTGGAACAGGTTCACGGCGAGCATCTGGTTCTCGTAGTGAAAACCGAAGACGTCGGCATCGTCGCCTTCGGCGGCGGCGATGCGCTGCTTCTCCTGCAACTGCTCGACGGTTGAGATCAGGTCGCGATAGCGGGCCGCTCGCTCAAACTCCTGCGCTTCGGCAGCTTCCGACATGCGCTGGCGCAGAGATTTGACCAGGTCGGTTTGGCGGCCTTCGAGAAAGAACTTTACGTCGCGTACGGCTTCACTGTAAATCTCCGGCGTGGTCAGTTCCTTCACGCACGGACCGAGACATCGTTTGATATAGAACTGAAGGCATGGGCGCGGATGGTTGCGCGTTAAATCTACCTTGCAGGATGGGACCAAGAAGTGGCGATGAATCAGGTCGACGATGCGATAGGCGAGATTGGCAGGGAAGTACGGCCCGTAGTAGGCGCTGCCGTCTTTACGCAGGCGGCGCGTCACGTACACGCGCGGAAAGCGCTCGGCCAGGGTGAGCTTCACGTAGGGGTAAGTCTTGTCGTCGCGCAGCAGGATGTTGAAGCGCGGCTTCTTTTGTTTGATCAGGTGGTTCTCGAGCGCCAGCGCCTCTTTGTTGTTAGCGACGACGATGTAGTCGACGTCGACGGCTTCGCGGACAAGCGTGCCGGTTTTCGCGTCTTCCCATCGGCCTTCGTGAAAGTAGGAAGAGACCCGCGAGCGCAGGTTCTTGGCCTTGCCGACGTAAATGACTTCGCCTTCGGCGTTTTTGTAGAGGTAGACGCCGGGGGAAGCGGGCAGGGTGCGGATTTTTTGCGGAAGATCCATGGCTGCTGTATTCAGTGTAATGTAAAACAGGAGTACAGAAGTGTGTTACAATAATGTCCATGGGTAGTACAATCACAATCCGTATTCCAGAGGAACTGGCAGACTGGCTTAAGAACACTGCTCGAAAGACGGGAGTGCCGGTCGGCCGGTTGGTTCGTGAAGAACTTGAGCGCGCGAAGCGGGAACACGGAACCAAGCCCTTCATGCGCCATTGCGGTTCGATCGATGGACCTGCCGACCTTTCATCGCGAAAGGGATTTTCAAGGAAATGAGGGCCATCGCGGATACGGGTTTTATAGTGGCGTTTCTGAACCGCTCCGACCGGTATCACGATTGGGCCAGCGAGGTTGGACGGGGAACTTCAGACCCGTTCCTGACCTGTGAAGCGGTCATTGCCGAAACCGCGTTCCAGGTCGGAGCGGCGAGTAGGGTGCTAGCGCTATTGCAGGATGGATTTCTGAGGATTGCGTTTGATCTGACAAAGAACATTGAGGAAGTTCAGGCTCTCGCTGAGCGTTATCGAGATCGTACCCCCGATCTTGCCGATTTATGCCTCATTCGAATGAGCGAATTGTATGAAAGACTGCCTGTGTTCACCGTCGATGAAGACGATTTCCGTGTCTATCGGCGAAACCGTCGAGAAGTGATTCCGATCGTGTGTCCCCCGCGAAGCTGATTTGTTTTCTTTACGCGCTCCATCCTTTCACAAACTCCACCAAGCTGCGGAGGGCTATTCCCGACGGGCCTTTGGCGATCCACGGTTTGTTTTTCTTCCATCCAGCCGGTGCCGGCGATGTCGAGGTGGATCCAGGGTGGTAGGAAGAGACGCGAGACCGCAGGTTCTTGGCCTTGCCGACATAAATGACCTCGCCTTCGGCGTCTCTTCACCCGAAACACTGGTTATGGGGATGAACCATCCGCACCCGGAAATGAGTTGGAAATCCTGCTCCAAGCATCTCGAGAAGGATAGAATCTCCCCCTATGGAACCGCACGCGTTTGTGAAGGAAGTATATCGGCGAATGGCTTTGCGGCACGCTGCTTCCCAGCCGCCGGTCCCGTGGGCCGAGATGGAGAAGCAGTCCCAGGTGCTGCAGGCGGTACACGAACTGCGGGACCTGCTGCCGCAAGACAAGAACGCGGCTATCCTCGACATCGGCTTCGGACGCGGTTGGTTTCTGGCGGCCTGCTTGAAGCTGGGGTACCGGGAACTCTCTGGCGCCGACTTCGGAATCGCACACAAAGACTACATCCGGACCTGGAGCGAGCGACCCATTCAGCTCTGCGAGATCGAGGACAATATTGGTAACTTCCTGTCAGATCGGGAGGAGCAGTACGACTTCATCCACCTCTCGCATGTGATCGAGCACATACCGAAGTACTCGTTACTGTGGGTGGTGGACGCGGTCTACCGGGCGTTGAAACCGGGCGGCGTGTTGATGCTGCGCACCCCAAACATGGAAGGCCCGTGCGCGAACTCCAGCCTGTACGTCACGCTCGCCCATGAGTACGGATTCTGCGGCTCAAACCTGGAGTCGCTGCTGGATATTTGCGGCTTCGACGATGTCCGCTTTCACCGGATGACGACCTTCCAGCCCACACTCAAGCAGAGAGGAGGTGCCCTGCTGCGGCGCATCTTCCTGAAGGAAAGCGAGATCAGGCACCGCATGTTTGGAGTGAACACAGGCGGGATCTTCGACACGGAGTTGGTGATGACGGCAAGGCGAGGAACGATGCCGCCTCTCTTCGACCCAAAGTTCCGGTGACGGACGAGATTGCGAGATTTGACCCGTCCGCCACTTCGCACTGGGATGCGGGGGGCAGCCTCGGGCATAGCCATATAAACTAATTCACACAAACGCCTTCGGCGTGCTGCTTCCACACTGCTTCAGAGTGCCACCTTGCTTCCGAGTTCATGGTCGGATTCCTCCCTCTACTCTGTACATACCTGTGGTTGCACGTCGAAGTCTGGCACCAGTTGGCGCTGTACGGCGCAGACGAAGATTACGCCAGTGACGACAAAAGCCCAGACTAAGTATCGTGATTCGGGAGAGGGATAAAGCACGAAGTGAGCCACTACGGCGATCCACACGGGGATCAACCATCCGCGATATGGCGAAGACCACTTCCACGCCACAACGCCAAGCAAAGCCCAAACAGCTACTTGGGGAATAATCGTCTCGGCACTTCGGGCAGCGACCCCGAGGTATTGGGCCGCACTAAAACGTGGGTCAATTTCAGCAGGCGATCTGCCCCCTATGAAACTGAATTGAAAAAGGACAGGCCAACTGTAGTTCCCGGAAAAGTGGTTAATGAACGCGACGCTGCCTGCTGAAAGTGCGGAGATCGCCGCAGCATCAACAATCGTCAGCCTCTTCTGCCACAGCAGGTATCCGAGCGCCGCGATGACCAACAGGAGATTGTCGGTGCGAATCCATATGGAGACCAGCAGGAGCAGAACTCCAATCAGGAGTTTATTCCGATTGATGGCCCATAGGCCTGAGAGGACAACGAGAGCCGATAAGCCATCGGGCGTTCCCATTCTGCCAAGGGCCACGGTTGCAGACGTCGCCAACAGCAGTGCAGAATACCCGGGCTTTCCTGTCCATCCAAGCACTACGATGCCAATGCCAAACAGGGACAAAGCGGAAATCAGATTGATGCGGCCCTGAATCGGCAGGCGCGTGAAAGAGGTTGCCTCAATCGCCTTCACGTAAAGTGGTTTTATGGCATACAGCGGCTCAAGTTGTCCCAGATGCGTTGGGCTGTCCAGGATCTCGCTCAAGTATCCGGTGGCGAGTTTTTCTGGCAACTGGGTACTGGCAACTACTCACTCATCCCAGCGGTTCAAACAAATGCCCCTCGGTGCGGTCGGCGATTTTGGGCAGATCCTTTTTGCCGAACTGCAGGAAGTGCGGCGCGGCGCGATGCGCCTCCAGGGCGGCGTCGTCCTTGTACTGTTCGTAGATAAAGAACCGGCGCGGATCGGTCTTGTGCTTGTGCACCTGATACATGAGGCAGCCCGGTTCTTTACGCGATTCGACTGAGAGTTTTTCAAAGATCGCGGTCACTTCGGACTCGCGTCCGATTTTTGCCATCCAAGTTACTGCCAACACCACCATTCGTCGCTCCGTTCTATTACTGCGTTAAGGATTTGTATCAGGGTATCGCTTTAGCGATACCGTAAATCATTCGAAATGCGATGCCCCTTTAGGGGCTGGCATTCGCCATACCCTTCGAAATCTACTAGCCGCTTTTCAGGCCCAACTCGCTTATGAAGTCGGGGACCAAAATCGTCTGCTCACGATCGGGGCCCGTGGAAATCATTCCCACCCGCGCTCCGGTTTCCTTTTCGATGAAGGCCAGGTATTCGCGGGCGGCCTTGGGCAGTGCTTCGACCGTCCGGATGGCCTGCGTTGGGCTGGCCCATCCCGGCATCTTGCGGTAGATGCATTCGAGTTTTTCATAACCGCATGCTTGAGCCGGAACTTCGTCCGTTTCCTTGCCGTCCACCTTATGCCCCACGCAGACTGGAATCTCCGTCAAGTGGTCGAGCACATCCAACTTAGTAACCACCAACCAGGAGATACCGTTAATCATGCCAGCGTAACGGAGCAGAGGCAAATCGAGCCAGCCGGTGCGGCGGGGACGTCCCGTGACGGCGCCGAATTCGTTGCCGCGCTTGCGCAGGTCTTCGCCTTGCGCCCCGCCCGACACACCGGCAAGTTCGCTCGGGAACGGACCGCTGCCGACGCGGGTGCAATAGGCTTTGGTGATGCCGATAACCGTGTCAATCGATGTCGGCGGCACGCCGGTTCCGGTGGCGGCGCCGCCAGAAGTGGAACTCGAAGACGTCACGAACGGATAGGTGCCGTGATCGATGTCAAGCATCGTGCCCTGTGCGCCTTCGAAGACAATCGACTTGCCTTCCGCCAGAGCGCGGTTCAGCAGGAGCGCCGTGTCGCGGACAAAGGGAGCGATCTGCTCGGCGGCGTCCGCGTATTCGCGAAACATTTTGTCGGCATCGAGCGGGTCGGAGTTGAACAGGGCGTGCGCAATCATGTTCTTTTCGCGGCATGCGTTCTCGATGTGCGTGCGCAGCAATTGGCTGTCGAGCAGGTCGGCGGCGCGCAATCCGCGGCGTCCCATTTTGTCTTCGTAAGCCGGGCCGATGCCGCGTGAAGTGGTTCCGATTTTTACGCGGCCGGGAGCGTTTTCCGAACCCAGCTCCATCATGCGATGGTAGGGAAGAATAACCTGCGCGCGATTCGAGACGAAAAGGTTGCCATCCACTTTCACGCCGGCAGCGCGCAGGGAAGCGACTTCCTTCAGGAAGGCCAAGGGATCGATCACCACGCCGTTGCCGACGACGTTGGTGCACTCGGGCCGCAGAATGCCGCCGGGCACGAGCTGCAGAATGAATTTCTTGCCGTTGATGATGACGGTGTGTCCGGCATTATGCCCGCCGGCGTAGCGCGCCACGACCGAAAAAGTCTGGGTTAGTACGTCGACAATCTTGCCCTTGCCCTCGTCGCCCCACTGGGCTCCGACAATGACCGCAGTTCTACCTCTGTTCGTTCTGCCACTACTCAATGCGAACTCCACTTGGAATATTGCGCGGCCGCAAACCGAAGCCTGCCCCTGGGTCGCACACACGGGTTGCGCCGCTGCTGTTGAAAAAGACTGGGAACCCGGGAAGATCGGCGGAGCTTGGTGTGTACGCTCTAGCATACCGAATCGGGCTAGGGAGGAGCAAACGTCTTTCCTTACCAACAAAATAGTGCAAGACTTAATCTATTAAGCATTCTGAGCAGTAAGATACGCAGGCAGTTTCCATAAAACATCGGCTTGGGCAGGAAGGACTACACATGGCCCGACGCTACGGTCTCCTTGTAGTAGCAGTGCCGCTGGTTGTAGCAAGCCCGGCTCAGGCGTGCGAGCCCGTTGTTCCGTTCATGCAGGTTATGGTGCCAGCGCTTGCTCTTTCAGGATCAATCCTTGTACTGGCAGCTGCCGTCGTTGTGAAATCGGCGCTGTTCGCTGTCTTCGAGCGACGTCTTCCGCGTCTTCAGGCTGCTTGGCGGATGTTCCTCGGCAACGTGCTGACGAGCTTTGTGGGGCTGCTCGTCGCAGTGATGATCGCAAGCGGGGCTGGTGTCTGGCTTATCGGAGTGCCACTGGTGTGCCTTCTGTGCTGGCTGCCATCACGAAGGCTCGTCAAGGTGGCTCCTCTGGTATGGCTGGCGCGAAGATCCCCCGCAGGCCTCGCCGGGATTATGACCAGCGCGCTTCTGATAAGTTGCATTCTGTTCATGGCGGGCCAAGTCGCGATAGAGACTCATGAACTCATTATTTATTGGGTCATTAAGCTAGTGGCCATTTTCCTGGCTCTACTCGCAAGCGTGACCCTGACCACCGTCTGGGAGGAATGGGTCATCTGGCGGCTCAGTTCGCGTCCCGAGGGCCGAGGGTTTTTTGGATCCGTCCTCCGCACGAACCTGTATGTCCTCGTGCTGGTCATGGCGGTGCCAGCGGTGCTCATTCTCCCCAAGAGGTTAAAGTCACCCGACTTTCTCGCCAAACATCCCGGCACCGCGCTCGCTCAAAAAACAGTCCCGTCTAACTAGCAACCAGCGGATGGTCTCCGAATCGTCTATCCTTAACACCGTGCCCGAACTTCCTGAAGTTGAAACCATTGCGCGCGGGCTCGACAAGCGGGTCGCCGGCGACGCGGTCGAGTCTGTCTGGATCGGTTCGCGGCAACAGCCGCTCAAGTCACCGCCAGCAGTCATCGCTTTGACGCTCGAAGGCAAGCGGATCGTGCGGGTGCATCGAGCGGGCAAGCACATTGTGTTTGATCTACAGGGAGACGCCACGGCGAAGAAAAGCACGCGTGTCGGTCGCGGCCAGTCGCGGCAAGCCGCGTCTCTACCGACGGCGCAGTGGATCGTCCATCTCGGCATGACCGGGCGCATGGTAGTTTGCGAGCCTGCTGCGGACCTCGCAAAGCACACTCACCTGATCGCGAAGCTGGCTTCGGGGCGCGAACTGCGGTTTATCGATCCGCGGATGTTTGGCAAGCTCAGTGTTCATGCTGGAGACTTCGATCCTGGCGGAGTGGAGCCGCTGGAGGTGAGCGAGGAGCAGTTCGTCGCGCTTTTTCGCGGGCGCAAGACTCCGATCAAGAGCGCGCTTCTGAATCAGAAGTTGCTGCGCGGCGTGGGCAATATTTATGCCGACGAGTCGTTGTTTCGGGCAGGCATCCGTCCGCGCCGGCGGGCGGCGGCCATCACACGGGAGAACTTGGGAAAGCTGCACCGAGCGGTGCGGGAGGTGCTGCGCGAGGCGATCGCCCTGGGTGGATCTTCGATTTCCGATTACGTGGACGCCGATGGAGAAGAAGGGTTCTTCCAGTTCCAGCATAGAGTTTATGGCCGTGAGGGGGAGCCGTGCCTAGCGTGCAGGACCAAGATCCGGCGTGTTGTCCTGGCCGGACGCAGCAGTCACTACTGTTCAAATTGTCAAAAATAGACATAATAGAACGATTTAAATTTGGAACCGACTACCGAGTCATTCATCATGAATAAAATCTCAATTGGAGTGGACCTCGGCGGCACGAACTTGCGCATCGCAGCCGTGGACGAGCAAGGCGCGCTCATCGAAAAAGTCACGCTCGGCACCAAGGTTCGCCTGGGACGCGATCACGTCATCGACGACATGTGCGACGCCGTCCAGCGCCTGGGGGAGAAATACAGGAACTCCGCCCCACTGTTGGGGATCGGCATCGGTGTCCCCGGCATCATCGATATGCAGACTGGCGTAGTGCGTGAATCGCCCAACCTGCCGGACTGGGTCAACTATCCCGCTCGCGCCGCGATTGAGGAGCGCCTGAAGACCGTTGTGATCCTCGAAAACGACGCCAACGTCGCGGCGCTCGGAGAAAAATGGCTGGGTGCGGCCAAGGATTATTCCGACGTGGCCATACTGACCCTCGGTACCGGCGTGGGCGGCGGATTGGTCATGGGCGGCGCGATCTGGCGCGGCGCGAATGGTATGGCCGGGGAGTTCGGGCACACGACCGTTGAGCCGGACGGGCACCCTTGCGGGTGCGGGAATCGAGGATGCCTGGAACAATACGCTTCGGCGACGGCAGTGGTCCGGATGGCGCGGGAAGCGATCGCGAACGACGCCGCGTCGGCGCTGGCACGTACTGCCAACTCCGACCCGGAGTTCAGCGCGAAATCGATTTACAATCTCGCCATCCAAGGCGATGAGGATGCGCGCCGCATTTTCCGCTCCGTAGGCCGTTGTTTGGGAATTGTGCTTTCGTCGCTGGTGAATTCCCTGAACCTGCCGATTTACGTGATTGGCGGGGGCGTGTCGAGCGCGTGGGAGGCTTTTGCGCCTTCAATTTTCGAGGAGTTGCGGCGGCGCTCCATCGTGTACGCCGCCACCGCGCCGCCCGATTCCTCGGCCCACAAAGAGGGCGCGTCCGCGCACGTGGTGGCTGGTCCCGGCCACAAGACCATCGTCACCCGCGCCCTTTTGGGGAGCGATGCCGGCTTGTACGGCGCGGCCCGTCTGCCCATGGTTGCGGAAGCAAGGCGCTAGGCATTTCTCGCTTTGCCATATATGGAGTCGGGAACGGGTAGGGCACGGCTTCAGCCGTGCCGTTAGGAGCCACAATGGGTTCCGGCTTTAGCCGCTGAGGGTGCGCGCCCTACACACCATTACGGCAGCTGTCTGTGGTCCCGGCAACCATGGGATTCGCTTTAATGGTGCCGGCGCTTCGGTGCGGGCGATTTCGGCGCTCGCGACAAGTGCGACGGTCTAGGTGAGCGCAATGATTTCGATGATCGCGGCGATTTTGGTGCGCGAAGGGAAGCAGGAGCGCTGGGCGGAAGAGAAATTTTCGGTCCGGACGCAGCGGTTTTCAGTTTTGCCACTTCCAGCAGAGTAAGGTTGCGCCAATCTCCCGGCGGCACGTCGAGGGCGAGGGGACCGTACTGCACGCGCCGGATTTTCTCCACGTGGTGTCCTACTTCTTCAAACATTTTTCGGACTTGGCGGTTGCGGCCTTCAATGATGGTCACTTCGAGCCACGGGTTATCGCCTTCGCGGATCAGGCGAATTTTCGCCGGAGCCGTGCGCACGCGGCGGCCGCCTTTTTCCGCGATAGAAACTCCGCGGCGAAGCTTGTCGAGCTTGGCCTCGTCGGGCTGGCCGGCGACTTTCACGACGTAAGTTTTCGCCACGTTAGACGACGCTTTCATCAAAGCATTAGCCAGTGCGCCGTCGTTGGTCATCAGCAGCAAGCCTTCGCTGGCCCAATCCAGACGCCCCACCGGATACACGCGTCCTTTCACTCTCTGCACCAGGTCCATCACCGTGGGACGCTTTTTCTCATCGCTGACCGTGGTCACATATCCTTTGGGCTTGTTCAGCGCGACGTAGGTGTAACGTTCGGGCCCCTGCAGCAGTTTGCCATCCACGCGGATGTGGTCTCGTTCGGGATCGGCCTTGGTGCCGAGTTCGGTGACCACCTGCCCATTGACCAGCACGCGGCCGGAGACGATCAGAGCTTCGGCTTTGCGGCGGGACGCGACTCCGGCAGCGGCGATAATTTTTTGCAGACGCTCGGCTGGCATGGATAGCTACTCCGGTTTGGTGCTGGCGGGCGTTTCGTTTTCTTCGGCAGTGCGTTCGGGATGACTTTGGGTGCCCCACCCAAGCCCTGCTTGGGTGGGTGTTTCTCCCGCCGAAGCGGACGGCGAATTCGAAACCGTCTCCACCAACACGCTCTCGCTCGGAAGCAGGTCGCTCTGGAACGACTCCGCCAGCAGCTTCTCGAATTCCTCCATGCTGGGCAGCTCGTTGATGTCCTTAAGCCCGAAGCGCAGCAGAAATTCCTTGCTGGTTTTGTACAGAATGGGGCGTCCGATTACGGCCTTTCTGCCCGCCGTCGTGATCAGCTTGCGATCGAGCAGGGTGGCGATGACCCCGCCGGAATCGACGCCGCGGATTTCGCTGATCTCAGGCACCGTGACCGGTTGTTTGTAGGCGACGACGGCAAGAGTTTCGAGCGCCGGGAGCGATAGGCGGAAAGGCGGTTTCAGGCTCTTGGCGAACGCACGCACCACGTCGTGCTGCTCGGGCTTGGTGGACATGCGGTATCCGCCGGCAACTTGGCGGATTTCGATTCCGTGGCCCGCGCCAGAGTAATCCGCGACGAGCTCTTCAAGCGTGCCGCGGATACGCGACTTGATTTCCGCGGGATCGATTCCTGGAGTCTCCGCAAGCAGCGACTCTTTCACCAGCGAAAGAATCTGTTCAAGCGAAATGGGAGTTTCCGCCGCGTAAATGATGGCTTCGAGTTGGGCTTTGAGGCTCATAGAAATGCGGTCACTCGATATTAAACCAGCGGACCGGAAAGGCTATCCCTTATCTACAGCCTCATCGAGGAGTGTTCCTCTTCCCCTCAAGCCAATCAACGAATATTTTCAACTCATCAAAGCGGGAGCGTGGAAGGAGGATGCGACCGTTAGCCAAGAAGATCCGATCCGGTCCCGGAAACTTCGAGTTAGGCGGTATCTGCAACTCTTCGGCTGCAGGAGTTGATCCACCGTCGTACGGCAGGAACTCTTCATCCTCAAGAACGAGCCCTGACCCGTTCCAGATACGGCAGTGGACGCCTTGCCCCGCCTTTGCAGACGTGCATTGCTGCCACCAGCCAGTCTTCGCGCCTCTAGCGAAAACTGCATCGGCGGACACGCCCTCCGGTGGAACCGCATCCGGTTTGCGAGTGCATGCAGAGCTGAGAAGCAGTGCAAGGACGAGGCTCAGCTTATTGAACACAGTTGCCCATCCCTAGATTGTAGGCAGCGCCTTTGTTCTTCATCTCCAATCATCACGCACGGCGGCCTGCTCAGTCATTACCTCTTCGAAGTGGGAATGCTTGCGCACCAGCACTTCGCCGAAGACGTGGTCCTGCCGCACTTGGATCGCCTGCAACCGCACCAGTTCGAGCAGCGCCAGAAACATGCAGACCAGCGCCGGCCGCGACGGCACATTGCGGAGAATCTGCTTCAGGCGAATGGGGCGATCTTCGAGGGCGAGCCGGCGGTGCAGGTACTGGATCATCTGGCCCACGGTTACGGTCTCTTCGTCCACTTCCAGAATTGGCCGGTTGCGCGCCCGGTCCAGGATCTGCTGGAAGGTCTTGACCAGGTCGATCACATCGGCGGCAAGCTCGGGCTCGGTGCCTTCGGCGTCCACGAACTCTCGGATCGCCGGATTGCTGAGCACCGCATCCTCAATCTGCTGCTTCTGCAGCAGCATTTGTGCCGCCGATTTGAACTTTTCGTGCTCGAGCAGCCGGTTGACGAGTTCGTTGCGCGGGTCCTCCAGCGCGTCGGCGGGAGCGAGCGGATCGCGCGGCAACAACATCTTCGACTTGATGTGAATCAACACCGCCGCCATGTAGATGAACTCGGAGGCGACATTCACGTCGAGTTCGCGTATGCGCTCGACGTAGGTGAGATACTGCGCGGTGATTTTGGCAATGGGAATGTCGTAGATGTTGATGTCCTGCTTGCGGATCAGGTCGAGCAGCAGGTCAAGCGGGCCTTCATAGATTTCGCCGAGCGCGATAGCGAACGGGAAATCGCTGGCGTCTTCTTGCGCGGACCTGGCGGCCGACCCGGGCGGAGCCCCGCCGCGCCCAGAAGCCCCGACTGGCGCCTGTTCTGATATGGGTTGAGACAAATCCGTCACTTCGTGGAATCCTTCGCCGGCTCAGAGTTCAGAGTATCGTTCGGACGATCGCTCAGGCTGTCGTTCGGACTATCGTTCGAACTATAGTCGAGACCCATCGCCTTCCGCACTTCGTCCATCGTGGTGCCTGCGACCTCACGAGCGCGGGCCGAGCCCGCTTCCAGAATATCCCAGGCGAGGCGCGGATTGTCCTCGTATTTTTTTCGGCGCTCCTGCATGGGGTTGAGGATCTTCACCAGGGCATCGGCGACCCAGCTCTTGCACTCAATGCAGCCGATTCCAGCCGAGCGGCAGCCTTCGTACACTTTCGCCATCGTTTCTTTGCTGCTGAATATTTTGTGCAGATCGCCGACGGGACAAACATCCGGGTCACCGGGATCGGTGCGCTTGATGCGCTTGGGATCGGTGACCATCGTCTTCAACTTCTGCCGGACCACGGGCTCGGGATCGGTAAGCATGATCGCATTGTCGTATGACTTCGACATCTTGCGCCCGTCGGTGCCCGGCAGGCGGGGCGCGGGCGTGAGCAGCGCCTGCGGTTCCGGGAAAACGACTCTGGGGAAAATGTAATCGGTATCCGGCGTTATTTTGCTTCCACTGGAAATCAGAAGGTCCCTCTGATTTTGTGTCAAGCTGTTCGTCTCGGTCACCACCGGCTGCGCGTACGCGTAGAATGCATTGAACCGCCGCGTGATTTCGCGGGTCAGTTCAACGTGCGCCACCTGGTCTTCGCCGACCGGAACGACGTCCGCCTTATAGATCAGAATATCCGCCGACTGCAGTACGGGATAACCGAGAAATCCGTATGTGCCCAGGTCTTTCTCCTTGATGTTTTCCCGCTGCTCTTTGTAGGTCGGGACGCGTTCCAGCCAGCCGAGGGGAGTAATCATCGAAAGCAGCAGATGCAATTCCGCATGCGTCGGCACATGCGACTGGATGAACATCACACATTTCGCGGGATCAAGTCCCGCCGCCAGCCAATCGAGCAGCACGTCGACCACATTTTCTTTCAGACGCGATGGGTCCGCGTAGTCGGTGGTCAGCGCGTGCCAGTCGACGATAACGAAGAAGCAGTCGTACTCGTCCTGCATGCGGACCCAGTTTTCAAGCGCACCAACGTAGTTTCCCAGGTGAAGTTTGCCGGTTGGGCGCATTCCGCTCAGCACGCGTTTCTTGTTGGAAGGAGTTGTCATTCAGAATTTCACCAGCATCGAACGATAAAAATCGATAAACGGGCGGATCAAGCTCCAGAGCAGTCCTCCGCCCAGGTACACCAGCGCCAGTAGTGCGAAGAAGCCGATGCGGTCAAAAACCATGCGCGCCGAATCCGGCAGGAAATGCCGCAACACGTGGCTGCCATCGAGCGGCGGGACTGGAATCAGGTTGAAGACCGCCAGAACGATGTTGATGATCATGAGCGCATACAGCAGCATGGCGACGGGCGTCAACGCGGAATCGGAAGCAGCGCCGCTGAAGCCACCCTGCAATCCCAGAGAGAGGATCAGCGCATGTCCAGAGGCGGAAGAAAGCGAGATGCCGCCCAGCAACAGAAGTGCCCCCGTGGCGACGACGAAGTTGCTGACCGGACCGGCCACCGAGGTCAGAATGTCGTCCATCACGGGATGGCGAAAATTCCGTGGGTCCACCGGTGTGGGCTTGGCCCAGCCGAGCAATGGGATGCCGCTGATCGCGGCGACCAGCGGCAGTATGATCGTGCCAAACAGATCGATGTGACGAATCGGATTCAGCGATACCCTTCCCAACATGCGAGCCGTCGGATCGCCACAGCGGGACGCGGTCCAGGCATGGGCGGACTCGTGCACGCTGATCGCGAACAGGAAGGCGATCATCTGATAAAGAATTTCAACGATTCTCGGCGTCATTGGCGAACATTGATTTGGCGAACCCTGATTCTAACAAAGGCTGGAAATTGCGGAGGCAGGAGTTCGTTAGTGATCCCATTCCGTGTTACTGGGCTGCGAGCTTCGAGCTGCGAGACAACCGGTTTTGTTCGAAGCTCGCGGCTCGAAGCTCGCAGCCCAGTAACACGGAAAAGCCCACTAACGAAAAGAGTCTATTGCCCGGCGCGCATGGGCGATACGATAAGTGGGCCGCTGCCGGCTCGTTTCTTGCCGTCGCCCTTGTCGTGCTGGTAGAGCAGCGAGAGAGCGCCTTCGCCGGACGTAGTCGCGGCGGCGAGTTCCGCGGCCAGACCCTGATAGGAGCGGCCGATGTCGTGATTCCCCTGCGCGGCCACCGGATTGCCCTTGTCAATCGCCGGCCCGATGACCTGGAAGTTGTTGGGCACCTTCCATAGCACCTTACAATTGGTGGCTTTCTCCACATCCTCGTCGGTGAAGCCGGGAATCTTCTTATAACGGTTGAGCACGACCCGCAGGCGATCGCGGCCCGCTCCTTCCTGCAGGAACGCCTGAATCCGGCCAGCGCTCCACAGGGATACGACATCGGTCTGCGCCACCAGCAGCACGGCGTTCGAGAGATCGCAGATCATCTGCATCGTGCCATCCATCCGCCCTGAGCAATCGAGCACCACGAAGTGATACTGGTTTACCAGCAGGTCGAAGAGGCGAGCCAGTTCCGACGCGTTCGGGAAACTGTTGTGCGGTTGCTGCGCTCCGGCCAGCAGATGCAGGCCATTGCGATAGGGCGTCATCAGGCCATCGAGCAGCGAACCGTCCATGCGATGCAGGTTCTGCAAGGCATCGATCAGCGTGAATTGAGGCCGCAGATTCATTTGCAGGGCAGCGTGGCCGATGGGGGCGAAATCCACCAGCACCGTGCGCCCGTGAGCCTCCTGCAATGCGACCGCCGTATTCACCGCGACGGTGGTGGCGCCGGCTCCGCCCTTGGCGTTTAGAAAAGTGAAGACCCGGGCCTTACTCGAACTGCGTTGCGCGCGGCTCAACGTGGCCGTGAAGCGCGTGAAGGCTTCGATCAAGGCCTCGCGGCTGGCGCCATGATCCAGAAATTCGCGCGCCCCGGCTCGCATGGCGGAAACAATGTTCGTGGGCTGGTTCATTTCGCCCACGGCAAAAATTGTGACTTCGGGAAGGCTGGTGTGGATCAGTTCGATGGTGCGGATGGCGCGCTGCGGATTCTGAGGATCGATGTTCACCAGGACAACTTCGGTGTGCTGATCCTGCAATTGACGCAAAACGGCATCGCTCGGTCCCGCCGGCAAACCGACATGGCTCAGCACCGTGCGGGCCAGATTAGTGCTCTCCACACGGCTATTCAGTACGACAGATTGTTCGCGGTCTTCAGTGAGGAGGGCAACGGCGATCCCGGGCATGGCTCGATTCTCTGCGTTCATTATCATGTTACGAACTTCCAGTGTCGGGGCCAAATGACCTTCGTAATCGAAGGACACCTCAGACGAAGCGGCGGATCGCCAGCAGGTTCCTCAATCAGTGGGAGACAACCCTCAAGACTACTGGGTTGCCTAATTGTAAGGCAAAGCCCAGAGATTGAAAAGACAGAGAAGTCTTAACTCTTGGGTTAGTCCGAGTTCCCGACTACGCCCAACGGGGTAGGTCAGGCTTGCGAGTTTCTCTTCTTTTCAAGAATCGCCGAGGATACCCAGAACCAGACGAGGCTTACCACCAGTATCGCGAAAAAGAGCTTCAGTTTTAGGGTCATGGCAAAGACAGCCAGTGCCACCGCGAATCCCCAATACCAGGATTCCGCCTTGAATCCTTCAGTCCATCGGGCGGGGTTTCCGGCGGAAGGGATGCGCGGCCCGAGAGCAGGCCACAGGCGCGGCACCGCTTTTCGGTAGCCTTCATACCGTTCGCCCTGATGCGCTTGCAGTTCGTCTTCTTCTCGCAGGATCAGACGGTAGCAGAACCCGAGCATTGCCAGCACGGCGACGAAAAACCCGACCCGGCTCATCATCGAACCGAAGGCGATGGACATCAACACATTGGCGAAGTACAGCGGATTCCGGACCCGCCTGTAAGGCCCATCGGCAACCAGCGAGTCCGTCTTCACTTCGGCCCCATACACAATTCTCGCGTGCAGATACGACGAACTCCAGGTGCGGATGAGAGCGGCCACAAACAGCAAAAGTGCGGCCAAAGCAAAAAGGAGACGAGCGACGAGATCCGCATCCAGTCGCAACTTGGGCCCCATCCAGTTGGCCAATGCGGCGGTCGAATTTTGAGGGTCCAAGAAGTAGAGCGGAAACGACAACCCAAGGATCATCCCGAAGACCAGCGCTCGGTTCGTGAATTCCCAATTGGTCGCTCTCATAGGTAAAGAACGATTGAAGAAAGATTATTTAAGAAAGATTAAAGATTGAAGAAAGATTGAAGCAAAATAGATTGAAGCAAAAAAGATTGAAGCAAAAAAGATAGACCCAGGCCTCGGAAATGTCCTCAGCGCAGTATCGGGCCCGAAGTCGCTCCTGCGGCGCTCGCGACCGAAACTCGCACGAATTGGCAGATGGCCTCGTCGGAGGGCAGGTACTGATAGGAATCGAGTTGCACGGCGATCCCGGTTCGCTGACCTGCCGGCGAATGACCGGCGGAGCGCAACACCCGCCCACGACACCGAACCGGCATGTTTTCCCCCAAAGTGATTTCCGCGGGCATGGTAAAAGTCAATTCCACCACCGCTCCTGCCGGAAGCTCCGTCTCGGCGTAAAAGAAAATTCCACGGCCGCTCAAATTCTGAGCAAATCCGGGTACAGTCCGTCCCTCGAAGTGAACCGCCAACGGCAGGTGCAGTTCGAAACGCTGCGCGCCTCGTCGTTCTAGATCTAGATGATGTTCCAGACGATTAGGATCTTCGCTCATCGTTTCATCCTTCCCTTATCCGATGCTCTCAAAGCGGTCACGCTTAACTCTATCGCGGATCGAACCGGCGGGGAAGTTCCAAGTCGTTGCTGAGCTGTGGAAATCTGCAGAATCGAGTCATGGACTCAATGATTCAATGACTCAATGATTCAATGCCTCAATGACGCAATGTCTCCTCTGCCGGCCGGTTGCCGTCATCCGAAAGATGTGAAAAAGTTCTAAAAGAGTGACTGATGCCCGAAGAGAAAAATTCCGCCACAGCTGAAGAAGCGGCTGGGAAAGCCGCGCGCCTGCCGAAATGGGCCACGACCCTGCGCGCCCTCCGCCACCGCAATTTTCAGCTCTTCTTCGGCGGACAACTTATCTCTCTCATCGGCACCTGGATGCAGACGGTAGCCCAGGCGTGGCTCGTCTACCGCATGACGAAATCGGCCCTGCTGCTGGGAAGCGTCGGATTTGCCAGCCAGATTCCCGTCTTCCTCGTCGCGCCTTTCGGAGGCATCACCGCCGACCGCGTCAATCGCCAGCGGTTGGTAATCGCCACCCAGATCGCTTCCATGATCCTCGCGGGAATTCTGGCTGCGCTCACGCTAAGCGGACGCGTCCATGTGTGGCACATCTTCGTGCTGGCGGCCCTGCTCGGAGTGGTGAACGCCTTCGACATTCCCGGTCGGCAGTCCTTCCTCGTCGACATGGTCGGCAAAGAGGACCTGATGAACGCCATAGCCCTGAATTCCTCGATGTTCAACGGCGCGCGCGTAATCGGCCCGGCCATCGCGGGAATTCTGGTGGCGAGAATCGGCGAAGGCTGGTGCTTCGCCGCCAATTCAATCAGCTACATCGCCGTGATCGTCGGCCTGTCTCTGATGCACGTGCACTGCGCCCCGCGCGCCAGCGAACATTCGCCGATTGAAGACATCATCGAGGGCTTTCGCTGGGTCAACCACACCCGGATCATTCGTGCGCTGCTGTTGCTGCTCGGCCTGGTGAGCCTGGTCGGTATGCCCTACACCGTGCTGATGCCGATCTTCGCCGACAAAATTCTGCACGGCGGCGCCCGCGGCCTCGGCATCCTGATGGGCGCCACCGGCGTAGGCGCGCTCTTCGGCGCCTTGACCCTAGCCGCTAAGACCGGAGTGAAAGGGCTCGGACGGTGGGTGTCATTCTCCTGCGCGAGCCTCGGCATCAGCCTGTTTCTTTTTTCGTTCTCGACCTCATTCTGGTTGTCAGCCGTGCTCCTGTTGCCCGCCGGCTACTCCATGATGTTGCAGATGGCCTGCTCGAACACGCTGATCCAGACCATGGTCCCCGACCAGCTCCGCGGCCGCGTCATGTCCGTCTATTCGATGATGTTCATGGGGATGGCTCCCTTCGGAGCTTTCTTTGGCGGAGCCTTGGCCCACCGCATCGGCGCACCCATCACGGTCGCCACCGGAGGAGTGGCCTGCGTCCTCGGCGCCATCTGGTTCGGACGCGCCCTGCCCGAACTCCGCATCGAAGCCCGCCGCCTAATCGTCGCCCAAGGCCTGGCCGCCGGCGAACCCGCCCAAGAACTGAACGCGCAACCGGTGGAAGAGTGACGTACAGCGTGTTTTATAAAACGGTTCTTTGAAGGCGCGCGGCTATTAACGACAAATGAAACCAGCGCGCGAACCTGGGGCATCGAGCGCTTAGAATGGACGAAGGCGTCCTTGATAGGCTTGTGCCAGACGGGTTAGCCAACGTTCAAAGAACGACTCCGCGTTCTCGTCGTCGATCAGAGTGGGGCCGAATTCAACCTCGATCGCATGCATTCCTGGACCAGCAGCCCTGTCCGCTTCTCCATATATGTCATTCCCGAGATTCTGAATTTGAAAAGGTCCGACCAGAGGCCCTGCAGACAGCGCGTGCCGTCTATACGCGACCTCATACCAACGATATCCCGGGTGTGTTCGCAGTTCCATGTACCAAAGCGTTGCTCCATGGCTCCACTCGTGAGGCGCTCCTTGGCGGACTTGGACCTGACCTATCGCTAACACGTTCCATTTCGCATTCGGAAATAGGGCGTTTGGTGGAGTTCCCCCTTGTAATTCAATGGCCAGTTGGGCCTGCCCCATCGCTATATTCAGCTTCCCCGGTTGCGGCGCGTGGATTCTTGCTTCTGGAGCATTCTGGCGGGCCAGATCTTTCAATCTGGCGATGATAACGAGGAGAATATCTTCGCCTGTATCAATCAGTGCGTTACGTTCCGCATTCTTGCGGCGTTCGCGTTCAGCCTCCGCCGCGGCGGCCGACACCCGTTCTGCCTCTATTGCATTGACACCTTGGAGGGCTGCCATGGCAGGCGTGGAGGGCGCTGGATTCGTAAATACGTCACTGAGCACCGCGATCACCCGGTCTATCGGGGGCCTGCCGCTTTGCGGTTTACGGAGGCTGGCACTGAAGATCGCACGCAGGCGTGCATCTGCGCTCATTAGCACTGGTGGGTTCTCTGACGTGTGCTGCCGCTGGAAATCCGTTCTTGTCGGGCCGGGGAATGGTGGTTCTCCCCGCAGCAAAAGATATGCCACGCATGAAAGCGCATACACATCGGTAGCGTGGGTCGCGTGTTCACCTGTCCACTGTTCCGGTGCAGCATACGGCGGTGATAAGAAACCCCGAACGGTGTTGACCGATGTTGCGTCTTCAACGAACCGGGCAATCCCGAAGTCGGCTATCTTCCATCTGCCTTCGTGGCGCAGCACGTTACCCGGCTTGAGGTCACGATGGATCAGGCCTTCAACTTCCTTGAGGCCCTTGGCAATTTGCCTGAGAATATCTATCGCTTCAGCGGAGGGTGGTATCCCCCGCCCCGTCAATTCCTCGGCAAGACTCCGTTCGGCCCGAGGCATCACCACAAAATAAGCCCCGCCCTCGGAATCTTCGCCGGAGTCGAGCACTGCAACAACATGCTCGAATGACTTGCCCGCAAGCTCATCCGCGATCTTTAGCTCGCGATGAGCCGCTTCACCGGCCGTGACTTTTAATCTTTTGACGGCAACCGGCTTCCCCGCCTGATCTTTCCCCTCGAATACCTCCCCAAACCCTCCTGGCGGACCGAGAGGCCGAACAGGATCGTAAAACCACTCGCCACGGGGAAGGCGAATTCTGACCCATGGATCAGCAGGACACATATCAAATTCCTCAATTCTCAATTATCTAGGCAGGCTGGTGGTAGCTCACCTATCCGCGGGCAGTATAACTCTGGAGATGAGCAATTAGTTTCAATCTTGTTCTACTGGGCTCACCGCTCGCCTTTTCAAGCGCTTCCGTTGAGGCGGTCATGTCAGATTAGCGGCGCATATTAGCTAGCGAAAAATCACCGTTACACTCATTAATGGATCGTGATAACGAGTCGGTGCCCCGTCCAGGCTCTCGCTTGGGCGGGTCCTTTGATTTTTTTTCATCACAAACAACCTGTACCGCCATCACAGACTTCTCAACCACCCCGTGCGAAAATCGCTTTGCTTAGGGCAGGTTCGAGCTGTGCCCGTCTCCAGAGACGGCACGAGAAGCCGTACGGCACCCGCTTCGCTAGTGGCTCTTTGATAACTAAATTTGAAGCAACAGGCCAGTGTCACTTTTCCCAAAATGGTGCCCCAAAACAGGAATTTTGGCCCAAAATCGAGCTAACTCCTTATCCCGGAATATTTTGAAAATAAGTCCTTTGGGCCCTAGATTTTGGCGGAGAGATTCCCCTTAACCCCATGATTCCACTAGCGAGAGGGGAGGGGGGTGGTGGTAAACACGGGCTAATACCTTCCTAGTTAACGGGGCAAGGAAACAAGCAAGCGCCTCGGCAAAAATCCCCGCCTCTACTAAGAGTTAAGCTTGTACGCGCCGTCTGGCAACCCCGTAATCCGAATTCCGCCGTGCCCTTTGTGCCGGATGTTGAGGCCGATCAGCAGCGCGGTGATCTGCTCGACGATGCGCGCGTTCTCTAGCTTCCCGCCGTCAATCGCTCGCACGCCCGCGATCTTCGCCGCGAGTTCCATTGCAACCTGCGTGGCATTGGGATCGTCGCTGCATACGATCACGTCGCATTCCACATCTTCGTTGCTGTTAAGCACGTCCGCCGAAACGTTCTGGAATGCCGCCACAACGGAGACGCCATTCGGAACAAGTTCAGCAGTCTGTTGCGCCGCCGAACCTTGCCACACGCCGATGGTGCGGCTGGCGCGTCCGCCCAGGCTCGCAGCCAGCGGAACGGTGGCATCAATCAGAATGCTGCCCGGACGAATTGCAGGCTTCAACTGCTTCAGCAGCGCGGCCTGCCCTTCGAACGGCACGGTGAGCACCAGCAGATCGCTGGCGGCGCAGGCTGCGGAATTCTCCATTCCGGAAACTTGAGCGTTTGCGCCCGCTCGCTCGCGGATTGTTTCTGCCGTCTGCTGCGCCCGCGCGGCATCGCGCGAGCCGATGATGATGGTCTCTCCCGCGCGCGCCCAGCGCAACGCCAGGCCCGTACCAGCCGGGCCAGTGCCCCCGATGATTGCGATGGCGCGGCTCATGCGATCTTTCATGCGAACTTTCATGCGAAGTCCGGCGCCTGCGTACGTTCTATAGCGACTCCAGAGTTGCCGTGGCCAACGGCCGAGCTGCGCTCGGCCTGGACGGGCGAGGACGCCCGTCCCTCCACGAGCGGCAACTTGATTTTCAGGCGCGAATATTTTGTGTTGCGCTCGGCGGGAATGCGCCCGATCTCCCGAATCAACGCCTGGAAATCTTCTGGACTGGTGTACTGGCCTGCGGTCGCTCCCGCTTCGCGCGAAATATTTTCTTCCATCAGCGTTCCGCCGTAGTCGTTGGCGCCGGCATGCAGGCAGAGCTGCGAAAGTTTACGGTTCAGCTTCACCCACGAAACCTGGATGTTATGAATCGAGCCGGCGAGCAAAATTCTGGCGAGCGCGTGAATCTTGAGGTGTTCGGCGAGCGTCGGTCCCGAGCGCGCCAGTCCCTGCTGGAACAAAAGCGTGTTCTGGTGCACAAAGCCAAGCGGCACGAACTCAGTGAAGCCTCCAGTCTCCGACTGAATCTGCCGCAGCAATGACAGCTGCCGTACCCAGTGGCCGGGCGTTTCCCTGTGCCCGTACATCAGCGTCGAAGTGCTCGGGATGCCACACGCGTGCGCGGTGCGGATCACCTCTTGCCATTGCGCCGACGAGAGTTTGTTGCGCGACAGCACCTGACGCACTTCGTCATCCAGAATCTCAGCCGCTGTGCCCGGCAGCGTGTCCAATCCGTTATCGCGCAGCATCATCAGATAGTCGCGCAGCGGCATGCCGGTCAGTTCCACGCCATACACAATTTCCATTGGAGAAAACGCGTGGATGTGCATGCCCGGCACCGCATTCTTCACGGCGCGCAGAATGTCGCGATAATAAAATGGCGGCAGATCGCGCGGCAGCCCGCCTTGAATGCAGACTTCGGTAGCGCCCACTTCCCACGCCTCTTTACTCTTGCGCCCCATTTCTTCGAGCGAATGAAAATAGGAGTCAGCTTCGCGCGGCCCGCGGCTGAACGCGCAAAACTTGCACCCCACGAAACAGATGTTGGTGAAATTGATATTGCGATTGACCACGTAGCTGACGATGTTACCGGCCAGTTCGCGCCGAAGGGCATCCGCGGCCACCAGCAGTGCGAATAGGTCCGCACGATTGCAGTCCGAACCATCGCGGTCCGCACCGTCGCAGTTCGCCAGGGCGTAGCGTTCCTCGTCCCGCAGACATGCTCCGTCCTGTGTTTCCAACACGCGCTCCAAGGCGCTGCGAATTGCGATAGAAGCCTGTGGCGCGACCTGGTCCCAGGTCAGCGCGGGGAATTGCTCGAGTTCTGAAGCCTGCCAAGCCATAACATTCTCCTATCGAACCCTTATCGGAAAAGATCGTTCTTCGCGGGCCGGATCAGCGCCCGCGCCCCACCGCTTCCGCGTTGGTAAGCATAGCCGCGAATGATGCACGCGGGCGTGCCAGCCAGCTTGCCGCAAACCAATCCCGCCGCACAAGCCAGTTCGTCCGCGACCGCGTCCACCGTCGCGTGCAGCGAGTAGCCGTGCGGATCGCGACGTCCTCGGTAGTCGATCAGAGGCCGTATCCCGGCGACGCCAATCGCCACTTCCGTCAAGCCTTCCCGCCATGGACGCCCGAAACTATCGCTGACGATGACCGCGATCTCGATCCCCAGCTGCTTCTTCAACTCCCGCCGCAACCGCGCCGCGGAACGATCCGGATTCACCGGCAGCAACAGCGCGTGCCGCCCACCATCCACGTTCGACACATCCACGCCGCTGTTCGCGCAGACGAACCCATGCTTGGTCTCGGTGATCAGCACGCCGCGCTTTCGCCGTACGATTCGACGACTCTCGCGCAGCGCCAATTCACAGACGCGCGCATCGAGCCCATAGCGTCGCGCCCAAACCCGCGAAGCCGCCGAGGGCCGGATCTCATCCAGCGCGACCAGCGCGCCTTCCGCCTTCGAAACAACTTTGTGCTTCACCACCAGGATGTCGCCATCCTGAAAGCGCAACCCCAGGCTGCGCGCCGCCGCCAACAACCGTGCGCACAGCGATTCTCCGGCGCGGATTTCTCCGCTGACGGCGAGCGGAAGAATGCGAATCTCCCCGGCGCACTTGGATCTCGTCATGTGAACGATGCTTTCATAACTGCCGCTCTAGTGCCGTGACCGTAGCGCCGCCGTCTCGGCGGCTGTCCGGCGGGCGTCCCCGCCCGCCGCGCCGAGGGCGAGAAGTCCTCGGGCAGCCGGCAGGATGCCGGCGCTACAATTTCAGGTTCCAGCTTCGCACCAGCTTCTGCGCTCGCCGTTCGCCGCTGGCAGCCGCCAGTTCGCGGAGATCTTCGGGACGATCGACATCCCGCGCAATGCCCGGCAGTTCGAGCACAACACAAGGCAGGCCCGTTGCCTTCGCCGCGGCCAGGTGCGGCAGGAAGCTGTCGTTGCCGAAGCGAAGCGGAAACAGATCGCCCGGAGATCGCCAGGCTGCATTCGTGCCGCGCCCCGCCGCGTCCGGCACCAGCACCGCGCCACCGGGAGGCGCGCTGTCCACGATCTTCTGCAGTTCCGAACTGTCGATCAAAGGAATATCCGCCGGAACCACCAGGGTGCTGTCTGCTCCACGCTTTCTGCACACCGCCGTTGCCATCTCGATGGCGCTGGTCTCTCCCGAGTTGTCGTCGGCAACGACTTCAAAATTGAAACGCGCCGCCAAGTCGCGCGCAAACGAATCGTTCGTCACCACCGCAACGGCGGGTCGATTTTGCCACCGCGCCAACGCTTGCAGCACGTCCTCGCACATCGCCTGCGCCAGCGCAAAACGTTCTCCCGGACTCAAGATTGAGGACAGCCGCTGCTTGGCGTCAACGAGGTTTTTTACGGGAACCAAAATCATGGCCGCTCCACCGCAGCCTGAGCCGACGCAGGTTGCATCGCCGCCTCCAGGACGCTCTTTGCCAGTGCGATTCTATCTTCGTTCTTGCGCATGATGGTCGGAGTGCAATGCACACGCATGCCGGTCTTGCGCAACTCTTCGGCAGCTGACGCGTCCTCGGAATCAACCACCAGCAGATCGAGGAAGTCGCGATAGCAGTCGGCAATGCCGGCAATCGATACGGCGAAGCCTTGCGCCGCCATGAGCGCCCCCGCCGGTCCGCTGACAGCGGCTCCTCCCACAATCGGGCTCACCGCCGCAATGCGGGCGCGGCTTTCGCGCAGTGCTTCGCGAATTCCCGGTACGGCGAGAATCGGACCGATGCTGGACACCGGATTACTCGGCGCCAGTAGCACAAGATCTGCCGAGCGGATCGCCGCGATTACTCCCGGCGCCGGTTCCGCATCCGAGGCGCCGGCAAACCGCACCGATTCCACTGGATCCTGGTACCAGCGCTGGACAAAATATTCTTCAAAGCTCAAGTCTCCCGCCGGAGTCAACACCCGCGTCTCCACGCGCGAATTGCTCATCGGCAGGATGCGCGCCTTGATTCCAAGCCGAGCCGCCATCTCGGACGTGGCGTCACTGAGCGTCTTGCCGTCGGCCAGCAGCTTGGAACGGAAAATGTGCGTGGCCAGATCGCGATCGCCGGCGTGAAACCAGGTTGGTTGTCCCAGTTGTCCCATCGCATTCAAGCAAAAAAAAGTGTCGCCCTTCACGCCCCACCCGCGCTCCGGGCTCAGTTTGCCCGCCAGCATGTAAGTGATGGAATCGAGATCGGGCGAAACGTACAATCCCCACCACATCAGGTCGTCGCCAGTATTCACGACGATCGTCAGTTCTTCCGGACGAACGATCTGCCGCAGTCCATCCACGAACTTGGCGCCGCCCGTGCCCCCGGTCAGAACCGTGATCATGCTGCCCTCCGAGCGTAGCCCGCAGCGTCCGCAGCGGCGCTCAGGCGCTGCGCCAGCAAATCGCTCGGTGCAGCCGATTGTTCCGCGAACTCTCTTGCGAACTTTTTTGCGAACTCTCCTGCAAACTCTGGATAGACCGGCAACCGCTGGCGCAACTCGAATCCTTTCGCCTCGGTCCGCCGTCGCAATTCGTCCAGATGCGGCCAGGGCTTTTCCGGATTAATAAAATCCGGCGTCAGCGGCGAGACTCCGCCCCAGTCATTGATGCCGCCATCGAGCAGATCGGCATAGTGCAAACCAACGCTCGGATCGGAGAGATTCGGCGGCGCTTGAATGTTCATCTGCGGCATCAGGAGGCGCGCCACGGCCAGCGTGCGAAGCATCTCTCCGCGGTCCGGTTCGGGCCAGTGTGCCATCGGCGTTCCACTCTTGGCGCGAAAGTTTTGCACGATCACTTCCTGAATGTGCCCGTACTTCTCATGCAAGTCGCGAATCGCGACCAGCGCATCCACGCGCTCTTCCCGAGTCTCGCCAATTCCAATCAGAATTCCTGTAGTAAACGGAATCTTCCGCCGCCCCGCATCCTCAATTACTCGCAGGCGCTTAGCCGGTTCTTTGTCGGGAGCATTGTCATGCGCGGCGCCTTTCGCAAGCAGCCGCGCGCTGGTCGTTTCCAGCATCAGCCCGATGCTCGGAGCCACGCGGGACAGCCGTTCCAGCCATTCCGCGCTCATCAGCCCGGGATTGGGATGCGGCAGCAGGCTCGATTCGCGAAGCACCTTCTCGCACATCGCTTCCAGATAATGAAGAGTGGATTTATATCCGAAGCGCCGCAGCGTACCGCGCATCTCGGGGAAAAGCAGCTCCGGCTTGTCTCCCAAGCTGAACAACGCCTCCGTACATCCCATGCGCTCGCCCGCGCGCACGACTTCCATCACCTCGTCTGGGGACATGGTGTGCGCGCCAGGCTGGCCGGGATCGCGCCGGAATGTGCAGTAGCCGCAGTAGTCGCGGCAAAGATTTGTCAGGGGGAGAAATACCTTGCGTGAATAGGTGATGATTCCAGGCTTGAATCTCGCGCGGGCAAGTTGCGCCGCCCGGAGCAGGGAAGGTAGCATGGCGTCGTCCGTTCGCAGCAGCAGGCAAGCCGCTTCACGAGAGATCGGCTCCGCGCCAGCGTTCGCCAACTCAGCAGCCGTCGCAGACAGCACATCTGCGGAAAGGGTGGCCATACGTCTCGGTTTCAAACTCGATCAGAGGTCAGAGGTTAGAGGTCAGATTGCAGAGGTGAAAAAACGCGGTCGTTCGTTTTTACTTCTGCAATCTGACCTTTGACCTCTGCAATTGGTTTTCACTTCTGCAATCTGACCTCTAACCTCTGACCTTATTTCCCCATCACCAGCTTCGCGATCGTCGCCAGCTGCATGTTCGAAGTGCCTTCGTAGATTTTTCCGATCTTGGCATCGCGCCAATATTTTTCGACCGGATAGTCCTTCGTAAAACCGTATCCGCCGTAGATTTCGATGGCGAGCGAGGTCACGCGTTCGGCCACTTGCGACGTGAACAGCTTGGTCATGGCGGCTTCTTTCGCAAAACTTACGCCGGCGTCTTTCATGCGGGCGGAGTTATAAACCATCAGCCGCGCCGCCTCTATCTCGGTTGCCATCTGCGCGATCTGGAACTGGATCGCCTGAAATTCCGCAATCGGCTTCCCGAATTGCGTACGCTCCTGCGCATATTTGGCGGCGCATTCCCACGCGCCGCTCGCCACGCCCAGCATCTGCGCGCCAATTCCGATACGGCCTTCGTTCAGCGTCTCGATCGCGATCCTGTATCCCTTGCCGACCTCGCCGAGCACGTTTTCCCTGGGCACGCGGCAATCTTCCAGAATCAGTTCGCAAGTTGACGAAGCCCGAATCCCCAGCTTGTCTTCCTTTTTGCCGACGGTGAATCCGGGAGAATCTTTCTCGATCAGAAACGCCGTGATCCCCTTATAGCCCTTCGACGCATCCACAGTGGCAAACAGTATGAACAATCCAGCCTCTTTGCTATTCGTGATCCAGAGCTTGCGTCCGTTGAGAACGAACTCATTGCCATTGCCCTTGACCTCAGCCTTGGTTTGCAGCGCAAACGCGTCCGATCCCGAGCCCGCTTCGCTCAACGCATAGGCGCCAAGCATGTCCGTCGTCAACCTCGGCAGGTAACGCTTCTTCTGGTCTTCATTGGCCCAGCGCAGAATCGCATTCCCGAACAGCGTGTTCTGCACGTCCACGATTACAGCGGCGGAAGCGTCGGCCCGCGCCAGTTCTTCGACGGCCAGGATCGACTCAAAAAACTTGCCGCCCGGTCCGCCGTACTGCTCGGGAACCTCGATCCCCATCAGCCCAAGCTGAAAGAACTGGTCGATCAGACCGTGATCGAACACTGCCTTTTCGTCCATCTCTTTGGCCAGTGGACGAACCTTGTCCTCGGCGAACTGGCGGACATTGTCGCGGAAGAGAATCTCGTCTTCGGTAAGAGTGGTGAGCGGCGCGGGATTCGAAAGCTGCAAAGTTTCCGGCATGAAGACACCTCGTTATTGAGACGCGACTTGCCGCGTCTGGGCAGGATGGCGTACCGGAAATTGTAGCAGCAGACGACGGCGAGACGGCGACCGCTCGGTTGGTTCGAAGCGCCCGTCACTATTCCCACCACTGAAATCCCGCTCCATAAGTTGTCATCTTGAGCGAAGAGGCTGCTCCGCGAAGCGAAGCAGCCGCGCAGTCGAAAGACCTTGCGTTCCTCAACACCAACAATGAAGTGTGAAGACGTTCGTGTGGAGCGGACACTCCTGTCCGCTGTCTTTGACTTTGACCCTGGCCCGCGAAAACCCTAAAACGGCTCCCCAAGCTCCGTCTCGCCCAAAGCCATCTGCTCTTCCGCCGCCTTCCGCGCTCTCGGAGCCTTCTTGAAAGTCACTTCCAACAGCCGCGGATAAGCCACACCCTTGCCCGCCAGCAACTCTTCGATAGTAAGAATCTGAATCCGCGGATACCGGTCCTCCAATCCAGGAGGCTTGTAGAATCCGGCTTCGGCAGCCTCTTTCAACATGGGCTTGGTAGGGGCTTCCATGCAGATGAGCACGCCGATCTGCGCATCTTCCCGATCGATGACGCCACGCAGGTCGCGCACATACGCAGCTCTTGCAGACCGAGTTGGCGGCTCACCTTTCAGCGTGGCCGGACTTCCGCCTCAATCGCGGCGGAGCTGCAAGACACTCGCATGCCGATTAAGGGAGCCGAAGGCGAGTTCCACGCCGAAATCGCCCTCCTCTTGCGTTTTTTGTTGGGCTTCTCGCTCGGTCGACTTCGGGTAGTACTCTCTGCGAAATTCTTCCGGGGTTGTGAAGCGCCTCACGGGTTTCTGTTCCTTCTGCTCAGGGAGTTTTTTGAGTTTCTTCGCCATGTTACCTCGTCTCGTCTTTTCGATAGTAGTTGGAAAAGAAATGCGGATTGAAGGCAGGCTCAAAATAGTGCTTTCGCTTGATCCAGATGAAGCCGTCCCCTTTGGAGATCACGGCAACGTCGATGGGCAACGCCACGGTATCAGTCTCCACTGAAGTCATTCTACGCTTGAACGCCGTCAAATTGACGAGCGACTCGGCCATGGCCGCTAGTTCATCCTTTGGGAGTGACGCTACACTATCGATAACGGGCATTATAAATTGGGATTGTCGATAGGACCGGAGCCCGTCAGCGAAGTCTTGCGCAAGTTTGCTTCCCAGCTCAGTAAGTTCCTTTCGTAACGAATCCTGTAGCTCTGTACTGATCTTGCCGGATAAAGCTTCGGCAATCTTACCGGGATACCCGTCGGTGAGGAGCGCCGAAACGTACTTCTCTATTTCTTCGGTGTATTTCGGGTCCACCCCCTCCATGAAGCGATTGACCATCTCGCGTTGTGCAAATGGGTTGACTGACGCGATGACAGTCTGACCGGTTGTTCCTATTCGGACACGATTAACCTCAATGTAACGGAGCTTATTGTTGATAACGCATTCGCATTCGTAGGACAGCAGGTTCGGGAAGACATCCTTTTCACCATAGCCCGCGATCACGATGCCTGAATAATCACGACGAGTGAACTTCTTACAAAGGATCAATGAACCTGCTTGTTGCAGTTGCTCGCTACAGCGTTCAATTGGCAATTTTTCGAAGACATCCTGAATTGCGTCTCGGATGTTCCCTTCGCACCGAGCCGCGCATCGCCCGAGATCGTCCGGGCCGAAGCCCGGGAGATTCTCGCTCTTTTCAAGTTCACCCAAAAAATCGGCTGACTTTTCGCGGACGAGAGTCTCCACTTGTTCTTCGTCGATCGAACCGAGATTCTTGATAACGCGACCAACCTCCGCATCAATTCGACGCCTTAGCTGGAAAAAACCCAGCCGAAGGTAGTCGGACGCGCTTTCACTCTGCACCTCTTCCGGGAAGAGTATGTTTTCGCGCTCGAAGAAGTTAATGAAATCGGAAGCGTATTCCGCCAGATCGTCGTACTTTTTGTCATACAGCTCCGCTCGATAGGTTTTGATTATCGTTTCCCACGGAATACGCATGAAATCGGCTGAACCATACACCATTACACCCACCGGCCGATACTTCGAGAGCGTGAAGAGCTTGTTGACAGTGTTGTAGATTTTCTGGCCGCCAGGAAGCTGTAACGTGACGGCACTATCAGCGGCCATCGCTACTGCGTTGCGGTTGAGAATCGCTATCTCTGCAGTCATATCCTACCGAGCATCTGGCTGCCGTCGATTGTACATCTGTCTCATCCACTCAGACCAAGTTCGGCGTCCACGTTCCACTCCCACGTGTCCTCGAAAGCCATGATCTGCGAACTGGAGCGCGTGCCGTCTTTTTCGGCGAACAGCACGTTGTAATCTTGACGGCTGTTGAAAGGCGGGTCGAGGTAGATGAGGTCAACGGACTCATCCTTGACGTGCTGGCGCAGGACCTCGAGATTGTCGCCGTAATAGAGTTTGTTCTTTTCCACTGCGGCACGATTCTAACCCGGATAAGACGATTGCGTAATTTGCGAGTTTGGTATGTGCCGAGGTCGCGCATTCCATCATCACAAACACCCCGTGCGCACAAATCACAGACTTCTAACCGCCCGTCGCCGACAATGAAGATGACCTCGAAGCGGCCGAGGGCGCCCGCTCCACACTCCGAATTTTACCCCATCGAAGGAGGCACGCCACCGGGGCGCCCGCCCACTCAATAATGAGCTTTGTAATAATTACAGTGTAATAAGTACCCGCTAGTGTCTATTTAACCACACCCGACCCTGAGCATTATCAATGACTTACAACCACCCCAAGCGCGATAATTGTGACCGCGGATCACATCCGGTACTCAATGTACGTATGTATATGTACGTACATTATTACCTGCACAAGTGTTCCACGTGGAACATTGTACGTACAATCGGTCTGCCGGCGTCGACGGTTTTGGTCCGGGTATCGTCAGCGGCGGTTGATGAGCGAGGCGACGTAGCCGGCGCCGAATCCATTATCGATGTTGACTACGCTGACGTTGGAGGCGCAGGAGTTCATCATTCCGAGCAGAGCCGCCAGGCCTTCGAAGGCTGCGCCATAACCAACGCTGGTGGGAACGGCGATCACCGGGACTCCTACCAGGCCTCCGACTACGCTGGGCAGAGCGCCTTCCATGCCGGCGCAGACTACGATTACGCGGGCTTTGGCTAGCTCCTGGCGATGGGCTAGCAGGCGGTGAATTCCGGCGACTCCGACGTCGTAGATGTGCTGGACGTTATTACCCATCAATTCCGCAGTGACGACTGCTTCTTCGGCTACAGGGATGTCACTGGTTCCGGCGGAGACGACCACGATTACGCCCTTGCCGTGCGGCTTGCGATCGCGCTGGAGGACGATGGCACGAGCGAGTGGACGATAGTCGGGTTGGGGCGCATGGTCAGCGAGTGCGGCGGCGACGGCGGCGTACTGTTCTTCGGTGGCTCGCGTCGCCAGCACGTTGCCGCCGTGGGCGGCAAGGCGGGTGAAGATGTCGGCTACCTGGCTGGGCGTTTTGCCCTGGGCAAAGATCACCTCGGGCATGCCCTGGCGCAGGGCGCGATGATGGTCTAGCTTGGCGAAACCCAAGTCCTCGAAGGGCAGGTGGCGCAGGCGCTCTACGGCTTCGTCGGGGGAGAGGCGCTTTTTTCTGACCTCCTCGAACAGCTTGCGCAGGGCTTGGGAGTTCATAGACTCTGACGGCATTGTAGGATAGCTGCGAGCTTCGAGCTATGGGCTGCGAGCTAGCCGGAGGCGGTTGTTTGCCCGAAGCCCGTAGCTCGAAGCTCGCGGCCACGCACAGGGAAGGCGTTCGGTTTCCGGCAAGATCAAGTGCTTTCAGTCACTTGCGTACATTACTCCAGTGGTTCAACGACCTTCGGAGAGATTGCCCCTGCCTCCGGCGCGCCCTATAATCGCCATACTCTGGTTCTGGGATTCTCCGGCAGGTTTGCGGGTAGGTGGGCCCTGAGGAGTAAGTGTGCCTTTTGGCCGATCTTTATTTCGGCCGCGATTTTGGCCGAGCCGAACCCGTATGCTTAGACGCCTGCAAATCACGCTGATGGCTGGCTTGGCCACGATCTCCTTTCTTTCCACGATGTTTTCGACTATGCCGGCGCGGGCGCAGTCGGGCGCATCGTCAGGGGCGCGGGTGGGAGCTATTACTCCGACTACCGACGAATCCGGCCGCAAGATTTACGTTAATGAGGATGAGCCTTCCGCGGGTTCGCGGGCGCGGGCTGCGACGCCTTCGCCGTCTCGGCTGGTTTATTGGAGTTCGACCGAGCACCGCTTCAAGCCGGTTCCGACGAGCGGAGCTGTGATGCGTGCGGCGCGCTCGGCGGCTTCGGAAGTCAGCAGCTACTTCGACGGCAGATCGCAGGGTCACCCGACTCTTAACCGCGCCTTTACGCAGCAGGATATCGACGCCGCGATTGACGCGGCGGCCGCCCGGCACCATGTGGATCCTAGCCTGGTGCGGTCGGTGGTCAAGGTGGAATCGAATTTCAATCCCAATGCGGTGTCGCGCAAAGGCGCCATGGGGCTGATGCAGTTGATGCCTTCGACCGCCCGGTCGCTCAATGTCGCCAATCCTTTTGATCCGGCGCAGAACGTGGATGCCGGGGTTCGGCATCTAAGGAAGCTGTTGGACAGCTACGGCGGCAACGTTCGCCTCAGTCTGGCGGCCTATAACGCTGGAGCGGGAGCGGTGGCGCGGAGTGCGGGCGTTCCGCATTTCAGGGAAACGCAGGACTACGTCCGCCGGATCACGAACCTGTATAACGGCGGCAGCGAGCCGGGCTCGCACATTTTCGGCAGCCCGGTGCATGAGCCGGTCCACATGGAGCGCGATGCTCGGGGCGTGCTATACATCAGCAATACGGAATGAGCGGCGTCTCGGGTGGGCGTTTTGCGATTTTTTGAAGCGGTAGGTGGTTTCCCAGCAACTTTGCGAAGCAGGTTGGGTTGTGATATCGAGCGAGGCGACGGACTTTGTTGAGGCGACGGACCCATGCATTCCGGCCGCCGCGAGCAAATGCATAGGTCCTTCGCTTCGCTCAGGATGACAACGCTGAATTTAGGATGACAGGGCTGGATCTAGGATGACAAGGCTGGATTTATAGTAGGAATTTAGTGAAGTCCCAGGCTTCTACGACCCTAATTCGTACGACCCTGACTCGACGCGCCCGCGCTTTTCGGCTGGGCGCAGCGCTGTTGCTCGTACTGCTGCCGCTGCTTTCCGCATCGGCCCGCGACCACCACAATGATGCGTGGGCTCGCCAGCAATTCGCCAAGGCGGAGCGCATGCGGGAGGCTCTCAACGGCCGTCCCGTTGGCGAGCGCACTCGCCGCGAATACCAGCGTGTCATCGATTCCTACCGCCGCGTTTACTTCGGGTCTCCGGCGT